>Ga0206866_1025_pt1 | contig 32920 bp, 27 predicted proteins | sample Alteio_BWOrgCont_40_FD_152626 | JGI IMG/M metagenome (GOLD analysis project Ga0206866, IMG submission 152626) | Enriched cells from forest soil in Barre Woods Harvard Forest LTER site, Petersham, Massachusetts, United States -... | ecosystem: Environmental > Terrestrial > Soil > Temperate forest >... | reverse complement strand
CTACGGAACCTACAGTGCAATCGCAGCATTAAATACCCAAGTTGGAAGTGATTTCTACGGCACCTACAGTGCAATTGCAGCATTAAATACCCAAGTTGGAAGTGATTTCTACGGAACCTACAGTGCAATTAGCTCACTAAATACGCAAGTTGGTACTGACTTCTACGGAACCTATTCTGCAATTGCGCAAGTCGATAGCGATATTGCTACTGATTTCTACGGAACCTACAGTGCAATTGCAGCATTAAATACGCAAGTTGGTACTGACTTCTACGGAACCTATTCTGCAATTGCGCAAGTCGATAGCGATATTGCTACTGATTTCTACGGAACCTACAGTGCAATTGCAGCATTAAATACCCAAGTTGGTAGCGATTTCTACGGAACCTACAGTGCAATCGCAGCATTAAATACCCAAGTTGGTAGCGATTTCTACGGAACCTATTCTGCAATCGCAGCATTAAATACCCAAGTTGGTAGCGATTTCTACGGAACCTATTCTGCAATTGCAGCATTAAATACCCAAGTTGGAAGTGATTTCTACGGAACCTACAGTGCAATCGCAGCATTAAATACCCAAGTTGGTAGCGATTTCTACGGAACCTATTCTGCAATTGCAGCATTAAATACCCAAGTTGGAAGTGATTTCTACGGAACCTACAGTGCAATCGCAGCATTAAATACCCAAGTTGGTAGCGATTTCTACGGAACCTATTCTGCAATTGCAGCATTAAATACCCAAGTTGGAAGTGATTTCTACGGAACCTACAGTGCAATCGCAGCATTAAATACCCAAGTTGGTAGCGATTTCTACGGAACCTATTCTGCAATTGCAGCATTAAATACCCAAGTTGGAAGTGATTTCTACGGAACCTACAGTGCAATCGCAGCATTAAATACCCAAGTTGGTAGCGATTTCTACGGAACCTATTCTGCAATTGCAGCATTAAATACCCAAGTTGGAAGTGATTTCTACGGCACCTACAGTGCAATTGCAGCATTAAATACCCAAGTTGGTAGCGATTTCTACGGAACCTATTCTGCAATTGCAGCATTAAATACCCAAGTTGGAAGTGACTTCTACGGCACCTACTCTGCAATTGCCCAAGTTGATAGCGATATTGCTACTGATTTCTACGGAACCTACAGTGCAATTGCCGCATTAAGCACTCAAATGGCTACTGATTTCTACGGTACGTACTCTGCAATCGCAGCACCTGGAGCGTGTGACGCTATTCCCTTAACAGTGACACCAGGAGGGTCAGTCTCTATTCCTGCTTCCGGTTATTATTGTTTAACGGGAGACACATCGGGCACCATTGGCATTGCCAGTGGCGTAAATAATGTCACTCTTGATTTGAATAACCATACCATTACACTCCCTGCTGGAGCACCAACACCAACATCAGCAATCACTGTTGGTGGTGGTTCCTCTTATGGTATAGTTATAAAAAATGGAAATATAGATCTCAGTAACTCTACCGTTTCGCTTGCGATCACAGGGATTTCTATTTCTTCTACCACCGATGTTCTTATCCAGGATATAACTATGGATGGTAACAACGCATCCGGTTCAATTGGAATAAGTGCAGCTGCAAAGAATCTTAATATTGCCCGGGTAATAGTGACTAGGTGCCAAACAGGATTTGCTTTATCCTCTGTTGTCAATGGTACCATATCTGAATGTAATGCGAGTGGTTTTAGTTCGGATGGCAGCAACCTTATTGGTGCCCTAGGAGGATTTGTCATTACTGGTGCTACTACGTTACTTCTCAACTCTTGCGTTGCGAATGGTAACAACCATGCCACTGGCACTGCCAACAATAGTGGTTTTTACACAGACTCGACAGGCAACGTACTACTTACAAATTGCGTTGCACAAGGCAATGACTATGGATTTTACCAGGGCACTGCAATTAGCAACCTTGTGTTGAAAGATTGCATTGCAAACGAAAATGGTGTCACCGGTTTTGTAAGCATCACGGCGGGTGGCGTATGCAACTTTATCTCATGTATTGCTCAAAACAACACGACGAGTGGCTTTGATGTATCTGGAAGCTCAGAAGCAGGTTCATCTGGATACTTCTTCAACGGACTCATTAAATCTTGTGTTGCTGAAGCTAATGGTGTTGGAACTTCCGGTTGCGGATTTAATGATCAATTCAGTACTGCTTATCAATATGTTGCCAATGTGGCAGAAGGAAATGGTGCAACTCCCGCCCACTCAACCGGAACCGGCATCATGCCTGCTGGCGCTGATACTAACTACTGTATTGTTGTTGCCTCCGCACCACCCGTTGGATCTCCCCTCGTATTGGGTCTTGGTACGGCACCATATTATCAAGTCCTTCCTATTTACACTGGGCTCCGAACTACACCTTATCCTACGTATTGGAATAACGTGACTTTACCATAATCCTACTTCCTACTTCGCTAAAGCTACGAAGGACAAGTCGCCAAAAGGAAAGATATTTAGATTCATCAGGCCCCGGCATATGCTGGGGCCTTGTCATTCTGATGCTCAAACTTTTTTTAATGATCATGATCATTTGACAACAGATTGATCGCCGATGTACATTCATCACCATGCAGACCATTCAGCTATGTGCACAGATCATGAAGTAATAATTTTTATAAACAAAGAAGAGAGCGATGAAGTGGAAAGCCCACTGTAACGGCATCACTATTAATAAAACGATTGGCGTAACCTCTAATTATTTTTATATGGCTGAAGGGCAAGTTCTAAACCAAGCGTGTGAAGAATAGATCTTATGCTTGTTAATTTAGGATTGCCTCGTTTTGATAAAATTCGATAAAGATTTTCACGGTTTAAAAATGATTGTTGAGCTTTATCCGAATGGGGATTAGGTAGCGTTTTAGAAAAATTCGTTATCGCTTTGCCTTCGCGCTTGATCAAATCTGATTTAACACATGCCTCCAATGTACTGCGACTCCATCCATTCTCAAGCGTCTTTTGAGCATACCAAAATCGTTCATTATTATTATCAATCTTTTGAAGCAATGCCACATTATGTCCCCATGGAATATTAAAAATCGGAAGCTCCTCTAATTGTCGCACAGCTGTGCGACTTTTTTCATAAGCCTGATAGAATGCCTTTATTCGAAATAAATTAGCTCTTAAAAATCCACTAACTAATTTAGTACTTCGTTTCATTTTTTGTCTCCGGCATAAGTTTTTTATTACCTAGTATTTTTTTTGCTACGTATTGCAAGGTTCATCATTTTTATGCTTTCTTTTTATCCTGTATCTCATATCCCAACAATTTTAACTGTTCTCGCAACGCATCAGCTTGCGCCCAATCTTTGTTGACACGCGCGGCGTCTCGTTGCGCAAGAAGCGATTCAATTTCAGGTGTAATGACCAACTCTTCTTTTGCTAATGGTTGTAATGTTAAACCAAGTATGCCCTGCAAAAATGCTTTAACCTTGCACGCTTGGTCTTTGTCATGTTGCAACAACGTTAAATTTTCAAACAACACGCCAAGCATGCCAGGTGTATTTAAATCGTCGTACAGAAACTCAAGCATTTTTTGTATAATCGGCGATTCATGCGCAAATGTATTTTCATACGCAGGTGCTTGGCAATCTTGAAATACACGACACAATTTTTCGTAACTTTTTTGAACTGCTGCAATATCTTCAAAAGAAAAATCAAGTGGTGCGCGATAGTAATGATTCAAATAATAAAAACGAATTACCATAGGATCGAATTTGCCAAAAACATCACGCAAGGTGAAAAAATTACCTAACGATTTTGACATCTTTTCTTTATCTATGCGCACGAATGCATTATGCATCCAATAGTTTGCAAACGTGTGCCCCGACAAACCTTCCGATTGTGCAATCTCATTTTCGTGATGAGGAAAAATTAAGTCCATGCCACCAGCATGAATATCGATGTGAGAGCCTAAATATTTTTCTGCCATTGCAGAACATTCGATATGCCAACCTGGCCGTCCCCAGCCCCATGGGCTGGCCCAAAACTGTCCGTCGGGTTCGGATTTCCATAACGCGAAATCAAGCGGATCTTTTTTTTCTATATTTTGTTCCACGCGAGCACCAACACACAGATCTTCTAACTTTTGTTTTGATAGTTTGCCATAAGCAGAAAATGATGGAATGTGGTAATAGACATCACCACCAACAACATACGCTTTGCCGTTTGCCACAAGACCTTCGATAAACGTTATTATTTCTGGTATCGTTTGCGTAACTTTAGGCTCGTACGTTGGCGGTAAACAGTTCAATGCGTGCATATCTTCTTGAAATGATCTAATAAATGTATCTGCAATTTCTTTATAACGATTTTGGTCACCAAACTTTTCTTTTGCTTTGGTCAACAACTTATCGTCAATGTCAGTAAAGTTTCTGCAATAATCGACGCGATAGCCCGATGCACGCAATAACCGAAACAACATATCAAAAATAACATAGACGCGACCATGACCCAAATGTGCATAGTCGTACGGTGTCACGCCGCACACATACAAATCTACTGCATTTGGTTTGATCGACGTAAAAAACTCTTTTTTTCCTGTTAACGTATTGGTGATTTTTAACATACGCTCTCTTTAGATTTTACAGATATTGAACAACAGTTTGTTAGCTAATAGTTTTATTTTACCCTAAAGCATCGATCGTCACTAGTCAATTTCGAAAAAAAGAGTATCTTATTCATCCATGAAGTAAACAGTGCTAACACCACGAGCGGCAACAAGGCCAGGAGCTTAGAATAATGAACCCTATTGGTAACACCCTTTGTAAAAAATATATAGTATTAGCGCTTTTGTATAGCGCATTGATGACGACTGCACGCACGCAATGCGACGATAGTGCACCCATCGAGACCGCAACAACACAAGACCAACAAAATCAATCTGACGACGCACATGAAACAAACATGCAAGAAGAGCTGATACCGGCCCCATTGATCGAAAATATAAGAAAAATTAACAACATATATATTATCGGCAACAAATATGTCACCACGCAAGCAATCGTCAGTTATCTGCCGTTTAAATCTGGTGAACCATTTGATTCTCGCAAAAGTAAAATGATTAAAAACATTTACGAAGGCCTTAATCGATTCACTGACATTAAAGTATACGGAAAAAAAATAGGCGACGATCTGCTTGATCTTTATATCGTAGTAACAGAAAAAAAACTTTTGCAAGAAGTTATTTTTGAAGGGAATAAATCTATTTCCGAAAAAGATATCAAAGCGAAAATTAACTTTTCTGAAATTCCTGCAATTGATAAAGAAGAGTTAAAAAAATATGCGCAAGAAATTAAGAAGATATACCTTGAAAAGGGTTATCACATGGTGCAAATCGAAAGTGACTTAGAAGTTGAAGGCGACCAAGCCATTGCACTATTCAAGATAACAGAAAATCAACAATCGACGGTAAAACGAATACATTTTAAAAATAACCACCATGTAACAAGCAAAGAGTTACGCTCTATCTTGTACACACGAGAAGATTGGATTTTAAGCTTTATGGATAAAGCTGGTTCGTATCACCCCGATCGCATAGAAGCGGACAAACATTTGATCGAACAGTATTACCAAAATCGTGGGTACTTAAATGCCAAAGTTGCTGATGTTGAAGTCAACATGAATGCACGAACAAGTAATATCGATCTTACATTTGAAATTCAAGAAGGCGAGCAGTTCACGATTGGGCAAGTAAGCGCACCTGTACCATTTGGCCAAACATTACCAGAAGCTTTCTTGCTATCGCAAATTCCTGTACGTCCCGGTGATTTTTATTCCAGAGAAGCACTTGTTGAAGCAATCAAACGATTAGAATTAATATGGGGAAACCAAGGATTTATTTTTGCACATATCGATCCATCTATTGCTCCAGATGAAGAAACAAAGAAAGTAAACTTAGCCTTTTACACCGAACTTGGTAACAAAGTATATTTAAATAAAATCACCATTAAAGGTAATAAAAAAACTAAAGATAAGATTATTCGTCGTAAATTATTGCTGGAAGAAGGTGATTTGCTCAGCCAATACGCCATGGATACATCCAAAGAACGCGTTGAAGGCATGGGCTATTTTGACCAACGTGATGGGGTAAACTGGAAGGTAACCCGTTTGGCCGAAGATCGAGCAGACCTTGATCTTATCGTAAAAGAAGTCAAAACGGGACGCTTTCACATCAAACTCGGCTTTGGTGGTGCTGGTGCCGATCTTAAAAATCCTACCGCCGGTCTTTCTGTTGGTGCTGAATTGGCTGATACAAACTTATTTGGTAGCGGTATTTTACTCAATTTGGAAGCAGATTGGGCAAAAGAACAACAAAGTTTTAACCTTCATTTGGCACAACCGTGGCTTTTTGATAGACCAATTTCAAGTGCAGTAGACTTTTACCACAAACGACCAACGTATGATGAATTTTCGTATGCAAAACCAATTCACGAAAAAACAACCGGTGGCGCATTAACAGCTGGCATCATAACGAGCAATAGATGGTTTTCCGACACGCAAATTTTATTTAGTTTTGGTACAGACAACGTGACGTACGAAAACAAAGTTAAAAACCAACGACTCACCGCACTACAAATAGCAGAAATAGAAAAAAACCATTTACCGCTACCCCTTGAGACAAACTTGCCGCTCCTATCGCCACCAGGTATAGCGTTTCAAAAAATTTTAGATAGCGAATTTATGTCGGGTACTTTTTCTTGGTTTGCCAACAGTTTCGAACAAGATCAACGAAATCATCCGGTGCATCCAAGTCGTGGACACAAGTGGAAGATGGTCAACAAATTTGCTTTTGCCACACTCAACAGTTCACTTGGTTTTTATAAATTCAGTCTTGACGGAGTTTGGTTCACGCCATTAATTGGTGAACGCCTCTTGGTCTTTAAAATTCACGGCTATGCTGGGTACGTAACACCGTTTACTACTAATAAAACAGTTCCTTACGGAGAGTTATTTAATCTTGGTGGCCCTGCAAGTATTCGTGGTTGGCAATTTGGACAAATCGGACCTAAATTCCTTGCTGCACCGCAGGACATACCAAACCCAATTGGTGCTAAAAAAGCACTATTTCTTAACATGGAACTTATTTTCCCCATCACGCCTGATTTTAACATGAAGGGCGTACTATTTTATGATGGTGGTACTGGCTGGGATAATCCATATGTTAATGCTACAAATGCTGGTTATGTGATTGATAACAACTTCAGTTATCGCCATTCTGTTGGGCTTGGTATTCGTATGATGTCACCTATGCCAATAAAAATCGATTGGGGCTTTAAGCTCGACCCACGCAAGAATAGACTCAACCCAGAAAAGAGTGAAAGCGCCAGCGAAGTGCATTTTGGCATGACATACGATTGGTAACCACGGAACGCTGTACCCTTCGATACTTTTTGCTACGCAAAAAACTCAGGGCGATCGGGGAAAATCAGAAACATTATTTGAGTTAGCAAAAATAAAGAATTACGCTATCCCGCTCTCCCTGAGTGTCGAGCTTTGCTCGATGTATCGAAGGGTCAGCGGGAAACTTACCTACCGCGAGCAATAGCTGCTGCGTATGCAAAATCAAAAAAATATTGTTGCCAAAATTCATCAGTAAAGGAAAATTCATTAATCCCCATATAATGATCGGCAAACATATCGCGAACGCGTACTATCTCTTTTAATCGTTTTTTATTTTTTGGATCTGCAATGGTAAAATCCATAAGCTCTAGCGCTCTTTCCAATGCTTGCTGGCTAAGTTCATCTTCTCCCTTTTTTTTCCATTGAATAGTTCGCTCCACATCACTACCGACATTTGCAAACTGCACAACAAAAGAAAAAGTAAACCAACGACCAGTAGCAAGATCTTTATGTATTATTTTTTTTTCCATTATTTCTGGACCAATTGAGTAACTATAAGTATAATTTTGTCGCGTATTTGCTTATTTTCAACATACCGACTTCTATTGCCTATTGCTGGACGTATATTTATCATCGAATCAAATTCAACAAAGTCCTGCCCCTCTGCTTTATCAGGATGAAGATTGATTCCCCACAAGTTATCTTGTTCTGATTCATTTTCTAATAAAAGTGCTTCCAAATCGACATGAAGTTCCGCATCAACTGCCATGATACCTTGTTCTACATCAACAACGGCTTTAACCAACCTGGCAAACATTTTTTCAGACATTGTTCTAAGTTCATCAATTGAAATTTTATCTCTGACGATTTTCATATATTTCCTGTAAAGTTAACTGATTTTGTTATTTTGCTATTCAACTAAGGATACATGAAATGTAGGAGCACTGTCCATATCAAAAAAACGTCGTAATACTCAAGTAATTTTAAGTATTACGACGTGATAAAATAATGTATTTAACCCTCATTGCCCGCTGTTGCTCTTGCGTTTTTTCTCACAACCATACCAATCAACTACACAACGATACTTACAATCCTTACATGGTTGTTCTTTCTCACAGCTTACAGGACCTGTTCGTGAATAGTTACAATTACTATTACACGGTGAGGCTGTTCCTCTGTACTTATTGTCACACTCAGCAAAACAAGCATACTTAGTATCTACACAACGGTCCCCATACGCCACCTGACCAATGGCCGCCATCACAAGCGTTAACCCTACTATTTTTGTAATTAAGTTCATATCCATCTCCTTTTTTAGATAACATTCAACCGAGCAAAAACCGGACAACCCGACTTTCCCTACCCTTACCATTATTTTAGCAGAAACATTATTCAAATAGCAATGATTTGTTTTACAAAAAATGCAAATCGTGAAATCCGCTTGGTTTTTAGGGTTTTTTAGCCTGGGGGAGTAATTGGGGGGGCATTTTTCAACGCTTGGGAGACAGCCCCTGAAAACATTGTACCATCTCTTGACTTAGAAATTATAAAAAAGTCATAGTGGTTACCAAGGTATTTTATGTTTAAAATGTATGCGGAGGCGCCATGAAAAAAGCACCATTTATTATCATATTTGTGTCAGCGCATATTGCTTTTGTTTTTGTACAAATTCATCAATATAGCCAAACAATTAAAGTTTCGTATCAAAAACAAAAAAATGAAAAGTTAAAAAATAGCTTAGAACAAAAAAAACAGAGCTTAAACAATCAACTGATTGCGTTGCAAAATAGAGCCGCTGTAAAACAGTACGCGGTCAATACACTCCAGATGTCTCCGGTAAATTTAAATCAGATTAAAAAAGTACCTGGTGGGTAACACTGCATGACCACTATCAAACATTATAAAATCAGAGCCTCTATAATTTTCTTATTTTTTTGTTTTTTGTATGCATGCATTTTTTTTAGACTGTATCTTATTCAAATAAAATATCACGATGTCTATGCGCATATGGGAAAAAAACAGTACCATGTCACTATCACACAAGCACCGCCACGCGCACCCATTTATGATCGCTCCCACCATTATCTAGCCGTTAATAAAGATTCGGTGTCAGCTTTTATTTTACCAAAATCACTGGAAAACCAGTCTCAGCTAGAAAAATTTTTGTCCGTTCATTTTCCTCAAGCGTTAACGCGATTACATAATCATAAAAATAGTTATTTTATGTATGTTAAGCGTCGATTGAGCGATGCACAGATCAAACTTATTGGCGACAGCAATATTGCCGATATTAAGCTGCTGAACGAACCAAGTCGCTTTTATCCTTTGCAATCAGCAGGCCAAATAGTCGGCATTACTGATATCGACAACAATGGCGCATTTGGCATTGAGCTGGAATTTAATGCGCAGTTGGCCGGAAAACCCAGCACCTTTACATTGGAAAACGACGCACGCTCGGGACATTTTTATTTTGAAAAACAGACAAAAGTGCAAGGAAAAACCGGAACGCCCATCACGCTCACCATCGACAGCGATTTGCAATTTATTATTTCGCAAGAGTTGCAAGCGACCGTTGAACAACATGATGCAAAAGAAGGTGCGGCAATTATTATCGATCCACAAAATGGACAGATTTTGGCAATGACCAATTGGCCCATGTTTGATCCGAACAATACTGATGATCTGACCAACATGGAAATAACAAAAAACAAAGTGGTGACTGAAGTGTACGAATTAGGTTCAGTTATTAAAATGTGTGCAGCGCTTGCTGCACTCGAAGAAGGCGTTGTGCAACTAGATGAACTGATTGATTGTCAAAATAGAATAACAACGTACATAGATCATCGCCGCATTAATACCGTGCCCGTATCTGTTGCCGGCATTATCCCATTTTCGAAAGTTATAGCAAAATCGAACAACATCGGCATAGCAATAGTTGCAAAACGACTTGGTCCAAAAATTTATGACTACTACAAAAAACTTGGATTTGGACAAAAAACAGGCATAACTTTTCCCGGCGAACAAAAAGGATTTGTTAATCCTCCAGACAACTGGTCGAAACAATCGATCATATCACTGTCGTATGGATACGAAATAACAGCATCACTCTTGCAACTTGCTCGCGCATTTTCCATTGTGGCAAATGATGGGTATGACGTGATACCCACACTGATTATAAACACTCAGTCACACGATCGGACAGACCAACTATTTTCTATGGCAAGTATTCAGGCAATTAAAGATATTATGAAAAAAACTCGTAAGGACATACAAGATTATACGCTCATGTACAAAACGGGCACAGCAAACAAATTAATTGATGGACAGTACGACAACACTAAAAATATTTTTACCTGCGCTGGCATACTGGAAAAGGGTGACTATCGGCGAGTTATTGTTGTGTTTATTAATCAAGTTGCCAAACGCAATCTCCTTGCTGCCACTGTTGCTGCCCCATTGCTTGAAAAGTTGGCTAAAAAATTATTAATTCATGATAAAGTTATGTAACCATAATCTTGACACGAGGTTTCAAAGTAACATAGTTTTAAGAAGAAAATTTATTAACAATAGATATCAAAGGAGAATGAATGAAAAGATTAAAACTTGGTCTTATTCTAACATGTGGATTAACTGCGCAATTGGTCGGATCGGCACCGCAGATGGAAGAGGTCTTATCTCAATGGTATATAAGATTTCAAGGAGGTGTTTCTTTTCCAAACCAATCGAATATTTGCATTAATTTTGAACCTTCTGTACCAGTACTTAATAACTCTACATCCAAATCGTATCTGGTAGGATTTGGTATCGGATACAATCTGTATGATTGGTTATCTATGGGAGTTGCAATTGATATTAAACCGCTTTTTGAATACTTTAATTACCAGCCAGCCGGAACAAAAGTATTTTTTGCCGATATTGCCAATTCAAGTTATATGTTAGATGTTTTTTTTAATCATATAAATACAAAACACAATCATCTAAGTTGGCAGTTGGGACCAGTCACCTTTTCGCCTTATATAGGAGGTTCAATAGGTATATCTCAAACTACGCTCGCTTTTTTCAATAGAACAGCACAAGTCGTTGAAAACCCTATCAACTCATTTAGTTTTGCATGGCAAGCTCAAGTTGGAGGCGATATAGCATTATGCGACTACGCATTTTTTTCCCTAGCGTATCGTTATTTTAATGGAGGAAGATTTAGGTCGAATCATTGGGTGAGTGATAATCCAGGAATTGCAAATTCAACACATCTTTGCTTATGGAACAACAAACTTAAATTACAAGATGTTGTAGCTGCGTTGACTCTTGAGTTTTAAAAATATTGCATGCGCCTCCCCGGGCAAGGAGCTCTGATGATTGATCATACTACACAACAACAAATGCACAAACTCACAACCACCTGGATTATGCTTAAACTTTCCTATGGCTTAATGCCAATAGTTTTTGGTGCAGCAAAAATTTTTAATCTGTTGACCAATTGGCAAGGATATATTAATCCCACGGTTTTAAGAATAACCGCATTGTCACCTGTGCACCTTATCTATATCGTGGGAACTATTGAAATCACCATTGGTCTGATTGTGCTCAGTAAATTTACACGAATTGGCGCATATTTAATTGCCTCGTGGATTATTGTTGCAGGAACTTTCTTTGCCATGGGCCATCATTACGATGCTGTAGCCCGCGATTTGGTCATGGCTGTTGGCGCGTTGGCACTGGCAAGAATAACGGAAATCCTTCACGACATGCGTACATCCTAATTTTTCTTGAGTTTATAAAAAACCATCTTAGACTATGAACCAATTGATCAGAAGAAAAATTACAAGAAGGCACATCATCGATGAAACACGCAATTAACATTTTAATGGCAACAGGTGTAATTATATTAACATCACCTTTTTCATTCGCATCCGCACCGGCACCACACTGTTGTGCAAGTGCTGCTGCACATCCATACGCAGTCACATTTTCTTCTGGATACGATTTATCGTCTGATGCTTACAAAACACGCGCAGCGACAATAGTTGCACGATTGGCAGATTTGGCAGATGACAAAAAAGAAGAACAAGAAGCGCATCAGGCAATGAGTGATGAGGAAAAGTTATGTAATTTACAGGATATAGTTGATGAATGCGATCAACGGGCTGAAATGTTTAAAAGCGAAGGAGCCAATTGTAACGTTATAATAAGAAACTTGGCCCAGTATTATGCAGCAGACAGCCCAGAAAAGAAGAAACAATTACGCCTTGAGCTTGCTACACTACCAAGACAAGAACAAGTGAATTTCGAGTTAACGATACTTCGATATCACAAACCAAAACTGCTTGAGCACAAAGAATTAGGCCACAATCAAATACATGCAAAAATAATTTTTCATAGTGCTTCTTCTCATTAGAATAACAAAAACATACTAGTCAAATTTGCTTGTTAAAAAACAAACATGCCCGCATTGCTTAAATTGCCTCTCATCTTTCATAGCTTGGGTAAGCTCATTTTTTTTATATCGTCAAAAAATTTAAAATCACTTGAGTTTATAAAAAACCTATCCTAAGCTAAGAACCAATTGATCAGCAGAAAAAAAGGATGAACGCAGTATGAAAAAAAATTTAATAGCAAGCCTGTTACTTCTCTACAGCACCACCGTCGATGGCTTGACGTACACAGACCATTTTAATGATATACAAGAAAACAGTGCGCGTTCTTTTATGTTCACGCGTCCCATATTTGCTCATGATTCAACCGAGCAAGCAATTTGGCACAACTTTATTAATAATAATAAAAATGCCATGGGCGGCAACTTTCAAATAATTGGTGCTTACCAACAATCACGCACCGACACCGCAATCGATCACTATTTTTTACTCAGATGCAAAGATCAATTACTCGTTGCTGGTGACGATACATCCTATAAAGAGTGCCGCGATATTCGCGCTGAATGGATCGGATTACCTTCTGATTTTAGTGGGCGCATGGCAGTAAATCCACAGCAAACACAAGCAGGCCTCACGATTGAATATTGCCAAGATCTCAATGCGTTTTTTGATTATGGTTTTTTTGATGGCACATGGATTAATGTTCAATTCCCTTTTGTGTGGGTCCAAAACAAAATGAATCTTGTACAGTTTGATGTCACACCGGGCACACAAACAAATCCTTTTGGTCCAACCGATATTATTCAAGCATTTTCCCAACCTGCATGGGAATTTGGCAAAATAGTAAATAAGCGATGTAGATTTGAATTGGGTGCATTGACCGTCCAAATGGGAAGGTCATTTATATCAGAACGCAACGGCATGCAAGTGTCATACTACTCAGGGCTGGTGATTCCAACCGGAAGCAAGCAAGACGCTGAATTTTTATTTGACGCAGTTACCGGTTACAATGGCCATTGCGGCCTAAATGCTGGCGTACGATTTAATATTTTACTCAATAAAGATACAGACTATTTTTCCTTCTGTTTCTTTGCTGATCTTGATGATATATTTCTTATTCGTAACGAACAGTGCCGCACACTCGCACTCCTTGACCCGGTCACACGCATCGGCAAACCACTCAGCCGATTTATCGCGTTCAACACCAAATGTCCTGATGAACAAAATGTCCCAGGCGTGAATATTTTAACACGCACGATACGGTCCCGCCCGTACAATATCGCAGACTTCACAACAGGATTTCGTGTATCGGTGTGCCAATGGCTAGAATTTGAATGTGGTTACGGTATTTGGGGACACGGCGAAGAAAAAGTAATATTGCGCAATCCACTATTTTTTCAAGAAAATTTTGGTATCGCAGGAACAACAGCAGGCACTACGGCAAACATATTTTTAAGTTCAGTTGCCCAACAAGGACCAGATAATATTGATCCAATAACCAGTGAGCCAATTTTTGTACCAATTAGTGAATGCGATTTGGATATGCGCGCTGCCGCAAGTGGCCCTGCTCTTAACCAAAAAGCATTTGCATCATTAGGGATTCAAAAATTTGGCGGCCCTATCGAATACTTCTTGGCTTCCGGCTTCTTCCTTGATTTTCCCCATAAAAATGCTGCCTTAAAAACATGGGGCGCATGGGCCAAAGCTGGAGCATCGTTTTAGTTTTGTTACGTTTCTGAAACTACAAACGGAAAAAAAATTATCGTTTTGTTGGCAACAAAAAATAGGTTAGGCAATTGATTTTATTTCAAGTTTGCTCTACTATTTTATTAACCGATTTCTTCTTTTTAATATCAAACATTTTAGGCCAACCATGAACATGAAAAAACTATTACCATTATTATTCGTTTTTATTGCATGCTCAGCTCAAGCAGATGAATTAATAGATGCTATCAAGGATACTAATTTTGTTAAGGTACAAAACTTTTTACAAGATAAAAATATTAGTGAGCTTGATTTAAAGGTGGCATTAGAAATAGCAAACGACATTATGAAGATGCGAAAAAATGAAATGAGAATAGAAGCTTTTGGGTGGCTTGAAACGGATTATTTCCATCGAATATCAGGGAAAATTGAAGCAAGGGCTGATGAGCTCATATTTCTTTCTGGGGGAGGCGCGATGATGGCTATAGGAGCGCAACGGCTAATTATCAACACCACAGACAAGTATGCTTTACATATGAATGGATTCATATTAGTTTTTGGATATATGTTGTATTCGGGTGCAGCAAAAAGGCTAAAAGATCGATTGGAAGAATATGGGAGAAAAAAGTTTAATGAATCCATCGATATTAAAGCATTAATCATGAAGAACATGAAAAGCAGCGTACTCTGATTCCAGCCTGTCATGAATTTTGTGTAAACAACATTGCGTGATTAAAATGATCCTGTAATATGGTCACCAAAAATTATGGGGGATTGATTCATTATTTTTCCAAATAACTTATATTTTTATGATGATTAGTTTATCCTGATCTGAGCAAAGTTCATAACGAAATATTATTCACTTCCCTCGTTTGTGCCTTTTCCCATAAAGCAATAAAAAGAGAGATTTCCTCTTTGGTAAACAAGTCTTTTTTGCCATAAGAATCTTCAATTAAAAATTGGCCATTGATCCTTTGAATATTGCACTCAGCTGATTTAATTTCTTCTATTTTTTCGTCAAAAAATATTTTTTTAAGAACAGGAATACATTTATCATAATCCGGTGCATAGCACCAAAAATCACCTTCTCTAATATCTTCATTTGGCTCGTTGATAGCGTCGTTGATAAGTTCTTTTAATAATTTCACTTCCATATTGAATCCCAATTATAAACTTTATTTATATTATTTCTTCCAGTATTCTAACAATATTACCTAAATCTCTATTTGGATGCCCAACAAAAGCATTAACCAACGTAGCATCTCCATTGACTATATGAACTCTTATTTCAATAAGTTGTCCAGACATAGTTGCTCGTATTTGATTAGTTAACCCATTTTTTAGTAGACTTTGAGCATCAACATTTTGAATAGTTTTAATTATTTTATCAAAAATGTCTGCAGGAGTTTTTCCTAACTTTGATAATCCATCTTTCATATGGGCGTCGGTAAACATATGTCTAGCGATTTTTTCCATATTTAGTTTTTGAGCATCAAAAGTTTTTATTGTATTGCCGGTCCAGGTGTTATTATATGTTTGCCACCATTCTTTAGTTTTTTCAACAGCTGTGGCAACACCTTCAATTGCAGGTAACTGTGTTTCAAGAGCTAAAGTTGCACCCTCTCCACTTGATAAAAATGGTGCTTGAAATTGTTGAACAAACTCTGTAACAGCTTCTTGTGTTGCAGCGATTCTGCCTTGACTTATTGTTTCTTGAACTATTCTTGCCATAGGTGCAGACATGGTCACACCATTGATGGTTGCAATTTCTGCCATTTCCACAGTGGCAACACCTATTGTTCCTGCTATTTCTACGGAAAGGATTTGAGGAATAGACGCCAATGCACCCACTGCCAATCCTATTTCGGGCTGGAATATACAAAATGCCACAACAGCAGCTTTTACATCATTATTGCTCCATATATCCTTGACCATTTCTAAACCAACGTGCCCTTTTTGCTTTACGGTTTCAGTGCATAGTGCATAAGCGGTTGCAACGTCTTTCCTGATCTCTGCGTACATACTTTGTACATGCACAGGTACTGTTGCCACTGATGACGAAGCTGCTGCGCTTGCGCTAGCTCCTTGTTTTAATTCGATTAAAGCATGAGCTGCTGTATTTAAAGCAGTTGTTATTTTTGTAGCAGCAACTGCTTGAGATGCAGTTCCCGTCTTGATCATATCTACGGCTGCTGGAATAGCCTTATTGAATGCATCGGTACATAAAATAATTTGCCCGTCATTTGCATGAGCAATCGATAACGCTGCGGTATCATTAACTTTACTGCCAAGCTCTTCAAGCAGATACTTTTTTAGCGCATCAGCATGAAGCATTGATTCAAGTATTTCCGGTTTAACACCTGCTCGCACTAAAACATCTTTGGCTTGGTCAGTTAGTTTTCCAAATGCAGTGTGGGTATCCGCTCCCTTTTCAAAGATGGAACTATTAATTGCGTCTAATAGTTTTTGATCGGATTTAGTTAAACCATCAACTCTCAAAGCACTGATAGGTGTTTGAACTTTTTTTAACTCTTGACATGCTTGCTGTCTACACTGTTCAACCTGCTTGTGCGTTGCAGCAAGTTCAGTCCTGGTTTCAAGCAGACAATTTTGGCAAGCAACTATATTCTGTTTGATGATTGCCTTATAAGACCCAGAATAACTTGCATTCGATTTTGCTCGTAACTCTGCAATCTTATTTTCCATTCTTCGTGCAATGCCCTGCAAATATTTAATTCTTCCATTAACCAAAAAAGATGGTTTCATACCCGCAACGTTCTGTTGTGTTTGGGCTATAATCTTTTGTTCATATGGGCCAAAGCTGGTGCTTCGTTTTAGTTACTTTCCGCCCTCCCAGCTGCGCCCGCCGTAGTTTTAACGAAGGCTGGGAGCTTTGTCGAAGGGTGAGGCGGATCTCACATCACATAGTTATTGTATGGAACATGTACCATCGTGTTCAACATATTGTTGTAAATCTTTGTATTTATGAGCTTCAATGGCTTTCGCCACACAAGCATATAGACAATCATCCTCTCTTAGAGAAAATGCCACACAGGCGAGAGTCATGTGTTGCGCTCTCTGCTTACATGCCTCTGATTCACACACACGACAGTTACGACCATATGAATTATCTCTATCGTAATCTTGAATTCGGGCTTCTCTATATCGAGTATGACGCCACCTAACCCAAGTAGTATAGTTCCGTAAGTCACTATCTAATACTTGCTCAACCTTTTGTTTTATTTCTTGCTTACCAGCTTGATAATCATTTGGAGAGGTTAATTCATGACTAGAGGCAGCTAAACTGTTTACCTCTGCATCAATTCGAGCATCTATCTCCATCTGAGTATATTTTTTTAACAGTTCTGCTGAAAGCTTTGGCACCGGATGAGAGAACCTTCTTAAAATAGCATGAGCATATGTTTTTCTTGCTCCCAAAAACTCTGCTTTTCTTTTTTCTAACTCAGTACGATCTTGCCTGAGTTTTTCTTCTTTTGCTATTTTATTGTGCGCCAGGAGCGTAATATCATACGGTTGAAATGATATCACAGAGGCGCTGGCACTTGCCGTAGCAGGAGCACTTGCGTGCATGGATGTCGTAGATGAACTAACCAAAAGCGTTAACAATAGTGTATATAAATTTTTCACTTTCATTCTCCGAAAAATGTTAAAATGAATATCTTAAAATCATCAATCGTTTTTTTTAATTTCCTAACTTTTTTCCCGTGCCTAATGAATATTGCCATCATCCATTGCAGAACGCCCATTCATCTTAGAGCGCTCATTCATCTCTTGGAGACTACTCAAATATTCCTGTGTTTCTTCATGTTCTGGAGCTCCTTCTTGCAAATAAGAAAGATATTTTGCAAAATTCGCAAAATCCCTTTTGTCAAAATAATAGTCACAGGCTACTGCCATGAAACGCACAAAAACAGTGAGGGGCAACTCTCTTTTTTCGGTCAATTTTGCAAGATCGAATGTATGTCCAAATATGGCTGGTACCAACTTCACCTGCCCGCAAAATATGAGCTGATTTGCATAAATACACCGCGCAAATAAGTCTGTAGGATGTTTTTTAAACATTTGTGCAATAAGCTCTCCAGATTGCGCAAGCTCACCCCAAGATTGTAATGCCATTGAAATAACAAATGTCATTGCCACATCATCAGCACATCCTTCCTGTATCGCCGCTTTAATCAATCGCTTGGCAGTTGTGGGATCATACATAAAGGCTTGATTTATCATAGCACATGAAGGTTTAAATTTATCTGATACAAGATCAGCCACAAACTGATATTGATAATCAAGAAGAAAAGTTACGCCATTAATTTTTATTTCTTTCAACTGTTTTTTATTCATGTCTATCTCTTATAAATAGTTATATTTATCTAAGCCGCTTTTACCAAAAGTTTTTTGCCTTTAAACGCAATACCTAATAACTGTATTTTTTTGATGCCACGACTGCGCAGTTCAGACACATACTCTTTATTTTTAATCTGATCTAACGCTCGTTGACAAGCAGTTTCAAGTTTTTCTTTGCCTTCCACTTTTTTAAATTCGATTACCGTTGCAAGTTTGTTTGGCGCACGAGGAATAATCATAATATCATAACGTCCATAACCACTCTCGCGATTTGATTTTATTTCGTGCGTATCATGCAAATATACCAATAACCCTAAGATAAAAAGATGATAACTTTTTTCTGGCTCAGAATCAGAAAAATCAAAGGAACTCATGGTGTCGACAACGAAATGTTGCAACAACTGCGCAAATGTTTTGACATCTCCTTCTGCCAAAGCCTTTAAAAGTATAGTAACATTTTTTTGAGTCAACGCTTTTTGCATTACATCGCGAATAAATGAAGTATACAATACCTTCACTTCTTTATTGGGAATGATCAGATCACACGTGGTGATAGCATCTGTCAACTGTTGTTGTGTATATGTTAAATACCCCGAAAAAAGAAGCAAACTCCAAATTGCCCGTTCATCATTTTCAATACCGGGAAAAATAATCGCCTCGCTGACTTCTCTATTGACAGATTGCCCCATTAACAACAGTTCAAATTGCGACTTTACATCGTCGGGTGCACGCTCAAGAAGTTTTTGTATCAATTTATTATCACTGGTGTTAAGCCAATATGATTTTAATAATCCGCGCTCAAAAGCGCATTGCACAATGGACCACGGATTGTATACGGTCGCATTACCAAACATGTACCCATTGTACCACTGGCGCACATCATCTAGTTTGTCTGACAACTTTTGATCTTTGAGTAACTGCTTTACTTCGCTTTGTGTAAAACCAAACTTATCTTCAATAAAGTAGCTCATGACAGAACCGACCGTAAGATTATTGAGGCCGGAAAATATACTCTCTTTTGCTACACGATAAATTCCGGTCACCACTGATAGTTCTAAAACCTTAGAATCCTTGAGAGCGCTGGTGAGTAACGAACGCATAAACCCAATCATCTCCGTATAATAATTTTCGTTATATGCAGCAGTTACTGGCGTATCATATTCGTCAATTAAAATAATAACGCGCTTGTTATAATACTCATGAAGTAGGCGGCTAAGAAAAGATAGTGATCCCTCAAATTTCGTTTGATTCGCCGTTTGCGTCATAATCCTTTTATAATCTTGCGCAACATTTTCAGGAAGATTCTCAAGAAGATATCGATGGCGCTCAAACTCTTGGGCAATTATTTCCGTCATCTTATTGTAAGCACTGTCCCACGTTTTTTCTTTTACATCTTTAAATGTCACAGAAATAACGGGATATTGACCCTGAAATTTTCGATACTCCTCATATTGCCAGATTGCGGTGGAAGTAAATAGATGCGTTGTATCTTTGTCTGTTTTTTCAAAAAAATAACGAAGCATGGACAAGTTCAACGTTTTGCCAAAGCGACGAGGCCTAGGCAACAACATCACTCCCGCTCTAATATCAAGCAGCTCTTTAATGAGAAGTGTCTTATCTACATAATAATAGTTTTCTTCAATAATTTGTTTGTAATCACTTATACCCAATGGTAAACGTTTCATAGAATGTCACCTTGTTCTTTTACTCATTTTTTATAGCATTATCACTGAGTATAATAGAAAAATTACACTATTGCATGCAATAGTCATTGACAATCCCTTGACTCAGAGATTACCAATCCACTATTAATGGTAATGGCAAAAGATATTTTGTTATATAAAAATTTTCATGATTCTCAAAAGGAGAAAATTCATGCGCACACACCAACGATCCAATGTACTATTATTAGGATTATCTATTTTCAGTCAGATCGCACACGCAGAGATGCTGAACACCAACGTAGAATTTTCCGTTCCGTATAATGTGGTAAATGGTGCAACAGAACCGTTTACACCACTCGTTAATTTTTATGGTAACAGTTATTTGGTGTATGTAGATGCAAACTTTAGACCATTTGTTACGCAAAAAATTGATAATAAATTAACAACGGTGCCGCTTGATCCCCTGCCAGATTATACAGCATTCCCCGATGGTCATCATAGATTTTCGATGGGTATGGACAAAAATGGTTATCTACACATTGCGGGCGATATGCATGGGTATCCATATTTACCTGCCAACTATTTGCCAGCCCGCTATGTAAATCAAACGATTATGTATTGGGTCTCAAATCAGCCATATGATGTCACAAGTGGTTTTACCTTCGCTGGTGGCGCTAACGCGTCCACGGCAATTGGCGGTTATGGCTTTAATACCATACATTTTTTTAATGATAATTATGGTGAACTTTATTTTGCTGGTATGGTCAAAGCGTATCAAAGCGTAACCGTGAGTTTAATAGGGCAAGATGCAGTAGGGTTGTACAAATATGATGCAATAAACAAAGTCTGGAACACTATTGGTGCTTATAGCGGCCAGATTTTTCCAGCAAGCGATAATGTGCAAGAATGGAAAATCTTTTTCTGGGAATATGCAGGGTTGTCAACAGGACCAGGCTTAGCTGCATGGTTTCAAAATTATTGGCCTGCTTTTACGTTTGATAATAACAATGTGTTACATTTTTCCGTTTCTGGTATTGTCGACACCACAAGTCCTAGCGCTACTCGTTTGTTGTATGCAAAATCTCCCGATGGTGGCGTTACATGGTACAAAGCAAATGGAACACAAATCCCAGGATTACCACTACGCTCAGTTGATAGCACAGCAAATGTTGCCGATGTAGTATTTGATGGCAAGACAACTACTCCAGTCACTTATCTGACACCGCGTGTCGATGTTGTTGCAGATGCACATAGCAATCCGTTGGCTAACGTAGGCATTTGGAATACGGACGCCTACACCTGGCGACGCTGGGATGGAACAAAATGGAATAGCGATATTTCCAATGGACACCAAGCATCAGGACAACGTGGTTTGCTAGGTCCTGACCAAAAACTTACGTTTATTCAAGATGATACAATTTGGTTAAGGCGATCCAACGGTTTTAATCAATATAGCGCAGCCTACTATGCACAAAAATATGTGCCCTTAAGTGGATTCAACTATTTCCAATGCGTGAGTACCCTGGGTTTAAAAACAACAGGCCACTTCTATGGATTGGGCATTGATGAACTCGTTGTGACCAATACTGGCGTTACTACGCTGCCGGTAATAAAGTTAACGTTCACACCAAATGATCTGCCTGCAGGTTGGGCACACCAAGATATTGGCAGCACGATTCCTTTGGGCGGCACAGCAGATTACAACGAAGGTGTATTTACCATCAGGTCATGCGGCGCAGGAGTTTTAAGCAATGCCGATCAGTTTCACTATGTGTACCACAATTTGCAAGGCGATGGCACGATTATAGCGCGCGTTGCAAGCCAAGATACCGAAAGCAACTATGCGACTGATGGTATCATGATGCGCGAAACATTAAGTGAAGATGCTACGTATGTTGCGCTTGGTGTAACGGTGAACAATCAATTGCAATTTTATTATCGCACCGCTACTGGTAACAGTGGGATTTATGCACAACAGATAGTTGGTGCTGTTCCGCTCTGGCTTAAAATGACACGTGCAGGAAATGTTTTTACTATATTTAATTCAACAAACGGATTTGCTTGGACTAATATGGGTTCTGTATCTGTCGTTATGGCCCCCAATATTTCTGTAGGTCTAATGGCATACTCTACGTTACCACTGCAGCAAGTTCATCAAGCAATGATTGATAATGTAATAATTGAGTGAGATTATAAAGTTTGTGTGGTGTCAGAAAATAAATGTAAACGCGACAATAATATAATTCAATATCATCGCGTGAACCATGCAAGCGCTTTTTGCATTAAATCTTTACATTTTGAAGGTCTGTGCACTGGAGTTCGATCTGAAGCTCGATGTTGCCTGACAAATTCCACTGCATGGTCATGGCCCATTTCCTCAACCTCATAACCAATGCCATGTCTAGAAGATGCTCCAGGAGGAGCTTCATCAGTATCAAAAGTAACCTTAAAATTAGGTTTTCTATTTTCTGCCAAATGGTGCATAGCAACCCTTGAAAACAGTTCACGAATCGTTGATGAAGATTCATCACGCTTCATGGCTGAACTTTGTCCCTGGCCCAATATCGGTTCAATACTTATTTCTTGATCACTCTCATGAATGAGATATTGACGATCTATCCATAATATACTCTGTGTTCTATTGTTTCTTAATCGTACAACAGAGTTGATACAAGTTGGAGAAAGAAGAGTTGTTTCTCGTTCAAAAGTAAACTCTTTTTCTTCAGCAGATGCACTTGCACTTGCTGCGGCAGGAGCACTTGCGTGCACGAATGTCGTAGGTAAACTAACCAAAAGCGTTAATAATAGTGTATATGATACGCCAATATTCATCTGCATAAAATCTCCTGTTAGGTGAAAAATATTTTTCAGAAATTTATTTTACCAATCTCTTGACTCAGAGATTACCAATACACTATTAATGGTAACAACAAAAGATATTTTTTTATATAAAAAATCAGTTTTTCGCTATTGCCAAAAAAAGGAATCGAATGAAAACTTTAAAATTACCAATCTTGTTGTTGATTGCAGCATCGTCGTACGCCTATGGCAACAGCCATACTTTTTTTTCACCTCGTCAAATCACCACCGATGCAACGTTTGAATTAGCATTGACCGATTATGATATCTATCACGGTGACGATGAGAGCGATTTTAAGCTATCCATCAAACCATTTTATCAGCAATCAAACCGTGGCCAACTATCTGCACAATTTTTCTTGCCCAATAATGCATCGTGTGTTGCAGTGCGTGAAGATGGCACCGGCGATATAGATCCGTTATGGTTCGATGTTATTGGTCCGTCCGGCACACAATACAGTTCCACGCTCGCATTTTCTCCTACACGCATCACGTATGGCGGCGTGCTCACTTTTTATGCCAATCTCGATCGATGGATAGATGGCTTATGGTTACTGGTTAACACTGCTATTATCAGCGCAAACCATAACATGCATGTGAACGAAACCAACATCAATACGACAGGCACGATTCCAGGTTTTCCAAATATGTGTGGCGGTTTTAATGACCCTGACTGGTGCGCAGGAAAAATACAATGTTGTGGTGCACTCAACAAAGGTGGGCTTGACGATATTCAGCTCAAAGTTGGTTACGATATCGACTTTCCGTGCATGAACCACATAAGTCCCTACGGCGTGCTCACCATACCAACCGGAAATCGTCCAACTTCGCACTATCTTTTTGAACCATTAGTTGGTTCTAAACATGTGACGCTTGGTTTTGGCCTCAATACAGACTATGCGCTATGGGAACAAGAAAATAATTCGCTCAGAATACTGGCTGATGTGAAGTATCGCTATTCATTGCGCGCATGCGAACGCAGATCATTTGACCTGTGTGCCAATGGTGATTGGTCTCGTTACTTGCTCGTCGTTGATCAAGCAGAACTAGGATATTCATTACCGCTTATCAATTTGGCCACATTTCAAGTGAATGTAACACCAGGCAGCACCGTCGATGGTTGGCTTGCTATGCACCATCATGGCGCACACTTTGATGTTGAACTTGGTTACAACTTGTGGTGGCGTCAACAAGAAAATATTGCACTCAGATGTCCTGGCGCTGCTGCAACTGCACTTGGCGCATTTGGCATTTACGATTTAACGGCAATAGGAATAGGCGCTATACCAACGACAGCAAGCACCGCAACTATTGCGCAAGCAATTACGAGCAATCAGGCGACCAGCGATGCAACCTTTACTCCCCTCGCGCTCAATCAAATTAACTATTGCTCTGCCGCACATCCAAGCGCAATGTCCAACAAAATATATCTGGCCATTGCAAAATCATATGAGTGCCGCGCCATAGCGGGATTGTTTGGTATCGGAGCCTCATATGAAATTGCGCGACCCCAAGCTGCATTTAATCAATGGGCGATATGGGCAGACGTTGGCTTAAACTTTTAATGAAAAAGGAACATGATGAAGATGAAAATGGTAAAATTTTTTGTACCTATGTTACTCAGTTGCGCGTTGTTTGAAAACATCAACGCAAGCCTTGATACAACATTTAATCCAAGTGGCACACCACCAGGCACGGTGGTTACTGTTTTTAGTTATAGTGTCCCTGAACCGTACAGCCATGCGTCTGGAGTTGCCATTCAAAATGATCAAAAAATCGTCGCGGCCGGAACAACAATACCAACAGCTGGTTCTGGAGAATTTACATTGGCCCGCTACAATACTGATGGATCGTTAGATACACCATTTGGTAATGGCGGGCAAGTGATCATCCAAACGCCATTTGTTCTTAATTCTACCAGGGCTGTCGCACAAGCGGTCGCCATAGATAATTCAGGCAATATTGTGGTTGCTGGTTACGCTTTTGTTCAGCCCCCGCACCAGACGGGTGCCTACCAATTTGCCGTAGCTCGTTACAATACTGATGGAGAGGTTGATTTCACCGTAACTACCCGGTTTAATAACTCTACCGTCAGTGAAGCAAATGCATTAGTCATTCAAGGTGATACCATAGTTGTTGGCGGTTATACCACAGTTAGCGGCACACAGCGTTTTGCTTTAGCACGTTATACGTCTGATGGAGAACTTGACACCACATTTGGTGGTAACAATGGCGACAGAGCTGGTACGGTAACAACTGTAGTTGGCAACAATGGTAGCACTGTTCAAGCAGTAGTTTTACAAGGAGATAATATTGTGGCCATAGGTGCCGCTGGAAATTTAGGGAGCGCTGGATCTTCTTTTGCATTAGCTCGTTATACTGCTGATGGGGTAATTGATGACTCATTTGGTAGTGATGGTACGGGTACGGTAATAACGTCACTTCCTGGTATTGGCAACGGTGCATCAAGTGCTGCTGTTCAATCTGACGGTAGTATTGTAGTACTGGGCAATTACGTTAATGACTCTGTCGGTAATGTTGGGGTATTGGCTCGTTATACCCCAAATGGTATTTTAGATCCAACATTTGCAGATGGACAAAATGGTGGTCTCTATTTGGCCGCAAGTCCGGATGATATGGGCTATAGCGCAGTTGCTCTTGATGCGCAACAACACATAGTTACTGCGGGCAACCATCCAGGAGATTTTGTTGTAGCGCGTTTTACTCCTAATGGAATACCGGATGGTTTTAATGTGACCACCAGTTTTTCAGGCCCAGGAGCTTACGCAGTTGCCATTCAAAGTGATGACAAAGTTGTGCTTGCAGGCGCTACGACACAACAATTCACATCCAACAACTTTACATTAGCCCGCTATGTGCCGCCAATAATAACAGGAAGATTAAGTGCATTAACAATCGCCATTCAAAATAAATATGGATAAAAAAAATGAAAATAAGATCGATGAACTTTTTTGTAACTATGCTACTCACTTGCGCACTGTTTGAAAATATCAACGCAAGTCTTGATACAACATTTAATCCAAGTGGTACACCACCTGGCACGGTGATTACGCCTATTTTGGCTCAACCCCCTACTGGTCCGGCTAGCGAGATCTATGGAGTTGCCATTCAAAATGATCAAAAAATTGTTGCAGCTGGAGCTCTCGAAACTAATTCAGTAAAATTTGCACTAGCCCGCTATAATACTGACGGATCGTTGGATACATTATTTGGTACCGACGGAATTGTTACCACACCATTTACTAACCGTATAGTTGCCCGCGCACAAGCAGTCTCTATAGACAATTCAGGAAAAATTGTAGCTGCAGGTTTTGCTTTTCATGCGGGCACTTACTATATTGCCGTAGCTCGTTATAAGATTGATGGATCCCTTGATGCCACATTTGGTGGTAACAATGGCGATTTAGCTGGCACCGTAACTACCCTTATTGGAAGTTCTACCACCAACTTTGCATACGCATTAATCATTCAAGGTGACAACATAATTGTCGGCGGGTTCACCAATATCGCTGGTACAAACAATTTTGCTTTAGCGCGTTACCTTGGTACTGGACAATCTGCTGGCACATTGGACACTTCTTTTGGTGGTAGTAGCACAGGCTGGGTGACCACACCTGTTGATAGCAATGGTAGTATTGTTAGATCATTGGTTCTACAAGGAAATAAGATTGTTGCAGTAGGCTCAGCAGCAGATAGTTCTAATACTTATTTTGGATTAGCTCGTTATACTGCTGATGGAGTACTCGATGACTCATTTGGTGATAATGGCATAGTAACAACAAGCGGTTTTAGTGGCACTGGCGCACATGGTGCTGCTGTCCAATCTAATGGTGGCATTGTAGTCGTAGGTGATTATAATAATCAAATTTCCACATTTGATTTTGGAGTACTCGCTCGTTATACCCCAGACGGTACCCTAGATCCTACATTTGGCAACCCTGCAACCCCAGGCATCTATTTTGCCACAAGCTTGGATGATATGGGCTATAAAGCACTTGTGCTTGATGCTCAACAAAATATAATTACCGCAGGTAACACTGCAATCACTGCAGGAAACTACGTAGGAAATTTTGTTGTAACAGGTTTTACTCCCAATGGAACCCCTAATGGTTTTAATGTGGTCACCTCTTTAGAACAAGGATCGGCAGCTTATGCACTTGCTATCCAAGCTAATGGCAAAATCGTACTCGCAGGTCTTGCGCAACCTAATCAAAATAATATAGTCCACTATTTTGCATTAGCTCGTTATGTACCGCCAATAATAACAGGAAGATTAAGTGCATTAACAATCGCCATTCAAAATAAATATGGATAAAAAAATGAAGATAATTATTTAATAATTCCGTATAAATTATTCAACCTAATTATCGCCCTCACCTAAACCAAGCAAGACTTGTCTAGCTGCCTCCAAATCTCGTAGTTGTCTAGAAAGACGCTCTTCAGCCTCCAACTCTTGCAATCTATGGCGTAAGGGGCCTATTTCATCAAGTAAGGCTCTCCGCCTTGCATCGATAGCATCAGATTCTGCTTTTAATTGACGAAACTGCTCTCGTCTCTGATCTTCACGATGGCCAAAACCCGGGCAAAGTTGGCACCCCATACCCGAACAAAACATGTTATGCCTAATTTTACCCTCAACCTCACGAAATTTTTCATCTTCGCCGTGAAGCTTTCCCATCAATACTTGTATCCTCGACCCTATCTCCGTTATGCCATAAGAAAACGAAGAAAAACAGATAACCATCAAGGCTGTAAACAATATGCGCTTATTCATAACAATCTCCTTTTTTATCGGGCCTCGCATATTATTGCGAGGCCCGATAACTACATAGTTCTGTATAAATTACTGGCCATCATCGTCATCTGAATCAGACGATTCTTGTTGTACAACCCATGGTCCATTTTGCGCATAATCAAACGATTCACTTTCAACGGGATTTTCGTACCCATCAAATACATTTGTTACTGTTCTGCCGGTATCAGAAATAGCCTGCCCAGCGGTATTGACTGTACCCGTAAATGCGTCTCTGGGCGCCTCTAAAGGATCTGTAACAACGTCCCTAGCAACCGTTGTTGCGGTATTAACCGTACCTTTAACAGCATTACCCACGGTATTAAAAGCATCCGAAAAAATATTCGCATTCACATTATGAGCAGCCATTAAACAAGCTGCCACAGTTAAGATTGTACATAACTTCTTCATAATAAAATCTCCTTTTTTTATAGATACACAAATATTAGAGCCACACTCTTTAAAAAGGCTCCACAACACTCTTACTTCAAGATAGTCTTTCTTTGGTAGTTTCTATAGCGAGCGGGTCGAGCTTCAGGCATGCCGTCAGATATGCCGCGCGAAGTCATCCCCATCATCCAATCAGATGCTCTCGCTGGTTGCCCACCTATTTGCCCTGCATAAACAGTACGATCAAAATAAACGTCATCACGAGGTTGTATTTGACCAGTAATGGCTGCACCAAATCGGTTATTATTTCCAACAGGGCGCCCCGCGCCAGTAACGGCCATGTCCCGAGGCTCCTCATAGCCAACAGGCACCCGCCTGCCAAAATTTGTCACCTCAGCTTGCGCAACAGTGCCCATAGCTAAAAGACCAACCACACTCAAGATTGTATATAGTTTCTCCATAATATAATCTCCTCTTTGTTGAATTCACGAATCCTGCAACTATCACCCTAGAAAGCCCGCAAGGATTTATCACTTATACCTTAAAATTAGCAATTCCTGATAGCAAAAGTCAATAGATTGACAAATATATAATATTAACCAGGTGTGCGCTAGGTTAAAAACAAAATAATCCTGCCTTTCCCCTGGCGCACACCTGGTTTTTTGGACAATCTGAAATTATTTGACTTTTTTGGGGATCGTAGGTACAATTATTATTGACGGTTAGTCAAAAGCCAAGGTTGTGATTTAACCTTAACAAAAAGGGAGACCAATGAAGAATATAGTTAAATTTATGATACTATTGCTGATATGCCAAAGGGCCTTCGCAAGTACCCCAACGCCAAACCTTGGAACAAGTCAACAAGACGCAACACAATTATTAAGAGAGGCTGCACTCGCCCGCATACAAAGAAATCAACCGAATCCCCCGAACGCCAGTTCAATTTCTGCTGCACAAGAGCAACGGGCAACCTGTGGAATGCCTTATACTCACGATGAAGACGAAGAGATAAAAGATATTATTCAACTCGAATGCAAACATTCTTTCTGCAAAGAATGCTTGATGGGTATTATAGATAGCGCCATTGCATCAAAAGATTCCTCTTCTTTGATGTGTCCAACGGATGGTTGCACAAAAACGGATCCCACAGCAGCACCGTCTGAACGAATCATCAGAACAAAAATTACTAAAGCTGATCTGTGTAAAATTCTTGGCGATGATGATGTTAACAAGAATAAAATACTTGGCATTATCGAACAAAACAGACTGGACAGAGACCCTGCAACAAAACAATGCCCAACTCCTGATTGCCCCAAGACCTTTCCAAACAAAGACAATGAAGCCTTCTCCGTTACCTGTGAAGGATGCAAAAAAACATATTGCGCCAGTTGCCTTGAAGACCATCCTGCCAATGAGACATGCCAAAAGGCAGCCGCAAGAATTAAAGTCAGCAAGGAGAATGAAGATACTGAAAAATGGGCACAAGAAAACACTCGTCCTTGCCCAAAATGCAAGACCCGTATAGAAAAAAATGAAGGGTGTTCGCACATTACCTGTAGAAAGTGTCGCTACGAATTTTGCTGGAATTGCGCAGCACCATTCATTAATAAACCCACAAGACCCGGTGGGCCTAAACCGCCCAATCATCCTTCGTTCTGCCGTATACCAGAAGAAGAGGCAAAGCTCCTGCGGCAGGAACGCACGGGCGAATCTCACGCGGTTGTTGAGCCTCCGCAAGCTCACATTGGCCATTATGATCGACGAGAATTGTATCGTCTGCTTGATGCAATGGAGCAGTTACATGATCGACTCTTTGGCCCCCATCGAGCAGATGGCCAAGGGGGACCATTACATAATCTAAGAAATATATGGGGTAACCGATTTGATAACCCGCCATTGGCATTGGATCCAGAACAAGGAGAACAAGACGACTTACAATTCGAAACACGCATGATTGACGACGTGCACAGACGCATAGCAGAACGAGAAGCTCACGGACAAAAAAACGCTCGCATACTAGAACAGGAACGCTTAGCTGCCCGTCAAGCAAAAAAGGAAATAAGCAAAAGAGCTCGTAAAGCGTACCAACTGGAACAAGCACGCTTAGACACCCTTGAACATGAGCGCAAATTAGAAGAAGAACATCAAAAAAGAGTATATGAACAACTCATACATGCGCAAGCACAGCAACAGCCAAGGGGAGGTCAAGCAAACCTTTCAGGCATTATACAAGCATTGAGTAAGGCAGAAAACAAGTTCCGTTTATTGGCAATCGATGATGATTTTGAACTGCATTTTAACATGCAAGAAACAATTTTTAACCAGGCTATTGGACTTTTGCAAGAAGCAATTAATCTTGCCGACCTTTGCCCTGATCGAATCTCCTTGCAAAAAAGCGACGTTAAAGAAATTTTGGATGATATCGAAACTCACATAATGAGATTCTTTCAAGAATGTGAAGATTATGAATATTCTTTGATGTATGAACGTAAACCTGTACCACCCCAAATCAGTTCTTTTCATAAATCGGCAATGACGGTATGGCTCAATATAAAGACTCAATACGAAAAAATATTTTCTATAGCAAAACCTGAGACAGCCAAAGGTCAACAACAAACAGAAGCGGCACATACAAGCGAAAGCAAAGAAGAGCAAGAAACTCATGAACAAGAAAAAATCGAAAAAAGTCTTCAAGAACAACTAAAACGCTCTCAAATGATTACAAGACAGCTCCAAAGAGAATCGGCCTCTTCTTGCCCAAACTCTGCTGAATCTTTATTGGATAGATTAAAAGAGTTAAATCAAGACTTGTATGTTAAAGTTTTAGATGGAAGGCTCGAGCTTAGCCCAAGATCACAATATTCATTTAATATCGCTATGCAAAACTTTAGTCAAAGTGAAGAGGCACGTAGAGGCACTATTGGCATAGAGAATTTTTTCGAAAGAATACTTCTTGAAGCAAAACAAGCCGATCAACGCCTGCTAACCAAACAAAAACATCAAGCGCAATTGGAACCACATGATGCCAATGCGCTTCAGGGAGCTCCATCATCATCATCATCAGCAGCAGCAGCGCCGCCCGCAGTACAACACAACCAAGCTGCCGCCCCATACAACCAACCACTAGGAGCAGACTTGCACGCAAACATCACAGACATTGTGCGAGCATTGAATAAAGCTGATAATAAGTCCAGATCGCTTACCGTTGATGGAGATGAGTTTGAAATATATTTTGAAACACAAAGAACTACTTTTAACCAAGCCATTGAATTCTTGCAGACAGCAATTGGACTTGCTCATTCTTGTGCCGATCACACCGCCCTACAAGGGAATAATCAAATTAAAGAAGTTTTAGATAGTATCGAAACGCACATGGAGAGATTCTTGGAGGAATGCCAAGAATATTTGGTTGTTACACCTTCTGAAAAAATTGATTCTTTCCATACCCATGCAGCTGATACATGGCTCAATATAAAAACTCAATATGAAAAAGCTTTTTCTACAGCAAAACATTAATGCAAAAAATTAAAATTACGTAAAAAAAAGAGCATCGCATATGTAACATGCGATGCTCTTTTTTTGTTTGCTCGAATGTAATCTATTGACTCATGCAACATGATATTCTTACTCTATTCGAGAAATGTGATAACAATCCCAAACAAAAAAGGAACTCATATGACTCAAAAATTTTTCAAACTCCTTCTTCTTGTTTCTTGCATGATACCAATGCAGGTATGCGCAAGCAGCAACAAGCAGTTCAACTCTTTACAAGTTGCTGGCCCATTGGTCACAACTGGCTTGGCATCAGTCAATGCGCTTAATGTGAAAAACGGCGCAGATTTTGGTGGTGATGTTGCCGTAGATGGCACGTTGTTTGTTGATGGCGGCATTGTGCTTGATTCTTGCCTTGTTTTAACATGCACTACTGCGGGCCAATTATTGGTTAACAACAATCCTGTTATGTTAGCAATGAACTATTTTTATGCCTATACAACAGACAATCTAGCATCGAATACATTCTATACACCTATCCTATTTGACAACATAGCGCCTATAAATGGCTGGATATATAACAATATCGCCGATACTTTTGTTTGTCCTGAGACCGGCGTCTATGAAATCGCTTACAGTGCTCTGGTTACTACTACTGGTTTTATCAATGAGGTCTCTTTCGCTATCTTTGACGACGCAACCATATTACCCGGTAGTATTTCTGTAGTAGCTGTTCCAAATCGTAGCAACACTCTACCTGGTGATGTTTCACTAACTCTTGAAGCACAACTCTCAGCTGGTGATCAAATCAGTTTACAATGGGGCTGCAACATACTTACCGGCGCTGCTCTAACCCACCTCACGGATTTGCTTGGTAATCAATCAGTAAGCGCGGCACTCGCGGTGC
>Ga0206866_1023_pt1 | contig 33982 bp, 27 predicted proteins | sample Alteio_BWOrgCont_40_FD_152626 | JGI IMG/M metagenome (GOLD analysis project Ga0206866, IMG submission 152626) | Enriched cells from forest soil in Barre Woods Harvard Forest LTER site, Petersham, Massachusetts, United States -... | ecosystem: Environmental > Terrestrial > Soil > Temperate forest >... | reverse complement strand
TCCGAGCTGCCGCTAGCCATCGAGGCTGCGCAGGGTGAGAAGGTGTGGAAGCGCTGGTGGCGTTTCCGGCGGATTCATCGCACATTCGGTTACAAATTCTGGGCATTCGTCTGCGGCGGCGCGTCGCTTCCATCGGAGCTCGAGTCATTTTGGGCTACGCTGGGCTTCGCTCTCGTCCAAGGCTACGGAATGACGGAGACAACAGCTCTGATCACGTTGAACCACCCTTTCAAGGTTGGCAAGGGAACGATCGGTAAGGTGCTGCCGGGGCGCCACGTAGAGATTCGTGAAGACGGCGAGATCGTGGTGCGTGGCGATATGGTTTCGACTACGACCTGGCGCAACGGAGTAATCGAACAGGCTGAATCGCCGTGGCTAGCGACCGGAGATTTAGCGCAGCGCGACGAGGCGGGCCAGCTCCGTTTCATGGGTCGTAAGAATCAAGTGATTGTGACCTCCTCAGGTTTGAATATTCACCCCGAAGATGTGGAAGCCGCGCTCAATGGTCAGGCAGGCGTGGAGGCTTCGGCGGTGGTTCCACTGATGACGGCTGGAGGCGCGGAGCCTATTGCAGTGCTGCTGTTTCGGGGCACGCGCGATGATGCGCAAACGGCGGTTGTGGCGGCGAATCAGAAGCTGGCTGAGTTCCAGCGGGTGCGGCAGTGGAGGCTTTGGCCCGAACTGGATTTCCCTCGTACCTCAACGGGCAAAATTCGGCGGGGCAAGGTGACGGAGTGGGTGAATGCGCAACGCGATATGGGCGGAGCGGTAACGGCGAGTTCCGATCCCCTTGTGGCATTGATCCTTTCGATTACCGGTGCAAAGGCGGAGAACCTGTCTGACGATGCGCGGCTGGCGGAGGACCTGCAACTCGACAGCCTGGGACGCGTTCAACTCCAGGCGGAGATCGAGGAGAGAATGGGTATCACGTTGAGCGATGCCGCAGTTGAGCAGGCGGCGACGCTCGGCGATCTGCGGCGGCAGCTGGGCCTGGGGGCTGTAGAGGAGAGCATATCCGAGTCTACGATTATGCCCGCAAAGCTTCCAGTGAACGTCGACGACCGGCGCGATGTCTATCCGCACTGGACATGGTGGTGGCCGGTGCAGGCGCAGCGGGTAGCGTTTATCGAATGCGTGCTGCGGCCGCTGGTGTGGCTGTTGGCCGCACCCGAGGTGCAGCGCGATACGCAGCTGAATATAGAGCGTCCACTGTTACTAATTGCAAATCATGTAACTGATTACGACCCTTCACTGGTTTTGTACGCGTTACCGGGAAAGATACGGCGACATGTTGCGGCAGCGATGGCTGCAGATCTGCTTTACGACTGGCGTATGCGGCGGAAGCAGAGTTCGTGGTTTCTGAACGCGCTCGGGCCGTTGACATATTTTGTGGTGACGGCGTTATTCAATGTCTTTCCCCTGCCGCGCAGTGCGGGATTCCGGCGGAGTTTCCAGCACGCCGGGGCGGCTTTGGATCATGGCTACCATGTGCTCGTCTTTCCGGAGGGTCGCCAGTCGGACGATGGCAAGTTGCTCAGATTCCGTCCCGGTATCGGGCTGCTCGTCGCCGAGTCGAATGTGAATGTGCTGCCGATCGGTCTTGTGGGGCTGGGCGAGATGAAGCAGGGCAAAGAGCGATGGTTTCGCTCGGGCAAGCTGCGGGTGCGGGTCGGTACGCCGATGTCGTTCGAACCTGAATTGAGCGCGGAGGAAATCACGGAACGGCTGCGCACGGAGATTGCCCGGCTGACTGAATGATGTGATGAACACACGTGACTAAAGTGCCTTGGCTGCACAGCTCAGTGGGCTGAGAATGAGCCCATATGAACCGGCTTACGTCTGTGCGATTGGATCTGTTCGAAGCGCTGGTCAACGCCTGCGACCGCGCTGCCGTTCGTCGAAGGCCTGAGGCGGACCACCTGGTCACCGGCCGTCGAGGAGAGCGGGCGGCATTCTTTTATCTGCGGCGCAAGGGATTCGTCGTTGTTGCACGCGGATGGCGCTCGGGAATCGTTCGCGGTGATCTTGATTTGATTGTGTGGGAGGGCGACACGCTGTGCTTTATCGAAGTAAAAACTCGGACCACGCGAGCGGTTGCGACGGCTGAGGCATCAGTCGATGAGGACAAGCGGCGCGCGTTGCGGAGGCTGGCGCGGCATTACATGCGGCAATTGCCCGATCGCGAGCGAGCCATGCAGGAATTGCCGGTTCGGTTCGATATCCTGTCGGTCTATTTTGAGGAAGAGAAGCCTGCGGAATTCGATCACTTCCGCGGCGCGTTTGGATGGTGCTGACTACTGCGCGTCTTTGTATTCTTCATACCAGGCCATCTGGATGGCTTCGAGCTTGGACTCATTTGACTTGGCGGGGTCGTCGGAGAAGTCAGGGAGTTCGGTGACGTAACGGTGCAGGTCGGTGAAGCGGACGGTGAGCGGGTCGAGGTCGGGGTACTTCTCCTGCAGTTGAACGCCGATTTCTTCCGCGTTATTCCACATGATTTCTGCGGGCATGGCTGGCTCTCCTCTATTTGTTTTCAGCGAGTGACAGGGGCTTGCCTTCGGAAACATAGTTCCGGTTCCACTTGGGAATCTCGACGACGTAGGTGCCTGGGCCGGTGATGACGGCCTGACAGCCGAGGCGCGAATTCAGCTGCAGATCGGCGGCCATATCGAGCCGGTCAAGCTCATCGTCTTCCGCTTCGCTGAGTTTGTGGTCGCCTTCCTTGATCCAGAGATGGCAGGTGGTGCAGGCGCAGGCGCCTCCGCAGGCGTGGTCGAGGAAGATGCCGAAGTTTTCGGCGACGTCGAGAAACGACATCGGCTTGCCGTGGTGGTCGTAGGGCATCGTTCCGTGTTCGAATTCGACGGTGCGGCCTTCAGGAAGAAAGGTGACGCGCACCATGTTGGGCGCGGGGGGCTTGCTGAGGTCGATGTCTTGGGGCTTGAAATCGTTCATTGTTCTAAGCTTCTCACTTGATTTCTGCCGGGGCGAATGGGTGAGGCGCCGTTGGCCCCTCGCCCAGTTTCTCACCGGCCGATTCCATCGTTTGACCCTGGATCGCGCTGGCGACGGCCGAGTCCATCATAAGTTCGGCGAAGCGGCGCGTGGCCTCATCGAGGGCATGGGTGGCGTCGCGCAGAGCTTTCAGGTCGTCGCCTTCCTTGAGCACCCGCAATTCTTCGGAGATCATGTCGATCTGAGTGCGCTCGTCATCGGTGAGATGCTGCCATGCCGGGTGTGTCGGAGCCTTCTCGACGGCACCAAGGATCGTGGTGGCTTCGTTCCGAGCTTCCACTAGCTGACGCACAGCGAAATCCTGTTCGGCGTAGTCGAAGGAGTCGAGAATCATGGTCTCGACCTGCTCGTCGGTGAGGCCGTAGGTCGGCTTGACCTCGATCTCGGCTTCCTTGCCGCTACGCTGCTCGCGGGCGGAGACATGAAGGATGCCATTGGCATCGATGAGGAACTTGACCTCGATGCGCGGAAGGCCGGCGGACATCGGCGGGATGCCTTTTAGGTCGAAGCGTGCCAGGGAGCGGCAATCGTTCGCCATCTCTCGTTCGCCCTGCACGACGTGAATGGCAACGTTGGTCTGACCGTCGACTCCGGTGGTGAAGTGCTCGGTGGCCGATGCGGGGATGGTCGAGTTGCGCTGGATGATCTTCGCGACGACTCCGCCGAGGGCCTCGATGCCGAGCGAAAGCGGGGTGACGTCGAGGAGGAGCATGTCCTCGGTGGCCTTGGAGCCGCCTTCGAGGATGTGCGCCTGGACGGCTGCTCCGAGGGCGACGACTTCATCCGGATTGAGTTCGGTGTGCGGCTTCTTGCCGCGCTCGCTGAGATGGAAGATCTGATCGGTAAGCCGCCGGACGAGAGGGATGCGTGTCGAGCCGCCGACGAGGACGACCTCGTCAAGCTGTTCCGGCTTGATGCCGGCGTCCTTGAGCGCCTGCTTGCATGGGCCGACAGTGCGGTCGAGGACCGGTTGGACGATCTGTTCGAACTGCTCGCGGGTGATCTCGCGCCTGTAGGGCGTGCCGTTAGGAAGATCGAGGCTGATCCGTGCGGAATCAGCAGAAGAAAGCGCAATTTTGGCCTCGATGACGGCTTTGCGGATCGCCTGCACGGCTTCAGCGTTGGCGCGCAGGTTGAGATTGTAGTCACCGCGGATGTCGTCGAGGGCAATGGCCATCAGGAGGTGGTCGATATCGTCGCCGCCAAGGTGGGTGTCTCCGTTGGTGGCGATGACTTCGAAGATGCCATCCCGCAGCTTGAGGATGGAGATATCGAAAGTTCCGCCGCCGAGGTCGTAGACGGCGACGATACCTTCCCTCTGGCGGTCGAGTCCATAAGCAAGGGCCGCTGCGGTGGGCTCATTGACCAGGCGCAGGACTTCGAGTCCCGCCATGCGGCCCGCATCCTTTGTAGCCTGGCGTTGAGCGTCGTTGAAGTAGGCCGGGACGGTAACGACGGCCTTGGTGACGGGGGCACCGAAGTAGCGCTCGGCGTTCTTCTTCAACTGGCGGAGGACGTAGGCGGAGATCTCAGGCGGTGTGTACTGCTGCGCGCCTATCTGCAGGCGGAGCACCTCGCCCGGCTGGATGTCGGGAGCGAGACGGAAGGGGAAGAGCTGGAGCTCATGCTGGACGTCTTCGACGCCGCGGCCCATCAGGCGCTTGGCAGAGTAGATGACGCGGTCTGGGGTGGATGCGAGATACGGGTACGCGGGATAGCCAACGATGACCTTCTTGGGGTCGGGAATGGCCACGACCGAGGGCACCAGGTTCGAACCGTCTTCGCCCGGAATGACGACCGGCTGATCGCCCTGCATGAAGGCTACGAGAGAGTTGGTGGTGCCGAGGTCGATTCCGACGATGCGGGCTTCTGCCATGGATATTCGATACTTTCTAGCTTTCCAGCGCTTCGTTTACGTCGCGCACGAGGTTGCGGATGTAGCGCCGGCGATCGAGGAGCGCAACGATTTGGTCTTTGATTTTGGTCTTCTCCGGTTCGGCCGCCGCGCTGTCGATGGCTTCATCCCAGCGCGTCGATAATGCCTGCAAGCTGGTGTCGACTCCGGCGAGTTGCGACTCAAACTGAACGCGTGCCTCGTCGAGATCGGCGCGAAGCTGTGGATCGTCCTCGCCCATTTTGCGATTCATGCGCATTTCTTCAAGCTGCATGTTGAGCTCGAAGACTTCCTCCAACAGGTCAGGCGGTACACGCGAATCCTTGGGCTTCCCGTCTTCACTCTTGCCCGCTTCGAGAACGACGCCTTCAAGGCCGAGGAGGTATTCCGTGCGGGCGATGGGATTCTTCAGCGTGCGGTAGGCGTCGTTGAGCAGGGAAGTCTGGTCGAGACTCCACTGCTGTTCCTGCTGGCTGGCCTGCGCGTACAGGTCAGGGTGAAGCTTGCGGCTCAGGCGATAGAAGTTCCGCTCGAGTGCAGACAGATCGATGTGCAGCTTGCGTGGCAATCCGAATACGGCAAAATAGTCCGCGCCCTCGGACGGCGCCTGCACCTTGCCGCACTTATCGCAGAAGGGTTTGCCATCGGGCAGGGAACTGCTGCACGACCAGCAGGCCGCGCTTACGGATTGGGGTTCAGCTGTCTGCATTGGAAAACGCCGCACCGGCGGCGCGCATCATGCGGAAAAGGACGATCCGCAGCCGCAGGACTTGGTCGAGTTCGGGTTGATGAAATTAAAGCCCTGCCGCATGAGCGTCTCTTCGTAATCGAGAATCATGCCGTGAAGATAGATAAACGATTTCGGGTCAATGAAGACGCGCACGTCGTCGAACTGATAGATTCGGTCGCGCTCGCGCGGTTGAGAATCGAAGCGGATATTGTAGGAAAGACCAGAGCAGCCGCCGCCGGTGATGCCGAGACGCAGACCACCCTCGGTGGGCGAGACGCCCTCCTTTTCCATGGCAACGCGAATGCGTTTGAGCGCGCGCTCTGTTACCTGGATCCCCTTCTGATTGGGGGCCTGGTTCTCTGCGTTAATGACGGTCAACTGTTCGGAGGTCATAAGTTCAATACCAGCATGCCCATGTCCGCTGACCGGACATGGGTGGCCGATTCGATCCTCTAATTTAGCTGGCTACGCCGACTTGCACAGCCTGCGCTTCGCCGACGCCGTTCTTCTTCTTCCAGTCGCCGATCGCGGCGCGGATGGCGTCCTCCGCAAGCACGGAGCAATGAATCTTGACCGGCGGCAGAGAGAGCTCCTTTACGATGTCGGTGTTCTTGATCTCCATCGCTTCGTCGACTGTCTTGCCCTTTACCCACTCGGTGGCGAGCGAAGACGACGCAATGGCCGAACCGCAGCCGAAGGTCTTGAACTTCGCCTCTTCGATCACCTGCGTCTCGGGATTGACCCGGATCTGCAGACGCATCACGTCGCCGCACTCTGGAGCGCCCACCAGGCCAGTGCCAACTTCGCTGCTGGCCTTGTCGAGCTGGCCTACGTTACGCGGATTGTTGTAGTGGTCGATGACCTTGTCGCTGTATGCCATGTGATTCTCTCCTGTATCTCTAAAAACCTATAAGACAAATTTCTGCTGTGAAGCTCTTTCTTTAGTGCGCCTGCCATTCGATCTTCGAAATGTCGATGCCCTCTTTCACCATCTCGTAGAGCGGTGAAAGCTCGCGCAGCTTCTGTACCACGTCAATCACTTTATCCGAAACGTATTCCACTTCCGCCTCGCTGTTGAAGCGTCCCAGTCCAAATCGGATGGAACTGTGCGCCACATCGTCGCCCAGTCCGAGAGCCTTCAGTACATAAGATGGCTCGAGCGTCGCCGAGGTGCATGCCGAACCACTGGAAACGGCCACGTCGTTGATGCCCATGAGCAGCGACTCGCCCTCGACGTAAACGAAGCTCACGTTGAGATTGCCGGGAAGGCGGTTCTCCATCGAGCCATTCACGTGAATATAGTCGAGGCTGTTCTCGAGCTTGACCTTCAGCTTGTCACGCAGAGCGCTCAGGCGCCTGGCTTCGGACGCCATCTCTTCGCGGGCGATCTCGCAGGCCTTGCCCAGGCCGACGATGCCGGGAACATTGAGGGTTCCGGACCTCATGCCCCGTTCGTGGCCTCCACCGTTGATCTGTTCGGAGATCTGCACGCGCGGGTTGCGACGGCGTACATACAGCGCGCCGACGCCCTTGGGGCCGTAAATCTTGTGCGCGGAGAGCGACAGCGCGTCGATGTTCATCGCATTCACATCTACCGGGATCTTGCCGGCCGCCTGCACCCCATCGGTGTGAAAGATCACGCCCCGTTCATGACAGAGCTTGCCGATTTCGGCCACCGGCTGGACAACGCCGATTTCGTTATTCGCAATCATGATGGTGACCAGGATCGTCTTGTCGTCCATCGCGCGCTTCAGGTCTTCAAGGTCGATCAGACCGTCTGCCTTCACCGGGAGGTAGGTCACACGGTATCCATACTTCTCGAGGCGCTTGCAGGTGTCGAGAGTCGCCTTGTGCCCGGTAACCTGCGTGATGATGTGATTCCCGCGCTCGCGGTACATCTCGGCGATGCCCTTGATCGCCAGATTGTTCGACTCGGTCGCGCCAGAGGTGAAGATGATCTCCTTGGCAGTTGCGCCGATCAGCTTGGCGACCTGTTCACGCGCCTTCTCGACAGCCGCTTCAGCTTCCCATCCAAAGGAGTGGTTGCGGCTGGCGGCGTTTCCAAACACCGTAGTCAGATATGGCATCATCGCTTCCAGCACGCGCGGATCGAGCGGCGTGGTCGCGTGATTGTCCATATATATAGGCAGATGCACCCCTGCCGGCACGCTGACAGTTCCATTGGCGGTTGTGCTCATTGCTTTTCTACTCTCCTGCTTCGTATCTGCTGTGATACCCGCTGTTACTTAAATATTTGTGCTCTGGATGTGTACCAGATCGCGTTCGCCGCGATGCCCTGCGTGATCGTACTCGACCAGATCGGAGATCCGGATCTTCTTGAGCACGTCTGAAATGCTGTCATTGACTCGCGCTAATGGTTCTTTGATGGTGCAGGTGTTGGTTAAGTCGCACAATCCGCTAACCGTAACGCATGAGGTGATAAACAAGGGGCCGTCGATCGCGCGAATGACCTCGAAGGCCGATATTTCGCTGGCGCGGCGCGACAGCGTATAGCCGCCATTCATCCCGGCATGCGAACGCAGCAGGCCTTCCTTGACCAGGCGCTGCAAAATCTTGGCCAGCAGCTGCTGGGGAATGTGGTAGGCCTCGGCGATATCCTTGGCGCTGACTGACGCCGAATCCGGGCTTTCGGCCAGGAACTTGAGCGCCATCAGCCCATAATCGGCCTTTTTGGTGAGTCTGAGCATGCCAGGGACCGGCTCCCTCGGTCGCTGCATCCAGTATAGGACCAGAATCGTCCGAATTCAAATAAATGTATGGTCCGGGTCCGTTTTCAGAGCGCATTCCACTAACGGGAGTCCAAAACCACGAATTCGCAGATTCAAATTGACAGGAGGCCCGGCCCGGATACAATCTTGCCGATACCACCAGATTATTGCGGCCAGAAACCATCAATGAGCGCCCCCTGCAAACATCCCAAAGTGCGCGTGGTAGCGCGCGAAGAGGACGTCGAGTACGTCGAGTGCCAGGAATGTGGCGAAGTCTTCGACTCGGATGAATTTCGCGATATGGCGATCGAAGAAACCCAGGAACTCGAGGGAGAAACCTGATCTCTACGCCGGCGTTCTGAGCGCCTTCAACCGTTGGCTGGTGTGCCGGAGAAGCTGAGGCGGCGCGTGATCTGCCACGCGTAGTGGAAGCCGGATATCACGGTGAAGCCAATAGTAGCGAGCAAGGCAAAGTGTCGGACGGCAAGTACCGGGGCAGGCGCATAGAACTGGCTCAGAAGCACGGCCAGCAAGGCAATAATTTGCGCCAGGGTGTTCGCCTTGCCGAAGATGCTCGGTTTGAAGTCGCGCATGCCAACGCTGGCGTAAAGGATGGCCGCGACCATGACGATTCCCAGGTCGCGACCGAAGACCAGGACGGTCACCCGGCGGGAAATCAGCCCTTCATGATGCAGCACCAGAAACAGGGTGCTGAGCAGAAGCTTGTCCGCTACGGGATCGAGGTATTGCCCAAGGACGGTCCGCTGCTGTAGCCATCGGGCCAGCAGACCATCGAGGCCGTCCGTGACGCCGGCGAGCACGAAGAGCGCAAACGCCGTGCGAAAATGGCCGTCGAGAACGGCCAGCACCAGGAACGGAACGATGCACAGGCGCAAAAGCGTGAGTTGATTCGGGGCTGCGCGAAGCTGGTTCATGGGCTTGAAAACGAAAAGTGAGGATGACTGACCCACGCGGCGCTGTTTCCCAGCGGCGTACAAAAGCCTGATATTACAAGACCCAAGGACCATGCGCCACACCCCGGACGGGGAAGAGACGGGTGCTCGATTCTGACTAGTCCACAAGTGGGGATATTAGCCGCAAAATCTTGATATGATGTATAAGTCGATTATCCCGCGCAGGCGCGTAGCTCAGTTGGTTAGAGCGCTACCTTGACACGGTAGAGGTCAGGAGTTCGAGTCTCCTCGTGCCTACCATCCTTTCAATCACTTACGAGATTAGCCAAGAATTATTGGGTCCTTTGGGGTCCAATAAGGCTTATTGCTTCCGCTCCGACACTTCCGCTTCCCGGTTCAGATAAAAACATCTCCACTACACGCGCTTGGGCCCCACGTTTTTCAGAACTCATTGCCTGCGGATAGATGTCGAGGGTGATGCGGCTGTTGGCATGGCGCAGCAGCTCCTGCATCACCTTGATATCGACACCGCTGTGCAGCGTCGAAAAGGTATGCCGGAAGGTGTGCCAGCCAATGCTTGGTGATGCCGGCCGCGACCGCAGCTGGACGAATGCCCCGCTGCAGGATCATGTCCGGTGAGTACGGCTGCTTGCCGTTCATGCGCGGACTCCCAAAGACCCAGTCGTCAACCTCTGAAATGGCGACAGTTCGGACGCAAGCGCAACCGCGGAGTCAGTCATTATCTCGGGCATTATCGGTCAGCCGCTCACCCAGATTCGCGGCGTGGGCGGTTTGGTAAAGACTATGCTGGCCGACGAATATGCTCGGCGTCGCTGCCAGTTCGCAAGAATCCTGCCGTCATGCCGCCGACGAAGTTATCAGTTGGTACTGCTCCGAACCTCGTTCGGCTTTCAACCGAACTGTCATCCTTCGTTGCCGATTCTTTCTCGCAGAAAATCTGCTCCACTCTCAGAAGAGGAACGACGCTTTACTTTCGAGAAGAGCGATGTTTACGCGAATCCTTACCCTCTCAGATTGTTCGCTGATCGACTCGGAAACTCATCAGACCCAGCGGTTACTGTACGGACAAACCTCTCTAGCTCCCGCATTTTGGTGCTTGACCCTGTTTTGAGTCGCCTTCTATACTTCGGCGCATTCGCTTTCATTCTCCTCAGTCATTCACATCTTTAAGACAACTGCGCGAGACAGTTCTGCGCCATTGCGAGTCTCAAAGGGGAATCTCGTCATGTTATGTCTTTCTGGGAAGAAATATTCAGGCCTTGGTGCGTCCTCAGCAGATATCTCTCACCCGGCGTGCGGCATTCAGTTACGAATTGCTCAGTGGCGTCTTGCCTGGATGATCCTGGCGAGCTTGACATTAATAGGATGTTCGACGCCGTTCCGATCTTCGATGCCCGCGTTGGACGAAGCAGCCTCTCGAAAAGCGACTGCACAATCCACTCTGGACGCGGAACCTGCTGCCCAGCAGGATTGGGAGGACTGCAACGGGGACGGAGATCCCAGTAAGAACCCTCATCACATCCTCCCTGCTGGTTCGCTAACGTCACCGCAGGATCTAAGAATCAACGGCGTTGCCTGTGTCGTCGATGGTACTGGAATGATCAATACCGTCTCAGGCGCTTACGTTTATCGGAATGTAAATGTCTATAACGGTGGTTCGCTGACTTTTGACGATGCGGAGATTGACTTTCATGCTCACTCCATCCTGGTGGAAAAAGCCAGCACGCTTCAGGCGGGTGGAACTTCAGGGCTTAAGGGACCGCTGACTATCTGGCTTTGGGGCTCGAGCGACCTAACCAACAGCATTACTTGCCTGAGCGACACGAAAAATCAATGCGGCGTACCTGACAACGTCTGGAAATCCAATCCCAACGTACCCATGAAAACCATGGCTGGCATGTCCTGCAATTCGATCCCAGACCCTCCATATATCCCGCAGGGCGAATGTTTTTACCAGTATGAGGTCGCAGATACGGGCGCCCCGACGGGTGCTTATTTCGGTAACAAGGTGCTAGCGGTCTCGTATGGTGGCACACTCACGCTGACAGGCGCAAAGGGGATTCGCACCGGGTCCATAGAGACCACACCGGCCGATTCCGGCACCAGCTGGGTACGCCTTAACGAGACTCTGAACGGCGGGGAGCCCGGCTTCTACGTCGACCGTCCCGTGCCCACTTGGGGCGAGGGAGATCACATCGTTGTCACGTCTACGGACTATCTCCCCGGTCATACCGAGGAGTTTGTCATCGATAAGATTGAGACCGACGCCAAGGGCACAAAGATCGACATAAAAACATCGCTGAATGATCCAGATGATCCAGCGCATACGGCTATCGAACATCCTCACTGGGGTCAGGGATATGACTACAGCTCAGTGGCTGCCGCTCATCCCACGGCCGGACCGATTCCCGATCCCGCCACGAAGGGCATATCCACGCTGCCCGCCAATCAGATCGAAACTCGCGCCATCGTTGCGCTGCTCAGCCGCAGCATTCGTATCGCATCCGAAGGCGCTACGCCAGTGTTGCCGCGCGACTCGGACCATTTCCCGCCGACTGCAGGCAATTATTATGGTGGACACACGATCGTCCGGCAGGGATTTAACAGCTATCAAGTACAAGGAGTCGAGTTTTACCAGTTGGGCCAGGGCGGTGCCATAGGGCGCTATCCGGTCCACTTTCACATGGATAGAACCGTTCCCCAGCCGGGATCCCCTAGTCCGGAAGACCGGGGAACCTATGTCGCCGATTCGTCCATCGTCGATTCCATGACACGATTCATCACAGTGCACGCCACTCAAGGGGTCACGCTGGCGCGCAATGTCGGCTATAAGTCGATCGGACATGGCTTTTTCCTGGAGGACGCGACGGAGATCAACAACCGACTCTATTCCAACGTTGGAATTACTGCGCGCGCGGGTCTGGCGGACACTTCCTCATCATCAACTAATCCACGTCATGCCCCTGGAATTCTCAATGTCAAGGGGAATCAAGGAGCGCCGATTTCAGATGATTTTCCCTACCATTCGGATGTCAATAATCCGACGGTATTCTGGATCAGCAATACGTGGAATGACTTTGAATACAATGCTGCGGTCGGAGCCGAAACCTGCGGCGCATGCTACTGGATGCCACCCCAGGGCATCAGTGGGCCGTCACAATACGAGACGTGGAAGGGCTATGCCAGCATGCAGAAATCTCAGCCATTATGGGGCGCGACGCCAGTGCTGAAGTTTACAGGCAATTCCTGCAGCACCGCCATGAACTCTCTGCAGACGGTAGGCTCGACCAATGCATGCAATGGACTGTACTTCGGGGACGGGCAATCAACCGATGATGCACTTTACTCCGTTCCGAATCCCACCCCGCCTACGACTCAACCTGTGAATCAATTTCCGATGATGACAGGCCAGAGGGCGAAGACCACGATTTGCTCTGACCCCAATGGCGACTGCAGCGGTACAACGAAAGCCTGCGCAGGAACTGTCAATAGCGATCCCCAGGGAGGACCTGATCTGAAATACTGTCTGCCCTTCGTGCTCGACCGGTACACCACTTCGTTTAATTGGGCGCAAACCAATTTTTCCGCTATCTGGTTGCGCGGATGGTGGTACCTGTTGGAGAACTCCGCCATTACCGACTCGCAAAACGGAGGCCTGACCATTGTCACTGGCGGCGGCTTTACGCGGTCGGACGTTGCCCAGGGCTATTGGTCAGTCTTCAAGAACAGTATTCTTGTCGGCAACACGCAGCCCATCCTCAACAACGGATTTCCCGCCAATGTTTCGGCCTCGAACGCCGGACCGTTCAACCCTGTGGGCCTTAAGTGCACGTATGCCCCCCACGGCGCGTCATTCTGCGCCTCCGCTGCGGATGGCATCACATTTCAAAACCAAAGTTTTGCGATTAACCAGCGCCTCTTCAACATCTATGACGGGCCCTCCACCGAGTACAACAACATCTACTCGGATATACACGTAAACAAACTTGGGACAGTCCAGGAATGCAGCACAGGTCTGGGCCAATGCAAGAGTACGGGGTATATGGCCGCCTTCGTTCTTGGCATTCCGCAGTTTCCTCCGACGGGCCTCACAACGAATCAATGCATTCTGCCTAATGCGGCGATTGCCTGGAAGCAGCCAAACGGCTTCTATTATCCTCCGGCCTTTAACTCCGAGAACCTGGTCTTCAATACCGATCCGGATCACAAAGTGGATATCCGGCACTTCGTCATACAGCCGCAATATGAGTCCAACTCGTTCAAAGACAACTTAACCGCCATTAAGAATACTTATTGTGCCTATGCGGATAATATGTTCAGCGGCAATGGCTTCACAGACATCGATCGCGAGACGGAGCTCACCGACAGGGACGGGAGCCTTACCGGGCTAACGGCCAACAACCCAGCGCAGACTCCTCCGGAAGTTCCTACGATTTCAGTTAACAAGGATCCGTTCTTCAACGCGCCTGTGGTTACGGATGAATGCGCCAGCGGACAGTTGCCGCCTCTGAACCCAACCGACAGCGGCAAGGAGTCCGGGGCCACCGTTAATACCAGCCCTTACGAGCACCTGACAACTGCGATTGTGGCTGACTGCGCGAAGGAGACCGGCACAAACTGCAGCGGAAATTGGTCGGGTCCAGTGGCTTTCGGGACGGGTGGCGGGTGCGCGGTTGTTGGATGCTACGGCGTACCACTTTATCAACAGTTCAGGGCTCCGAGCGACGAACCCAATGCGAGACCTTCGATCTTCATGATGGGGCAGGGCAATGCCCAGCGCAGCACGATGACCGTCAATCATGGCAAATACTACATCGATACGACCCGGTCGCAAGACGTGCAAAAGGCGACCGGCGCTACGCTGTTTACTGTCTTTCAGCCGAACACCAGCTATGAATTATTTTTAGTTTTCGCCTCGGAACATACACAGCAGACATACCAGATCTACATCGGCAAAGACTTGAGCCTGGAGGAGGCGGAAGCTGTTATCAAGCCGGGCCGACTTCTTATCACTACTCAAACCTATCCTTTCTGTTCGGGAAGCAACGATCCTACAGAGTGCAAGAACCTGTGTGGGAGCGAATGCACCGGCTCATGGGCAAAAGTCACAGACTACAAAAAGGAGCTTGGTCTCCTGACTGTAGAGATTAATCTGACGAATCAGGCTGATATGAAAGTCTCGAGCCGCGAAGCCTTCTGCCAGCCGACTACATACTGCCAATGGAATTCAGATAACAACACTTGCGGATGCAAACCGGGCACTGATTGTGAGGACTCCGCGGTATGCAGCTATGCAACCAAGGACATTGATTGTCCCGTGGGCGGCTGTTACGGTTTTCGCATCATGTTGCCGAGTCATTTCGCAGCCGAGCCACAGATTGGATTGCCACCAGAGCCAACTAAATTTCTGGTTGACAAAACTACTTTCGTGACCGCCACTCAAGGGGTTGCCGGAGACTGCTACTACGACAAAGTTCCTGAACCGCCGCCTGGGCCCAGAAGGCCCATACGCTTCCAACCGCTATCAACCGAGCCGATCAACTGGCCGAAGCCTTAAGTCCGGTTCATTCAAGCAATGTAATAGACAAGGTCCGCCGCTCTTTGCGCAGGATTCTCGTTCATTGGGGTTCAATACGGGCTTAATGCCTTCGGGAACGGCACGTCGCGATAACTTGCCGCTGCATCGCGTTCGCCTTATGAGGAGCCGGTCATATCCGGAGGAGTCCCTCCACGTTGATCGAAGGACTGGACGCAACTCAGCGAATTCGGTCCGGCCGGAGATGTGGCGGGAGTCTGGGTGTGTCCGAACCTCCTTCGTATCCCTTCTGAGACTGGCAAAGAAAGCCTGTCGGCTCCCAAGGTCGGCCTCAATCGCGGTGCCGCGCAGGGCGGGTCAGGCGAAAAGTATTTCTTCGGCAGCTTCGACGGCAAGAACCTCATCGCGTCCACCGAAGCCGGGGCACACGGCTGGGCCAACTACGGCAAGGAGGATTACTGCGCCATCAGTTACAACGGGCTGCCCCAAGGTGAAATGCCATTGCTGATCGGATGGATGAGCAATTGGCAGTACGCCCCGAAGATACCGACCCAGCATGGCGAGGACAGATGAGTTGCCTCGGCGGCTCTCGTTCGCTCGAGACGGAGCTGGTCTGGCGCTTAAGCAAGAATCCCTCATGGCACCGCTGCGTGGAAAGAGCTTTCCTGTTGCATGGCCTGCGCTGGGTAATTCATCCCGCGGAGCGCTCGGAGAGTCGGCTATAGTCCCATACGAGCTGGAATTGCAGTTCGGACATCCTGGTGAGCCAATCTTCGGCATCCGACTTTACTCCGATGAACAGCATTGGACAGAGATCGGCTTTGACAGGAACAAGGAGGAGTTCTACATCGATCGGACACGGTCGGGAGCAATCGTCAGCGCGGACTTCCCGGCAAGGACAAGAGCCCCGCTCGCTGCTGGTCGCCCGGCTTGTCGTGGATCGGTCCTCAGTGGAGGCCTATGCGCAACGGTACGATTGCCATGACCAACTTGATCTATCCCTTGTCCACTAACAGCACGATCCAAATCTTCCCACAGGATGCAAAGCCTATGGAATTCTCCGGGCGCGTCTGGGAGCTCAATTCGATCTGAGAGCAACAATCTTCCGGCAAATGACAGAACGCTCCACAGCGTCGAAGCTCGACAGTCACCGGCCGGGACCGTCACTAGTCAGTCTCCAAGTAGCCGAGCTTTTTAGGTGCGAGAGTGAAAATATCTCAAGCGCGATAGACTAGGAGCGATATGCAATACACGCGAATTCTTGCCTTGATCGATGCCGAAGTGGAGCGACTGCAAAAGGCTCGCCAGCTTCTGGCCTCCTCCTTCTCCCCTATCGAAAAGACGCGAAAGAGAAAATCACCGCCTTCTGTTCTTTCTGCCGCTTCTGAAATTGCAAGGGTTCAGGATTCTTCCGCCGTCCTCCAAGGATCCGCAATCGCGCCGGCTGTCATGCGCGAGAAAGGAGCAAGAAGAACCCCGCAGCAGAAAATGCCTTCCGTGAGCAAGCCGACGGTTGCCGCTTTGGAGACTCCATTGGGCGCAGTTGTTCCTGCCGCACCGGTCTTCGTCTCAGCGGAGCAGATTCGTAAGACTCGCGCCCAACGAGAACCGATGAGCCGAACCGGACAGAGCGCTTTTCATTCAACCTCCAACGACTCACTTACAGCCGAGTCGCTTGCGAAGCGATGGCTGCATAGCTCCGCCTCATGACCACAAGTTGACCATGGGTGAATGTCCAGTTTGGTTGCACAGTGGCGATATCGCGGAAGAACAAATCGCCGATGATGAAGGACGTTCACATCAACAGCCCCAGTTCTCCTTTTTGAAATGGGAGGAACTTGGACCCGTTGGGCACGCGTGCTAATCTGATCCGCCACTTCTTAGGTAGACTAGGGCGCTAATCGATAGCAGAAATGCCGCCGTTCCGATCCACCCGATCCATCGGTCCGAGAAATTCGGCAACAGCACCGCAAGCAATACGATCACAAGAACAGGCAGAATTAGAATCAGCAAGACGGCCGCCCACAAGCCAGTTCGTATCAGGACGCGTTTCGTTGGGCTGGTAGACAAAACGCAGTCCCCGCACAGAGATTTTTCCGCGGCACTTGTCACATAAAATGTGCGGCCGCAGTTTGTACACGACGAGGCGACACGGCGTCCGATTTTCTGGCGCTCTGTAATCCACGCGCGAATGGGTTCCACAAAGTCGGCGGGCCAGTTGGCTTGGGTAGTAAGCACAAATGCCTCGCCCTCCGAATCGAAACCGAGCACGACGCCGTGGCCGGGATCGGCGAAACTAATCTTGTAGCCAAGCTTTGCAAGATCAGAGGAAAGCCACGTCATAGTTCGTATTCCCTTCAGCCTCCACAGCACTCCCCAGAATGCCCAGGCAAACCTGGAGCCCTCTATCGAAGGGCGTGTGAAGATAAAGAGTTTCTCCTGCAATCCTTCATCGCGCAGATGTTCGAATTCCCATTGCAGGTTGTCCGACTTGCTGACTTCGACGATGATCGCCGCCGCCTTTTGGGCCAGTGTCTCGAATTTCTCCTTCCACTCGTCATTCTTTGCATATATGCGTAAAGCGCCGGAGGCGCAAGGTAATCTTCTGGACTGCCGAGCGCGACAAATGGCCCAATCGAACGACTAAGGTCTTTGCCAAGGTACTCTTCCAGCGTCAACCCGATTTTCTGGTCGCTCTTGGAAATAGCAGCGTGAAAGCTTTTGGCCCACCTGCCGTACAGCTCCTTCGAACCCATAATGAAAAATTGCGACTCCTGATTGAAAGCGCGAAGGTAAAGTGCCGGCCGCCTCTGACCCTCCTCCAGTGCCTCTTCCATTGGCGGTGTGTGCACGGTTCGCTCCCGGCGGATCAGGTAACGTCCCGCAAGCGCAAGCATGCACCCCAACGACACGGCCGATGGAAGGCTGCGGGCGCCGCCCGGTGAACAACATAGACCATCCAGGCAATAACCAGCGGGAGCAACACTGCAAGCGCCATGAGAGCTTGACCCACCCTGCGAAAAGGAAAGCGCACGCGCCGCTGTCCGAACCTCTGCGTCTGGCGATGAGGAAAGATGAGAACGAGCAAGAACATCGCCGCACTGGAGAACAGCACCGGAATCCAGAAGAAGCGCCATAGAAATACGAGCATACTGTCTGTGTTGGCCGGATTCAGTGCGATGATGCCCGCAATCCCGACGGCAAAGCCGGCAACCACGAATGCCGAAGCAGCTGGTGGTTGATAACCTTTCTTACGAGCCTGGCGATAGGTAGAGAAGACCGCGACGGTGGCGACAAAAATAATCGAGAGGGCGAAGATGGCGAACAGCACCATGTCCCAAAGCATCGCCATTGAAGTGCACCTCGAAGTGATCTGCGGCGTTGCCGACGATCGCGGCTTAGGATAGATGGGCGTGTCCGCAGGCTTAGGGAGAGTTTAGTCCTCGTGCTTGGCAGCTTTTGAAAACTGGTTTCGCGTAAGCCGGATTGTTAGCCGTAGTATTCGGTGCCAATAGGACTCTTGCCCCATCGCTGCCATGCTCGCATCTATCAATTGCTGGTCGCGCACAAACCGTAGCTGGACAGAAGCGGGCTTGAACGAAGCCGCTTTGCGGCGGACGCATGCGCGTGCGCTGTGCTGGCGGCGGAGGTGTTGATCTAGCGTTTGTCGCAGAGAAGGAGGATTCTCTGTGACCCGTTTACGCCAGATCATGCTTGAGGAGCTGGAGCGCCGGAACTACGCCCCGTCCACCATTGGTGCTTACCTTCGCACGGTTGAGCATTTTGCTCGCTACTTCCGCTGTCCACCCGATCGGCTTGGTACCGAGCACATCCGGCAGTATCAGGCCGCGATGTTCCGCACCTGGAAGCTGTCGCCGAACACCGTAACGCAGAGGCTGGCGGCGCTGCGCTACCTCTACATCCAGGTGCTGCAGCGAGGCTGGAGCGTCGCGGAGACGCCCTATCCGAAGAAGGTGCTGCGGCTACCGCAGATCCTCAGTCAGCAGGAAGTCGCGCGGCTTATCGATGCGGCCGAGCCCCCGTTCCATCGCGTTCTACTGATGACCCTCTATGCCACCGGCGCACGCCGGGCCGAAGTGGCTCGACTGAAGATCACCGATATCGACAGCGAACGCATGGTAGTTCACATCCGTGGCGGCAAGGGACGCAAGGACCGTGATGTCATGCTGAGCCCGGCGCTGCTCGATGAGCTGCGCGCCTATTGGCGAGGACTGAAGAAGAAGCCTACGGACTGGCTGTTTCCGGGCAACAAGTGGCACACGGCGAACCGGCCGGTCACCACCAAGGTGCTCTGGATGGCCTGTCAGCAAGCTGCGATTCGCGCAGGGCTCGAAGACAGGAACATCCACCCGCATACCCTGCGGCATTGTTTCGCAACGCACATGCTGGAAGCCGGCGCCGACCTGCGCACCATCCAGATCCTGCTTGGGCATCGGGACCTCGAAGAGACCACCATCTATCTGCACCTGTCCAACAAGCACCTCAGTGCAACCGCCAGTTTTCTCGATGGACTGACGCTTACATCCCGGAGAACCACGCCACGCAACGACTAGGCCGCTCCTCGCTGGAGATGGCCGACATCATCCGCTACGCCGGTTATGGCTTCGCAGAACGCAGTCATCGCTGGATCAACGGGCAGCACCTGAAGGTACTCGATGCGATCACGCGCTGTCGCACCGCTGCACTGGGCGGCCATCGCGATCAGTGCGCGGACTGCGGACACACTGCCATCTCCTATAACTCGTGCCGCAACCGGCATTGCCCACGATGCCAGGGCAACGCCCGCCTGCGCTGGCTCCAACAGCGTGAACGGGAGCTGCTGTCCACTCGCTACGTACACGCCGTCTTCACGCTCCCGCGTGCGCTGGCTCCGCTTGCCCTACAGAACAAGCGCGTCCTGTACAGCCTGCTCTTTCGCGCCAGCGCCGAAGCTCTCCAGCAGGTCGCTCGCGACCCGCGGCACCTCGGTGCGGAGATCGGCTTCTTCAGCGTGCTCCATACCTGGAACCAGAGGCTGCAACATCATCCTCATGTGCACTGCGTCATCGCTGCAGGTGGCCTGGCTCCAGATCACCTGCGCTGGATCGCGTCGCGCCGCTCCTTCTTCCTCCCGATCAAGGTGCTCAGCCGCATCTTCCGCGGCAAGTTCCTCGCAGGGCTGAAGGCAGCGTTCCGCGAAGGCAAGCTCGAGTTCCACGCTCATCTCGCTTCCTTAGCCGAGCCGCGCAGCTTCGCTGCATGGCTCCGATGTCTCTATCGTCACGACTGGGTTGTCTACTCCAAGCCACCCTTTGGCGGACCGGAGCATGTGCTCCGCTACCTCGGTGCATACACCCATCGCGTCGGCATCTCCAACGGCAGACTCCTCGCACTCGGTGACGGGCAGGTGTCCTTCCGCTGGAGAGACTCTGCGCACAGCAACCGCAAGCGCATCATGAAGCTGCCGGTCGATGAGTTCCTGCGCCGCTTCCTGCTGCACCTGCTCCCTCGCGGCTTCGTCCGTATCCGCAACTTCGGCTTCCTCGCCAACCGGCAACGCGCCACGCTCCTGCCACTCTGCTTCGGCCTGCTCCAGACTTCAGCGCAGATTTCAACTTCGACAACATCCTCTGCAGCAGACCATCCTCACTCACTCTGGAACTGTCCGGTCTGCGGAGCAACCATGCATGTCGTCGAGCGGCTCTCCGCGGCTCAACTGCTGCTTCGCTCCCCACCTCTCCAGGAGTATGCCGCGTGAATCCACAACTCCATCATCGAATCATCTTCCTGCCTCGGCACGTACAGAAACTCTGTGTCTCACTCCACTCGGGCTGCTCTGCCCATCCTCTCTTCCACCTCTGCCCAGCACACCAACGCGATGCTTATCTCGACCAGTTCCCCTTAAAACTGCCGCGCGCAGCCGCCAAGAGCAACGGTCCAAACCATCGGCACATGCTCAGCCACATACAAATCCCATAGGCTCCCGCGCGGGGCGGCTTCCTTCAAGCCGCTGTATCCGAAGCGCCCACAATACTCCTTCGATCCACGAGCTACGTCTTGCCGGGCGCTCCAGATACAGCCCTAAGACTTCTGGCCCATTGTTCCCCCGCGCAATATGGCGTCTATATCGGCTGAGAACTTTTGTTTCATGCTGAGGGGGGCTCCGTAATATCCAAAAAGTACACCAGACAGCCCGTGTCCCCTGCAATCGCGTGCTGGCCCGCGGCAGCAACCGCCCAGATAGGATTTTCGAGGCATTGACGCCGGTTAGCCGGCCAGAATCCAGATCCCAGATCACAACCATTCGACCCCACGGCGTGCTGGGGTGACAGCCAACGTAGTCTGGTACGCGGTGGAGCTGTGCGTCGGATAGGCGCCATAAACCTCGCACCACACGAACCTCCGCCGCACTTGCGCGCGTCTGCGCCACGCATGTGGAGGCGAACTGGAACAGCTTCAGTTTCTCCTTGGCCACGCTTCCGTCCAAACAACGGAGCGCTACATTGGAAGCAAACGAAACTTCAAGATGCACTGCATGATCGACTCGGAATTTCGGTCGCAAGCGAGACCGCTTGAAAAGTTCCAAGTGCAGTCGATTTCGGGTTGTTGACGATAGCGTCCTTTATCATTCACTACTTGGGTTGGCAAACTGCAAGAGTTTTGGGTCATTGGTCCGGTAAGCCGGTTATTCAATCAAGTAGTCTGGCCAAGGAGGGCGAACGACCTAGGCGGCTCATCCCAGTTCGCGGCTTCATTTTGCGGGATGCGCAAACGCGCCGAAGAATCGCGGTCAAGGCTACTCATGAGCTCCCGGCTGGGGCGCTCACGTTCTGGGAATCGCGCCAATGCCTTCGCGTCTGCTGCCGGCGCGGGTCTACTATGTCAAAATCTTTCGATTTGGAGGATTCCGTGATGAGTAAGGAGGCGAGCGACAAAATCCGCATTCTTATCGTTGATGATCATCCCGTCGTCCGTGCTGGCCTCGCCAGCATGCTGGGTACCCAGCAAAACCTCGACGTAGTCGGAGCTGCATGGAATGGTCAGGAAGCTTTTGCGCTCATTGAGCAGCACCGACCGCACGTGATGCTGCTCGACCTGCGCATGCCTGGCATGGATGGCATACAAACGCTGCAAGCATTGCGCTCCTTCCCCGACCCGCCGCGAGTTCTGATGCTCACCAACTTCGAGAGCGACGAGGATGTCTATCGCGCAGTATCCGCCGGAGCGCAGGGTTACCTGCTTAAGAGCACCACTCAGCGGGAGATGATAGAGGCTATTAGGACCGTCGCTTCTGGCCGTCAATACTTTCCTCCGCACATTGCAGCGCGGCTTACTCATCGCAGATCTCGGGCTCATTTGACAGTCCGGGAACTTGAAATCCTCGACCTGTTGTCAAAGGGGCTTACCAACAAACAGATCGGCTGCGCGCTAGATATCAGCGAAAATACCGCCCGAAACCACGTCAACAAGATCATTGAGAAGCTCGATGTCAGCGACAGAACCGAAGCTATTGCAGTGGCATTCCGGCAGGGGCTCCTCGAAATACCATCCTAGGCGGCTGCCGAGCCTTTTGGGTGCGCCCGGCCCAAACCACCTAGTTCATCTGAACCATGGGATTGGTTGCACTGACTCATGCGCGCGCGTATTTGACTCCTTTACTCTCCATCGTTGCTTAAAAGGGCTCGCTTAAGTAGCCGTAATTGAACGCATAGAAGGATGTAACTGTTTACAGACAAACCAGGCTTCGCGAGTAGCGCCGATTGGGAGCATTTTTCAGGAGGTAAATATGAAGTCTCTTAAGGTCGGGATCGGGTATGCGTTGCTGATTCTGCTGTGCAGCCTTTCTTTCGCAACCCGGTCGAACGCACAGACCGTATTCGGCAGCATCGCCGGAACAATCACGGACTCCACCGGGGCGGTTGTCGCAGGCGCTAAGGTGCAGGCGGTTGAAGAAAAATCCGGGACCACGCTGGTTGCGATTTCCACATCGGCCGGAACATACCGGCTGCCTGAGGTCCCCATCGGAACCTTTGACATCAACGTGAACGCGGCCGGTTTCCAGGCGGAAAAGCTCACCGGAATCCAGGTGAACCTCCAGGTAACTTCGGTGGTGAACGTCGCATTGAAGGTGGGCACAGCCACCGAGAGTGTCACCATTGAGGCCAATGCTCCGCAGCTGCAGACGGATAGCTCAGACATCTCCGGCACAATCACCGCCCAGGAGTACCAGAAGCTGCCCTTGGCACTGGGCGGCGTGGGCGCCTTTCGCTCACCGGAGGCGTTCATCTTCCTGCTACCCGGGAACACTGGGCCGGGCACAGCCAACAGTCCGAACGGAATATTTTTCAGCAAGATCGCCGGCGGACAGGATTACGGCGCTGAGGTGCTGATCGACGGCCTCAGCCAGCAACGCAGCGAGAACGGCTCCTCCTTCGATGAGGAGGCGCCGTCAGTGGACGCACTGCAGCAGTTGACCGTTACTGAAGCGCTGCCATCAGCCGATTACAACCGAACAACGGGTGGAATCGAAAACTTTGTCACTAAGAGTGGTGGCAATCAATTCCACGGTTATGGTTACGAAATCCTTCGCAACACGGCTCTGGATGCGAATCTCTGGTTCAACGGCGGTAATGAAGCTCTGCAGTGCGTAGGCGCGAATGATACTGCAGCCTGCAGAGCCACCTTCGCCACACCGGACGATCACAAGAATGACTACGGAGTCACCTTCAGCGGTCCGGTTTGGATCCCTCACCTCCTCGATTGGCGTAACAAGGTCTTCTTCTTCTTTGCCTGGGAGCAGTTGAAGTACAGCCTGGGTGCGACCAACATCACAACCGTTCCAACCGCGGACGAACTCGCGGGCGACTTCTCAAATCCCGCTCTGTTTAACACGTCGAACGTAGTGGGCACGAATCCCTGCGACGGAAGCCCCGTCTATCAGGGCCAGATCTTTGATCCTTCGACCACCAGAACAGTGAACGGAGTAGAGTGCCGCACAGCCTTTCCCGGCAACAAGATTCCGGGTGGATTCTCTCCAGTGGCGCAAAACCTGCTCAGCTACTTCCCGGCGGCGACCAACGGTCAAGTCTTCAACAACTTTTCTTACTCGAGCACCGCACCGATCGAGAACACGACTTTAACGGTTCGTATCGACGCTAATATCACTCAGAAGCTGAAGCTATGGAGTTCTTACAGCTCGCGTGACAACAACCGTATTTCGGGAGCGCCTCCGGGTCAATTCCTGCCTTACCCAATCGACTACCAGACCTGGAAGCAGGACTTTGAAACTCACTTCTGGCGTCTGGGACTGGACTACGCCATTACCCCAACCCTTTTGAACCATTTCATCATCGGCTCAAACCGCTCCAACAGTATCAACTTCGCCGTTCCCGCCCTGGAAGGCAAGAACTGGTTCGGGATGCTGGGGATCGGCAACGCGGTGAGTAACAACTTCCCGGTGGTCACGAATGGATTGACCGCGCAGGAGGGCATGCCGAACAATGGTGACAACATCGACAACGGATTGCGGCTGGTAGACAGCGTCTCCTGGCAGAAGGGCGCTCATAGCCTGACGTTCGGTACTGACATTCGCTATCAGCAGTACTCGCCAATCAACAATAACTCTCCATCGATCAACTTTTGTGCAGCGCAGACCTCCGGATATCAGGGATCGGGCAACAATGGCAATGGATTGGCCAGCGAACTGCTGGGTCTGGCCTGTAACGGGGGCCAGAACGTGTACTCGCATCAGTCCCGGTGGATCTCCTGGTACTACTCCGGATATGTGCAGGACAACTGGAAGATTACCAGGAACCTGACGCTGAACCTGGGCCTGAATTATAGCGTTGACGTCCCCCGGCACGAGGCGCTCAACTATACCTCCAACTTCAGCCCGACTGCCCTCGACCCCGAGTACGGCGTTCCTGGTGCACTAGTCTTCGGAACAACATGCAACGGCTGCAACACGAAGTGGGCGAACACCTACTTCAAAGACTGGGCCCCGCGGGTCGGCTTCGCATACACCCCGCCGTGGCTCAATGGAAAAACGGTGCTACGCGGCGGCGGTGGAATCCTCTATGGTCCGCTCCAGTATGACGACTTCGGCGGATCGATGAACGCCGGGTACAAGTCGAGCCCTGTTTTCCCTTCAAAGAACAACTTCGATCCTTCTTTTGTGATCGATACTGGATACCCGGCCTTCCCGGCTCCTCCCAATCTGGATCCGGGCCAATATAACGGCGCCTTTCTTCCCGGGTCGTATATCGAGAAGTCTGCCGGGCGCCCCGCTGCTATCTACAACTACACCATGCAGGTGCAGCAGCAACTCGCGACGGACCTGATCGCGAGTATCGGCTACGTCGGAGCTGTGGGCCAGAACCTGCAGGCGAACAACCAGAACATCAACAATATCCTGTACGACAATCTCAAACTGGGCAAGGAACTCGGTCAGCAGTTAATGGGTAATCCCTATGGTGTACCGGTTCCGTTCGCTGGATATTTCAACCTCTGGGGCAATGGAGTACAGATCCAGCAGGCGCTACGTCCCTACCCGCAGTACGACTTTATCGACTCTGGCTGCTGCCTGGAGGCCACCGGACACTCCAGTTACAACGCCATGCTCCTGTCCCTGTCGCGGAGGTTCCGCGATGGGTTGAGCCTGCAAGTGTCGTATACATGGTCCAAGAACCTCAACGACACAGATAGCGCCCTGCCGAATACCAATCCCGGCCAGCCGCAGGTCCAGAACTCCCAGAATCTGCACGAAGAGAAAGCGATCAGTGTTCAGGACGTTACAAACACCTTCGTCGCGAGTCCCTTCTATGAGCTGCCCTTCGGCAAAGGCAAACCGTTCCTGAATCAGGGACCGGCGAGCTATCTCCTTGGAGGTTGGCAGATCGGGGCCATCCTGCGTTATCAGGACGGTCAGCCCATGCCGTTCTGCTGCACCGTCGGAATACCCGGCTGGGAGAACTCCACCAGGTACGACCTTGTTCCCTCTGTCCCCATTAAGAGCGCAGTCTACCGAAAGGGCTGGAAGAACATTAACCCGTTCAATACGGCCAATGGAAGCGATCCCAATGTAAACAGCTTCTTCAACGGATCTGACACAAGCTCCGCCGCGGCCTACCACAATGGCGCAAAGCCGGCGTTTATCGACCAGGTCGCGGCGGTGAACGCATCGTCGGCTAATTTGCCCTACACTCTGGGCAACACACCCAGGGTTACCAACATACGTATGCCTGCCTGGGAGAACGAAGACTTCAGTTTTATTAAGGTCACGCCGATTCACGAGAGTGTGAATTTCGAGTTGAAGTTCGAGTTCCTTAACGCGTTTAACCGACACCTGTTCACATCTCCGGACGATAACCCGGCGGACTTCACGTTCGGTATCCCGACCTCGCAGGCGAACTCTCCGCGCGCGATTCAGGTGACGGGAAGAATCAACTTCTAGCCAGCTGGCCTCCCAGGGAGCGTAGCTCAATGTGCGCTCCCCATTTTTTTTGGTCCGAGACTTGCAGCGCTGTCCGCGGGATGCAGCCGTTGGATTTGACATGCCAGGTTTGCTCTTCTAGCTTGGGCCTAAGTTCTATGCGGCTTGCGAGTCATCGGGTTTGTTGGCTGTTTGCTTCGACATTAATTCTTGCTGGGACCTCGCCGTGCCAGCAGGCTTCGGACCAGCTGCAGTCGCTCTTCCGAGAGGGCGCGGAGCAGATGCATGCGGGCAACGCGGCGGCGGCGGAAGCTGCATTCCGCAAAGCGACAGAGTTGGATCCATCCTTTGCTCCTGCACATCTCGATCTTGGTCTCGCAGAATTGAAGCAAGGCAAGCTACCTGACGCGATTGCCTCGATCAGGAAGTCGCTGCAACTTGATCCCTCTTTGCCAGGGGCTCACCTTTTTCTCGGAATTGCCGAGTATCAAAGCAATGACACCGACAATGCCCTCGTCGATTTGCGCCAGGAACTCAAACAGGACCCGAAGAATGTTCAGGCATTGACCTGGCTCGGAATAGTCGAGTTGAATGCTGGGCATCCCGAACTGGCCAGTGAGCCGCTTGATCGCGCCGCCGAACTCTCACCAAAGGACGAGAACGTCCTCGACTATCAAGTCCAGGCGCATATGGCAGAAGCCAAACAAAGCTATACAGCGCTCTACAAGCTGAACCCGGCGTCGTGGCGCCTACACCGGCTGAACGCCGCTATTGACGCGCAGGCGCAGGACCATAAGGGGGCCATCGAGGAATACCAACTGGCCATCAAACTCGCCCCAAGAGAACCTGAGTTGTATGAGGGCATGGGTTGGGAGTATCGCAAACTGGGTCAGGCCGACCAGGCCGCGAAGTCCTTCGCTGAGCAACTGAGGCTGACACCGGGGAATCCGATCGCCATGTACAACCTGGGTAGCGCACAGGTGGACAATGGGCAAGAGCAGGCAGCGCTCCCCTTGCTGCAGCAGGTCGTCAAGATCTACAACCATCCCACCGGTGCTGATTATTACCTGGGCCGGGCGCTTGTAGCAGCGGGAAAGAACGATGAGGCTGTGCTGGCTTTTCAGCGTGCGGCCACGCTGAACGGAGAGATGCAGCGGCGGGCCTGGTATCAGCTATCGCAGATCTATCGGCATATGGGAAAAACGGCAGACGCGCGTGCAGCGGCAGTGAAGTACGAACAGCTCAAACAGGCCGCTGATCAGGCCAGCGCCAAAGAAGTCGAGGACTGGCGGAAGATGAACGCCGCCAGCGCTGCCGCTTTGAGCGATTCAGGACAACAATAAACCGGCAGCTTGCAAGCATGCTATTGCCCGTCTGTCGTAATCGAACAGGGTCACTTCGGCCCCCATGGTTTCGGGCAGATATTTCTTTGAAGTATCCGAAGCCTTATTCTGGAAATGCACATTCGCTCTCAGCCGTCCTGTCTACGAATCTCCCCATAACGACAGCCAAATAGTCGCCTTCTCGGACAAGCGTTCCCAAGCTCTTGCAGCTTGCCAACCCAAGTAGTGACGATGAAAACGTTTGCGTAGGCTGATCGTGGTGAGCAAGATCACCACGAGGAGGTGGCAAGTGCTTTTTGTTGGAGTGGACGCACACAAAAATACGGCACAGACTACAGACCTGGCGGTGTTCTCTACAGAGCTGCCTGCACGAATATCATGCCCGAGATCACGTATTGCTGCCTTCCTGAAGGTGCGCCGGTCGGGCTTCTCCCAGTCATTTAATTCTTGATCATTGTATTCCTAGCTCAGACTAAATAACCGCCATATGAGAACGTCGAAGACTGGCAGGAGTCGGGTTCCCGTGGAACAGAATGATGCGGTGGATCACCGCAGTTGGTGGGTTCAGCGTGACCTACATGCATTATGTGAACATTGGATGGCTGTGTCAAAACAATCACCGCGGCTCAGTGCGTTTTCCGGAGGATTGAAAGTTTCGTGTCGAGATGACCTGCAGACCGCGCGAAGTGTAGTTGGTCAGGTAGAGCGATCGGCCGTCCGGTGAGAGCGTTATGTTTCGTGGAAATCCTCCCGCGGCAAGTGTCTGAAGCGTGGTTGCGTCTCTCGATTTGGAGATGCTGAAGATGGCTGCGGCTCCTGGTGCATCTGCAAAGCGGTTGGAATTTGCAACGGCGAGCATGCGGTCTTCGGCAAACAGCCGGATTCCCACCGGCGCCTCTCCGTTTGTAGAGAATGCATGCAGCAGCGCGTGTTCTGGATCGGATTCCAGCAATCGAGGGCTGAAGACCAAAATTCGATTGTCTCCACGCGCGCTTACGAAAAGCGCGGAGGAATCCGCGGTTTCCACCAGGCGCACCGGGGAGCACCCTGCGGCAACACGAGAAAGAACTGAGCTTGCGCGACGCTGGCCATCAATAACCCGCTGCGTGTCGATGACGGTAATGAAGCCGTTGGGGCGGGCCGGCGTCCCCTTCTTCTGAACACAATCCTCCTTCGTGAGCAAAGAATTACCGCCGTCAGCGATGTGCGGAGGATCGTGCGCGGGCACAAGCTCGCTGGCCACATACAGGCGGGAGCCGTCGGCAGAAAGAGCGAGGCTTGGAACAACGTCACCCGTTGCCAGTTGCCCGATGGTTTCCGGATGAGTGACTCTACCGCCGGGATCGGGATGGACTGCGACGATTCCGATGTTGCCGCGCGACTGACCGATGACTCCGTATTCGTTGAAAGAGAAGACGTACTTCCCGTCAGGCGATGAGACCACATCAAAGGTGCCCGCGCCGTCGCCCTGTCCAGCAAAATAAGGTACGGCTTTGCCGTCGATGGCGTTTTGCACATTGACGAAGGCCACGCCTGCATCGCCTACTCCGACGACGATTGTCTTGCCATCAGGCAGAAGAGCGAGACTATTGGCGCTCGGTGTCCCGAGCGGCAGGAATCGATAGGGCTTGAGGGCGCCGTGCGTGCCCCGGAATATCTGCAGCCCGGAAACAACGTCGTGTCTCGCGTTTGCAACTGAGTCGGGGCCGGTAAAATTTGGGGCGCCGACATTTGTCACAGATACAAATACATATTTCCCGTCGTGAGTAGCGATTGCGGTGGTCGGATTTCCAAGGGTGGCATAGCTAGCAATGCCGACTGTCTGGCCTAGACCAACCGACCTTAAGAACAGGCACGCGGACAGAGCAACCAGGTGAAGCTTGATGCCAATGCGGAGAGAGGAAGAACAGTTCATGCGTGTCTCCATAGCAAGCAATACGGGGCAGGAACTGTTCCGGAGAAGCGGGTCCTTGTTCCTGCAACGCGGGAGCACATACTGTGCACTGCGGCTTAACGAGTAAAGTGTTTAGGCCGGAAGTTGCGAACTAGATTATCGGGCGGAAAGAGCGTCAGCGCAGAGACAACAGAAGGATGGGCAACGAAGAAAAGAGCGCTCGGCTGCGATGAGCATGAACTTCATGGCGTAAGAGTACAGATGCTACTACCAATATCAAGCATCGCCTACGTGCTCTGGCGTAGTACGTGCTTTGTGTTGATCATGAATTAATCTTGACTCCTGCCAGATATATGATATTTTTCCCGCATGGAATACGCTGCATTCAACTACGGCAACACGGACACCATGTTAGTTGCGTATTCGCGCGTCGCCTCTCGATGTCGCCTTTGATTCTCGCCCAGCAGATTTTTTAGACAGAACTGAGCTTGAGGATCGCTATCCCTTGAAGATATTGGTGTTTGAGCTTTAGCGGGAGCCGATTATTCAACGTCTTGCTTAACCGCTAAGACGAAGAAGACGATTTCGTTTCGTCGCTCGGGCCGCTCCTTCGTAGCCGCCGCAGCACTGTCTCTAATTCTGCGCACTCTGAACCGATTCTGAGCGTGGTTGTTGCTGTCGAAGGTGGCGGCCCATGGCTCCTTCTGCGAGCAGGAGGCCGAAATCTCTTCTGCGTGAGGCAATGTTATGAGTTCAAGAACGACACATTCCTATCTTTTCGCTGTCCTGTTCGTTTTGAGCAATGTAATCGCGTTCGCCCAGGCCGTAACCAGCGGACCGTTGTTGGCTCAGTGGCGGACTCAACGGGAGCTGCCGTTGCACACGCAATCGTGACCATTGCGCAGGCAGACACGGGCGCAGTTCGAACTGTCCAAACGAACGAATCGGGCCAATACCGCTTCCCGTTTGTCAAGCCTGGGGATTACGCGATCTCGGCGAAAAGCGCGGGACTCACGGCTGAGATCTCGCACTTCAGTCTCCTGGTCGGCCAGGAGCAACAGATCAACCTAGTGCTTGCTGTCCAATCCGTCCAGCAATCTGTGTATGTCAACAGCTCGGCATCTCTTCTCGAGACTGAGAACGCCAACCAGGCGACCTCTTACGGTGAAAAAGAAGTTGAGAACATGCCAATCAACGGCGGCGACATCACCAACATCGCCTTCACTACACCCGGACTCCGTCTCAACGTAGGCGGCGGCGATACCAACTTCAACGTCAACGGCCTGCCTTTCAGCTCGGCGCTCTTCACCATGAACGGGGCTGACATCACGGAACCTTACAACCTGAACAATAAATCCGGAGCGAGCAACAACACGCTCGGGGCGAATGACATTCAGGAAGCTGCGGTGATCGTAAATGCCTTCAGCGCGCAGTACGGACGCATGGCTGGTGCACAGGTGAACTACATCAGTAAATCGGGCACCAACGACTTCCACGGCAACCTGGCAGAGAACTACAACGACGCGGTCCTGAATGCCAACGACTACTTCAAGAACCTTGAAGGCACGCCTCGCGGACGCGCTGTCGCCAACCAATACGCGGCATCGATTGGTGGTCCGATCTTAAGGAATAAGCTCACGTTCTTCGCGAATGCGGAGGGGCTACGGTATGCCCTGCCATCGTCGGGAGTCGTCTCGCTCCCTTCTCCGGAATTGCAACAGTACACACTGGCTCACATTCCTGCGGCGTCCGTTCCTCTCTATCAGGATCTCTTCAAACTCTACAGTGGCGCCCCGGGTATCAGCCGCGCTGTGCCTGTCACTACAGGCACGGGCCCTCTGCAGGACAGCACGGGTCATCTGGGCTGCGGCACGCAAAAGTTCACAGGAACTTATGTAAATGGATCAAGTGGACCGCAATTCGGAGTGAGTGTTCCCTGCGCGGTTGCCTTCGGCACCAATGCATCGAGCGTGAATACGGAAAGCTATGTCTCCGGGCGGGTAGATTACAACATTAACGACAAGCAGAAGATCTATTTCCGCCTGAGTCGCGATTGGGGCATCCAGGCCAGCGCGACCAGTCCGATCAGCCCGATCTTCAACCAGCAGAGCAATCAGCCCTGGACGATTCCGCAAGTGAACTACACCTATTCCATCACACCGAACCTGGTAAATAACTTCATTGCAAGCGGCACTGGTACTCCGCCATCTTTGGCGTCGTTAATTTCCCCGATGCGGAGCAGGCGTTTCCAGGCAACTTTGTCTTCGATGACGGCGGAGCCAATGGAAGCGCCAACAACACCACGGGGACTGGTTTTGCCAACGTGGATGCCTTGCTGCCAACAGGAAGACGCGGAGAACAGTTTCAGCTGATCGACGACCTTTCCTGGAGCCACGGCCATCACACCATCCAGGCGGGGGTGAATGACCGCAATAACCGGATCTCGGACTCGACCATTTCCAGCGGATCGATCATCGGCACCACGACGTTCAATGACCTCACCGACTTTGCTGTAGGCACAGTGAACAGCACAAACACGGGGTCGAAATACACGCAGTCCTTTCCCTTGCTGGCCACGGCCCATACACGCCTCAATTCGCTGGGTTTCTACGGGCAAGACGAGTAGAGCATACGCCGCAATCTGAACATTACGTACGGGCTCCGGTTTGAGCTGCAGGGCAATCCCTCATGCAAAGAAGACTGCTTTTCTCGCTTTAACAACGCGTTCCTCGCTCCCGGATATCCGTCGGGCGCGACTGTTCCATATAGCGCGACCATTCAGACCGGGCTTAACAAGACCTTCGCGAACCTTGAAGGCATCGTGACCGAACCGCGCCTGGGCATTGCTTACTCCCCGCGTGGGGACGCCGGCATTGTAATTCGCGGCGGTGTCGGCCTGTTTGCCAATACCTTTCCGGGAAACATTACGGCCAGTGTCTTCGGCAATGCGCCGAACAAGTTCACGCCGACTGTGAACTATGGGGATGTCGCCCTGAGCAACGACGCCATCAGCTCACAGGCCGTCGCGATAGCTTCGAATGAAGCCTTTCAGAATGGCTTTTCAAGCGGCGACAACCTCATTCAACTCCAACAAGCGCTCGGCAAAGTAAAGTTTGCGACTCCGACCTTCTATTCCAATCCCACTCATTTCCGCACCATTAAAGCTATAGAGTGGAGTGTGGAAATAGAACAGTCCCTTGGAAAGCGTGATGTCTTCACGCTTACCTATGCGGGGCAATCACGGATATGACGAATCGGCCACCAACGCGGACCCCAACGCCTACATTGGAACCGCCAGCCGTTATCCCAACGGTTTTGGAAGCTTGCCCACGGCTATTCCTGATCCGCGCTTCTCTGCCGTGAGCCAGATCCTCGTCTCGGGATATTCGAATTATAACGGCCTCACTGCGCAGGTACGTCACGCATTCAGCTACGGGTTCCAGGCGCAGGCCTTCTACACCTGGAGCCATGCGCTGGAGGCTCAATCCACCTTCCGGGACCTCTACAACGCTGTCTGTATACAACCCTTATAACCTGAACGCCGGCTATGGTCCCACCAACTTCGACACACCTATCAATTTTCACTGCGGACCTTCTGTGGGTAGCACCAAAGCAGAACAACCGCTGGCTCCAGGCCACGCTTGGCGGGTGGACTTTTGGCGGAAAGCTATATCTGTACAGCGGACGTCCTTTTTCCGCGACCAATAGCCAGATTCCCGGTCTCCTCTCGCCGACATTCGGCGGCCCGATCCTGGCCGATCTGCTGGACGCGAGCATCGTAGGAAAACATTGCTCGCGCGAAGCGGTAACCACGCCTTGCATTACCGCCAGTCAATTCTCCGCATCGACAGCGTCAGCAGCGAACCCGCATCAGCAGGTCGACTTCGGCAATACTCCTCCCAATATCTTCCGTGGGCCAGGATTCTCGAGCGTTGCCAGCCAACTTACCAAGAAGATTCCGGTGAAAGAAAGTGCTTCCTTTGTGCTTGGCGTTACGGCCTACAATCTTTTCAATCACGCCAACTTCGCTGTTCCCAACGGGAACGTCGCTTCCGGCTCTAATGGATTGATCACCAGCACCGGTCGCGTGCTGGTGTTGCTAGGCAAGTTCGTTTTTTGAGCGTACAGACTCCGATGACAGATATAAGTGGAGATACTTCAATGAAGACGTTCCAGCGATTTTCCCTTGCACTGCTAGCAGCCACTCTGTTTTCCTTTCCTGTTTCAGGGCAGCAGCGACGCCCGATCACGCTTCAGGATCTCGTATCCCTGAATCCGTTTGCTGGCCAGGCAGGAGTGCTCGCGCCCGACGGAAAGCACTTTGCAGTGGTTGAAAAGGGACAGATCGCGCTGCTGCCGGTTGACGGGAGCGCGCCGGTCCCAGTGACTGCAACTCAAGGAGCGAAGTCTGAAGTGAGCTGGTCAGCGGATAGCAAGAAGCTGGCCTTTGTCAGCCAGGGCCAGATATGGGTGGT
>Ga0206866_1022_pt1 | contig 34737 bp, 33 predicted proteins | sample Alteio_BWOrgCont_40_FD_152626 | JGI IMG/M metagenome (GOLD analysis project Ga0206866, IMG submission 152626) | Enriched cells from forest soil in Barre Woods Harvard Forest LTER site, Petersham, Massachusetts, United States -... | ecosystem: Environmental > Terrestrial > Soil > Temperate forest >... | reverse complement strand
ACTGGCATAGAAATTCTCAGAGCGCTCCGTGATCCAGCTCGAGTACCTCAAATTCGCGCTAAGATAATTGTCACAACTAACTTAGAGCAGCGTCAGGAAGTCCGTGCAGACATTGAAAAACAGGCTGATGGCTATCTTGTTAAAGCCGAGATGACACCGAGTGAGCTCGTAGACTTCGTCAAAAAGATCTCCGTTTCCTAAAAAAGTACTTATGCTACTTGCAGGAGCAGCAACGTGGGCATATAATCATAGCTAGCCACGCGAGGACTTTGTTTAAACGATTTCCCTCACGGACTTATATTATTTCAAGACTGCACACCTCGGTCCCTGCATTCTTACACAATCAACCATACGTTTTCAGCGCTATAAGCTTCCCGTAGAACGGTCACTCAAGCTTGTCGATGACACCCGCTGCAAACTCCGCTTATTTAAGCAAAATCCGTTCACTGACGCCGTAACAACCGTGTTACCTAATAGCGCCAGTCTCTTCATTTATTACATTTTGACTTAGGGAGTTTAACGTTATGGAAATTGTCACATTTAACGAACAAGAAATAGAAATTACTTCAGTATACTTTCGCAACGATCCTAATAATCAGCGCCTTGAAAGCTTTCCAAGACGAATGGTTTACGACGGTCGAGAATACACATTTTTAGAAGAAAGTTGGCGCTACATTGTTAAAAAGGGTCAGGAATTCATCAAGCTTTTTGATGTAAGTGACGGACAAACACAGTATCGGCTGCGATTAGACCCATCTAACCACTGGACGTTGGTAGGAATGAAGGCGTATGCGTAAGAAAGAAAACCAAGCCAAGAATATACATGTACGCGAAGCCCTATATGAACTCTGGCCGGCAGCTACTCCATGTGCGTGCCCAGACTTTCTTTGAGCATGATTCTCGCCTCGCAGGAGACGGCGCGCGTGCCAATATGGCTACTGTTGCCGTATTAATTTCTGACGCGCTGAGAGACTAACAGGAAGAGACATGACAATGCCCGCTATAATCACGATAATCTGCAGAAACGCCATCACATAGGCAACACCGAACGTTACGGGAAGCAAGAGAGTATAGAGTAATTTCCGACGAACCCGCACTAACTCATCACTCCATACCGCCGAGAGAACAAATATAGACACAATGCCCATACCGAACAGTAATAAGCCTGGCTCATGCAAGCTGAACGTAAGATATATAAAATAGGTGGCAATGAGAGGCAAAAGTAAGCAGACCACTCCGAGACAAATTATAAATAGTAGGTAGCCTACAGCCTTAACATGAGCTGTAAAATTATTACCCCTAAATAAATCGCGGAAGTGTTCCGTGAGAGCTCGAATATATTTGAACTGGGTAAGCGCATGGCGCTTGCATAGTTGATAAAAAGATCGCGGCGGTTGCAACATAATAGCAACATCACTGGCGTAGTAAGCGCGTGTCTGCGCTCCAGGAACAAGTACTAAACTATTAGATGAATTTCCTGACGCCTGAAAGCTTTTCAAAAGAGTTGCAAAAGAATCGTTTGCAACGATTATGTCGGAGAGAGATAGGGTATTGGCAAGTCTAGCCATACTGCTAAACTTCTTCCATCGAGCAAGAGTGAACTCTTTGTATACTTGCAGGAGACCGCTCACCTTATAATCAATCGCGGTTCGAAGGTGGGGCACCAGAATACGTGTGCTGGAATCACTATTGAAGTGTTTGACGGCATTCTTGAGTGCCTGCTTATCAAGAATACTTTCCGGTGATAAAACCATCACGATCTTACCGTGGGCATATTTTTGATAGGCTGTTCTTATATTCTCAAGTCGATTCGTAGATTTCCGCTTTGCAACAAGACGGACTGCGAACTTAGGGTGGTTCAAGATGAAGGAATGCACAATCTTTCTTGTAGCATCGTGGGAGACATTGTCAATGACAATAATCTCAATCTTTCGATAAGAACTTTGATACATACTTTCAAGGCATAGCTGCATAGTTGCTGCATTATTTCTGGCTGGAATAATTACAGAGATCAAAGGTCTTTGTCTATAAGCGCGGCTGAAGGGATGTTGTTTCTGCTTTTTCTGTTTCTCGAGCTCCTTAATGTCATACGCCCACGAACCTAGAATATTGGTGAGCGCTAAAACCACCCCGACCACTGCGGTAAGGAGGAGTGCTGGAATGACATTTACGGTAAGCATCATTGGATGACCTTATCAAAAGTAAAGCGAAAGAGGGTACGCCATTGGTTGAGACTTCCTGTGCACGTTTGGATGGTCATGATTGGTGGTCCGCTATAATTAAGTGCCGCGACATCATACGGCGCCACGCTTATGACACTTTGGAAATTGTATTGGAAGATATGCCCATTGCTTGTGTAGACGAGCGCCGCGGCACCCACAGCGGGAGTAACATGTCGAAGCGCTCCAAAAACATAGTCATTGTTATGACCATATATAAATGTGTTACCCCCGACATTGTTAGCGAGGCTGCTGGTATTGGCATACTCTGCATCATAGCCACTCAGCGTCCACGCAGCTACTGCCGGTACATAGTAACCCTCGACTACCGTTAGGTTAACATTCTCGCTCGGAATACTAATTCGAACAGGAATACCAGCAATGAGGTTTACATGAGGCTCAGGTATTGAGGTTTTCTTAGCTACGCGAATGTATGCGACTGCTTGAGTGTTGGCAAATAAGCCATTTGGATGCAGCGCGTAAACAACGAACAGCATCGTGACACCATACAGAACAACTACGTTCGCATAGAAACGGGCTTTTTGAGCCCATGAGTGAACACTTACCATGAGCAGAGAACCTTTAAAGAACTTATTTAGAGCCGAGTCGTCGGTAAGCTAATACGCCAGCGTGTGAAACAACTGTGATTGCTGTCAAGCCGACAAGTCCTGCTTCAGCAGTTTTCTCAACCGAGTCATTGCCCGTGAAGGGAAGAGCTGGTGCTGCAATCTTCGTAACAGCTGGAGTCGACTTTGCTGGAGTTGCTGCAGCGGGTGTAGCTGCGGGTGTAGCTGCTGGGGTTGTTGTGGAAGTAGTAGCTGTTGCTACAACTGGCGCACAACTAGCACCTAAATCAACTGTAACAGTATTGCTGTTACTTGAGTCACCGCTTGAAGAGTCGCCTGAGCTCGTGTTATTAACGGTGAAGCTATTACCAGTACTAGAGTTCTGATTATTTGCTTCAACCACTTGGTCGTTATTGTTACATGTCACTTGGACATTATTAGTGTCAACACACGTTATTGTGTTAGTCGAACCTGGACCAGTGTTTGTTATATTTCCACAAGTAACAGTATCAGCTGATGCAAGTCCCATGCACAGACCAATCCCAATTACTGAAGCGGCTGCAATATTTGCTAGCTTTCTCATCGTATTCCTCCTTATTAGACCTTGTGATTTTTGATAATATATCAATTACACAAAAATGACAATAGGTAAATTTTAATGTATACATAAGCGATATTACACACATATCAATAAGTTGAAGACTGTAGGCTTATACGCAGCACGGTTCGACGTCCGAGTCAAGTCATCTGTAAATCACACATTTCGTGAATTATATACTTAACAGAGTTAACTATATTACGTCCTTGAGTTTTTTTAATAACAAAAATGTGATGTTTGTAAAAATTGTTACTGTGGGCTGCCGAATTGCAAATTACACTACTAGGCAACTGCAGAATTGTAGGCAATATGGTGTGACGAAAGGAGGGTACTATGGATGTTATTGAGTTACTGCCAAATCGCTTGTTTCATGACACAATCATGGCACAAATCTTCACACATAATGCTACCGATGAGAGCTTCAAAGATCCTGAAGCATCGTCTGACAACAATCCCTTCGCAATGGCTCCACTGCTTGATGATGGAGCAGTTTTATGAAACGACCTAGCGGCAAAGCAAAGTTAATAGTAGGCTCAGCATGTCTTTTATTAATCCTCGGTGCAATCATCGCATTGCAGACAAATGCCGCTTCAAGCACGCCACAGAAAGTTTCTACGCTTGCAGTGGGAGCAAATAATACTGCAGCCACTACTCCTAAAATTACCGCTGATACCAGCACTCAAACTACTTCGTCTGCGCCCTCAACTCCACCAACTTCATATGCAGATACAGACTCATCGAGTTCAAATTCAGGTGCATCAACAAGTACAAGTGTGAGTGTTAATGGTCAGCCAGTTGCGGTTCCAGCTAACGGTACAGTGCAGAAGAGCATATCCAGTCCCAACGGACAAACCAATGTAACCGTTTCCAATAATCAGTCAGTTTCTAGCAATACCAGTAGCTCCGATTTCCATCAGAGTGTTCTAAATGTTACTACTTCCACATCGGCAACTACGGACGATAACAGTGAGTCGCCATAGCTGAGACGTTTGGTCGATCGACTCGAGAAAGCCAGGACGTTAGCTTTCTCGAGTCGGGCGAACAAGCTCGAATTATAAATATAATCCTTAAAAGGGAGGTTACGATATGATAAAACAACTAACACGTGCCGCTGCTACAGCCGTACTGGGCCTTAGCCTTACTACCGGTTTCGCAGCAGCCGATATTGGTAATACTGGACCAAGTTCACACAACAGTGAAAAATCAAAGGTTACCAGCACAGCTATTATTAAAAACAATAACGACCTTAGTGCCTCTAACGAAAATAGCCAATCTACAAAGTCAGGTACCGCAGGTGTCTACCACAACACTACTGGCGGTAGCGCTACTTCTGGTGACGCTAGCAACAGCAGCAGCTTTAGCGCCTCAGCAACTGTCGACAACAGCAGTTCTGACGGAGTAGCTGCAGACTCAGCTTCAAGCGACCCAGGTTCTTTGGGCAACATCAACGAGACTGGTCCTGACTCAAACAACACGATCAGCTCAAAAGTTAGCAACAAAGTTGTTGAAGTAAACAACAATGACCTAACTGTAACAAGCACCAACTGCCAAAACGCTTCCACCGGAAACGCAACAGTAGCTGGAAACACCACTGGCGGCTCAGCCACTAGCGGAAGTGCTTCTAACACTAGCAGCAGCAGCGTTGACTTCGACGTTACTAACTAAGTTTAGTTAACAACTCGAACGAGATAAAAAGCTCTGTTCTTTGAGGAAGAGAATCGCACCCATGCGATTCTCTTCCGACAAAGCAAATTATCATTACCTATTATGTAAACCCATTCACGAAAGGAGGGACACGTTCTATGCAGATAATCGTTTCACTTTATAAAAGAGTTCTGCTGAGCGTAATCGCTGCACTCATAGCTTTTATACCGAGCATGTCAGTTGTCGTCGCTGCGGATTCCACAACCCAAACGTGTACCCCTCCAAATTCTGTGGGAGTTAATAGACCAGTCGGTGCCGATGCGAGCACCTACACCTATAACTGCACAAACGGGCTCTGGGAAAACGCCTATTATTCATTTAACCCAGCCACCGACGCAACAACGCCACTTTATGCAATTGTATATACGTACAATCCAACTACGGGACTATACGATTACCCAGACTGGATATTTGATGCACCAAGTAGCAGTTATGTTGAGCAGACAGAAAGTATTGCACAACCACCTTCAGGAGCGGATGTCGTTGGAGCACCAGCGCCAGCTCCAACACCATCAACTCCAAGCAGTGATCCCGGTTCTGCAGGTAATAGTATTTCTAACACTGGTCCAGGCTCTAATAATACGATTAACGACAATGGCTCTGATGGCACCGGAAGCATCAGTAATACCGGACCTAACTCGAATAATACGCTCGGCGGTAATTCATCAAATGATCTAACTCAAAACAATAATACAAATCTGAACGTAGATAATGTTGTTGGTCAAAATGCTACTACCGGTAACAGTCTCGTCATAGGGAACACCTCTGCAGGTAATGCCACAAGTGGTGATGCAACTGATACGGCGAATGTTATAAACCTATTACAATCGGCTGCAAACGCACTCGGTCCTAATACGCTGACGTTTGTTGATAACATCAATGGCAACGTTGATGGCAACCTGCTCTTAGATCCTTCAACCTTGAGTGATGTTCAGCCAGCCACGAGTGGTAATGCAAATGGCAACAACAATATAACGATTAATAATCAGAGTGATGCGACTATCAATAACAACCTCGACTTGGATGCAAACACCGGAAACGCAACCACCACCCAAAATACTACTGGCGGAAACGCTACGAGTGGCTCAGCTGAAGCTATAGCTAATGTCGTGAATTTGATTAACTCAGCCATTACCAGCGGGCAGTCATTTGTTGGCGAGATCAATATTAACGGGGACCTGAACGGCAACATTGAGATTCCGGATAATCTCGTTAATCAGCTGATTGCCAATAATGTACCGACTGACACAATTTCCGAAACGGGTCCTAATTCCACAAACAGCATCACCGATACGGCATCAAACAACACGAATGTGACGAATACGAACAATCAGGGAATTAACAACAATGTAAACGCAAACTCAAGTACAGGGCAGGCTGATGTCAGCAATAATACAACCGGTGGAAATGCAACAAGCGGAAATGCAACAAACACAATTACTGCATTTAACCTAACAGGTAGCAGTGTCGTTGGCGCCAACGATCTGCTCGTCTTCGTGAATGTCCTCGGAAGCTGGGTTGGCATGATAATTAATGCACCTGCTGGTGCGACCGCAGCAGAAATAGGTGGTGGCGTTACACAAGATTCAGCGAATCAGAATAACAATACGACCATTAACAACACGACTAATGCACAGATTAATAACAACATTGAGACAAATGCCACTTCGGGAAACGCAACAGTTAGTGGTAATACAACCGGTGGAAATGCAACAAGCGGAAATGCTGGATCTGCGGTTAATCTATTGAACGTCGAAAACAGCGATCTGAGCCTCTCTGGTTGGTTTGGAATCTTGTTTATAAACGTCTTTGGAACCTGGAACGGTAGCTTCGGTTCTGAAAGTGACTTCCCAGACCTTGCAACCGCAGCAAGCAGCGATAACGTTGCCGACGCAAGTCCAATGACTGCCCCTGTATTCCGTTTTGCCGCCACACCAAGTGGTTCTACCAGTGGAAGCAGCTCAGGAGCAGGCATAGGGAACACTGGAACGCAAAGTGGCGGTACTGGCTCGGGCACTATTAGCGCAACGTTAGTTGCTGATCACAAGCCTTCGTTCGGATCCACTACAGCCGTCTCAACGACTCCAAAGCTACAATCAGCTCACCGTAGCTTCCTTGTACCAATTATTGGAGTCTCAATCTTCATCGTCTACATCATCGGTGAGCGTGCCTATGTCATTCGAAGCCGACGACGACACACTACTAAATAGAGCAGGTTAGTCCTTAAAAATAAGTGAGTCATAAATCTTGATGAAAGATTCGTGATTGTAAAAACTGACACCACGCTCGCTCTTGATTATCTTGCCCGTGCGGTTATTGATAAGAAACCAAGCAGGTACAAGAAAAATATTGCCGTCAATTTTCTTCTGCTTAAAACCATGCTTTTTTACGGATTGAACCCAGTACGGTATTTTTGTTAGAGATCGTGCCGTTCCCAGAATCGAAATATCTACAGCATACTGCTTATACTGCTTCATGGCAGGATCGGCAATAATTGGAAAAGGTGGTTTTACTTCGTGCCGGTCATAAATATTATGAAGAATGTTTTCTTTGTCACTCTGCACTAATGCAATTACCTGGCAACTGTATTCTTCGAGGTGTGGATACTCTATAGATAAGCGATGAATGGCGAGATTGCACCACGGGCAGCCTGAATAGCGTAAAAAGACAAGTAGGATATAGTCCTGATCGTAATCTTTAAAACTAACCTTATTACCGAGAACATCGACTGCCTTAAGCTGAGGTGCCTTTTTTGCAGCATGAAACGCGGCATCCAGTTTGGTATCGTTTATGTCTTGCTCGCTCATTATGGGTAGAGTATGACCATCATGAAATCACATTGCAAGGCTGTCTTCAATATTGCAATCATCAAAATCTCACATAAAAGCAGTTCTCAAAATCATCACAAGTTTACAATTTTTAGCCATAAATAATTCACGAAAACCATTATCACGATCACGATTTTAAATGTCCTAAATACAGCGCCTTTAATAGATTTTGTATACATTATGTATTCAAGAATATAATTAAGAAATTACATTTCTAAGGTGTTATTTAAATGTTCATACATATTTTTAAAAATATTAGGTCTAAAAAAATACCATAACCAGCTCGTTCGTTTTGCTAATTTTTTTGACATAAAATTAAGGCAAATTAGAACGAACAAAAATTTATAGAACTCAAAAATTCACACACATTTTCAATACTGCAGAGTTTGATAAATTTCAAAAACATTGTTTCGTTTAATAAACACATGTCCCTCATTGGGCAGACATGCGCCGCGGTTTGCGTTCAGAGTGAGATTATTACTTCACACCTTACAGGCTTTGGTTTACACTATTGGAACAGTATTTATGTCCTGGAGCAACAATACGATATGAGAACAGTATCTATGAAAGGGTGGAGTGTCGGCATACTAGGTGCACTACTTGGTATGTTGGTTCTAGCCTGGCCGACTCAAGTCCATGCCTTAACAGGTGACAGTGCTACCTTAAACCAGTCGGTAACAAATAATAGCACCGTAACAAACTCCTCGACCTCAACTACACAGTCAGGTGATGCTACGGTAAGTAACAATGGGGATGGAGGCAATGCGACCACCGGATCCGCATCTTCAACAGCCACCCTTATAAGCGTTGTTAACTCACTTACAAACAACACACCGACAACCTCTTCAAATGGATGGCAAACATCTATAACCAATGTAGACGGTAACCAAACCGGAGATGTTGATCTACCACCACCTACAACGACCGCACCAGACTCCAATTCAGCAGATCCAAGCGGGTCAACAAACAACACGACGACATCTACCACCCAAAATACGACAACCCTTAACAATATAGTTAATGCGACCACTCAGAGCGGCAATGCAAGCGTTACAGATAATCAACAAGGAGGCAATGCAACTACGGGTTCAGCGAATGCCGATGCAAATGTCGTGAATGTGGTCGACTCTAACGTGAATGATGAAGGTTCATTCCTCGATATTGTTAATATTTCAGGTAATTTAACCGGAAATATCGAAGTTCCTGAAGATCTTGTAAATAACACCGCAGCACTACCGAATGTTAACTGCGACACAGCCACAACAACATTAACAAATAACGTTGATGCTACAAATGCTGTTAATCAACAGGCTCAGAGTGGGCAGGCAACAGTTAGCGGCAACACGGAAGCAGGCTCAGCTACCTCGGGTAACGCAAGCACAAATTTGAACGTATATAACCTTATCAATAACGACGTGTCGGGAGGTAACCTTCTGATTGTTATCATTAATAATCCCGATGGTCCGTCAGTACAAATTCTTGGCGAACCAAACGTAAATAATGCTGTACTGATCTCGCCAGCCTTTCAGTCAAACTCAACTCTAACGGTAAACAATAATGTGATAATTAATAATGTCATTAATCTTGACGCTACCTCTGGAAACGCGCTAGTCAGCGATAATACCCAGGCGGGGAATGCAGCGAGCGGGAACGCTTCTACCCGAGCTAACATCATCAACCTTGTAGGAGATAACGTTAGTCTCAGTGGATGGTTAGGAATACTTATCATCAATGTCTTCGGTAGTTGGACGGGGAGCATCACCGGACCATCTTCAGTATCTACCGCTAATTCCTCTACGCAGGGTAGTACAGCAAGCACTGTAGAAAATTCAGTCAATACATCTTCTAAAAAGAGGATCGTCCACGTACACCATCACAACTTCTTCATAACCACATCAGGTATTGGCGGCACAACCCTGCCTACTACAATCGCTTCTACTACTACGACTCCCAGTAAAAGCGTCATCGCAAGAGTATTCCACCTCGCTCAGCCAAAAGCTCAGACATCCAACAAGTCAGATACTCGCAACACGAGCTTTAACTACGCTCCTCTTGCTACTATTGTCGTGTTGATTGCACTCGGACTCGTTATTGCACAACAAGTAATCGTTCGACGAGACAGCTAAATAGAAATTAACCGCCCGTATAGCCGCCAGCGTAACGGAGCGTAAAAAACATCCAAAGTATAGCGGTGAATATCAAAGCCAAAGAATAGGCAAGCTTCTTGTTGCGACAATAATCGTAAATCATAAACTCAATAGGAAACGCCATGAGTGTATATCGCCCAAAACCGCTGAAACCTTTTCCTCCAACGAAAAGAATACTCAGGAAGAGCAGTGAATAAATCGAAAAACTCCTCCTCCGTTTCCACCAATAAAGAGCGGCACACAAAACAAGAATAATGAATATAGCGTTAAGCGTCGCAAACTCACTGAGCAAGTGAGATGGTCCCACATTAACCCAACTGTGGGCTTTTTGCGCACTCACAAATGCAAAAGCATTATGAAAGTGCACGTCCTGATAGATCATATACATCGCCAGCCCGCTCGAACCAACAATCATAGTTAAGATTGTTTTCACGAGACCAAACTTCTTGTCCAAAAGTAGTAAGCCCATTAACCCTACAACGAAGAGCCCTGTCAGATGTGTCGCGGTTAAGAATGCTGCGAATATTGCTGCCGGAATATATTTTTTATGAAGCGAAAAGTATATGCAGCCAAGTGCCAGAAACGCAAAGAGACTTTCAGTATACGTCGCTAGAAGGAATACAGCTGTGGGGAAAAGAACAAAAAGTAAAGTTCCGCGAGCCGCCTCAATATTATCCTTAATACGAAACAAGTGTTTCAATATTCGGATAAAGAAATAGACAGCTCCAACTAGGCTTAACCAGCTCACACAGAGCGCGCTATCAAGCATAGAGGGGATTACGGAATGAACCAGCCGAGTTACTATGGGATACAGAGGAAAGAAATTAGCTTCAGCTTTATTTGTATAGCCATTTTTGGCAATGCCAAGATAAATTGGTCCATCCCAATTCGACATAAAACTTAAACGATTATTGGGTTCGAGATTATAGTGCGAGCTGGCAACAGTATTGACTGGAACTACCTTATTATTCTCCCGACCAAGACCAACTCCTACAATAATTACCGCAAGTGAGATTACCAGTGCTACGAGAAACTCGCTTCGAACAATCAAACCATACAAGGCTCTCTGTTTCTGTCTCATGCTTAGTAATACAGACTCCATAAGATGCCGAATACCCCCGATTTACGCTAACTCAACTTTGGTGACCTCACGGAGAATCGAACTCCGGTTTCTGGGATGAGAACCCAGTGTCCTAGCCGCTAGACGATGAGGCCCGAATATCTTCGCTAGCTTACCATATCTGTTAAACACCGTCTAGAGAGTCAAAACAGCTAATCTTGCTAATATTTGCTAAACTAAAGTATAAGCACTATGAATCCATTCATTTTCCTCCACAAGAGAGGTAACCTAAAAGAGGCTTCTTTAGCTGTTACGTTGCGGGATGAGACCCAGCGTTTTAAAGCAATTGTCGATACCATTGAGGACGGTGTGGTGTTCGTAGATGACAAGCAACGGATAGTACTCATGAATCCTGCTGCAGGCATTTTAACTGGCTGGAAGCCTGATGATGCAGTTGGTATTGATAGTCGCAATGTCATTAAATATACGCTTGAAAAAGGTGTGCCCATACCGCAGGAGAATGATCCGCTTATGCAGGTCTTTACCACCGGACAAAGTGTTAAGAATAATAATCTTTTTCTTCTCACAAGAGATAATCAACAAATATCAATTGCGCTCAATATTTCTCCGTTAAAAGATGAGGCCGGTGACGTCATAGCAACAGTGTTGGTCATTCGAGATGTTACCAAAGAACGTGCCGAAGAGCAGCAAAGAGCTGACTTTATTAGTACAGCGAGTCATGAAATGCGCACGCCTGTTGCTGCTATTGAAGGTTACCTGTCTTTGGCTCTTAACAACAAGGTTGCCAACATTGACAGTCGTGCTCGAGATTATCTGGAAAAAGCTTACAGTTCAACAAAACATCTCGGAGAGCTATTCCAGGACTTGCTGACAAGTGCCAAAGCCGAAGATGGCAGACTCACGAGCCACCCTAGAGTCGTCGAGCTTGGAGAATTCCTAGAGAAGGTCAGTAACGATTTGCGCATTGTTGCAAATGGTAAAGGTCTTGATATGGAATTTCGATCCAACAGCGACACTTCCATTAATGCAACGAGTGAATCTCTCGGCGGCGAGAAGGTAGTTCGACCGCTATATTATGCATATGCTGATCCTGAGCGAATACGAGAAGTTGTCACGAATCTCTTTGATAATGCCGTGAAATACACAGAACAGGGAAAAATTACCTTATGCATAACTGGCAACAAACAGGTTGTGCAGTGTTTTATTCGAGATACCGGTCCTGGTATCCCCAGCGAGGATACTCCCCATCTTTTCCAGAAGTTTTATCGGGTCGATAATTCAGCCACACGAACAATAGGAGGCACCGGACTTGGTCTGTTCATTTGTCGAAAGATTATAGAGCTATATAACGGGCAAATATGGGTAGAAAGTAAGTTAGGCGAGGGAAGTACATTCTTTTTCAATCTACCGAGAATAGACAATCAGAAGGCACTTACAATGATTAAAAACACTCCCGCAACAGACTAGGGACTTTTTTATTGTAAAATCATGGCGCATGTGGAGTAGCATGGTACAATGAAATTGAATTAAACATAAGCTGAATTTATAGAGGACGCTTACACTATGGCAAAACTATTACTGGTAGAAGACGATAATAATCTGCGGGAAATTTACGAAGCCCGACTCCAGGCCGAGGGATACACCATCGTAACGGCAAAAGATGGAGAAGAGGCCCTAGTTGTCGCCAAGGCAGAACGACCTGATCTTATTATTTCCGATATTATGATGCCAAAAATTAGTGGTTTTGAAATGCTTGATATTCTTCGTAACACAGATAACCTCAAGACTGTTCCAGTCATAATGCTTACAGCATTAGGGCAAAATGACGACCAGCAGCGTGCTGATAAACTCGGCGCTGATAGATATTTGGTTAAGTCGCAAGTAACACTCGAGGACATTGTGCGGGTTGCACACGAATTACTGGCTGACTTACCAGCTCCAGAGACAGAGCCCGCAGCGGCACCTCCTCCTGCAGCGCCAGCTCCAGTTGCAGTCCCACCTGAACCAGCTACTCCACCCCCAGCACCAGCTCCCGATCCAGCCCCAAGTCCAAGTGATGTTCCTGCTCCAGCAACAGCTCCTGCACCAGTAGTAGCAGATGTTCCAGAGCCCGCAGCGGCACCTCCTCCTGCAGCACCAGCTCCTGCGCCTGCGCCAGCTCCAGTTGCAGTCCCACCTGAACCAGCTACTCCACCCCCAGCACCAGCTCCCGATCCAGCCCCAAGTCCAAGTGATGTTCCTGCTCCAGCACCGGAAGCAGAAGATACAAGCACCACTACAGCTGCGGAAACGTCCGTAGAAGAAGCAGCAACACAATCAACTGCTCAAGAGGGCGCTGATATGGACGCCCGCATTGAAGATTTTGTTGCTGGTGCAAGCCAAGACGCTAGCACACCCGCTGCGTCCGATACGACAGACGCGACACCAAGTGACAGCCCAGCCGAAGAAGAGGAAGTGCCCACAGATAGCAGCACAGAGCCTGTATTACCTGAACCTGCTGCACCAGATGAGAGCAGCGATAGCCAATCAAGCACACCTCCCGCAGAATCATCACCAAGTATAGAAATTGGCGGCGAAACTGAAGCAGTTAGCGACCAACAACCACCTGATAATAGTCCATCGCAAGATGACACAGCTGCGGCACCCGACGTCTCTGAAAATACTGAAGATGAATCTACAAATACGACCTCAGCTGTCGTTCATGACAAAGTAATTCAACCACTGCAGTCGGATCCCAAGAAAGACATAAACACACTGCTCGCTTTAGAAGAGGCTAAGAACACTTCCGAAGAGACACCTCCGCTGCCCGCACCAGTAATTGTCGATGCAAAAGCTGCAGTAGCTCCTGTAAGCCCTGTCGTCACCTCGGAAGCTGCATCTTCACCAGAACCCAGTCCTATAATAAGTACGCAGTCAGCAGGACCACCAGCTCCACCAACTGCTGCTGAAGCAGAAGAGACCGCTACAACCGATCTCAACGGTATTGCTCTCTAGTTTGTAGTACCATTTGTATATGCGTATCAATAAGTTCGTTGCTGCGGCAACGGGGATGAGTCGTCGTTCGGCCGATAAGGTTATTGCCGAAGGTCGGGTAGTTATGAATGGTCAGCCTGTAGATATTGGCAGCTCTGTAGGTGATAAAGACATCGTTATTTTTGACAGTCGACGACTTGAGCTTCCGAAGACTCAAACAATCTTAATCAATAAGCCACTAGGCTTTGTGTGCTCTCGAAACGGGCAAGGCAGCAAGACTATTTATGAACTACTCCCGCAACAATATCACGAACTCAAGCCAGTCGGGCGACTCGACAAAGATTCCTCAGGGTTACTTGTTCTAACTAACGACGGTGATCTGGCAAACACGCTTACTCATCCACGTTTTCAAAAAAATAAGATTTACGATGCGACCATCAATCAACCCTTGAGTGAGCAGCATGAGAAATTGATCAGCCAGCCAGGCGTACAACTTGAAGATGGAATCAGTCGCTTACAGTTATTGCAGCTCGATAACAAGCGCCTCAGCTGGCAAATAACTATTCAGGAGGGTCGGAACCGCCAGATACGCAGAACCTTTGCTCGTCTTGGCTATACAGTGCATTCATTGCATAGAATTACCTTCGGTCCCTATAGCCTTGAGGGTCTGCCAAGCGGCGCGTATCGGATGCTATAGGAGATAAATTTACAACGAATATAGCTTGTACCTGATATAATACCCCTAAGAATGAGTAAAAAGTTACCGATAGTTGCAATCGTTGGTCGAGCCAACGTTGGCAAATCTAGTTTGTTTAATGCAATTTTAGAGAGACGCGAAGCCATTGTTGCTCGAGAAGCAGGTACTACGAGAGATAGTATCATGGCTCGTGCTGAGTTTAAAGATCAGCATTTTTGGCTTGTTGATACAGCCGGCATAAAAGATCCAGCAGATGAATTTGAATTCACCATCCAAGAGCAAATTGTACAAGCCGCAGATAGCGCAGACATAATATGGGTGGTTGTTGAAGCCAACATACCAATAACCGAAGAGGACCGCCGGGTTGCCAAGATGGCACTCAAAAGCCGTAAGCCAGTTTTTCTGATTATAAATAAGATTGATAGAGCTAAAGGTCACGACCTAAGTGGCTTTGAACGACTTGGCATCAAGCCGATCATCTGGACAAGCACCACCCAACAAAAAGGCATCGAACAGCTTCTTTCTACTCTCGTATCGGTTATTCCTAAAGCTATTGAGGAAGTAGATGATGATCGACTTCGTATTGCCATTGTCGGTCGACCAAACGTTGGCAAATCACAATTATTTAACACGCTCGCCAAGAAGCAACAAGCAATTGTTGCCGATAGAGCAGGGACGACCCGAGATGTTAATCGAAGCGTTGTTCGTTATAAGGGAAGAGAGATAGAAATACTTGATACAGCAGGCATACGGCGATCAGGTAAAATCCAGGTCGGCGTGGAGCGCTTTAGTGTTATTCGTGCATTAAGTGCAATTGAGCAAGCCGATATATGTCTCGTGCTCATGGACGTCAATGAACTCAATGTCCAGCTCGATCAGAAAATTACCGGAATGGTAAAAGATGCCGGTAAAGGACTTGTGCTGGTAGTCAGTAAGTGGGATACAGCCGAAGATAAAGACGCCTTTACTCGTGATCAGCTGGCTGCAGAAATTGCCGCAAACTATGATTTTGTTCCATGGGCTCCACTTGTTTTTACAAGTTCTGTAAGTGGTCAAAATGTTACGAAACTTTTTGATCTTGCCTTAGATATTGATAACGAAAGACACAAGATCATTCCGACGTCTGAGCTCAATAAATGGCTTCGCCAAGTGGTTGACTTACATCCTCCGGCAGGCTTAAAAAACAGATCACCCAAACTAAATTATATGGTTCAAGAAACAGATAATCCGACGCCATCTTTTAAGATCTTTGGCAGCCACTCCCGATTCGTTCATTGGAGCTATAAACGGTATCTTGACCGAAAAATTAGAGAGACTTATGACTACGCGGGAACACCGATTCAGTTTTGGTTTATCGAAAAACACCAAACTCACAAACATGGTGATAGCCCGACTAAGGAAGTCGAACGAGCAAGTAGCGAGTGAGCATAGTCTGCAGTTGCATGGCTTGCTTCTTTTTCGCAGATTGTAGATACTAGGTCGCATGGCTTGGCTTCAGAAACGACCTCAAGTGAGTGACCCAACGATGTACTATAGCGTTGGGCTCAATAAGACAGTTCTTATCATTGGTTTAGGTAATCCTGGTAAAGAGTACGCTTTAACACGTCATAACGTTGGATTTACGTGTCTTGATGCGTTCGTCAACAAAAACGACGAAATGGCTGACTGGATTCAAAAGAAAGATCTTAAAGCCCTCGTAAGCACTGGTCGACTTGGCGATAAGCAAGTCATTGCGGTAAAACCAACGACTTTTATGAATAAGAGCGGGGATTCGGTACAAGCCGTGGCTAACTTTTATAATATTCTACCCGCTGACATAGTGATCATACATGACGAACTCGATATAGATTTTGGTCAGATTCGCTTACGAACAGGAGGTTCTAGCGCAGGTCATAATGGCATAAAATCGGTCAGTGAACAGATCGGCGAAAACTACGGACGTATTAGGATTGGTGTCGGACCAAAGAAGCCTGCGAAGATAAAAAGTGAAGATTACGTTTTACAAAAATTCTCTAAGGATGAACAAGAGCAGCTACCAAATCTTACCCGTGAGGTTCTTGCAATTATCAGCGAGTATCTTTTCGGAGCTGGTCTTCCACAAGATACACGAAGCTTTTTAATTTAATACCAATAAAAATAGACCAACGAGAGGGGGTGGGCACCGCTCGTTGGTCTATTATTAGGGAATAATCCGAAGATTATTCCCGTATACCCTTCAACCCACCCCAGCGAAACATCGATGTCTATAATCAAATGACTCGTGCCTTCGTCTCAAAGAGACAAAACCGTTTAGGCTCGCTTTGAATTGGGGACCCCGGGATGAGCAAGCTCATCGAGGAATCTAGTTAAAGGGGTTAGTATGTTTTAGAGCGTGTGTTTCAGCATAAAGCTAAACATCCATTAGATAAAGTGGAGGGTACAACTTGTATTATGGCGCGCTCTAAAACAATCTAACGATCTCCTCTGTTGCGATTGCAAAAAGGGGTTAGAATGGGGGTAAAAGGTGCTGAATTCCCCCTACGAGGAATCATAAGTTGCTATTTTAGCAAATGCATGACATTATGTCAATACTTTAAAATATTTCCTTGATTTAGCAAGAAGCTTACGCTTGAGGAATATTGGTTGAGCGTGACCGTGATAAACTTAATTTTATGAAGCTTATGATATTTCTAGGCATTACTATCGTTGGCACATTCGCTGGCTGGGTTGGTGCACTCATGGATCATGGAAACTGGTTCGGTGGATACAGTATTTTTCTGAGTACGGTTGGTTCATTTGCTGGCGTGTGGTGTGGCTATAAAGTTGGTAAATATTTCAACTTATAGCGTACCCATTAACGATTTTTTACAGCTTACTCTTATATATAAGTTGCATTCTCGTCGTAAGTGCGCTTATATGGAGAGCATTATATGGTAAAGAACCTCGTCATTGTTGAAAGTCCAGCGAAAGCAAAAACGATAGAGAAATTCCTTGGGAAGGACTACGTCGTAAAGAGTAGCTTTGGTCATATTCGTGATCTTCCAAAAAAAGGTCTAAACATTGATGTTGAGCATAACTTTGAACCGAAATACGAGATCAGTGAAGACAAGAAAAAGGTAGTTAATGAGCTCAAAAAGGCTGCAAACGGTGCAACCGTATGGCTCGCAAGCGATGAAGACCGCGAAGGGGAGGCGATCGCCTGGCACCTTACTCAGGCTTTAAAACTTGATCCACTGACCACAAAAAGAATTGTTTTTCATGAAATCACAAAACCAGCCATAGAAACCGCTATTTCTAACCCGAGAACAGTGAACCGTGAATTGGTCGACGCTCAACAGGCACGACGAGTTCTCGATAGACTTGTTGGTTATGAACTTTCACCAGTTCTTTGGAAGAAGGTTAGAACAGGGCTTAGCGCAGGACGCGTTCAATCTGTTGCTGTACGGCTGATTGTCGAAAGAGAACGTGAGATCAAGGATTTCATGAGCCAAAGTACATTCAAAGTATCAGCTCAGTTCAAAACAGAGGAATCTAAAGAAGTACCGGCTGAGCTTGATAAGAAGCTCGATAATATTGATGCCACCAAAAAATGGCTCGAGAAATTAGTAAACGCAACATATACCGTCAAATCCATCGATCAAAAACCGGGGAGTCGCAGTCCCAGCGCACCATTTACCACGAGTACGCTTCAGCAAGAAGCAAGTCGTCGATTGGGTTATAGCGTTCGTCAGACTATGACACTCGCACAAAGGCTATACGAAGCTGGGTACATCACTTATATGCGAACTGATAGCATGACGCTGTCTAACACCGCCATAGACGCTGCAAAACAATATATCACCAAGACTTATGGCGCTAATTATCATACGACTAGACAGTTTAAGACAAAGAGTGCGAGCGCCCAAGAAGCTCATGAAGCCATCAGACCAACGTCATTTGTGAATCTGTCTGCAGGCGGCGATGACCAGCAAAAGAAACTGTATCAACTCATCTGGCAGAGAACAATCGCGAGTCAAATGGCAGCTGCAAAACTTGAGAAAACAGAGATTGCAATATCCATAAGTACCCAACCTGAAACATTTATTGCAAAAGGGGAAATACTACGATTCGATGGCTTTATGAAAGTATATGGTGGCGGTAAAGAAGATATCCTTCTACCGGCAGTGAAAGTTGGCGAGAAACTAACCGCAGGCGTTATCAAGGGCACTGAGACGTTCAGTCGTGCGCCAGCACGTTATTCTGAAGCAACGCTCGTACGCAAGCTTGAAGAGCTCGGTATTGGCAGACCAAGTACATATGCACCGACAATCTCAACAATACAGACTCGAGGCTATATCGAGAAAAGAGATTTAGAAGGTACCGAAAGGGAAATAAATGAAGTCGTTCTAGAGAACGGCTCAATTTCCAATGTTTCGAGCACAGTAATCACTGGCGCAGATCGTTCAAAACTCCTTCCGACCGGTATTGCTGAAGTAGTTACTGACTTTTTAGTTAAATATTTCCCGAGTGTCGTTGATTTCGATTTCACCGCACATGTTGAGGCTGATTTCGATAACATTGCCCAAGGTAAGCAAGCTTGGGAGAAAATGATTGCTGCGTTCTATAAAGATTTCCACGTACTTATTGAACAATCAGCCGATATCTCCCGTCACGAGGTCTCTCAAGCTCGAGAACTCGGCGTTGACCCCAAGTCAAACGAACCAATCTATGCACGATACGGACGATACGGACCGATGCTACAACGAGGGGCAACAGATGACGAGTCCAAGAAACCGGCATTTGCACCTATGCCAACTGGCAGTACTATTGATACCGTTACGCTTGACCAGGCACTTAGCATGTTTGAGCTACCGAGAATTGTAGGTAAAACCTCTGAAGGAGAGGAAATAAAGGCTAACATAGGTCGTTTTGGTCCATATGTTCAAGTTGGCACATCATTTGTTTCAATCAAGCCACTTGACCCCCGTGCAATCACTGAGACTGAAGCGAGAGAACTCATAAGCGCGAAGCAGACTAAAGATGCCGCCAAGAACATTAAAGAGTTTAAGGGTGGATTGAAGATTCTTAATGGTCCATACGGACCATATATAACGGATTCAAAGAAGAATGTGCGAATCTCTAAAGACCAGGACCCCGAGAAGATTACCGAAGCAGAGGCGAAAGCTCTTCTTGCAGCCGCTCCAACGAAAAAGAGAGGTGCAAAGAGACGCACCAAGAGAAGAACTGCAAAATAGACCCCTTACGAGTAATTTGCTGCTCCGTAAAGATGGTGGATAAGTAATATTTTTACAACATAGAATACGCAGAGCTGTCAGTTATGTGCTACAATATTTACAGATAAATACAGAAGTATTGACTTTTAAAACCTATAGTTTTATAATAAGGACTAATATATGCTAATAACAGGGAATAACTAGTCGCATGGCAAACACCGTACCTGAAGGTAAACTGAGCACCGAAGAGCTAGTTAATGGCGTCCTAGCGAGTATTGATCGCGAACGTGAACGCGAGATTGTCTCTCGTCGTTTCGGTCTATTTGATCGCAAAGAAACCCTTGAACAGATCGGGGAAATGCTTGGTATTACTCGAGAACGTGTTCGTCAACTCGAAAAATCTGTAGTTATTAATCTTAAAAGCTCGGTAGAGAAGGGCTCTATCCCAAATGTTGCTGACTTTGAAGAGAACATATTGGATATTCTCAAGGAGAATGGCGGAGTTGCACGTGTTAGTGAACTCACCAAACAGCTCACAAAAGATGCGACAAGAGAAGAGCAGGCACGAGTTGCTTTCCTATCTCAGCTTTGCCCAGCACTCATTGTTATAAATGAAGATGATAACTTTTATAACAGTGTAGGAGTTCGAAAGACTCATGATGAAAAAGCTATCAAAGCTCTTGTCGCTAAACTCATAGATACTATCAAGGAAATTGGCGAACCCAAGGAAATTAGTGCCATCGCTAAAGCAGCTACTATGAGCGACGAGAAACAAGTTGCCGCTCTTGCAAGCACTTCCAAGCAACTCGCTACCCTCAACGGACGATGGGGTCTTATTAAATGGCCAATGGTTAATCCTAAGAACATTCGAGATAAGATTTACGTCATCCTCAAAGAGAATGGCAAGCACATGCACTTTAATGAAATCTCAGAAGCCATTAAAGATAGTGACTTTAAGCGAAAAGACGTAACAACCCAAGCCGTTCACAATGAACTTATTAAAGACAAGCGATTCGTTCTTATAGGGCGGGGAATCTACGCTCTCAAAGAGTGGGGATACGATAAAGGCACAGTTGCAGATATCATTACCGATGTATTAAAGCAGGCTGGTGAACCTTTGCACCGTGATGAAATCGTAAAGCGCGTTCTTAAGAGTCGTTTCGTAAAAGAGACTACTATTCTACTGAACCTCCAGGGTAAGCCTCAATTCAAGCGAGTTGCAAAAGCAACTTACGCACTTTCGGAATAAAGGTCCTTTAGCTGGTAACATGCATGGGTAGGGCAGAAGTAGCAGGTGGACCTGTATTATTTGATCAAAAACCAGTTCTCCCTTCTGGTATATCAATTGGTGCGCTATGGCAAAGTGGTCAGCGTTTTAACGCGCTCTCACCAACAAAAGATATGCGCTATAGCGAGCAGGGTAATCTATTAGTCCGCAAATTGGTTGCGGGCGAAAAGTTTGACACACTGCCGTCGGGAGTACTCACACCTGAGGATATAATCACTACAGGCAGACTACATCTTCGTAAGTTACAGTCGTTCGGAATGTGTGTCGTAAGTAGTCTCATGGAATGTCGTGTTGGAGATGATCCGCTAGAATTCCCCAGAGATAATCACAGAATAATAGCTTACGGAGCCTCACCGTACATTGCTTCTATGCATAAACTAGACTCACCGGAGGCAGAACCACACGTTACCCAGAGAAAGATCAAAGAGTTTATTACAGACCCATTAAGCGAATATCTTAATTGGTGTGCCAAAGAATATCCAACATTCTTCTTAAGCGATGTATATACAGCCGACCAATACGGATGGGACAGCGATAGTGGCGTATTGTTTCTACATGACTTTGATCCCGTACTCTATGCAAACAATTCAGACTCGCGGACTAGAAGCATTGAAGATATGCATTTGATTGGTATATAGAATATGAACAAAAAACGAACAAGGGCACGATACTAAAATAGGGCACGAGGCAACGACTAGTATTTAATTACGTACATAGCGGGCGGGGAGAGTATTAAATAAAATTATTATTATTATTTGATAGGCCAGAAAATAATTTAATACGAGGAAGTGGGAAGAGAGTAGCCCAATTGAGTTATAGACATGATGTCGCACAATGTATATTTTGCGACTCTAATATCTAAAATAAAGATGAGTAAGCATACCCCTTCTGCAGGGGACTATTCGATGCTTACGTCTAAAATAGTTTAATTCCTGCATACCACTGCACTCACATAAGACACTCTGTACTATTAACGATACTTAGTCGTCACATCCTCGCTATATAGCCCTAGTGCTTGAATGTGATTTGAAACACTATTTGACTTTTCCACAGTTGTGTCGTGAAACTATTGCTTTTTTGGTTATTTCTTTCAAAATTTGTATCCCCTGCCTTTCCTGCTCAAATATAAAAAATTTGACTTTTGGTATATTGTATATGCTTATATAGTTTTTTATGAGTTTTTAGAAAAACACTGAAGTCGAACAAAAAACGAACAAGCGGGGTAGCAGAAGAGGACTACTGATAATACGCTCGCCCATCCACTCGAACATCAACATACTTTGTTGGTGTAACGTTTTGCGATTGAAGCTGTGCGATAGTCGCGAGGAATGTCCCTACCTGCTGCAGAGGATCATTGTCCTCTAAGTTAAACTTAATGTAGTAAGGCTTCCCTTCTATATAGACATCAAGCTCGCTTGCAGCCGGTGGCAATGTCATGGATGTTATATTGTATTGCTTGGTAGCTAATTGAGCAGCGACAATTTGAATGAAACTCACACTACTCGCCGGAAGCACTTGGTTACCAAGTGCAAGGTGAAGTCCACTCATATCTGTTACAACGGGGAGGGTTGGCTGACCTGCTTCAATTGGATTTCCCGTATTTTCAAGGAGTGCTTTACCGTTCTCATTAAGAACAAACGCACCGCTCGCTGATGAGCGTATTATGATCGCTGGCTGGGCAGGTTCTATATATATGATAGGATTTTGTTGCAGAAATGGTATTGTTACGCTGACGTTGGCAAGTTCTGGAAATTCTGCAAGTAAGTCTCGGCTTATTTTGGCAGTATCGACGGTAATCTTATTACGGTTCCAGATTGATCCAGCAAGTAGCTTATCGGCAGCAGCCTGATACTGCGCTTTATTAAAGAGAAGCGTCGTAGCCGAATTGTGTTGGTATGGCTCGATATCAGCGTTGGGAGACAGACTAAGAAGCCTAAATAACGAGATTACGATAGCTATGAGCAATATAATAAGACCAAATCGCTGTAGCCAGAATTGCCCAGAACGCATGGATTTTTCATCAACAACGCGACCATCATTACGTTTACGTGCTCTATTTCCGGAGTTATACAGCAGTCCAGCGCTTGCAGATGCTTCTTCCACGTCGCTGTGATGACGTTGGCGTGCAGTTTGCGGTTTAGGTGTACGTCGTCGCTTGAGCATATTAGACCTGCTCCAAAATTAGACGAGCAATCGTATGCGCAGCATCCGGTTGTCCTAATTGCTTAAACTTTTTCGAAAGAGCACTTCTCTTCTGCTCATCATTTAACAGGCTGATTATAGACTTAGCGAGCCGATTCGGATCAGCCACAAGATCATCCATATCTAATACAAGAGCAGCCCCCTGCTCTTCTAAGTAATTCGCATTCTTGAGCTGATGACCTCCTGCCAAAAACGAGCTGGGAATAATGATGCAAGCCTTGCCTTGAACTTCAAATTCGGCAAGATTTGTAGCACCAGCCCTTGTGATGACAATGTCTGCTGCCCCACTATACAGATAGACATCTTCTAAAAATGGAAAAACCTGCAAACGTTTCTGATTGGTATCACTAATTGTTTCTTTGTAACGTTCCCTGAGTTCTTCTTCGTTGATTCTGCCCGCCGCATGGACAATGTATAGGTCCTTATAATCATTTAACAGATGCGGAACAATGTCGGCAACAGCATGGTTGATATCCTGTGAACCAAGACCTCCCCCTATAACAAAGAGCATTTTGGCTTCTTTTGGAATATTAATTTGTGAGCGATATTTATTTTGTAGCTCAGCATTTATCGGCTTAAAATGTTTGTTCAGTGGTATGCCTGTCTTAACCGTTTTTTCCCGTGGATAAGGATAGAGCTTTTCGTCTAGGGCTACGGCATGTAATCGTGCCCATCTCGCGATAAGCCTATTAGCTAAACTTGGGATCGAGTCAGAATCATGAGTGATGTACGGAATTCCGTTGAGTTTTGCACCAATAGTAACTGGTACGCTGACAAATCCGCCTCGGCTAAAGACAATATCCGGATTGAGACGTCGCATTAATCGCCAGCTCTGGAAGGTACCGATTACGACATAGAACAGGTCCCTCACATTCAAAAAAAGTACTTTTAGGTCCAACAGCTGGCGAAGTCCCTCGCCGTGGAATCTTCGAAACTTCCCTGCTCGAACGGTATACACTCGGTCGATATTAGGATCTTTGAGCGGAATATCGCCAAGACTATCCCCTTTTTGACCAACATAGATAATGGTAGTCCGACTATCAATTTGTTTTAGTGCGTCAGCAACTGCCAAGACAGGGGTAATGTGCCCCCCTGAGCCGCCACCGGTTAATACAATGGTCAATAGCTAGCCCTCCGCAATGTATTGTCACGAAAGTCTCGAGGTTTATAATCAGCATCTTCTTTCGTTAATCGAGGTGTGCCGTATGAAGTGTATTGAGAAGCCTGAAAGACGAGCCCCACAGCCGCTGCTGAGAATACGACACTTGTCCCACCATAACTTATAAATGGCAACGTTATGCCCTTCAGCGGCAACAAACCGATCATGCCACCAATGTTAATGAGCGCCTGGGTACTAAACCATGCGAGAACTCCTATAACCAAGAGTCGGCTAAAGTTATCAGGAAGTCGTTCGGCAATGCTTTTTAGACGAGTGAAGAACAAACCAAATATAACAAGTAAGATAATTGTCCCTACAAAACCAAACTTCTCGGCATAAATAGCAAATATAGAGTCATTTGCTGCCTCGGGCTCATATCCGTAAGCTTGCACACTATTTCCAAGACCAAGACCCACGATACCTCCTGAACCAACTGAAATGAGTGATTGGCATGCCTGATATCCGCTCCCCTGACAATTCGAATCAGGGTGAAGATACGTCTCCAGACGAGCACGTCTATACGGAGTAACGGATATAGCAAGCACGAGACCTATCATTATTATTCCAGCAATAATGACAATACGACCCATAGGCAGACCGGCAACGAATGCCATAGTGCCCATCATGATCACCAATACGCCCGTAGAACCTAAATCGCTCTGCACACCAGCAATTATTACACCCGTAGCTAGTAAAGCTATGAGAAGCGGTCTAAATGTCTTTCCGAGGCTTTTTATAGAGCCGGTATCAATACGCTGTGCCAGAAATCCAGAAATCCAGATGAGACCCGCAAATTTAACAAGCTCAACAGATTGAAAAGAAAAGCTACCGAGCCGTACCCATCGGTGCGCTGGATACGCAGGGTTCACGGGTAATATAAGTGCGAGGACCGTTGCTAAGCCCGCAATAATAAGCAATGGCTTATATGCCTGGCGCCATGTCTTAAGCGGAATTCGAGCAGTTACAAAAAAAGCTACGATACTCAATAAGATTGCCAAGAGTTGTTTATCAACATAGTAATTGTTACTCACGTGGTTCGTCAGAGCGAGCGCGGGGCTAATTGCATAGACTACAATCAGTCCAATTGCGAGGAGTGCGGAACACCAAATCACAAGCCAATAATCTGGTTTATGCTTACGCCCCAGTTGGAGTTGTGGTTGTTGGATTTGAGGGCGGCGTCTTTGTGCGACGCTATGACGGGCAAGCATGCCCTGTCACCCCCTGTGCCCCAGCAGAAAGACAATTAAGCCTAAGACGCTTGCGATCTGACCAAGTATCCAGAATCGCATGGTAACTTTGGTTTCAGGCCAGCCAATGGCTTCAAAGTGATGATGTATTGGCGAGGATAAAAATACTTTCTTACCGTTGCGAAGTTTTCTAGAGGTACGATTTATAATAACTGACCCTGTTTCCATTACGTAGACAGCACCGATAAGCGGTAATACGTATACGGTATTAGTTTGAAAAGCAATAATTCCAAGCGCCGTACCAAGAGCGAATGCACCGACATCACCCATAAAAAATCGCGCCGGATAAATGTTAAACCAGGTATAACTTAAAAGGGCTCCGACAACTGTCAAACAGAAGCCAGCTAATGCTGTTCTTCCCTCAACAATACTAATAATCGCATACGCCATGAAAGAGGACGTCAGTAGCCCTCCTGCCAGTCCATCGAGACCATCGCTAAAATTAACTGATATAGCTGTTGCTATAACAACTAACCAAAATAGAGCAATAATAAAGACGCCAACGTGCCATTGATTATGTGCTATCCAAGGCAAGTAAATAGAATGAACGCCTAACTTATCATAAAACCACCAGCCCCCTATAAGAAGCAGGATACTGTAGAGAGCGAACTTTAGACGAGCACTCATGCCCGCAACACCACCAACACTGCGAATATTCATAAAATCGTCCGCCAAACCAATGGCTGCGGCTCCCACAAGTCCAGCAAGCGGCAACCACGTCTGCCCCCTACTCAGGTTAAGAAACAGCGTTACGAGCAGTATTGCTATAACGAATATGAGACCGGCCATAGTCGGAATGTGTCGTTTATGTTTCTCGGCGTGTAGCTTTGCATAAACAGTTGCTTTACCACCAGACCATGCTTCAGTACGCTGACGCTTCCACCATTCTTGCTTATAGGCAATCGTTGTATATAGAGGGGTTATAAGCATACTCACTGCAAAGCCCAGAAAACCAAGCGATAAGATCGTAATCAGATTGTGAGTAGTTATTGCAATATGAAGGGTGGTCATCTATTTTCGGTTTCGTTATTCGTTTAATTATACCACTAAAGCGTTAGCCTACTGTGTTTTTGGGGTGACATATGAATCGTTAATTAACATGTGTGCGAGATCAGCAAAAACAGGCTGCCCTCCATATGTACCGGCATATCCCGGAACGTTCGGATCAATGTTGTAAACAACGATTAAGTATTGAATCTTGTCACCGCCAACAAAGCCAACATAGGTTCCGTTGTAATTGGTCGCCGAATAACCACCTCCAGCCTGAGCTATTTGCGCAGTACCTGTTTTGCCACCAACCATATAATTGGATGGAAAGTTAAGATAGCCGAAGCCAGATGCTAGGTGTTGCTGAACAACATATTCCATGAGTGGGATCATATCCTGACTTACCTTCGGCGAAACAACATTTCTCTCAACAACTTTCGGGGGGGTTTTGGTCACCTTTCCACTAGGACTAACAGTCTCCGCGACGAGCGATGGTTGATAGTATGTTCCACCGTTGAGAACGCTTGAGTCGGCAGCCGCCACTTGGATCGGCGTCATTTGAATAGCCTGACCGAACGACATTTCAGCATAGGTAAGATCAATACCTGCTCCATTATCAGCAGGTGGCGTAACTGGATCAACTTGCTCATAGCCTTGTTGAATACCCGTAGGCTGCCCAATACGAAAATGCTTTGTAAGATAGTCATACCAGGTGTTACGAGCTTGTGCATCAATTTGACCACCACCCATTTGCATGAGCATCCATGTTGCGCCGGTATTAAGGGACAAATTTAAGATTGATGCAATACTCTGTTGCCTCGGTCCACCGTCTTGCTCAATATCAGTAATATTAAAGCCGTCAACGACCCAATGAGCCGGATCAAAGAAAGTTGTATTTGGTTGTATAACACCTTGATTAAGCGCCGCAGCAGTTGTCATGATCTTCATAGTTGATCCCGGCTCTATCGCATTCGTAACTGCCCCATTTTGGAATAGAGCTGGGTTCGTCACACCCTGATAATTACTTGGGTCATAGGTTGGGTAGTTTGCCATTGCCTTCACTTGACCGTTATTTGGATCGATAATAATTGCACTCAAGCCCTGTGATTTTGTGCTCTGATAATCTTTCTGAAGAATTTGCTCCATTTGCGCCTGCATGGAGAGATTTAATGTCAGAACAACGTTATCACCATTCTTGGGTGCAATTTGAATATTGCCTTTCGTAGCGGCGAGCGGCACCCCATTGGTATCTGTAATGGCTTTGAGTTCACCAGGAGTACCAGATAGCTGTTTATTGAGCGCTTGTTCTATCCCATAGTTCCCTACCCCATCATCATTAACAAAGCCCAGTACTTGAGAAGCGAGTGAACCCTGGGGATACGTCCGATAGTCTTGACCTTGTGTACCAACTCCCGGATCTTGTAGATTGGTGATCGCAGTGCTCTGTTGAGCGCTCAGTTTTTTGGCAAGTACCACGTATTGAGTATTTTTTGTGCTCATTAAACCTGCATACTGTGAGGGATTTCCGCCAATGATTGACGCTATCTTCTGTGCAACTTGATTCGGCTGTTTTACCAGAGGTGGGTCGGCAAATAAAGTGTATAGTTCTTGATTTAATACGATCGGGAGCAGACTTGAGTTGTTTTGCACCTCGATGAGACCTCGCGTTGCCGGTATTTGATACTGTTTGAGCTGGTCGCTGAGAGCAGCAGCTTCGTAGTGATCATGCTGTATAACCTGTATATAAAAGAGTCGTACTCCAAAAACACCAATAACTAAGATAAGGGCTCCGTACCAGATACGAACCCTTTGAACAGATTGAATGAAAGCATGCTTATCGAGCATGTACCTTTACCCCTATCAGTTTTGTACAGTTGCTGAGGGTGCAACCGAGACCAAGTTTTTGGCTACCGCACTCGTCTCGACACGATTAAGTGACTGCAGACGAGCTGATGCAACCTCTAAGTTATTGTACTGCGTTTGAAGCTGACTTTGTGTTTGTTGTAGGCTGTTTATCTGAAAACCGTAGGCATTTGTCTTAGTTACCTGCGTCAAATATAGCAAGCCAAGCAAACAAGCCAATACAATAAGAGTGATTGTATTGGTAACTGGACCCAATGCGTGCACTTGAGTCCTAAAACTTACCGAGTTTTGATTGCGACCACTAAATCTAGAACGATTCATGGCCAGTGAGCTTGAGTATGTCATATATTTTTATCTTTATTTTTTATTTTTTGATTCCAGCCCTGTTTGAAGAGGGCTGGAACGTTAACCTACTAGACCACGCGAACGTGAATCTTGTAAGCGCGGGAGCTTCTTTTTACCGGTATTGGCATTTAAGTTCCCTTTCTTTTTTATTTTCACTGCGGCGCGTAGTTTTGCACTACGAGCTCGCGGATTATGGACTAATTCTGAGGGGCTGGCTGTCACTGGATGCTTTGTTAGTAACGTAAACTCGGCATCATAACGATCGCCTGCGACGTCGCTGAGAGCCTGTTTCACCATCCTATCCTCTAGGCTGTGGAAGCTGATTACCGCAATTCTACCGTTTGGTTTAAGGAGTTTAAACCATAGCGGTAAGCTCTGCTGTAATAGATTCAGCTCGTCGTTAACAGCTATACGCAGCGCTTGAAACGTCCGCGTTGCCGGATGGACCCGGTGATAACCAGGCCATGCCTTGGCGACGATCGTTGCAAGTTCCCCAGTTTGCGTTATTGGTCTGGCGGCAACGATAGCATTCGCTATAGATACTGCTTTGGGCTCTTCGCCATAACGTCTGAGGATATCGACTATTGCTGCCTTACTATAGCTATTAACAATAGTGTCTGCAGTCAATTCTTGCGACTGATCCATGCGCATATCCAGTGGTCCGTCGACTTTAATTGCAAAGCCGCGCTGACCCTCGTTAAGGTGCGGTGACGATGTCCCTAAATCTGCCAAAATAAGATCGAATTTTTGTCCTTCAGCGAGAAGATCTCGACTCGCAGACAAAAAGTCCTGTTGCCTGATATCAACAGCGCTATCCTTGAACATTTCCCGAAGGAAAGTGGTAGCATTTTGGTCTCGATCGACCAAAACTGCGCTTGTGAGGCTTCCAACTCGTTCCAGAATTGCTTGGGCGTGCCCACCATATCCTGCCGTCAGATCAAGGTAAGATTCCCCTGATTGAGGGTCTACATATTGCAGTACAGCTTCAAGTAGAACTGGAATGTGTTGTTTGTTTTTATTTTGGTTTTTATTTTGGTGCATCTGTGCTTGTGTTTTTGTTTTACAAGGTCACCTATTCAGCAGTCAACTATTTGTTTTTGTATAGTGGTTTTTGTTTTTGTGTGACACGGCAAATTGTAAAATTACTATTCGCCACGTCGAGTTTGAGAGACTTATGTGTGAGGTGGAGTTTTGGGAGGTGTTTTTGAAAGGTACAAAGTGTTTTTTTATAGTGGTTTACTATCAGTTCCACTTGTTGACTGCCGAATAGGTAAACTCGAGAATTAGGTGTTTCTATTCGGTTAAATTGTTAAGGTGCTGCTTAAGGTGGTCTAGTTCCTTGATGGAGCTGTAAGACGCCAGTAACGACCGACCCCGACTGCTACAACGTCACGATCAATCCCTGCATAATCGAGCAAATGTTGCTCGAGGGTGATTCGCCCTTGTTTTACATCGGGTGACTGCTCAATCTTACCCATCCGAAATTGGACGTTCAGATCAGCAATTCGCTCGTCAAGGATATCACCGGCTAACCGAGGTTCTACGAGGTTATTCCATACATCTTTTGGATACAGATGCAGGTATTCCCCAAAGCCTCTGGTTATTACTGCTCCGCTGGCGAACTGGTCACGAAGTTCCGGGGGTATAGTTAACCGCCGTTTATCGTCCAGCTTTCGTTCGAAGTAGTCTACCGTGGCCATTGGTATCCCTTAAGCTACTAGTGGTTTTTTATTTTTGATCCGATACACTATTTGGCTGTACCATTTCTACCCACTTCCATGAGTGTACTACCCACTATAACCCCCTGCAATAGGTAATATATAAAAAAGTGGTGTTTATGACACCACTTATCCACAGTTTTTTAGAAGTTAGCACATAATGTCCACATATAGCGTTTACGGATTTATGTAAAACACTAGAGCGTATTTTTTTGTACAAGTCAAATTATGAGGTTGGAGGATTCGCGCCCTGGTCTACAGCGTGAATTTCAGACGGAGTAAGCTGCACAGGGTTTTCAATAGGGTCTTTATCTGCCGCTACCTTATCTGCAGCAGCCGCAATTTGACCAGTTCGAAGGGATCCAGGTGAAGTATGATCTCTATTAAGACTCGGTATTAAAGCTGCAATAGCTAGAGCTGCAATGACAGCACCAGCAGCAAGTTTATTACCATGAGAATGATTACCACTTACGTCAGCAACTGGTTGAGGTGCACCTTCCCCGCCAAATGTGTCAGCCGGAAGTTGTAAGGCTCGATCAAGATCTGTGGGTAATGTTGGTGGTAGCGGTGTTCTATCTGGTTTCATTTTAATATCTTAGCATACTTTCTTATTTTTGTCAATTATCTTTTACCGTGACGACTCGGAGTACGTTGCGCCGTATTGTAACTGATGTAGTGCGGTGCTGACTCTTCACGTTCTCTCTGAATTGGGCTGTTTTGCTGTCCACTCTCTGTGGCGTACGCAAACGTAGGCTGATTTGGCACAACAATCTTAATTTTCTGGTCGCTTTGCATATCCATCACGCCAACTGTGGTAGCAGCTGCCATAATGAGAACACTTGCCTGTGCGCCCAGATTTCGTATTTTTTCAGATGGTGTTTTATTTTTGTTTTTAATTAACATCAACTACTATAGTATCAAATAATAATGTTTTTGTCAATATTCTGTCTTAGGATATATTCTTAGCGATACTCAGGATTGGCGAAGTCAAAACGGCTACCAGCATCCCATTTAGAACGTTGATTACCATATACCGGTATCCCGCCCTGGTCTTTTAACATCTTGGCAAGATGCATTAAGTTCCAGGTCATAAAAGTTGTGTTGCGATTAGTAAAATCATTATCGAAGCCAAGCTTTGTTCCATCTGGCTGAGGATCACCATAGCTATCGCCGGGACCAGCCTCTCCAATCCAACCAGCATCTGCCTGAGGAGGTATAACGCAGCCAAGGTGTTGCAGACTGTAAAGAACATTCATGGCGCAATGTTTTATTCCATCCTCGTTTCCAGTTATTAAACAGCCTCCAACTTTCCCATAGAATGCATACTGTCCGGAATCATTGAGAATACTGCTACATGCATACAATCTTTCGATAACCTTCTTCGTTTCGCTGCTATTATCTCCAAGCCATATTGGTCCTGCGATCACAAGAATATCGGCAGCCATCACACGTTTAAATATTTCTGGCCAATCGTCTACTTTCCAGCCATGTTCACGCATATCCGGCCATGTGCCGACTGCAATTTGCTGATCTATTGTCCGAATAATCTCAGTTGTAACACCATGCTTCTCCATGATGGACTGACTGATCTTAATAAGTCTTTCAGTATGACTCGGTTCAGGAGATTTAGACAGTGTGCCATTAAAAAAGACTGCTTTTAGACCGCTAAAGTCCCGTTGTTTGTCGTCTGTCATAGTCTTCTCTCCTCCTCCGGACACGCTTAAGTAACAATACCTAATAGTATACGCTTAGTATTAGCGCGGAGAGGGCTTTTTGTGGTCATGATATGCCAGCTGTCTTCGAAGCTGGTCGAGTCTCACTATCTTAGACTCGAAAGGTTTTAAAAGACTCGAGTACTGCCAATTAGGAGCCAGTATTGCGCTCAGTCTTGATTGTTCTTCCAAGTATTCCGCAAGACTGAAAAAATCTCCGTCCCCAGAGACAATAATTGCTTTCTGATAATTGGGGAGTTCTTTCATGGCATACAGCACAAGCTCTGCATCGACGTTCCCTTTAATAATTGGCTTATCCTTGGTATCAGCGGACTCTTTAGAGTCTTTATCATTTGGATGAGAAGACTTATTCTGACTTTCTGGCTTCGGGTCACTTTCGTGTTGAGCTGTAACATCAACCGTAGGTTTTAAGACCACCAAATAGCCCAGTTCATGCATATACTCATATAAGGATTCATTTTCGCTCATGTAGCCAATAAACATGTAGGCTTGTGTCACTCCGTATTCACGCGCGAGGTATTGGCGGAATTTTCGCCAATCAAGTTTCCACCCCATCCTTTGAGTGCCTAGGTTAAGATTCTGACTATCGATAAAGGCGTATGTGTTGGGTTTCTTGGATCTGCGTGCCATAGCTATAGTCTAACACTTTGCGTATACAGAGCTCCTGCTATTCATAAATAGTGCGCAGTGAGAATAGCGAGAATATCTGGACCGTATTTTTCAATTTTGCGACTACTCAAACCAGGTATCGCAAGTAGCTCGTTTTCGTTAAGTTCGTGGTCCTTCGATGCAAGTGCTTCAAGCGTCGTGTTATGAGCAATAATGTAGGGTGGAACGCTATCAAGGCGTGCTCTAGCAGCTCTCCAGCCTTTCAGCTTACGTAGTAAATCTTGATCGATTACCACCGTTGAAGATACGATATCTGCGACTTCTTCATCAGCAATATCATCAGTATTAAGGGCACGTTGTTTCGATGCCCGAAGTAAGATTGCATCGAATTCATGGATCTGTGGGTGCATGGCGAGCGCCATATTATTAAGTCCCTTGATGTACAAACCCTCTAGGCTTCGAACTCTTGAAAGTGCAACGTAGCCCATGCCTGGCGTAAATGCTCGACTTAAATCAATCTCGGCAGCGTCCAAGCTCATGCCTTGGCTTTTGTGAATTGTTATAGCCCATGCCAATCTGAGCGGCAGCTGTTCAACCTCAGCTCGGATAAGTCCATCCTCACTAAGGCTCCACGTATGTGGTTCAACACGAACTATTTTTCCATTTATGAGCTGTACAAGTGGCATATCTTGTTCAAACCCAATTACCTGACCTCGACTTCCATTCACAAAACCCGCCCCAAAATTATTTGCCACAAACATTACCTCAGCACCAATCTTCAGAGATAAATCTGCAGAAACCAAGAGCCCTTTACTGAGTTGCTCAACTTTGGCTTTTGAGCCTTTGGTTTGCATGCTATAGCTCCTCAGTTTTCCTGATAGTGCAGCTAAATGTCGTTCATTAATTGCGTCGACATCGATGTTATGTGAATAGAGTTTAGTGACGACAAGATCTTCAGGAATTGTATTCGCTATTCTGTCTTTGATGAGTTCAAAATGATCGTCAGATAGTTGCTCACTGCGCATGGCTTCCAAGAAGGACAGCAGACCATCTTGAGAGGTTTGTCGATGCTGCTCTGTGAGGTAACAAATCGCTGGATTAAGCTCAGCCCACGCCTCGGCTGTGTAGACAAAATCCGAATAGTTCCTATCTCGACTGATGGGCGGTAATTGGAAAAAATCTCCGACTAAAATAACCTGTAAACCACCGAAGGCTTGGTCGCTTCCACGAAGCAACTTAGCAAGACGATTAATCATATCGAGTCTATGTCCATGGAGCATTGATATTTCATCTATGACAAGGACATCACAACTGTTATATCGCTTCTTTAGCTTTTCACTGGCTGCCAGTCTCTTCAGATCTTCTGGATTCAACTCATCTAATATGCCAAGCCCCGACCATGAGTGAATTGTACTGCCCCCTAAGTGACTCGCCGCAATCCCAGTGCTTGCAGTAACAGCAACTTTCCTACCACTGCGCTCCATGCGCTTTACGCACTGATTAAGAACATAGGTTTTGCCTGAACCGGGAGCGCCAGTCAAAAAAACATTTATCCCACTCATCATGACGCTGAGCGCCTGT
>Ga0206866_1019_pt1 | contig 35526 bp, 25 predicted proteins | sample Alteio_BWOrgCont_40_FD_152626 | JGI IMG/M metagenome (GOLD analysis project Ga0206866, IMG submission 152626) | Enriched cells from forest soil in Barre Woods Harvard Forest LTER site, Petersham, Massachusetts, United States -... | ecosystem: Environmental > Terrestrial > Soil > Temperate forest >... | reverse complement strand
AATCTCTACTATTGTTGCTGATATCATTATTAAATTACAAAATAAGGGAGTCCCATTATCAGATAAAGCAATCTCAAACCTTGTAGAAGCTCTTGGAAGCGAAGATAAGCAAACAAAAATACTATGTGCTAAAGCTATATATAAGGCATCAGAGACGAAATGTTTTGATGAAGAAATATTACTTAAGCTTAGAGATTTTGTAGTTGATAAAGTACGTGATGTTTCTGTTTATTCAACGCTTGCCTATACAGAAAATCTATGCAAATTAGCAAAAAAAGATGAGATAATATTAGAAAGCCATCTTGAGGTTTTGTCAGAGATTTTTGCATATACAGAGCTTATGCTTGGAGATACGAATTATACTTCTAAAGTCAACATGAACATTATTGATACTTTATTATGGTCATGCAGTAGATGTACAAAAATGTTCCCAAATGAAGTATTTAGGATTTTTGAACATATTTTATTAAATGGTGGGTATAGTGTTTTAGAAGAAAAATGGGCTCTAAAAACCTTAAAGTTTTGTTCTTATTATTTAATGATACCACAAACTACTGTTCTAGCTTTAGAGAATGCAATTGGAACTAGTGATTTTTCTGATGTGATTCTAGGTACTCTTGAACATGTTATATTACAGGGACAACGAGTTAGTACAGAAATTTTAGAAATCTTTGCTGATAATATTTCCTTCTCAGACGATAAAGAAGTAAGGCAAAAATCATATAAAGTACTAAATAAAGCCAAAGACAATCAAGATTTGCCTGATAAAATATTTAATATACTTGAACTACAAAGAGCGAGTATTTCAATTGTTGAGTCACTGTCAGATAAACCATTTGCCATTCTTTATTTAAAAAAATGCGCGAGTAACGGGGAAAAGCTCCCGATAGATGTTTTTCTATCTTTAATACCTGAGATAGAAGATCAAGTCGTTCTTTCAATTCTAGTCGATGTTTCTAGAAATAAACAAATTATTCCAGACAGTTTGTTAGAAAAATTAATATTGGAATTCGACCCAAGAGAAAGCCAAACAGAATTAATGAAGATATTTATTAATATAGCAAAGAATAATCAAAATATTTCCCTTAAGCTTATATTAAAATTAGAACAAGCAATTGACAATCAAGCAATATCTGACCAAGCGTTAGAAATTTTTGCTGTTCAGGCTCAAAAATCCGAAACACTTTCTATAAAAGTTATCAAAAGAATACTAAATAGATTTTCAAGTGCAGAAAATTTAGAGTCGAGACAATTATATTTATCCGCAATTTGCTCGATAATGCAAAAAGGTGATATTTTTAAAAGCTCTGACTCTACATTGTTAGTTCAGCCTATTTTACAAAATGCTTTAAATGATGAGGATGATAGGGTAGTTAAAGAAGCTATTCATGGTTTTAAGGTTTTTATACGTAAAGAAGCTCTTACAAAGAAAAGTATCGAGATATTGCTTCAAAAAGCTATAGATTTAAATCTTGAAGAGGAGTTAAAGGCAGAAATTTTTTCAATACTAAAATCTTGTAGCTTAACCCAAGAACAGGATTATAAGTTTAAATTGGCTAGTTTGCAATATAGTTCAAAAGAAGCATTACTTGATGAATTTTTAAAATATTCTAAGAAGGCGGATTTGCTTGAGCAAAATTTCATAGAAATTAGTTCGATTATTGATACTCTACCGCATCTACAATCGAAGGCTTTAAGTGTTCTTCATTCTTGTAGAAATAAAAGTGATTTTCCGTATGAGTTAATAAGAACCTTAAGCATTTTGATATCAAGTACAGATTCAGATACTATAAAAATTTCAGCATCTACAGTTTTATCTGAAGCAAAAGACGTAGGTATAATTTTAGATGAAAGAATCTTATTTAAAATATACGAAGAGAGTGGAGCTTTGGCTAGTGATATTTCATCTATGAGCTCAAAGACAATAACAAAATTATTGAGACAAATTAGAGAAGAACAAGGGAAAGGATATGAGATTAAGAAAGAAACAAGTTTAAGTTTATTGAATTATGTAATGACACATGAGAGCTATAAAAAAATTGAAGAATTTGCTGATATTTTTGCAGGTTTATTGATTCAAAATTCTGAATATATTTCATATCATGTACTTATTAATACAATAGAAAAATCTATAATATCAGGAAAAATTAATATAAAGATTGCTAAAGCATATATAAAGATTATACAAAGTAAAACTTATCAAAATATACAATCTGTGCTTGATAGCGTTACAGATTTAATATTAGAAGACTCTTGTTCTCAGAACTTGAGTTCATTATTATTTGAGCTAGTAGTTAAGTCATGTAGTGAATCTCTATTTACTGAAAAAACTATATTACTTTTAGAAGCAAATATTAATCATTCTGATGAATCTATTCGAAGTTTATCTTTCAGTGGTTTAAGAGCATTAGTTGAATCAGGAGCTTATACTTCTGAAGTATTTAGGACTTGGTGTGTGCAGGTTCATGAGAATTTGATTGAACAAGTACAAGAGCCGTTAGAACTAGATTTAGACCTATTACAAACTCTATCATCTATCAGATTTGTTGATTTTGCAAAAATCAGAACAATACCAAAAACAGAGTGGATAAGAGAGTTGTTACTTACTGACTTAATCAGTAGGTTTGATATCACTGAAGGAGAGAGGTTCAATTTTTATAAGAGTTGTTTAAATTTAGCAAAAAACAAAGAATTTAGTGGTGATAAGTATGAAGAAATAATTAGTATATTTCATGACCTTCAGGTAAGAAATAAATTACCTCCTCAAGATTTCTTAATTGTGATGGAATGCATTCCGCGTTTAGATTTTGAATCCACTAAGCATACTTTGCTTAATAGCGGCAACCCATTTAAAAAAATTAAACAAGATATTATAAAATCTCTGATAAAGGAACGTCTACATCAAAGTGGTGTTAGTAGTAAATATATTGATGATCTAGCCAAAAATCTTATTTTTAAATTTACAGTAGAAGTTGCAGAAAAATTAGTTAGCTCATTAGAATCTATAGATAATCTGAAAGAATTTGAATTGTTAATAGATTTCGCATTTCAAAATAAAATTAAGTTATCAGATATATATACACAAGGACCTCTAAAAGTAATCAAAAGATCATTAGAAATTAAATTTCTGGCAAATAATTTTGATCAACTATTCAAGGACCTAAGATTAGCTTCTATTTTGGATGATTTGCTTGATAGTAAATGGAGTTTTCAACAACTTAATGGGTTGATTAGCAAAGCAATATCTGGTCATACTTTATTTAATGCTACTAAAAGTCAGAAGTACATTGTTCAGATACTTGAGATGATACATGATTATAAGATCTCAGCTAATTTATGCGAAAAATTTTGTAGTATTTTTGACCAGGAGATATCTACCTGGGTTGAAGAAGCTTACCATTTAGTTGTAAAAAATAGCTTTAAGCCGATTAAAGTAAAAAGTTCTACTGAACTTATAGATGAACTAACCGCGAATAATACTCATAATAAAAGCCTATTAGAATTAGTAAATCACGATCTGTCTGGAATAGTTGAAAGAATCAAGTCTTTGGATGTCAAAACTAGTATTTTTGAGATTCAAAAGAAAATTTCTGAATTATCTAAAGAAGATATTTTCGCTTGGGCAAAAATTGTAAAATCGGATACTAGTCATTTTAAGAGCGCTAGTTTTTTGATAGAAGCCCTTGCTGTAATCAAAAGAGCGGTGTTTTTAGACACGGGTTTTCATTTAACAGATGTACAAGTGATTAGTTCGGTTGTTATGCTTAACACAAGTGAAGGGCATGGAAGACTAATAGAAGTAGAGACTGGAGGAGGAAAATCAATAATAGTATGTGTACTTGCAATAATTAAAGCTCTTCAAGGTGAGACTGTTGATATTGTTACCAGTTCTCCTGTGCTTGCACAGCGTGATGCTGTAGAGAAAGCAAAATTATTTCAAATGTTTGGTCTAAGTTGTAGTGATAATAGCGATAAAGCAATTTATATAAAAGGTGGAAAGGATTGTTACAAGAAAGATATAGTATATGGAGAAGCTGCACAGTTCCAATTTGACATATTAAGAGACGAGTATAGTAAGTTGGGTACCTTATGTGGTAGAAAAAGAGAAACTTGTATAGTTGATGAAGTAGATAGTTTGCTAGTTGATGATAGTTCAAAGATAGCAAGACTCGCAACAACAGTACCTGGAATGGATCAATTGCAGCCATTTTATCATTACATGTGGCAGAGATTTAGCTATTTACAGGAGAGATTGTTAGAGATTGATGGCAAAATGTACCTGTTATACGGAAAACTGGGTCATGAAGATGATAAAATTATTTTAGAATATGCAGATGAGAAAAATGAAATTATAAAAATATCTGATCTAAAAAAATACATTAGCCTTAGTGAAGATATAAGTGATATAGGTCAACCAATAAATGGAGATATAGAGGCTTTTCTAAAGAAACATCTTGAATGTTTTGTAAGAGAGTTAATCGCTAAAAAAGTTGTTAAATTTCCAAAACATTTTAATGAATTTGTAAATACACAGATACCTAAATGGGTAGATAATCTTATCCTTGCTTCTAAATATCAAGAAGAGAGGGAGTATATTATTCAAAATGGAGTTATTAAGCCTGTTGATTTTAACTCCACAGGAATTGTACAAAACTCTACAAATTGGAGCAATGGTTTGCACCAGTTCTTGCAGCTTAAACATCACTTAAAACTTACTTCTGAAACTTTTACTACAAATTTTTTATCCAATATGGGTTATTTCAAAAAATATGGAAATAATCTATTTGGTCTTACCGGAACTCTCGGATCAAAAAAGTGCACAGATGTCCTAAAAGATGTTTACGGAGTGGATCATGTACATATTCCAACCATGAAACAAAAACAATATATAGAACTGCCTACAAAAGTTGCTAAAAATAAGAAAATTTGGCTTGAAGAGGTATGTAATTCGGCTCTTTTTGAGGCTTCAAAAGGCAGGGGTGCTTTAATTATATGTGAGACAATAGATCACGCTCAAGCAATAGAGAGGAAACTAAAAGAGGAATTTAAGTATCCAGGCGTAAAGCTCTACACCATGAATAATATGGGTCAAGAAAGGGAGATAGCAAAAGTATCTGCCGGTGAGATTATTGTATCCACAAATTTAGCTGGAAGAGGTACAGATATTAATACAGATGCAATTGAAGCAAATGGAGGATTGCATGTAATTATCACTATGCCTTGCGAGGAGCGTGTCGAAAAACAGGCTTATGGAAGAACATCAAGACAAGGAAAGTGCGGCACCGGAGAATCTATTTTTAATGAAGAAGATCTTTATGGATATGATAACACAGATCCAAAAATGGTCAAAGAAACCAGAGCAAGGATTGAAGCTGAGCGACTAGAAGAGTTTTGCAAAACTCATATGAAGATTATTCAGGTAAAGGACGAACTTTTTGCTAAGTTTTGTGAACTTTTGGATGAAGTAAGGACTGACATAAGGAATAAAGCTTCTACATGGAATAAATTTAAAGGGCTTCTTAAGGATATGCCTCCATCAGTTTTAGAGATATGTACTCTCGCTGCTATAGAAGAACAATGGGCTATGTTTTTAAACAAAATTGATGATGGTATAATAAAAATTGCATTGGCGGGCAGAGCATATTCAGAATTTTCAAGTGTTGTTATGAGAGAATATGAAGCTGGTACTGTAATTAAGAATCCATACTATCATATAGCAATTGCTAATGACTATGTAGTGAATGATTCTATGTTTGATAGAAAGCACGAGGAAGCAAAAAGACATTTTGAAAAAGCCGTAGAATTAGACAAAGATTTTAGTGCAGCCGCATATGCAGGTAAAGCATGGCTTATTCTTTTATATAGAGAGAAGTTTTACCATGTATCTGAAAGAATTAACCTCGATTGTGAAAAGAAAGCTGTAGCAGAGTTTGAGAAAGCTCAAAAACTGCTCCATGAAGAAAAATCAGCACTACAAGCAATGCTTGGCTTATTACAACAGCAAAATGTTGATATGGATAGTGACTTATGCAAGCAAATAATTGAAAAAATGAGTATTTTGGGCCAATATGCCAATTCAGTTGATCAGGCTATTGGCATTATACACAAGTCTCAAAGACTTATTGATGTCACTTTGTCAGATACTTATCAGTCACGTACTGAATATCAAACCGTTGGAGAGAGTGAGGTGCGGAGAGAAGACTATAGCTTAGACCTATACAGAAAAGAAGCAACTATTTACCATAAGGAAAGAGATAGTACTACTAAAAAAGTTGAAAAACCAGAATTAGGGCGCGCTATATATCCAAAATTTCAAGTATCATTTTATGATCTTACAGTATTTGAAGATTGTGGCGCTCAGGACCAAGCAGTTAAGACAATAGATGCTGCTTTTACACCTGGGGGTGGTGTGTTTAGTGGACCTATTTTAGACTCTAAAAAATATAAAGATATCACAATAGCAATCGGTGGTTTTACTGCTGAAAGACTTAAATCTATTTTAAGCCTTGATATTGAGATATTAGGAGCTCCGAGAGAAAACGCGATTGCTGAACTTGAGGGCAAAAGCTCATTTTTACATCGGTGGTTGCCTGATAAAATTGCTCCAAATTCTTATAGGATAGATCTTGAAGTGATCGTTGATGAAGAAGTAGTAGAAAGAAAGTTCACAATTCAGGTAAGCAAAGCATTAGAAATTATTAAATCAAGAAAAGAAGCAACTAGTTTTAACTTACACTTAAAAGATGCCAATGAATTCGCTAAGTTTCTACATGCAAATATTCTAGGAAAATCAAGTATTAATGTTGAATTTATAGGTTTAGACCATGACTCTCTTCATACAAAATTAGCTTTAATTAACGCAGAAACAGTAGATCTTGAAATAAAAGGAAATAAAGCCAAATTAGCTCAAATATTTTATACGCTTCGTAGCTTAGAAAGTCATGCTCGAGAGCATAAAATCAAAATTATCTCAGATCACTCAGGGAATTATGAAACAGTCTATACTCATGAAGCAGCTAAGCGAATAAGAGCAATTGGAAACGAAGAATTTACGGTAGTCATCGAACATTTGACACTAGGTGATGCATCAAAGATAAGCTCAATAGGTGAGTGTCTGAAAGCTAGTTTCAATAAGATTCATTTTGATTTCAGGAATCCTAAGAAATCTTTTGATGGGTTCACGGATGAGCGGGTGAATTTGAGTTTTGCAGAACTAAACCAGCAGCAAGCTGATCATTTAATTAAGTATTTAAGAAAAGATAATCTAGAGTTTAGTATAGGGTTTCAAGACTTGTCAAAAAGTCAGTTTGATAAAGTTGTTGAAAAGGCGCATCTTGATAAGGAACCCGTTAAAGTTACAAAAGTAAAGACGATAAATGAACTATACATGGATCAATCTAAGCCTGTTTTAGAATTATTTGAGTTCGTAGCTAAAGGTATGGAATATTTACTTCAGCTTAGTGAAGAAAAATTTGTTCCATGGAGAAGTATAGCTGCTGTCACAGCGCTTGCTGCTGTACAAATGGCTGCAGGAGCTGTGTGCGTTGCTACTGGTTTTGGTGCAACTGTGGGAATGAGCCTAATAACAGAAGGTGCGGCTGATTTAATTACTGCTGCTAGAACGTATAACTCAAGACAATTTTCATGGGATAGTTTTACTAAGCAAAAAGCAGTTAGTATCGTGATTTCAATCTCTACTATGGGCCTTGCGGCATTAAAAGATGCTGGTAAAGGAATAAAAAATCTTGCATCTGGATTAAGTCAAGAGGCATTAGAACAAGCTGGAACAATGGCAATTAGTAATGGTAAAACCATTGCTAAAACTTTAGTTGAGTCAGCAAAAACTCTTAAGAGTTTAGCTGGCAAACAAGTCATGGTAACGGTAGCTGAAGCAGGAGGAAGGGAAGTGCTTAACAAAGTTGTGGATACAATTTCGCATATGGGATTAGAGCAACTTAAGCCTCAAATTTCTGGGGCAATACAATTAAAAGTACGGGCAAAATTTTATGAATCCGAGCTAGTTGTGTTGATAAAAAAAATACTTACTATTGATAAAATTAGTAAAACAGAAACATTAAAAGGCCAAATTGATCAAGCGGTGTTAAAAGTGATCAATCCAGATAGTAGTTATATGGCTAAGCAATGGGAAACTATAGGAGCACCATTGTGTAAAGGTATATTATCATCAGCGCAGAAATATGGCGGTGCCTTTAGTATGAGTTTTAGAATTGCTGGCACATTAAATGGTATACATCAAATTGGTACAATGGTAGAGAAAATCTACCATAAGATTCTAACAAAACTTAAACAAATGGATAAAGAAACTCTATCTATTCCTCGTCTTTTGCAGAAATATTGCGGTGTTACAAAAGATGATACCGAAGAAGTTGTTAGTCTTTTGCACGATCGTGGTATAGTTGATGCTGATAACGCTATAAGAGCTGAAATTTTTTCTTCAATACATAGTCATGATTCTATAAGCTTTGGCAAATATTCTAAATATAAATCGCAGATATTAAAATTCTTCAAATCTTTATATGATGGTATGGCCATTGCACCCTCAGAAAATTTTTACTTAAGTAAAATTATGAAATCAGTATCAGATATGATTACCGAGCAGTGTATAAAAGTTACAGAATCTCAGCTCATTTCACCATGGTCAGGTCTTGCGGTTGCTGGATTTACAAATAAGTTATCTGCTAAAATACAGGATAAAATCATAAGAGGAGAAATTAGTGGGGAGAGGGACGCCCTACAAGCGGAACTAGACAAACTTACAGGAAGAAGTGATCTATCACCAGATGAAATTGGGAAAATGAAAGAAATTTCAGCTACTTTACAAGAAAAAACTATGTTAGTCACGACAAAAACACTGACATATTCTGGTTTAATAATGCATAGTGCTAAAGCCTATACTATAGCATATAGTCAGTGTGAAATGATTCATTTTTCAAAACTACAATCTACTCTACCATCTAAACCGCCTTCAAAGGAAGTAAAAGCCTATGTAGATAAGCTAAGAAAAGATAAACCTGCAGATATTGCTGATATGTTTGCAATGGCAGCTGCAAACGGACTGAACATTAAGATCGTAGAAGAGGGCTATATTCCTACTGAAAGAGACAAAAGTGATGGAATAAAAATTGTTGTATTCAAAAAAGGTTTAACAGTAGCTGGCACGGATATGGTAGGACACTATCAAATTATGGATTATAATGGCGATGCCAGAGACGCAAGACCTGTTGGTGAAGTTGGCATTAATGATTGTGGATTCGCTGTTTTTTCTGAGTTAACAGGTAGTTCAATAGCAAAACTTCGAGGTGAAGCAGCAGAAACTGTCGAGAGAAATGCAGATAATTTTGAACATGTAGAAGATGCTCAGTCGTGGGTTCAGAGCCGTTATCCTCAGGAGGCGAATAGTTTATTATTTAGAGGAGGGATTGATCTAAAAACACTAAATAAAATTATCCTCGATCAGTTGGAGATGAGTAAGGAGAGAATTTCTCAGTATGTATCAAAGTTCAGTTTTATTCCTCCAGAAATTAAATCAGAAATACTGAAAAAGTTCAATACATTAACTAATCCAAGGGATATATTAAAAGCGAAGATAATTTTTTATATTATTCAATCATGTGAAAAAGACCTTCCTGGTAAAGGTATTGAGATTGTAAATGGTGGTCATTGTGTGATTGAAGACAATGGGCAAATATATGAATTACTAATGAAAACTCGCATGATGAAGCCCAGAACTTCCTCTCATCATTCTGATGACAAACCAAAATCAGATGCGTCATGGCAAGTCGGAGACCTTTTTCCAGAATTTCTCATTGGTAGAACTACAAATAAAACTTGGTTTCAACTAGAAAAGTCTCCTATTGTTGGTGATGCAAAAGACAATATCTTTAAAGCGATTATATTTTGGAATCCATTGATGCTTATAGTTACATCTATTGCATCTTTGGTACCAGAATCAGATGCATTGGAAATTCACAAGGAAGAAGCAGGTAATGTTCAAGATGCATTATCTCATACTGGTGACTATATCCGCCACAAAGCCTTTAAAGTTAATGTAAGTAATTGGGGAACAAGTTCTCATATTGAAGGCGCAGATACTCAATTAAAATTCGTATTAACTGGAGAGGTACAGGAACATGATTTATTGGAATGAAAAATGCTTATTATGAGAGCATAAGAAGTACGACGCGATGTCGTTGATAAGAGCTAAAAGATGGAGCAAGTGTAAAGAAAGGCTATTAATAAGATACTTGCTGTGGTAAACTTTAGCTCTGTTGAAAGAAGTCTACAAAGTATATCTGTTCTTAGTGAAAGTGCTCCCTCCCTATTGTGATTGACTATATTGTTAAAATTTGCAGTTTTAATGATACAGCTTAAAAGTCTTTTTCCTATTCTAGCATAATTAGTTGGTGGTTAAAAATTAGTTGGAATAAAGTTCAAAAAAGATATGTTAATTGGTTTGTTATGTCAAAAACGAAAAAACATAGTAAGACTAGTTCAAGTACAGATAATGCAGATACCAGGCTTCTTATTGAAAACTACGACGATGATCAAGATGATGAATTATCTGTAGTTCCTGTATATCCTGAGATAGAAACTGATCTTAGATCCGATTTATTTCCTAGCAAATCAGCAGTTCACACAAAATATTCTCTTAAAAAAATCTTCCATAAAGCTGGAGTAAAAAAAGTTAAAGGAAAACGTTCCACCTTAACAGAAGGGGTAAAAATATATAAGCAGGAAAATTTGCACGTCGAGTTAGATAGAAGGAAATTTTTATCTTCCAAAAATTTTATAGATGCAAGAAACGTAGATGTCAAAGTTGATGCAGGTCCAGCAATAGTAACACTTGGTATGAGGCATCAAAATGGAGAACCTGCAGATTTTAGTTTTGTTTTAGAGTTTGATGAGAATAAAAAGCTTAAAAACATATCTCCTTCAATTAATGTACGATTTGAGAAAGATTCAAATATTGCTTATGTAAGAATAGAAGGAAAATATTATTCTCTTCCAATAAGTGCAAGTAAATATCGTATGTATCAGAAGGAACTTGGATTAAGCAGGACAAGGAATATTGAGCCAGCTGGTAAAGAAGTAGCTTCTGTGACTAGTTTTCCGCATTCATCTTTAAAACCACTTACGCAAGATATATCTCCAAAGTACATTTCAGCTAAAGGACAAACAACTCGCATTAGTAAAAGAGAGGAGCATAAATTATTATCTTCAGAATTGAAAACTCAATCAAGCGAGGTTGGTGTAAAACATATAATCGATGAATCAAAACAACCGACACCTAGTGCCAAACCAAATAGAGGGGTAAAAAAATCTATAGTAGCCTACACCCCAAGCATTGTCTCACCACCTGTTTTAAGCTCCATTTCTCCATTAAGTATGGAACAAATTGCTCCACCTCTAAAACCTGCTTCCTTGTCTAATGTTTCTCGAGTTGTAGCGCCTGTAATAACGCCAGTTGAGCGTTCTTTAACGCCGGTAGTCATCCCTGCAAGGAGAATAAAGGAGGCGCATAATACAACATATACGTCACCACCAAGCCCTGAGGGTAAAAAGGTAGTAATGAAAGGCAAAGGGATAGTCGCGACTATGATACCAAAATTTGAAAGGCCAGGTATCAAGCCTCCTGTTATGCAGCATCATTCAATGCCTACTATACAAGAGAGTTTGAAGAAAACCACTCCAAAACAAAGTCGATTATTGCCAAGTGGGCCATATAATGATGGGGGATTTATAATAGATTCTAGAGAATCAACATTTAGAGTACCAACCAGTAGAGAAGTTAGAATAGAAGCTACAAAAATATCTGAAGCTATTCCTAAATCTAGTATACACACTGAAATAGATAGTAGTGCAGATATTGTAGCAGTACCTTCTGAATTTATTGCGGAGCATGCACCTTCTCCGAATTTATCCGTAGATTTTGCAGATGTTCTTAAAATGGCAAAACATAGAAGATCTAAGAAACTAAAAATGGATGCAGCGAGAGCTGCCGAAAGTGTTGTAAAAGCAGCAAAAGTAAAAAAAGTGACAGAAAAAAAGGTCGCGATTCCCGTTGCAAGAGATAATATTTCAGCTACAGATACGCCAAGAATTGAGAGAGTAATTACTAGAATAACAGATAAGAAGGTTACTTGGCAGAGTCCTCCTCCATCGGAAGTGAGGTTTTCTGATAGGCCAAAAGCTCCTTTAGTTGATGTACGAAGCATAGATACAGCCGTTCCACCGAAAAGCACAAGAATGACTGCACCTTTCAATACTGCTGTTACAGTTATGAATCCTGCTTCGATAATTAAGAAAGAAAACAAAAAAGCTATTTTATCTGCAAGAACAGTTCCAGCTCCTTCAACCAGATCTTTTCATCATTTAGAAGAAGGGGGTGTTGTAAGTACAAATTTTCCTCGTATCATAGGGACTCAAAGGCCGTATTCTATATCTTCTTTGGCGCAAACAAAATTAGATGTTTCAACAAGAAATCCTGCAGCTGGAGTAAAAAAACAAAGCAAAAAAGAAATTATTCCAACTGAAACGCCAAAAGTTCCACTTCCAACTAGAGAAGAAGAGCCTGTATTTAGTAGTTTTAGAAGAACAGGAATCAAAGAAGCTTCAGAGTTGTCGGGCTCATTGGTAGATAAAAGAAAAATCTTTACTCCTTTGACTTCTCGCACAGTTGATAATCCTAAACAATAGGGCGTCATACAAGCTAAGAATTTGTATTTAAGTAACAATTATTATTATATTTTCCTAATAAAAATTTGTAATCAAATCTTTTTTTAACAATTTTTGTTAGAATAAGTTTCAGATGATTACTAAATGAAGGAGAATTTAATCACAGTATGTGAATAAAAGACTAATATTATTATTTTTGTCTTGCATATAATCTTTTACATACATAGATTGCAAGGTATAATTAACTTATTATCCATGGTAGTGATATGACACAATCCCCAAGCAATATGTTCTTTGAAGCGTTCAAGCAATATACAGATAAAGATGCGTTCGTTAATATGTTTAAGAATTTTGGCAATTGCGAACATTCCAAATTTACTGAATTAGCTCAGAAAAATCTAGACACTATGATAAAGGCTGGTCAGATTTCAGCAGAAAATTCTCAAGCTATTATGAGAAGAATATTAGAAATAGGACAAAAATATGTTGCTGACACTATAGAAGTTTCACGAGATTTGATGGCTTCGCCAAATCCGGAGCATGCAATGCAAAAGCAACAACAATTTGTGAAATTAGCTACAGCTGATGCTATTAGTAATTCAAAAGAAATGGTAGAGATGGGAGCTAAATCTATGATGGAAGTATTTGATATTTTTGCGAAAAAAATGTCTGAGAATATGGAACAATGCCATCATAACGTCCATGATGTTACCAAGAAAGCAAAGTAGGTAGATTTGTCGGGGGGGGTACGATCTTATTCAATATCTCGTACCCATATCCAAGTTAATTGACTATAGTGAAAAAATTACTACTCTTCACAATTCAATAATGTGCTATCAGAACCTAGTGCTGAAATTGATGGGTCTGTTAAGTCCCTGCTATAATCGTCTTCTACGCCATAATCATCACTATCATATATTTCAGGATCTATTGCTACTTTTTCACATTTTTTGCGTATATCAGATGTACGTAATCGTGTGCCATTAGAAAGTATGAAATCACCATTAGGCAAATATTGCGCATAATCGCTTTTTTCTCCTGTTAAATAATTACACAATGTGTCGTGATATAATTCTGTACTAGGAACTTCTGTTGGCAAGTGAAAAGATGGTGATAATATTTTTCCGTTCTCATGTTTTATACTATGATCTTCCCTTATATCAAGGCATGCTGCTAGATATCCTTCTTCATTAAATATATCGAGCCTTTGGCCTGATAATTCGAAAATCTGTATAATCACTTTTGGGAAGCTAAACCAATATTTTTTTGTTAAGGTTCCATTATCTGCAATAATAAATTCTGATTTTAGTCGTTCTAAGTAAGCCCCTGCATGTAAAGCCAGATATTTAAAATTTTCTTCTTCTATCTTCTTGACCGAAACTTTTAGTTCGGCCTTGCTGTAATCCACTTCATACTTATAGAAATAATACATAATATTTTATTACTAATTTTTAGCAAAATATAGTAATGTTTTCATTAAAGTAAAGCAAATAAAGAACTATATTTAAAATTTCTGATAAATAATAATAAATTTTTTATATAGAATAATTTTTCCATTATGGTGAGGCACATATGGCTGCTTTGGCTTCGGTCCTAGATGTATTTAGTGCAATCTGTAAGATATAGCAAATCCAGTCACCTCGAAACGACTATGGGTCTACACAGAGGGCTCCTTATTGCTTTGATAAAAAAGAGTAGAGATCCCGCATTAAATACATAGCTGTCCGAAGTGGATAAATTCAAAATAGTAAGTATAGTTTCATATTTAAACATAGAGACTATTATGAAGGCGAATTTTTCTGATTTAATATCAAAAATACCTGTTTAGTCCCATATTATAATATCATCGCCCTTACAATATGGGACTAAACACCTAATAATCTTGCTAGCTTTAAACTTGCAAAAAAAAGATTTGTTGAGCAGTTAAAAAGAGCAATTACCTATGATATTATATTATTTTATCACAATAGACCCACGGATTTTAAAGAATCCTTTAGTTTTTAATCAAACTTCGCACAGCTATGCATTAAATGCGGAATTGATCGAAAAAGAGAGAAAAGCTTGTAAGCCAATTGCTTTTGCCTCCATTATGGTCAATTATAGTCTTTTACTTTGAATTATGTGATGCGTCATTCGTCACTTACCTATTACTTATAGGCCTCGCTCCTCCTTTCTATCACCTAATTCAAATTATTTGACTATATAAAGGAGTTTGCGCCTTTTATTCGTTCCTAAGTTTATCTACTTTTCAACTTCGCTTCTTGTTCCTATATTTTTTTCTTGTTGTGTGAGGTAAGTAGCCATGAGCTATTTAGATAATCTTGCTCATATCTAGCTAAATATTCTATATAGGAACCTTTGAAATCCACCATTTTTTTCTCTGATAAAGATATGACCCTTGTAGCTATCGATGTTGCAAAATCCCTATCATGGCTGACTAAGATAACTGTTCCATCAAATTCGGCTAGTGCTTTTTTTAAAGCTTCTTTAGTTTCAATGTCCATATGGTTTGTTGGTTCATCTAAAATTAAAACATTAGCTCTATCTAGCATTATTTTTGCAAGCAATAATCTTGCTCCTTCTCCACCACTTATATTAAGTATATTTTTCCCTACATCATCTTGACGAAACAAAATTTGCCCTAGAGTTGCTCTGATTTTTTCATTAGTTTCTTCTGGCGCTTGTGATTGCAACCAGTCATATATTGAAATAGATTCATTGAGTTGTTCATAATGATCCTGAGCAAAATAGGAAATATGAACTTCGTGCCCCCATTCTACAGTTCCATGATCTTGTTGCATCTTATTTACAATAATTTTGAGTAAAGTAGATTTTCCTACGCCATTAGCTCCCATAATAATCACTTTTTCTCCCCTAGTAACTTGAAATGTTACGTTTTCTAGAACAATTTTCTTTTCAAAATTTTTAGAAATTTCTTCAATTTTTACTACAAGTTTACCCGATGGTCTTTTTGCACGAAAGATGAAGTTAGGACTTACTCTTGAACTTTTTTTGATATCAGGGAGCTCTATCTTATCTATTTTCTTTTCAAGTGATTTACTTTGACTCGCTCTTGTGCCAGCTCTAAATTTTTCAACTATGGCTTGCATTCTGGCAATTTGCTTTTGAGAATGATTTAGTTCATGAAACTTTAGCTCTATCACCTGCTGTTTAAGTGAGCAAAATTTATTATAATTTCCTGTATATTGTTTTACTTCTCCGTAATCTATATCTATTATATGAGTAGAGAGATTATTAAGAAAAGTTATATCATGGGAGATAAAAACTAGCACTCCTTTAAATTTTTCTTTTAAGTAACTTTCAAGCCAGTATATAGAAAGAATATCAAGGTGATTTGTTGGTTCATCCAGAAGTAAAATATCTGGATCATTAAAAAGGCTTTGTGCGAGCAATACTCTTAGTTTATAACCTCCAGATAAAGTAGAAAGTGGCAAATAATGCTGCTCTTCTTTTATTCCAAGTCCAACTAGGATTTCAGAAGCTTTTATTTCAGCTACATATCCGTCGCTATCGTATATGATTTGTTCAAGTTCAGCGAGCCTATAACCGGATATCTCATCACATTCTTCTAGTTTTAATAACTTTTCTTTTTCTTTAATTGCATTCCAAAGTTTCTTTTTTCCTGCTATCACGGTATTTATTATAAGTTCATTTTCAAAGAGATATTGATCTTGCTTCATGCAACCAACTTTTGCATGTTTGGAGACTGACACTTCTCCTAATGATGGTAATTCATCTCCTACTAATAGTTTGAGTAATGTTGACTTGCCTGCTCCATTTGCTCCAACAAGCCCATATCTAAAATTAGGAAGTAAATTGAGTGAACAATCTGTAAAAAGCAATTTAGAACCATAACTCATAGCTAAATTGGTAATAACGACCATATTTCTATTCTGTTTAATCTAAGATTTTATACAATTATCTACCAAGAGTTTTTAAATAGTATCTACACCAAATAGCTGTTGATAGTATCTGCTTTATAATAGGTTTTCTGCAATTTGGAAAAAATTTTTGTAAGTAAATTATAAAACTTTTTGTCTTATGTAGTTCTATAAATTTACTTGGAACATCGCTTGTACTTAGCATATGATATATAGTTGCATCTTTTACAAAGCAAATTTTTCCTCCTTCTATGGATATTTTCTTACAAAGATCCATATCTTCAACATGAAGGAAATATTCTTCACTGAGGCCTCCAATTTGGAAATAACGTTCTTTTGTTGTAAAAAATAAAGCACCAGAAAATGCCTCTATTTCAGAAATTGGTTCTAATTTATTAACTTCAGCCACGTCTCTATTAATTCCTGAGAAACCAAAAATTGAAAGACCAAAGCTTTGGATTATTGCGTTTAGCGGAGTCATCAGATTTCTTCTGCAAGTCTTTTGTATTGAGCCATCTGAATTTAATATAAGAGAAGTAGCAAACCAGTAGTTATTATTACTTTCTAATGCTTTTTTTAATTTTAATGCATAAGATACATCATTTGTGTAGCAATCCGGATTAACAAATAATAAATATTTGCCAGAAGCTAATTTTGCCCCAAGGTTGCAAGCTTTAGAAAAACCCACATTTCCTTGTCCATCTATAATTGAAATTTTATCAGTGTTTTCTAACCATTTTAGTCTATTTATAGCATACGTACTATTACCATTATTTACAACAATGATTTCTCTGATACCATTCATGTTTTTACAACTTTCAATGCAGTCAAATAAGACATCGCCTGTGAAATAGGACACTATTATTATAGAAATATCGCTCATAATTTATTCAAGATTTTGTTCTATTACAGTAGAATTTACTAATGAAGTTTTTGCGCCAACAACGGATATGCAAGGTTTGCTTGAAAAAACTTTATTGGCAATTCTTATTATATCCAAAGTTGTTGTATTTGATATTTCTTTTAAAACATCTTCTACACTAATAAATTTCTGGAATAGACTATAATTTTTACCTATTTCTTCCGATTTGAATGAAGTTTTTTCTTCTGCCATCATAATGCTGACTTTTATTTGATTTTTTGCTCTTTCAAGTTCTTCTTGGTCTAATAAATCTCTAATTTTTTTTATTTCATCTACCATATGTAAGGCAACTTTCATAACATTATCATGAGAAGTCCCAGCATATAGGCTGAATAATCCATTATCTTGAAAAGCTGAATTAAATGAACCTACAGAATATGCTAGGCCAAGATTTTCTCTTATATTTTGAAATAATCTTGAGGATAATCCGCCTCCAAGTATTAGTGATAAGATCTGAACATGGTAAAATTCTTTGATATTTTTATAAGAACAACTTTTGAATCCAAGCATAATCACACTTTGTTCTAGGTCTTTATTGATTTTTGATTCTCCAATAGTATATATGGAGTTTGATGGAATTTCCAATTCTCCTTGTTTGATGCGATGAAATTTTGCTTGAGCAATTTTGACAAATTGTTCGTGATCAATACAGCCTGCTGCAGAGAGGACCATATTTTGTGCCTTATAATGTTTTGCAACATAGGAGTTAAAACTTAATGTATTAAATTTAGAAATTGAAGATTCAGTACCCAAGATTGGTTTCCCAAGAGGTTGATTTGCAAATGCAATTTTAATAAGATTTTCATATGCTAAATCATCTGGACTATCTTGAGATTCTGAAATTTCTTGACATATCACATTGCATTCTTTTGCTATTTCTTCTTCATTATATGAAGATTCTAGAATAATATCAGAAATTATATCCATTGCTTTTTCTAAATGCTCTACGAGAACTTTTGCATAATATACTGTTTGTTCTTTTGAAGTATATGCATTAAATTGCCCACCTATTGCATCAAATTCTTCAGCTATTTTTTTACTTGAACGAGTCTTTGTACCTTTAAAAGCCATATGTTCTAAAAAATGAGATATTCCTTCTTCTTTGCTATTCTCATATCTGCTACCTACACTTACAATTAAGTTTATAGAGATTGTTTTGGCAAATGGCATGTGGTAAGTTACTACTGGCAATTTATTAGATAAGAACGATAATTTATAAGTCATTTGAAAGAATTGTTTTTATGTGTGTTTTTAAATTTATAGCAGAGTTCTTAATACTATAATTTTCTGTAACTCTCAAGAAAGCTTTATTACTTAGCTTCACTGCTGTGCTTACATTATTTTTTAGGAATATAATTCCATTTGCTATTTGTTCTGCTGAGTCAATGTCAACAAGTACTGCCTCATTAGAAGATAATATTTCAATTGGCCCCTCAGATTTTGTCGATATAATTGGAGTTCTATTAAGCATTGCCTCTAGTATAATAATGCCAAATGGTTCTTGTCTAGATGGAAGGCAGAAAATATCAATATCATTAAAAAATTTTTCTTTATTTGTTATCCAGCCTAAAAATTGTACTTTATCTTGTAAATTTAGGTTTCGAATGAGTTTTTTTATTTTTTCTAATTCTTCTCCATTGTCACCGCCTATTCTTATTTCGAATTCTATTTTTTTACTATTTAGTATAGAAGCTGCTTTTATAAGTACATCTATACCTTTTTTATGAACAAATCTTGCTAGAGTGCCTATTATTACTTTTTTAGCACTAAATTTTTCTCGTAACTTATCATTTGGTAAAGAACTTATATTTATTGTATTTGGCATAATAAAAATTTTTTCTCTATCATACCCATTATCAATTAAATAATTTCTTAAATTAGTCGTGATACTAAATACATAATCGCATAGAAATAGCGGTTTTATCCAATAATTATGAGCAACTCCAATAATTATAGTTTTTTGTGGCAAAAATTTAGAAGCACTATGTGTGAACGTAATAGCTCTTTTTCCATGAGCTATTACTAGTTTAGGATTTTCTTCTATTATTATTTTTCTTAGTTTATATTTTGAAAATAAATCAAATGAACAATAATTTGGTAAGACATAATTTTTACACAAGATTTGTGGCAATATTTTTGCATTTGTAGAAGTTATGCTGATGGGTTCAAATCCTGCTTTTGCAATAATATTATTATAATCAAGAAAAGATTGCTGTATACCGCCAAGATCTCTACTCAGCATAACATTAAATATTTTATGCATATATACGATATTAGACTATATATGGGAGTCGGCTCTGCTACTAGATAGAGACTTCAGTAGATCAATAATTTTTTTCCTGACTCCTATGTCTTTTATTTCACTATAAGAACGAACTAGTGAAAGTAATTCCTTCTCTGCAATACTATCGTTAGTATCAAAAAATTCTTTATCATCTTTAATATTGCGTGGATCTACATGTTTTTCAACATCGCTAAAGAAAAATTCAACAGGAACCAGTAGTAATTTGGCAAATGCATATAATTTTCCGCTTGAGATTCTATTTGTAGCTTTTTCATATTTTTGAATTTGCTGTATACTTACGTTAACTGCTTCTCCGAGATCATGTTGGCTTAATCCAAGCATGATTCTTCTTGTTTTAAGTTTTTTCCCAACATACATGTCTATAGGATCAACTTTCCCTTTTGATTCAACTTCCTCTAGAAGTTCTAATTCTGTTGTCATTCTTTAGTTTTTTTCAATTAATAAGTCAATTCTTTTGTATATCAGCGATTATGCATTGTGTAAAGTTTAAGTTATACTACAGTAAGCGTTTTTTGTCTTTTTGTAATAAAAAAAGCTACAAATAATGAAATAAGAATATAAAAATAGACAAGCTTATTTCCATATGACGAATATAATGTTTCGTTTTTCAGAGAAGCTGGTATGTAGCCCTCTATGTATGTAATTTCATTTAATTTAGTTTGTATAATAATTCTACCCAAAGGATCAAAAATTGCTGATATTCCGTTATTTGCAACTCTAATTAGCGGAATGCCGTTCTCTACAGCTCTCATTCGAGCCATATAAAAATGTTGATAAGGTCCTGATGTATTTCCATAATAAGCATCATTCGTCAAATTAAGAATTATATTGGCATCTTTATTACTCATTCTTACTTCATCAGGGAATATTACCTCATAACATAGTAATGGTCTTATGCGAAGATTAAAATCATCTAGGCCTACAATAAAACCTGGTTTTCCTGGATAAAAATCAATAATACCTGGTGTTATTTTATTTATAGGTAGAATAGATCTGAGTGGCATATATTCACCAAAAGGTACAAGATGTGATTTATGATACTCGAAAATAAGGCTTCCAGTAAACTTTAAAGCATAAATTGAAGTGAATAATTTATCTTTTTTCCTGTCGATTTGAGATAAATTATCTGTAACTCCTCCTGTTATTAGTGTTGCATCTGTGTTTGAGAGAACTAATCTTAAAGCATTTATAACTTGACTATATGTAGGTTGTATAGTGACAGCAGCTTCTGGCCATATTATTATATCAGGGTGGGAATCAGAGATATTTTCAATGGAAAGCGCCTTATGTTGATTAAAATTTTCCCAAAACATATCAATGGACCATTTGTCGGATTGTTTAATGCTTGGTTGAACGAGTCGAACTTTAATATCATACTCAATAGTTGGTGTATGGAGAAGTCTATTATTGCCGTAATAAAGTGTAAAAGTCCATAATATTATGCTCACTATTATGCACATAGAAAATTTTATGTAATTCTTTTCTAGTAAATAGGAAAAGCTAGAAAATGAAAACACTATTATAGCTCCTAGTCCATATGGGCCAATAAGGCTTGTTATTTGAATAGCATCTTCTGAAAATGCAAAACTATAACAAATAATATCCCAAGGGAAACCAGTGAATAAATGAGCTCTAAGTAATTCAAATATTATCCAAATTATTGTAAAACTATTTATATAGAAATATTTATTTCTGACGTAGAATGATGTTAATGCGATAAGAGACATGTAAAAAGCTAAAATTGCTGGGAGTGCCACTAAAGCCAGTGGAATGGCCCACCAAAATTCTGCTACATACACAGAAACTCCAACGCTAATCCAGTAGAGATTACAAATATAGAAGCTAAAACCGAATATCCATCCTATTTTTATTGCTTCTACTTTGTTCACGCACCTTTTTATAAGATATGCAAAAAAGCCTAATGAAAGTAAAAAAGGAAAGAAAAAATATGGAGCAAAAGCAAAATTTAAAATACATCCACAAATGAAGGCAGATATTTTTGGTCTTTCACTAAAAATTTCTAGAAATTTGTCAATATACATACTGCTTATATTTTTTCTTTTGTTGCTATTTACAAAATCATATGGGATGATATCCTTCTTACAAGTACTTTTCAGTGTTTTAGGAGAAAATATGAAAAATTTTGACAATAATTTGCTTTTAGATGGTAAAAAGGGAGTAGTTATTGGTATTGCAAATAATTTATCTTTAGCTTGGCATATCTCTGAATTTGCTAGTAAACATGGTGCAGAGATGTGTTTTACATATTTAAATGAAGCTTTAGAAAAAAGAGTGCGTCCTCTTGCAGAAGAAATAAGTGCAAAATATGTTTACCAATGCGATGTTTCTCAAGAAGAAACTATAGAAGCTCTTTTTGAAAATATTGAAAAAGATATGGGAAAAATAGATTTTGTAATACATTCTGTAGCATTTTCTGATAAAAGTGAGCTTAAAGGAAGATTTGTTGACACTTCTCTTGCTAATTTTTTAAATACAATGCAAATTTCTTGCTATTCTTTGGTATCTATAGCTAAAAATGCTGAAAAAATAATGAATGAAGGTAGTAGTATTTTGGCAATGACATATTTTGGTGCAGAAAAAGTAATACAAAATTATAATGTAATGGGTGTTGCAAAAGCTGCTTTAGAAACGAGTGTAAAATATCTAGCTAACGATCTCGGTAAGAAAAATATTCGAGTTAATGCTTTATCTGCTGGTCCTATCAAGACTTTGGCTTCGAGTGGAATAGGGGACTTTAAATCTATGTTAACGACTCATAAAGCAACATCTCCGCTCAGAAGAAATACAACTTATGCAGATGTAGCCGGCGCTGGTGTTTACTTACTTAGTAATCTTTCAAGCGGCGTTACAGGTGAAGTTCATCATGTTGATTGTGGATATAATATTATGGGTATGACGTTTGACGAAGAAAAATAGCTTGACGTATAATAATGAAAATATTATGAATATCAGTAATATAAAGGCAAGTCTTCGTGAAGAAAGTATAAAATCAAAAAAACGTAATACTATATATTATAAAATAGGGAAGGGGGATTACGCTGAACATGATAGATTTCTTGGCGTAACCGTTCCTTTTTTGAGAAAATTAGCTAAAGAATATGAAGACCTTTCTCTTTCAGAAGTACAGGAATTAATTGAATCTCCTATAAATGAAGAAAGATTATTTGCGTTGATTATCCTTGTAAATCAATACAAAAAATCTCCTAGAGATGAAATTTTTGATTTCTATCTATCAAATATAGAATATATAAATAATTGGAATTTAGTAGATGCTTCTGCGCATCTCATCATAGGAGCTCATCTTTATAATGCAGATAGATCTCTCTTGGTGGAGCTAGCAAAATCAGATATAATGTGGGAGAGACGTATAGCTATTGTTTCTAGTTGGTATTTTATTCGAAAAAATGACTTAGACTGGACATATAAAATAGCCAAACTATTGTTTGCTGATGCCCATGATCTGATCCATAAAGCAACTGGTTGGATGCTTCGTGAAGCAGGAAAAAGGGATGAAAAGAGGCTAAGAAAATTTCTCGATCAGTATCATGCCAAAATACCAAGAACTATGCTTAGATATTCAATAGAAAAATTTGATGAAGAAATAAGAAAATCCTATTTATTTAGATAATTATTATAATAATTCCTTTAAAATGCCTTTATAACCTACTATTCGAAATTGAAACTTGGTGGAATATGTTGAGCGAGTAGAGGATATATATTATTAAATTTATTATTATAATTTGTGCTATTTGTTGTAATTATCTCTATATTTTCTTTAGCATTCTTGATCTTTTCTAAAACAGCTAAGTCAATAATATGAGTAGCGCAAATAATTATTTTCGTTACATTACTTTTAATATGGTTAATGCATGATAAGATAGTAGACCCTGAATCTATTATATCATCAATTATAATGACAATTTCAAATTTTTTATTTGCAGGAAATCCAGAAATTTCTACAGAAGCTTGTGTTCGCAGTTTACTTAATGCTAAATAATCTATATCTAGCAAATCTGCAAGGTTTTTTGCTCTGTGAATACTGCCTGAATCAGGAGAGACTACTATCATATTTTGTGATTCTTGAGGTATAATTTTTTTAATTTTTTCAGCAAAAAAATCAGAGATTTCTATATTTATTAATATATCACCAAAAAAATTAATGGCATTTTTTGAGTGAACATCTAAGGTGATTATATTATTAATAATTATATTGCTAAGGAGTTTTGCAAGTACTTTGCTGCCGATACTGCTTTTGTTCTTAAGTTGCCTATCCTGTCTTAAAAAGGGAAGATATGGAGTAATAAGAGTTACTTGTTTTGTTCCAGAATTTTCTAAACAATCTAAAAGCAACAATAGCTCTATTAGATTATCATTCGTATTTGGCCATAAGCTATGTACAATAATTGCAGAATTAGGAATTTCTATATCTTTATTAAAAAACAAAATTTTCTCATCTCCACAAAAATTTTCGATAGAAGGGGAAATAATTTCTTTCTTGACAATTTGTTGTACATCAAGCGCAGCATTATAGTTTTGAGGAGTAGAGATTATTTTCATCATATAAAAAACGATTTTCAAACAAATTATAAGAATAAGACAGTATAAAGGAAAGAGAATATTTGACAAAATCTAAGTTAAAATTAGTATGTTGTTTTGTATAAAGAAAAATTGGGAAATGTCTGTAAATTCAAATCTTGTGGAAGATCAATATATAGCGGCCTATAAAGATATGCTTCTTATTAGGCGTTTTGAAGAAAAATGTAGCCAACTTTATGGCATGGGTGAAATTGCAGGGTTTTGTCACCTTTATATAGGGCAAGAAGCTATAATAGCTGCTGTGAAATTAGCCAAGAAAGAGAATGATTGTATGATAACGAGTTATAGAGACCATGGTCATATTATTGCAGCAGGAACAGAGCCGAAATATGTTCTTGCTGAACTAACTGGAAAATCAACTGGCTGTTCTGCTGGAAAAGGTGGATCAATGCATATGTTTGATGTGAAAAATAAATTTTATGGTGGTCATGGTGTAGTAGGAGCCCAGGTTCCAATTGGAACAGGTCTTGCATTTGCAGAAAAATATAGAAATAGTGGGTATATTTCATATACTTTCTTAGGTGATGGAGCAGTGAATCAAGGCCAGGTTTATGAATCATTTAATATGGCGGCTCTTTGGAAACTACCAGTTCTCTATATTATAGAAAATAACGAATATTCTATGGGTACATCAGTTTGTAGATCAACTTCTATGACTGAATTATATAAAAAAGGCGAATCTTTTGGTATAAAGGGAAAAAGAGTTAATGGAATGAAACTTGATGAAATATATGAAGCAATAAGTGATGCAAGTAATTATGTTAGGCTTAATAATCAGCCATTTATTCTGGAAATGAAGACATATCGTTACAGAGGCCATTCAATGTCTGATCCTGCGAAATATAGAACAAAAGAGGAGGTAGACGATTATAAAAATCATAATGATCCAATTAATTATGTAAAAGATATACTAGTATCAAAGTTTTGTGTATCTGATGAAGAATTAAAAGCAATTGAAAAAGATATAAAATTTACAATACAGGAAGCTGTAAATTTTTGTGAGTCTTCTCCAGTTCCCGATGAAAGCGAATTAAAAACACAAATATATGTTGGTTTGAACTAAAATGAGAAGTTTAACCGTTAGAGAAGCGCTAAGAGAAGCTATGAGAGAAGAAATGAGTAAGGACGATTCTATATTCATCATAGGAGAAGAAGTGGCCCAATATCAGGGGGCATACAAGGTGACTCAAGGTTTATTAGAAGAATTTGGAGAAAAAAGAGTAATAGATAGTCCGATTACAGAACATGGTTTTACAGGCTTTGCCATTGGCGCAGCTTTTTCTGGTCTTAGGCCAATAGTAGAATTTATGACATTTAATTTTTCTTTACAAGCAATGGATCAAATAATAAATTCAGCTGCGAAAACACATTATATGTCTGGCGGTCAGGTTACTTGTCCAATAGTTTTTAGAGGGCCGAATGGTGCAGCATCAAGAGTAGGAGCCCAACATAGTCAAAATTTTGCAGCATGGTTTTCTCATATTCCTGGGTTAAAGGTTGTTGCTCCATATTCTTCTGAAGATGCATGTGGATTACTCCGTAGCGCTATTTTAGATCCTAACCCTGTAATTTTTCTTGAAAATGAACTCCTATATGGTGCAAGCTTTGAAGTGTCGGATGTAATAGAACCTTTAGAAATAGGTAAGGCAAAGATTGTAAGAAACGGAAAAGATGTAACGATTACAGCATTTTCCATACAAGTTAAGTTAGCATTGGAAGCCGCTGAGATTCTTGCAAAAATTGGTATTGAAGTAGAGATTATTGATTTAAGAACAATAAAGCCATTAGATTGTGAAACTATTATCAATTCTGTAAAAAAAACAAATAGATTGGTTACAGTAGAAGAAGGGTGGTTTTTTGCTGGAATAGGTGTTTCAATAGCCGGAATAATAATGAAAGAAGCCTTTGATTATCTTGATGCCCCAATTGAATTTGTCACAGGAAAAGATATTCCGTTGCCTTATGCTTCTAATCTTGAAAAATTAGCGCTTCCATCCTGTGAAGAGATTGTAATTGCAGTCAAAAAAGCTTGCTATAAAAACTAAGGAATTTATATGATTATAGAAATTTTAATGCCAGCACTTTCACCAACAATGACCGATGGTATTTTATCTAAATGGTTTAAAAAAGAAGGTGATAAAATAATACCAGGGGAAGTTATTGCAGAGATAGAAACTGATAAGGCGACGATGGAAGTAGAGGCAGTGGATGAAGGGGTCATTGGTAAGATTTTAGTATCCCAGGGAACGATAAATGTTCTTGTTGGGTCTCCTATTGCTCTTGTGTTAGAAGAAGGTGATGATAAATCTTTACTTGAAACTTACCAGATAAAAGGTCCAAAGCGTACTTTAATTAAGAATGAAGAAAAAAAAGAAGATACTCCTAAAGCATATTCTAAAAGTGAAAATAACGATAGGATACTCATATCTCCTCTAGCAAAGAGAATTGCGGAGAGTAAATCTATAGATATTAGAAATATAATTGGTTCAGGGCCACATGGTAGAATTGTTAAGACAGATATTTTGGCAGCAAAAACTTCGAAACAATCAATTTTTACGAGAGATGGTGGGTATAGTATAGAACCACATTCAAATATGAGAAAAGTAATAGCTGCAAGATTGATAGAGTCTAAACAAACCATTCCACATTTTTATCTCAATATAGATTGTAATCTTGATAAGCTCCTTGATATTAAAGAGCAAATTAATGCTACAGAGGACATTAATTATAAAATTTCAGTAAATGATTTTATTATCAAAGCTTCATCAATGGCTTTATCCAAGGTTCCACATACTAATTCTAGTTGGTCTGATGAAGGCATTATAAGATATAATGACATAGATATTGCCGTCGCAGTTGCGGTAGATGGAGGGCTTGTAACTCCCATTATTAAGAACTCTGATAAAAAATCCTTAGTAGAAATCTCTAATGAAATGAGAGTTTTAGCAGTAAAAGCTCGTGAAGGAAAATTAAAACCTGAAGAATATCAAGGAGGTAATTTTAGTATTTCAAACCTTGGTATGTTTGGTGTTAAACAATTTGCTGCTATAATTAATCCTCCACAAAGTTGTATTCTTGCTATTGGAAGTGCAAGAAAAATTCCAGTTGTCGATCAAGAAAAAGTAAAAATTGCAACAATAGCAGAAATAACATTATCATGTGATCACAGAGTTGTAGATGGAGCTATTGGTGCCAAATTTTTAAATGTTTTTAAGAATTATATTGAAAATCCCATAAAAATGTTTTTGTTAGGCTGAATATGAATGAAAAATACGATGTTGTTGTTATTGGAAGTGGCCCTGGTGGCTATGTTTGTGCAATCAGAGCTGCTCAACTCGGAAAAAGAGTAGCTGTTGTAGAAGCAGAAAAACTTGGTGGAATATGTTTAAACTTCGGTTGTATTCCAACAAAATCACTTCTTAGATCTGCTGAAGTTTTGCATTTAATGCGTAATCACAAGGATTTTGGGCTTAGTGCCGAGAAAATTTCGGCAAATTTTTCAGAAATTATTGCAAGGTCAAGAAAAGTTTCCACACAATTATCTACAGGTGTTATGGGGCTACTTAAGAAGAATAAAGTTACGGTAATTAAGGGTATTGCAACATTCCTGTCTAATAAAAAAATTAAAATTAATGCTGAGAAAGAAATAGAAGTTGAAGCAAGCAATTTTGTAATTGCAACTGGTGCAAGAGCAAAAATAATAGCAGGTTTTGAGCCAGATGGGCTTAATGTTATTACATATAAGGAAGCTTTGACTCTTGATAAATTGCCAAAATCTATGGTTATTGTTGGATCAGGAGCAATAGGTATAGAATTTGCATCATTTTATAATAGTCTAGGTGTAGAAGTTACTGTTTTAGAAGCAAGAGAAACTATACTTCCAGTTGAGGATAAAGAAATTTCTGATTTTGCAAATAGAGCATATACAAAAAATGGCATAAATATCTATACATCAGTAAAGTTAAAAGAATTAAAAAAACATAAGGATTTTGCTGAGATCTCATATGAAATTAATGGCAAAGTTCTAAGTCAGAAAATAGATAAAGTTATTATGGCTGTTGGTATTATACCTAATACCGACAAATTAAACCTTCAAAATACCTATGTAAAGTTAGATGACAAGTTCTTTATCAAAACAAACGAATTTCTAAAAACTGATGACCCACAAATTTATGCTATTGGCGATGTAACAGAAGGGCCATGGCTTGCTCATAAGGCAAGCCATGAAGCGGTTTTAGTTGCAGAACATATATCAGAGAGAAAGGTAAAACCTATAGTTAAAACAAGAATAGCTGGCTGTACTTATTCAATGCCTCAGATAGCAAGTGTTGGTATTACAGAGGATAAAGCAAAATCTTTAGGTTTAAAGATCAAAATTGGTAAATTCCCATTCAGGGCTAATGGAAAAGCAATAGCGCTTGGTGAAGAAGAGGGTTTAATAAAATTAATTTTTGAAGAAAAAACTGGCGAGATTCTTGGAGCTCACATGATAGGTGCAGAAGTTACAGAACTTATATGTTCTATAGTAGTAGCTATGAATTTAGAGGCAACAGAAGAGGATTTATTTCATATAATATTCCCTCACCCCACATTATCTGAGATGTTTCATGAAACTGCACTCTCTGCATATGGTAGAGCAATCCATATCTAAAGTAGTATTTGGTGTTATTAGTGGCTCGGTATGGTAATGGCTTTGCGGCGTTGACGACCAGGAATGTCTAAAGAATTTTTTGCATGCTCTACAAGTCTTGGCGCAGCTTTTGCAATTGTAGCAGCTTCCGCTAAAACATCATCTCCTATTCTTACTTCTGTTGGGCAATGTTGATGTTTAGTCTCACTAGAATCTGATTTTTTAGACATGTGTACCTCATAAAATTCAATTCTCACCAAAGAGAAGAACAAATATTGTACAAACTACAGTTTTCTTATTCTTGATAAAAAGTTAAATTATATAAGAGTGATATTTTTACCTTAGCCCCTAATTACGACCAAGCTCCATTCTCTAATTGTTTATAATATTTTATCTCGTAAGATAAAGCTTTGTATTTTAAATATAGGTTACGACAAATTTCTCTTTGCAGATTATTATGTTCATAGAAAATTATCATTATTCTACTAAATTGATCTATCTTATCAAATTCACAACCTATACACACTAATATATCTGCATTATTTATATTATTTTCTTTATCGGTTATTAATATAGGTTGTTGATTAGGTAATGGATCATTTATACTTCCATGAGGAATGAAAGATTTTTGAGAAAATGTCCATAATGTTTTATTTATAAGTTCTTGGAAATCTACATCGCCTACCTTAACTAAAGTATTTTTACCAGTTTGGTAGCATTTTTCAAGTAATTGACAGACCGATTTCTCAAATGTAGCACTCGTAACTTGATAAAAATTTATAACACTATTCATTTTCATAGAACCCTTCAATAACCTATTTTATTACGCATCATTTGCTTGTTAAATATCGACATCTGAAGAATCAAATTATCTGTAATTTCCATCTTGTTTGCAACAAAATTACATTTATTTATTATTGATGCATCCATTGAAATATCTAAAAATCTGAAATTTTGTTCGCCGCTTTGTTTTTGTCCTAATAATTCTCCTTCACCTCTCAAAATAAGATCTTGTTCAGAAATATAAAAACCATCTTGACTGTCTTTGATTATTTTAAGGCGCTGGAAAGCTATTTTACTGGTTTGTGCTCCGTAGAGTAGGATACATACGGATTCTAGATTGCTTCTTCCTACTCTTCCTCTGAGTTGATGCAATTGCGCAAGGCCGAATTTTTCTGCATTTTCTATGATAATCAATGTTGCATCCGGGATATCTACACCAACTTCTATTACTGTCGTGGAAACTAGGATTTTTATTGTAGAATCCAATAATTTATTAATAACTTTAGATTTTTCTTCTTGAGACATCGTACCATATAAAAATTCTACTTCATCTCCAAAAATATTATTCAAATATGAAAATCTTGTTTCTACATCAGAAAATGTGCTATATTCTTCTTTATCTGTTATTCCAATTAATGGGCAAATCCAAAAAACTTTTTCTCCTTTTTCAATTCTGTTACGAATCGCAATGCAGATATCATCTAATTTTTTTACAGAACAAGCTAATGTTGTGATATTTTTTCTGTTAAGAGGTTTTGTTTTTATATAAGATATTGCAAGGTCACCAAACATAGTTAAAGAGAGGGTTCTTGGGATCGGTGTAGCACTCATTATTAGAACATCAGGTCTATCTCCCTTTGATACAAGGTCCATACGTTGATTAACTCCAAATCTATGTTGTTCATCTACAATAATATACCCAAGATCATGAAAAATAACTTTTTCTTGAAATAAAGAATGTGTCCCTATAACTAGATGAGCTTCACCAGATTTAATCGACTCGAGTAATATTTCTTTCTTTTTTCCTGTAATCTTTCCAGTCAGCAATATAACGTTAATATTAAAATCTGCAAGGAGGCTAGTAGCAGCCTGATAATGTTGTTGAGCCAAAACATCAGTAGGTACCATTATAGCAGATTGTGAGCCTGCACTAATAACATTTAGCGCAGTTAAAATAGCTACAATTGTTTTCCCACTTCCAACATCTCCTTGAACCATTCTTAACATTTGATTTGGAGACATCTGGTCAACTTCAATATCATTAATAACATCTATTTGTCCTTGAGTTAATTCAAACCCAAGTTTTTTTAGAACTTTTTCTTTTAAATCATTATTTACTTTGAATTTTCTTCCTTTTAACTTTGTGGCTCTTTCTCTAATATACCTAAAACTTATTTGATTTAAAAAAGCTTCATCTATTTTAAGTCTGAGCGTAGATTTTTCTAAGGAAGCAGAAAAGTTCTTATATTGATGTAAATTTTTCACTGCATCCATAAAGCTTGGAATACTGTATTCTTGTAACAAATTTTCTGGAATCCATTCATGAGAGATGTTACAAACTGATATTGCTTTATAAATATAGTTTCTCATCATTGAATTTGTTATACCATATGTAAGAGGATATTTCGGCTCAAATTCTGTTATCTGAGATTGATCAAAGATAATTTCAGGATGTGCAATCTGTGGTCTATAATCATATAATTCTACTTTCCCTCCTATTATTATTTCTTTTCCAATACATAGTGATTTTTTGAAGTAATTATGAAATTTAAAAAAAATAATAGTTACCCCTCCAGTCTCATTAGAGACAAAATATTTTACAGGCTGAGTTTTTTTCTGTGGATAAATTATTTCAATTACTTTTGCTTTAATAACAACTTCATCATGATGACGAAGGGTTGCTAAATTAGGATAAATTCTTCTTTTTTTTAGTGAAGTAGGTTTATAAAGCAGCAAATCTGCTACAATTTCTATACCAAGCCGGTTTAACGCATTTTCCTTTATCTTATCTAATGTAATAATTTTATTTATCGGTTCGAGAAGAATTTTATTCATTATTATAGTAGCATGAATTTCGATATAAGAATCATCATTATTTGACGAAGATCTAAAAAAGATTCTTCAGTTGCTAAAAGCAATTTTTTAGCTTCTGTATAGTAATTATACAAATCATTTTTATAAATATTTTTTCTTTCTACGTACTCGTATAATGCTTGATAATCAGGATTTGATACATTTGTAAGTGTAGAGATTTCATATATTACATCTGAAATAATCTGAATCGAATTTTTGATATTTATAGTCTTGTCTGTAACAAGCAAGTTGATATCATTAGCTTTATCTTCAAATCTGACTTCAGGGTTCAATATCCTATATACAGAGGATTTATAGTCATGATTTCTATTTATATCGCCAAAAACATTGTCGTAGATATTCACACAACGAGATTTAATAGTAGGTATTAATTTATTATAATGACTAGTAATTAAAAAAATATAGCCATGTTCTGGTGTGTCTTCCAGTATCTTAAGAAGACAATTTGATGCATTCAAATTCATGAGCTCTGCACCAACAATAAGGGCAAATTTATATGGAGACAAACCACCTGTAGAGCTAAAGTGTGATTGTAAATTTCTAATTTGTTCAACTGATATATATTTTTGTGAATCTCCATTTTTGCTTTCAAGAATTTTGATTACACAAATATCAGTGTTATTTTCAGCAGAGACATTACAATGCGATTTTGTAATGTTCTGAATAAAATTCATCAGCTCAAACTCTGATTCTCTGTATTTATGGGACTTAATTACAGAACTTTGTGGTAACTTACCATTCTTCCATAGTCTATCAAGAGTAATTTGTAGTTCTTGCATGATAGTGCAATTCTCATATATTTAAAGCATCTCTATATAACTCAATTAAAGCTTCTTCTTCAGCGAGTTTGTCCTTATCCATTTTTCTTAATTTAAGTATATATCTAATTGTTTTTATATCAAATCCGTTATTTTTTGCATCATTCATAACTTCTTTAATATCTTGCATTAAATCTTGTTTATTATGCTCCAATTTTTCTAATCTTAAAATATACTGAGCTAAATGCTCAGTAGAAAATACTTCTGACATGTTGTAAATCCGATAATTTTTGATATAAATCGACATTATAGTAAATTAACTTGAATTAGCAACTATATAGTCTTTTGTAGTGTGCTCCTTGTTGTATTTCTCAATGTCCTTCAGTATTTAATGCAGCATCTATTCTTAAGAAAAAAGATCCATATCTTTTGCAAAAATGATGCCCAGTTCAAAGTAATTTACTATAGTTTAAATTTTATTTAGTCGGGTTGTATGTCTTCCTCCTTCAAATTTGCCATTAATAAAAACTTGAAGGATCTTAATTGCTGTATTTATATCAGTATTTTTTGTGCCAAGAACAAGAATATTAGCATCATTATGTTGCCTAGATTTTTGTGCCATTAATTCACTAGTACAAAGCGCTGCCCTAATACCAGTATTTCTGTTTGCCGATATGGACATTCCAATACCTGTAGCGCAAATTAAAATCCCAATTTCAGCCTCATTTTCTAAAATTTGTTCGCATACTTTACGAGCAAAATCTGGGTAATCGCAAGATTCAGTAGAGAAAGTACCTACATCATTAATAACAACATCATTAGTTGTACCTAAATATTGTAGCAAACTACTTTTAAGTTCGTAGCCTGCATGATCAGAACCTATGGATATTATCATTTTACAAATTATAATGCTTGAATTAGATTATAACGCTTGTTAGGATGCTTTCAACATAATTTGTTAATATAATGCTAGTAAGGATTGTTTTTTACCTTTTGATTCCTTTAATAATGTCTATTGAATCTCAGGCAAGTATAAATGATATTAAAATAGCCATAGTTGATGTTCAAGTCATAATGGATAGATCTACTGCAGTGAGCTCTATAAGAGCTAATGTAGATAAATTAAATCAAAGTCTTCAAGATGAATTCTCTCTTAAAGAGCAGGAGCTAAAAATTATGGAATCTGCCATAATAGAAAAAAAATCAACAATGTCACAAGATGAATTTGAGCATGAATTAATTGAATTTGAAAAAAAAGTTTCTAACTCGCAAAAAACCATCCATAACAAAAAAATTATTTTAGAACAAGCTCATGCAAGGGCTATGAGTGAAGTGAATGATGTTGCTATGCAAATAGTTTCAGACATAGCTTTTGAAAACAAATATTACCTTGTATTACCTAGTAACCAAGCCTTATATATAAATGAAAAATTAGATATTACTGAAGAAGTATTATCAAGGCTTAATAAGAAGCTCCTTACAGTAGATATAAATCTTTAAAATGAAATATTTTGCTTTAGGTATAGAATCAAGTTGTGATGATACAGCGGCATCTATAGTCTCCTCTGACAGAGAAATTCTATCTAATATAGTTTTGTCACAGGTAAAAGAACACTTGCCATATAAAGGAGTTGTACCTGAAATTGCTTCTAGGGCTCATATGAATTATTTAGATTTTGCGATTAAACAAGCTTTATTGGATGCAAACTTAAGTTTGGACGAAATTTCTTGTATAGCTGCAACAGGAGGCCCTGGGTTAATTGGTGGAATTATAGTTGGAACAATGTATGGAAAAGCTATTTCTTCAGTAACTAAGAAACCATATATAGCAATTAATCATCTAGAGGGCCATGCTTTAACTTCACGTCTTGTAGAAAATATACAATATCCATATTTACTTCTTCTTGCTTCAGGTGGACACTGCCAATTTATAGCTGTCTTGAGTCTTGGAGAGTATATGTTACTTGGCCAAACACTTGATGATGCAGTTGGAGAAGCATTTGATAAAGTGGGAAAAATGTTGGGGTTTGATTATCCTGGAGGACCAGCAATTGAGAAATTTGCAAAAAATGGAGATCACAAAAGATTTAAGTTCCCAAAGTCGATGTGCGATAGAAAAGGGTGTGATATGTCTTTTTCTGGATTAAAAACTGCTGTAAGAACTTTAATAATTAAGGAAATAGAAAACTTAAGCAAACAAACAATTAATGATATATGTGCATCTTTTCAATTTACTATTGCAGAAATTTTGAAATATAAATTATCAGAAGCGATAAAGTTATATGAAAAAATTGCTCAGGCAAAAACTATAGTAATTTCAGGAGGCGTTGCAGCCAATCAATATATAATAAACGAGCTAAGAAACTCTCTTGGTGGCAGTGATTATAAGTTGTTTTCTCCCCCTATGAATTTATGTACGGATAATGCAGCTATGATAGCATGGGCTGGTATGGAGAGATTTTTAGCAGGAAAGTTTTCAAATTTGGATTTTTGTCCAAAAGCAAGATGGTCATTATATAGTAATCCAGTCATCTCTGTGAAAGCAGGGACCCATGTAATTGATTTATAATATGGATCTTAGCATTAATCTTGTATTTTTTATATCATCATAAGATTTATATTTCCAAATGTATCGCTCAAAAAAATATTCGCTTAATTTTAGTGCATCATCTATATCTTGTGGAATTTTTGGTTCAGTCCTAGACAATAGAAATTGAGGTAATTTTAAAAGTAAATGTTCGTACCCTCGAGCTCCTATTTCTGAAATAGCTCTTCCGGTTTTTGGGGAAACATAAAGAAGATTTTTAGTACTCTTAGTA
>Ga0206866_1018_pt1 | contig 35750 bp, 36 predicted proteins | sample Alteio_BWOrgCont_40_FD_152626 | JGI IMG/M metagenome (GOLD analysis project Ga0206866, IMG submission 152626) | Enriched cells from forest soil in Barre Woods Harvard Forest LTER site, Petersham, Massachusetts, United States -... | ecosystem: Environmental > Terrestrial > Soil > Temperate forest >... | reverse complement strand
CAGCGTCAGAATACCCACCGGAATGTTGATGTAGAAAATCCAGTTCCAGCTGTAGTTATCGGTAATCCATCCGCCCAGCGTCGGTCCGATCGAGGGCGCGAGCACTGCAACGATGCCATAAAGCGCAAACGCCAGCCCGCGCTTGGCAGGTTCGAAGGAATCGGCCATGATGGCCTGGGCCATTGGCTGTAAACCTCCGCCGCCCGCGCCTTGGATTACGCGGAAGAGCAGCAGCAGCGGCAGCGATGGCGCACTGCCGCAAAGAAACGAGCTGATCGTGAAGATCACGATGCAGCTCATGAAGAACCTCTTCCGGCCGATGATGCTCGCCACCCATCCGCCCATCGGCAGCACGACGGCATTCGACACAAGATACGCGGTAAGCACCCACGTGCTCTCGTCCTGGCTTGCGCCCAGGCTGCCGGCAATGTGCGGCAGCGCGACGTTGGCGATCGAGGTGTCCAGCACCTCCATGAACGCCGCCAGCGCTACGGTCGCCGCGACTACCCAGGGATTTGCCCTGGGCCGCCAGTTTTCCATTGCAACAAACTTCGGCTGCGCCGTTGCGGCAGCTGTCGCCATTCGCGCTCTTCTTCCTTTCACTTAGTTGCGACGTGCAGGCAGAGTACGCCGTAAGTCGGGCGAGCGATAGAAAATAGATGCACTTAAGGGTCGAAACGACGCCAAAATCTTAGCGGCCCAGTGGGAATTTTGGATCAGGGGCAGCTCACCAGCGATGCCTGAAGCAGATGTTGCGCTGGCTTCAGGAGCTCACGCCTTGAGCCTCTTTAGCTCAAGTGCTTCTTTAGAAATTCAATCGAACGCTGCCGCGCCAACTTTGTTGGTTCGCCGGAGGTGTCGCGGTTGAAGCCGTGGCCGGCGTCGTACCAGTAAATCTGCACTTCGGGATGCGCCGCCGCAACCGTGTCCACCTCTCCTCTGGGGATGTGCTGGTCTTTTTCGCCGAAATGCAGCATGACCGGCGCCTTCGGTTGTTCGGCGGCAAACATCGCGATCCGTCCGCCGTAATACCCGACCGCGACCTCGACCTTCAGCCGCGTCGCGGCCAGCCACGCCACCGTTCCACCGAAACAGTAGCCGATGACGCCGCACTTTTTGCCTATCTGGCCGCGGACATAGCCGAGAGCAGCGTTCGTGTCGCGCAAGGCGGCTTCGATGTCCAGCCTGTTTGCGAACGACCTCGCCTTCTGCATGTCCTCGCCCTCATAGCCGAGCTCAACACCGCGCTCGTAGCGATCAAAGAGCGCCGGGGCCACGGCAAGAAATCCGTCCTTCGCGTAGCCGTCTGCCACAGAACGGATATGCGGGTTGATGCCGAAGATCTCCTGGACCACGACCAGCCCAGCGATAGATTCGCCTTTCGGTTTGGCGACGTAAGCCTCGAATTCGTGGCCGTCGTTTGCGGTCAGACGTACTCTCTCACTCATTCAGAAATCTCCAATTCTTCAGGAAGCATTATGGCAAATAGATGCAGTCCCTACGGCTGAGGCTGCTGCGCGGCGCCGGGACCTGGAGCTTTCGCCGGAGCATTTACGGGATCAGCGGCCGCATCGTTCACCGCCCAGTAGCTGGCTCGCGTCACTACGTGTGCACCGTAGTTTTCGGCGAGCGAAACCTTAATCGTATGCAGCCCTGGCGTCAGGTCTGTAGGGCGAAAGCTGAGCATATAGCGATTGCGCGCGTGATTGGCGACCTCTGCCACACGATCCTCGAAGCCTTTCTCGCGGGTGAAGGGCCCGTACTCCCCGCCACTCATTGAGGCCAGGGCCTTCGGCGTGTTCTTGCGCATGGCGTTGATGGCCATGACCAGCGGTGCCATCAGATTCAACTCCGTGCCGCCGTTGGTGTTCCCTCTGCCCCAGTCGATCAGCTCCGCCGTCGACGGCGAAAACGTCAGGCTCAGCACCAGAGTGTTGCTTATGCCGATGCGCTCTACAAGCTGAGGGATCGTAACAAGATGGCTGCCGTGATCGCGCGTTTCGCTGATCAGCAACAGCACGCGCCGGTGATCCGCAGGCCGGTTCTCGAGCAGGCCGATAGAGAAGCCGGCAGCGTCGAGGATCGCTGCGCCACCATCTCCTGCCGGCAGATTTTGCAGGTCACCCTGGATGTAGCTGGTGTCTTTCTCGAATCCCTCAAGAAAGATCGGCTTTGAATCGAAGACCACGAGCGCCACTTCGCCGCGGTCCTGCCCTGTGAACAATTCAAGCAGCGGGCCCAGATGAGCGAACTTATCGAACTCGAGCGCCGCGTCGCGGCCCCGCTCCACGCAGATTACGAGCGATACCGGCGATGAATCCAGATCCTCATCGACGTGGACGTCCTGCTTCACACCGTTATCGAGCAGCGTAAAGTCCTTTGGCTGAAGCCCGTACAACACAGCGCCTGAAGACTTCTCCACCAGCGTTGGAACCAGGACCACGCTGGTGTTTACCCGAATGATCGGTGCTCCGAGCTGCTCGTCACTCACCGGAGGGGGGAGGTTACGCGCGGGCGCTGCCTGCTGGCTGGAAGGCGGCTGTTGCTGCGGAGGAGGCTCTCCGGGAAAAGGCTCCTGCGCCGTGCACAGCGCGGATAGCGCCACAGTGATGAAAAGCGCGCAGATCGTCGTTCGGAAAAGGCTCAGCAAGAGGAAAGCTCCGCAGCTCTCATCACATCAGATACGGCGCTCGCTGCCAAGGCTGCCTCGCACTGTTATGGATGAAGGTTTGAGGGTCTGCTGTCCAGTGCCGAACGCAGCGCGAAAAACGCCGGAGCGGGCTGGTAATCCGCGTCGAAGGGCAGGCATCGCTGCGGTTTGCCGTCGGGACGCGAGAATTTCGGTCCGTTGAGCCATGTGAATCGGTCGGTGATTCCCCAGGTAAGGACGGCGGTCACGTTCGGTTCGGCAACCATCATGGTTACGTAATCCTTGTAGATGCGTGCGATTGCCGCATCGCGTTCGCTTTCCGAGCCTTCGAGCTTCTTCTCGTTGACGTCGAGTTCGGTGATAAAGACTTGCAGCCCCATGCGCCGCAGCTCGTGGACGAAATCGGTCAGCCCAACACCGGGCGCGGGATCGGTTGCTCCAAGGTGGCTCTGCACGCCGACCGCATCAATAGGTACGCCGCGCTTTTTCATTCCGCGTACCAGCTCTAGCACCAGGGCGCGCTTCTTCGTTTGATCCGGAGTGTCGGTCTCGATGCCGTAATCGTTGTAGGTGAGCAGCGCTGTTGAATCGGCCTGACGCGCGGTTCGAAACGCTATATCGATGTAGTCGGGCCCGATCAGGTCGAACCATGGCGATTCGCGCAGGCCGTCAGGTCGGTCGCTCTTCGTGTCGATGGCCTCGTTGACCACGTCCCAGGAGTGCAGCTTCCCGGCGTAGCGTCCGGCCACGGTCTTGATGTGGTCCGTAAGGATCTGGCGGGCGTTCTCTCTGGTGACGGTGGCCGCGAACCAGCCGGGGAGCGCCTCATGCCAGCAGAGATTGTGACCGCGCACCTTCTGCCCATGCGCCGATGCGAAGGCCAGAATCGTGTCCGCACCGCTGAAATCGAATTTGTCCAGAGCCGGGCGAAGCGCCTTCCACTTCATCGCGTTTTCCGCGACAAGAATGTTCGCCTGTGCCGCGACCACGCCGCCATATTGCGGTTCTTTGTTGAGCCTCTCGGGAACTACACCGCAGCCAACGAGCAGCCCGTGGGCCTTGGCGTGTGCGCGCAGCGACTGGGCACCGCTCACATCACCAGGACTCGTTTGCTCGCGTATGCTCGCCCATGCCGGCCGGAGTGCAACAATAAACGGACTCATCGCAGCGGTCACTGCAGCGCTCTTCAGGAACTTCCGCCGAGTCTTCATCACTGTTCCCTGTTCGTAGTTATGTGCTTTTCGATTTGCCCCGTCCACTTCAAGAAGTGCAGCAGATGCCACTTCTCGCGCCAGACAAACCGGGCCATGTCGCCCGGCTTGATCTCGTCGGCTTTCATACCTGAGTACGTCTCGATCCGCCACTTGAGGTATTCACTCCGCCAGGGACGCAGCCGATTGCCGCGCGTCGCATTCCACACGAATCGTATTGCCGACATCACCGGCCGTGCACCTCATTGAAGAGTATAGGTCGGGGGTTATGGAGCAGGATGAAAGAGCTTTCTAAGGCGGCGCTATTGTTCCACTTTCGCAGTTGTCCTCTGAACTTCCTCGAGTTCGCGCGCCCGCGCGCACAGCTTCTTCAGCTTGCCTTCGATCGAAGCGTCGCCGATGTGCTCGTCCTGAAGCACTCCGTCCGCATCAATGGTAAAGGTGTGGGGAATCGCATTCACTCCGAACAGGCGCGACAGCGATCCCTCGAATCCCCCATCGCGATACTGCAGCCAGGTCATACCGTTCTTCGCAACGAAGTCCTTCCACTTCGCTTCATCGCTGTCCAGACTCACGCTCAAAACCACGAGCGGCTGGCCCTGGAATTTCTGCGCGATCTGCCGTATGTGGGGGAGCGCCTCCCTGCATGGGCCGCACCATGTCGCCCAGAAATCGATGAGCACCACTTTGCCTTGCATATCGTCCAGCGATATGCGCTGACCATCCTCGGTTCTCACCGCAAATGCAGGGGCCATCCGTGCTCGTGCCAATTCGGGCCTCTCAGCATAACGCTGCGCGCGCTGCCGCATCGCGCTGTTGTCCTTGGTCATCGCAACGAAATCTTCAAAGCGGGCTTTCGCCGCATCGTCCTGCTTCAGATGCGCAAGAGTCAGACCGTCGCCAAAAACTGCTTCCGGAAAGTTCGGATACGCCGCCAGAGCAGCCTTGAACTCCTTGTCAGCTTCGGCATAAATTTCATCCTTGTTCTTTGCCGCGCCCTCGCGAATGAGCACCGTGGCCCGCTCCTCATGGGCAACAGCTATCCCTTTTGGATCCTTAGCCTCGGCAATCAACTCCTGTGATGCGTCGTCGGCCGCTTTGAAGTCGCCGGTTTCCTCGCCGATCTTGATCATCTGCCTCTGGCATGCCACGCAGTGGCCGCCGTCCTGCTTATCGGCTTTCCTGAAGGCGCCAAGCGCTGCCTGTCGATCATGGCCCTTCAGCCACTCCATAGCCTCCGCGTAACTCTTCTGCGCCCTCGGCTCGGTGGGACCATCTCCGGACGAGCTTCCCGACTGCGCGCGCAGCCCCGATGCAATAAACGCAATTACCAGGCACAAATACGGCAAACGTTTCATTCGACCGCCTCCGGCGAAAGTAACGTATCACGAAGAAAGTGAAAAAGGTGGAAAGATTTGGCCGGGGTCCGGGCGCTTACTTGCTGCCTGCGGCAGTTGGAGGCTGAGGCTGGGTCGCGCTCTGCGGAACGTTCAAGCTATAGATCACCTCGCCGGGGCGGGCGTAGTGCAGCCGCTCGCGCGCTTCGCGCTCGATCGCGTCAGGATCGCTCTTGAGGTGCTCCACGTGCTCTTCGAGCCGGTCATTTTCCTGCTGCAGGGAGTCAATCTGCTGGTGAAGCCCGCGATCCTCTATACGCTTCTGCTCGTAAGCGTTCAAGCCATTGTGTCCCACCATCACGTGGTAGCCGAAGAAAAGCGCCAGGACCACCGCGAGCGCCGTTGCGATGCGCCGCCGCACGCGGTAGAGAAACCCCGCCGCGCGCGCCTTCAGCTTGATTTTTGGCTCGCTGGTGTTCACAATAGTTGACTCCGGGGGTTCGCAGTTGCGTTGCCCCAGAAATTAATGATCGGCGCGAATCCGTTGGATGTGGTGCCCCTGGGTGCAAAAAACTTGCGCCGGGGAATCTACTCCGGTACTCACGTGCCCGAGCCGTACCCAAATTGAGTCAAGGGGGAAGGCGCTCAAATTTGATTTCCGCTGCACCGCGAGTAGGATGCTCACGTAGCGGCTTCATCATTCAGCCTGGAAACCCGAAGACAAATGAGCGAAAACTCTAACTCGCCGGCAAGCATCGTCCTCTCGACCGCAGGTTCGCCGGAGGAAGCCGCCCGAATTTCACACGAGCTGGTGGAACGCCGGCTGGCTGCCTGCGTCAACCGCGTACCGGGCGTGACTTCTGTCTACCGCTGGCAGGGCGCGATCGAGGAGAGCGCAGAGGTCCTTCTGATCATCAAGACGTCCGCGGAAAAGCTGCCTGCGCTCGAAGCCGCGCTGCGCGAGTTGCACTCGTATGAAGTTCCGGAGTTTCTCGTTCTACAGGTCGCTGCCGGGAGCCGGTCGTATCTAGACTGGCTACTCGCCGCAGTTGAATCGTAGTTCAGTCCGGTGAGACGTGATCACGAGAGCGGCTTGCGAACCCAGACGCTCGTCAGCATCCAGCATTGCGTCCAGCAATCTGGGTGGGCAAGCATCGCGGATGCCGCGTCTAGCGTCTGCTCATCCACCAAGCCTGAACTGAGGAGGCGCTTGCGCTCAATTTCAAAAACCATCTGGAAATAGACGGCGTCCCGGGTGGTTCCGCGAATATTCGGGACGTGTGTCGACGCTTCAGCGTGGCCGAATCCAAGAGCACTTACCATCGCCGGCAATCTGCGGCCGATAAACCAGTCCACTCCTCGAGTCAGGCCCCACTTGAGGATGCCGTGCCAGGCTTCAGCCCACGCTTCAGGCTCGCAGACGAAGAGCCATCCGCCCGGTTTTACCGCCGCAGCCATTCTCGCGAGCACCAATGGCGCGACACATCACGAGGTCAAAGGCAGCGGTCGGAAGATCCGTCGTGCGCAGGTCGGCCTGGCGCACGGCGAGGTTCTGCGCTGGAACCAGGCGAATGACCTTCGGATCGATGTCGATGGATGTGACGCTGCCTGTGGACCCGACCATTTCGCAGAGCCACTCTGTCATGCTGCCGTTGCCGCCACCAAGCTCAAGACAGTTCCAGCCTTCCCGCAAGCCCAGGGCGGCGAGATGGGTCTTGGTGTCCGGATCAAGAATCTTCGACATCAGATCGAGCCGCAGTTGAAGAATTGTCGAAGATGTACGGTTGCATGGCGTCCCCGGTTACTGGCCGTTTGCCTTCTGGCGCTCGAAGAAGCGCTCCATGAATTTCGTGTCGAACTTTCCGGCGCGGAATTCTTCATCGTCGAAGATGCGGCGATGCAGTGGAATCGTCGTGTGAATTCCCTGGACAATAAACATGTCCAGCGCGCGCTTCATACGCTCCATCGCCTCCTCGCGGTCTTTGCCGTGCACGATGAGCTTGGCGATGAGCGAATCGTAATAGGGGGGAACGACCCCCTCAGCATACTGAGCGGTATCGACGCGGACTCCGTTGCCTCCTGGCACGTTGAAGGCGGTGATCTTGCCCGCCGACGGGGTGAACTTCTCCGGATGCTCGGCATTTACACGGCATTCGATGGCGTGGCCACGGATCTGGATCGGCTCAGCGAGAATGCTGGAAAGCTTTTCGCCGCAGGCAATGCGCAGTTGCGCCTTGACGAGGTCGATGCCGGTGACCATCTCCGTGACTGGATGCTCCACCTGGATACGCGTGTTCATCTCGATGAAGTAGAGCTTGCCGTCCTCGTCCATGAGGAACTCGACTGTACCGGCGTTCTGATAGCCGACGTTTTCTAGCGAGCGCTTCAGGGTCTTCGCGAAATCGTCGCGCAGTCTCTGCGTGACCTGCAGTGACGGCGCTTCCTCGATCAGCTTTTGGTGGCGACGCTGTATCGAGCACTCGCGCTCGCCGAGCGACATCACGTTGCCATGCTGGTCGGCAAGCACCTGGAACTCGATGTGGCGCGGCCGCTCGATGAACTTCTCCATATAGAGATCGCCGTTGCCAAAGGCGTTCGCGGCCTCGGTGTGAGCCGCCTGATAGAGCGCCGGCAGTTCCTGGGACGAGCGGACAACGCGCATACCGCGGCCGCCGCCGCCTGCCGACGCTTTCAGGATCACCGGGAAGCCTATAGATTTCGCCCACTCGAGGGCTTCGTCTTCGGACTGGATGACGCCGTCAGAGCCAGGCAGGATGGGAACCTTGGCGCGCTTCATCGCCTGCCTTGCCTTTTCCTTCTCACCCATCAGCCGCGTGACCTCAGGAGGCGGCCCGATGAACTTGATATTGGACGCGCGGCAGACCTCGGCAAAATTTGCGTTCTCGCTGAGCAGTCCGTACCCGGGATGAATTGCGTCCACATCGGCGATTTCAGCAGCGCTGATTACGGCGGGAACGTTCAGGTAACTTTCCGCCGAGCGCGGAGGACCGATGCAGATAGCCTCGTCGGCGAAGCGTACATGCAGCGAGTGGCGATCTGCCTCGCTGTAAACGGCGACGGTGCGGATACCGAGTTCTTTGCAGGCACAGATGACACGCAGCGCGATTTCGCCACGATTGGCGATCAGAACTTTTCGAAACATATATTGATCAAACCTAACGTGGCCGCAGGGCAAAAAGCGACTGGCCGTACTCGACAGTCTGGCCGCTCTGGACGAAGCGCTTGACGATCTCTCCGGCTGCATCGGCCTCGATCTCATTCATCAGCTTCATAGCTTCGATGATGCAGAGAATCTGCCCGTTCTCTACCTGGTCGCCCATCTTCACGAAGGCAGGCGCGCCGGGAGACGGCGACTCATAAAATGTGCCGACGATTGGCGATTTGACGATGTGCAGCGAGGCACCTTCATCGGGTTGAGTTGGAGGAGCAGCCGCCGGCGGCGCACCCGCTGCCGGAGCAGACGCCGAATAGACCTCAGGCAATACCACTGGAGCCGGAGCAGCAGCATGGCTCTGCGCTGACAGCAGTCGGGCAATGCTGGCCAGATCTGCCGATCCGCCTTCCTGCGCGAACTTGATGCGAACCTTCAGGTCCCCGCGTTCGAGATCGAACTCGCCGATCTTGTTCTCTTTGAGGAACTCGATGAGTTCCTTCAGTTCCTTCATGTCTTCCGAATTCATCGTTTGTGCTCTCGCTCGCCCAATCCGTTTGCCTGGACCTTCACAGCTCGATCAGCGCTTTCGTTACCGGTGTGAGCACTTTGCCGCCACGTTCCGTAACCGCAACCATATCTTCGATGCGAATCCCGAATTTGCCAGGCATATAAATTCCGGGCTCGACGGTAATCACCATGCCCGGCTTCAACTCCAGCCTTTGTCCCGCGCCAACGCGCGGGCTCTCGTGTATCTCCAGGCCTACTCCGTGACCCGTTGAATGCGTAAAGTACTTTGCCAGTCCTGTTCTGCGCAACGTGCTGCGGGCGGCTTCGTCCACCTCGCCGCAGGTCACACCCGGCTTTACGGCCGCTACTGCTGCCTCCTGTGCCTCGAGAACGGCATCATAGGCGGAGCGTTCCGCAGCCCCCGCCTTGCCAACGCACACAGTGCGGGTCATATCCGAACAATAACCTTTGAGGATAACACCGAAGTCCAATGTAACGAAGCCATTGCGGGGGGTCTTGTGGCTTGACGCCCGGCCATGCGGCAGCGCCGAACGCGGCCCTGAAGCGACGATGGTTTCGAACGACATGCCCTCGGCACCCATACTACGGGCAAAGAACTCCAGGCTGGCAGCAATCTCGGTCTCGGGAACGCCGCTTTGTATGTGGGAAAGGATCGCGTGGAAGACGCGGTTGCCAAGCGCGGCAGCATCAGCCATGCGCTTCAACTCATCCGCGTCCTTGACCATGCGGAGTTCAGAGACGATGGGCTTCTCCAGCGGGGAGAAGAATCCGCGCCGCTTGGCGCCGCTGATCGCCGAGCGCATCAGGGCCAGTTTGGAGATGGTCGTGTGGTCGGGATCGTAGGCCGCATGCGCCTTCTTTCCCACGAGCGACTCAAGGAGCGCGCAGGCTTCCTTCAGCGCCGACTTCTTCGCGATGACCACGCGGGCTCCCTGCGTTTCCTTCCGCGCCTGCGCGGTGTAGCGTCCGTCGGTAAACACGACTGCTTTCTTTGCGGTGACGATCAGAGCGGCGTTCGATCCTGTGAACCCGCAGAGGTAGCGCACATCGGGAAGGTGCGTGACAAGGAGGCTTTCGATTCCCTGATCAGCCATTTTGCCGCGCAGCGCGCGCAGACGAGATGCTTCATTCATCGCAAAGCTATCCTATAGTGTCGTCCTTGTGGAGTGTGCGGGATCAAAGGATCGGAACATCCCCGCCATGCTCAGGCGGGACAGCCCCGCGCGACCGTTCCTTGACCTTACGGGCGGGGATGCCGGCATAGATTCCGAAGGGCTCCAGATCCTTTGTCGCAACCGAGCCAAGCGCAAGGATTGCGCCATCGCCCACGTTCACTCCCGGATTCACCGCTGCCCGGGCGCAAATCCACGAATAGGCTCCCAGGCGCATAGGAAACGAAACCAGCCGGAACGACTGCTCATTGTAGAGATGGGTGGCGCCACACACATACGCTCCCTGGGAAACGATGGCATGCGACCCGAGATACATCGGCGAGGGGTTGTAGAGTTCGGCGTCGTCGGCGAGCGTTACACGGTCTTCGCAGACGAGGTTCCATGGCGCCCAGATCTTCCCCTTGGGATAGAAGTGGCATGCCGCACCGAGTTTCGCGCCAAAGGCGCGGAGCAGGAAGACTCTCCACTCATGAAGCGGCCGCGGCGAAACGCGATAGAGCAGCGCATAGCAGACACTCCACAATACCCGGACGACGCGGTTGCGGAAGGAAAACGCCGGCAGCAGCGTGGGGTCGCTCTTCAAAACGAGCGCGCTCGTGCTCTCAGGGCTTACGTTCAATGCATACGCCTCATCAATTTAAGAGTAATTGCGGGCGCGCGGAAAGTCATCGCGCCCATTGGCGAGCACCAGCTATATCCGCAACGCGCGTTTCAAACTGGTTCAGGTTCAGGAGACTCTGGAAACGCCAACGCGCCGGCTGGCAGCAGCGCGAGTGCCACGCACAGGCTTTTTCTGGCTGGAGCGAACAGCCTTCGGGGCGGGCTCAAGCTCTGCCGAGACTCCCGACTGCCGATCCATCCACTCATCGAGCCGCGATTTCTTGAAGCGCCAACGGTTACCCAGCTTGAAGGCAGGGATGAATGCCTCGGAGGCATACTTATACAGCGTGTCCGGGCTGATGCCGAGGTAATCTGAGGCCTGCCGGATGTCCATCACTTCCCGAATCTCACTTGCGCGTACGGTAGAGGATTTCATGGGCGGCTCCCTTGGTTATCTTGTTGAATTTTAGGGGACTCCTGAAAACTGGCCAGCGACCTGCTTATACCGTGTTTTCACCCTCTTGTTCAAGGATTTTATGTCCGGCTCCGGGGATTCACCCCTTTTTGCCGTGAATTTCACCGCACTGCAACGAAAGGCAGCCCAAGGGAGTGGGCAGTAGTTGCGGGACCGTCGATCTCCACCCCAAGTGGTTGTGTGTTAGCCCCTTTGATTCTTCTTAAGCTCCCATCAAGCACGCAGGGTCCGACCGATTGACTACACTCGGGTAGCATTCTTGCCGCGCATCAAACTTAGAAATCACATCCCAAATCGAAGATCATGAAGGAGCTGAGAATGAGCGGAGGACTCTCGAAGTCCGGCACCGAGCGAATGCATCGGGTGCTGTCAGGTCACGTTGAACAGAAAAAAATGCCAGGTCTGGTCGCTCTGGTCAGTCATCATGACGACGTTCATGTAGAAATGCTGGGCACGCTGGCGTTCGACAATCCCGCGCCCTTGAAGCGCGATACCATCTTTCGCATCGCTTCCATCACCAAGCTGGTAACTGCAGTCGCGGCAATGATGCTGGTGGAGGCGTGCAGGATACGGCTGGACGATTCGATTGAGCCGTGGCTGCCGGAGCTGGCCAACCGGCGCGTGCTCAAGTCGATCAGCTCGCAACTCGATGACACAGTGCCCGCGCGGCGAGCCATTACGCTTCGCGACCTGCTCACCTTCCGCATGGGCTTCGGCAGCGTGATGGCGATGCCGGATATGTACCCGATCCAGAAGTCTATTCGCGAATATCGGATTGGCGGCGATGGTCCACCGCGTCCGTCGCAAGCGCCCGGCATGGATGAATGGCTGCGAAGTCTCGGTTCCTTGCCTTGGATGGCGCAGCCGGGCGAGCGGTGGATGTATCACGTGAGCGCCGACGTGCTGGGAGCCTTGATCGCGCGCATCTCGGGAAAGTCCCTCGGTACATTCATGCGCGAGCGCATCTTTGATCCTCTCGGCATGAAGGACACGGCATTCTACGTGCCTGCCGATAAGATCAACCGCCTCCCGGCGTGCTACTCCCTCAATCACCAGACAAAGACCCTGGGGTTGTTTGACGGCGCGGCCAATAGCGCGTGGGGATCTGAACCGCCCTCCGAATCAGGAGGCGGCGGACTGGTCTCGACCGTCGACGACTACTTCAGTTTCAGCCGCATGATGCTCAACAGGGGCCGCCACGGCCGTGAGCAGATACTTTCCCGCGCCAGCGTTGAGCTGATGACGTCGGATCAGCTTACGCCGGAACAGCGCGCGGGCTCCGAGATCTTTTTCGGAACCCATTCGAGCTGGGGACTGGGAATCGCGGTAGACATTCGCCGCAGCGAAATCTTCCATACGCCCGGCCGCTACGGCTGGACCGGTGGCACAGGCACAACTGCTTACATCGATCCCGCAGAGGGGATGATGGGCATTCTCTTCACGCAGCGCATGATGGATTCGCCGGAGCCGCCGAAGGTGTTCAGCGACTTCTGGACGCTGGCCTATGCGGCCATGGAATAGGCTGTGGGGCGGCTGGGGAACCGCCCCTGGCCAGAGTGCTCTTAGAGCCTGGGCTCGAGACCGCTGAGGATTTCGAGGAAGCTGTCGTCAAGGGTGCGATTCTTCGAGATGGCCTCCGCCAGAGGGATGCTCTCGATCTTCGTGCCATGCAGAACCACCAACCGTCCGAACTGGCCCTGGTGCACCAGATCGATTGCCGCCAGGCCGTACCGTGTTGCCAGCATGCGATCAAAAGCCGACGGAGTGCCGCCGCGCTGAGTGTGTCCAAGGTTGACGGAGCGCGTCTCGTAGCCGGTGCGCTTTTCAATCTCCTCGGCTAAGGCCTGCCCAACGCCACTCAGCCGCGCGTGCCCGAAGGAATCAACCTTGGTGCCGACCGTTGCCTGTCCGCCGGACGGCAGCTTCGCACCCTCGGCAACGACGACGATGCCGTACTTCTTGCCGTGATCGTGGTTGTATTTGAGGAGCGCGCAGACATGGTCGAGGTCAATCGGCTTCTCCGGAACCAGAACCACGTGCGCGTTCCCGGCAACGCCTGCTGTGAGTGCAATCCAGCCCGCGTCGCGGCCCATCACCTCGCAAACGATCACGCGATTGTGCGCTTCAGCCGTGGTATGCAGGCGATCGACTGCTTCAGTCGCAATGCTCACCGCCGTGTCGAAGCCAAAGCAAATGTCGGTTCCGTTCAGGTCGTTGTCGATGGTCTTGGGAACACCCACGCCGGGCACTCCGGCCTGGATGAGCGCGTTCGTCACCGACTGCGTGTCGTCCCCGCCGATGGCGATGAGAGCGTCGATCTTGTTGGCTTTCAGGTTGGCGACACACTTCTCGATGCCGCCCTCGATCTTGCGGACGTTAGTGCGCGATGTGCGAAGGATGGTGCCGCCCATCGTCAAAATGCCGTCTACCTTCTCGAGCGTCAGCGGAATCGTGTTGTTATCCAGCACTCCGCGCCAGCCCTCGAGAAAGCCGACAAACTCGTCCCCATAGTGGTTGATTCCCTTTTTTACTACCGCGTGGATCACGGCGTTCAGACCCGGGCAGTCTCCGCCACCCGTCAACAGACCGACTCGCATTGCTGTGCGCTCCTAAGAAAAAGCTCCGCAGTGATGATAAAGGGACTGGCCGCTGATTCAAAATGAGGCGCGCCGATCAGACTGCGCGAAGCCTCATTGCGCCACCGACGGACCGTTGCCGCTGGAATCTGTAACCGAGATATAGGCGAGTGTGATGTTCCTGACTTCGTCGGCCGTAGGGGCGCGCGCCGGCGTGCCCTTCTCTTCGACCTCGACCAGCAATCGTACTATGCCATCCTTCACAGCACTGGAGGGCAGCGGAATGGTGTAGACGGCGCCGCCCTGACGCTCCTGGGCGCCGAATGGCGATATGGTGCCGGCGATTTCGCCATTGCGGATGCGCACGATGATGCGCAAATGTGCCTTGAGGGGACCGACGCTGACGCGTGCCACAAGCGCCTCACCAGCGCCCGCCGCTCTCGGAACCGGCAGATCGTAGATGCGCTGCGTTGCTGCGGCAAAGAGAGAGCCCGGCCATGCAACAGCCAAAGCCAGAATGAAGAGCTGCGTGCGCAGCCTTCCCGGCCTGAGGAACTCCTGCATAAGACTCAACTAGAACGTTCCGACGGAGACGGCCGCCAGGCTGCTCTTGAAATTCGCCTGGGCGACGTGTGGCTCCAGCGTCGGCTTGCCTTCCGGAATCACAACGATCCGAAGCGGCTCGTTTGCCTTCAGCATATTCCGCGCAGCCAGAGCCTTCAACGTATCGCCGATCGGCACGGTAAAGCTCATCGGCCCCTCATGATGGTGCGCGCCAAAAAACTGCAACGTCGCCGCATAGCTGGGGCTGTCCGGGTTGAGACCAGGGGTATCCGGTGGGGGGTTGACGAAGACATTGAATGAAAAGCCATGCGCACTGGGAGGGTCCTGAATAGTCACTTTCGCAACGAGGTTTGATTGCTGCGCCGCGAGCACCGTTTGGGGCATCGAGACTTGGCTCTCCGCAGGCATTCCCAGGTTAAGCTCGTGGCTGGTGAGTCCTCCCGGAAAACTCTGTGCGGGAGCAGCATTCGGCTGCGGTACGGCAGCCGCTACGACGCTCTCACCTGAACCCTTCTCATATGCGTAATCGAAATTGCCGATCGTGGCGTAAGCGCCGGCCGTCGCCGTCGACACCGGATTTCCCTTCTCGTCATGAAAGAACAGGAAAGGTTCACTGGTCCACGCCTGCAGGTCGGGTCCGGCAGGCAGCGTGGGCAGATTCAGCTTCTGCTGCTTGCGTGTCCACACGTCCCAAAGCCGGTCGATGTTAGCGTGATGCAGAAAGAACAGCGGATCGATGGGCGAGAGCATGTCTTCCATCAGTCCGCCAACGCAGTTGTGCACATTGTTGTGCGGCTGGCCTTCGAGAATTCCAAAGCCTGCCGCCTGCGAGTGAAACAGCGCCTTGTCGCTGCCAAACGAGATAAAGTCCTTGGGCGCAAGCGCCTTCGTAATCGTCGATAACGCGACAGCCTTCTTTGTCGGCTTGTCGAAGCCGGGATGTCCTGCCGTTAAGGCCCGTACACCCGGAGGCGGGACAAACATTGGATCGCTCTGCACCTGCGTCCACAGGTCATTCATCGATCCATAGCCGCGCAGAGTCTGCTCCTTGACCTGAGCTGCGGAGAAAGACTGCCACAGCGAACTCATCGGATTCGACAACTGCGCATTAAAAGCCTGGTAGCTGCTGATGTAGGCCGGATCCGCCGGGTTGAGGACCCCCTGAAAGAGCTGCTTTGGCACTCTCGGCAAAGCCGTCCAGTCCCAGAAGGGCAGGGCGAAGTCGGGATCGCCGGATAGTTCGCGACAGGTGCGCTCAAACCATCCCAGGTAGCCGCGGTGCCACACCGGAAACCACCAGTTGCCGTGCGGGCAGTCGAGGGTGTGAACAAAGGCGTTTCGGTACCAGTTGCGCGGATCCGACGGCGGCAGCTTCAGCATTGCAGTGATCGCCTTCGCATAGCTGGTGAGCACCTGAGCTGGAAAGCCGGGCGCGGCAAGGTTTCGGCGCAGATATTTCGCCGCCGGCTGTGCAGCTACCGAGCGAAAGGGATACGCCGCGACCGAAGCAGCCGCCATGGTTAGAAATCTGCGACGGGTAGTTGTTACTCGGGACGGCAGGTCATCGATCAAGGCATGCCTCCAGGACGTCGAGCCACCGGAAAAGGCAATCCCGTTGTGCCTCGATGCCGTCAGTCGAACTGCTCTACAAATTTCCAGGCAGGCGGGAGCGGGGGGAGCGGGCCGGCGCAATATTGTAAGCCGTGGGTGATCGAAGATGTCAACGATGTTCGAGTCCGGCGATTCCTGCCGCTCCGCAAATTAGAGCGGGATATAATCGGCGTGGCTTTCAAAGCCACTCGAATCCGGGCCCGCAATTCCCTCCCCCGATCAGCAGTCAAAATCCCATTTCTGGTGAAGCGACGTGAAACTTGATCGACGTGCGCTGACGGTGCCGCTAGCTTTGCTTCTCTGCCTTGTCCTCGCCGGTTTGTCTGGCTCTGCAGCCTTCGCCCAGATAGGGCGCAACAAGCAAGGCTACGTAAAGAATGTTCCCTACACTTACAACGGCCAGCAATTCACCATTGTTCTTTATGGAACCCAGCCCGCCCAGGTAGCGATGGGCACCCAGGTCGTATTGATAATCTCCGGCGGAAATGTCATCGCCTATCCCGGTGCCGACGCCCATCTGGTCGCCAACGCCCAGGATGCGCTCAAGGCCTACCAGGCGGGCACTCCTTCCGGCAGCGCCGCCGCGCCGGCCGCGGCAGGAGACGGAGCACAGTCAGGGCTGACCGTAGCTGGCGTGGTGTCGATGCTCAATGCCGGAATCTCCGAAGACATTATCCTGGCCAAGATTCACAAGAGCGGACAGACATTCGATCTGAGCGCCGACGATATGGTCGCCCTCAAGAAGGCCAAAGCGAGTGACAACCTGATCAAGGCCATGATGGACGCCACTCCCGCTCCGGCTCCCGCAGCAACGCCCGACCCAGCACCTGCTCCGGCAGCCCAGGCCGCGGCACAACCGGCGCCCACAGCCCAGGCGGCTGCGACTCAGCCCGCAAAGAAGAAAGGCTTCTTCGGATCCATCGGCGAGAGCGTGAAAGACGAAGCTACAGGCAGATCGGTGATCGACAAGGTCGGACTGCGCAACGTTCTCCCGCAGCTCGATCCGAACAAGCCCGTTTCCGAGCAGTTCCCTCACGTCGCCGTTACCGTGCTGTATGCACCGATGGGTTGGACAGACCCTTACGTGACTGACCCGAGCGCCCATGGACGCAGCATTATGCCTTCCTGCTTCAAACTGCAGGCAGTGGTCTGGTCAGACGCGACAACCTCGAGAACCGTCGGCCCATTCGACTGGTGCAGCAACCATGACGAGTTCATGGCGCAGCTTGAGCCCAACTATCTCCAGAGCCTCAAGCCAACCTTCGCCGATATGCGCTCGGGATACCTCACCGGGATTAACCGTACCGATGGCCCCGCGCCGCCCGACAAACTGCTCCCCGACGACCGCCGCACGATGGACATGTGGGCGGCGACCAGCCCCCAGGGACGCAGCGTCGACCTGAATAACGAACAGTTCAGCCGCTTCGCCCTGATGTTTGCCAATGTCCGCAAAGACCTCGGCGAAACGTTGACCTCCGAGGGCGACGCACGCGTGTGGGTGGTCACCATCAAGAAAGCGGCAGGGCCGAACATCACGGAGTAATCCGGAATGGGTGTCGGGACTCGACACGCCTGCAGAATCAGATCGATTGCTGTAGAGCGCCGGCCAGTTCGAGGTCTCGCTCCATCAGCACCGACACGTCCGGATTGTCCTCGCGATAGCGCACCTGCACGCTGCGGCCGCGGATGGCAGCTGCGAAATTTTCAGCGTGGCCTTCTTCCTGAAGTGGTGCCGGTACTTGCCGTAACGGTATTCCTGTAAGGCGTAGTAACGATACTGCACCTCAACCCAATTGCCGTTGGCGGTGCGCACCGCGGCCGCCTGGACCTCTCCGTTTGCGCTTGGCCAGCCTGCCGCACGGTTCTCGCGGATCTCTGCCAGTAGCGGCGCAGAAAGATGGCAACTGCGCCGAAGGCCACATAGAAAAAGTGCTGGAAAGGACTGGCGAATCGCCAGAGTTCGTGCCAGGTATGCGTTGTAGGCATACGCAATACGCGGCTAGAACTTCTTCAACTCCACAATCCCGCGATAGATATCTTCGGGCTGGGGCAGGATCACGTCTTCGACGATCGGCGCATAGGCGACGAAGGTGTCCATCGACGCGATCCGCTTCACTGGGGCGTCGAGGTCTTCGAACAGCTCATCGGCGATGCGGGCGGCGATCTCCGCGCCATATCCCCAGCTCAGCATGTCCTCGTGAGCGATGATCACACGGTTCGTCTTGCGCACCGACTCGGCGATCGTCTCCCAGTCATAAGGGCTGAGCGTGCGCAGGTCGAGAATCTCCGTCTGAATGCCGTGTTCGCGCTGCGCCTTCTGCGCCGCCTGCAGCGCCCGTGGCACCAGCGCGCCATAGGTGATGAGCGTCAGGTCCGAGCCTTCACGAACCTTCGCTGCCTTGCCGAACGGAATCATGTAGTTCGGGCCGGGATAAGGCACGCGGCCATACGTCTCGCGATACAGCCGCTTGTGCTCGAGGAACATTACCGGATCGTCGCAGCGGATTGCCGTGCGCAGCAGACCGTTCGCATCGAGCGCATTCGAGGGATAGACCACGTGCATGCCGGGCGTATGCGTGAAAATGCTCTCGCCGTTCTGCGAGTGGTAGACCGAGCCTCCTGTGAGATAGCCGCCGATCGCTACGCGAACGACTGCAGGGCAGTCCCAGGTCCCGTTCGATCGCCAGCGGAGTAGCGGCAGCTCGTTACGAAGCTGGTGCATCGCCGGCCAGATGTAGTCGAAGAACTGAATCTCAACTACCGGCTTGAGCCCGCGCAGCGCCATGCCAACCGCGCGCCCGACGATGTTCGCCTCGGCGAGCGGTGAGTTGAAAACGCGGTCGCCGCCAAATTCGATCTGCAAGCCATGGGTCAGCTTGAAGACGCCACCCTTGCCCTTGACCAGCCCCTGCTCCAGATACTCCTCGCGACTGCAGTCAGCGACATCTTCGCCAAAGATGACGATGCTCGGATCGCGCCGCATCTCGTCCCTCAGACAAGCGTTGATCAGGTCGGCCATCGTCCGCTCGTGGGTATCCGCGGTGCGTGCCGGAGGGGTCTCGAGCGCAGAATCGGTAGGATCGTAGTGCTCCGAATAGACGTGCTTCAGGATCGCTGCTTTATCTGTCGACGGCAGCGGCGAGCGCAGCGCCCGTTCGGCAGCCTGCCGGACCTCTTCGTCAACCTGCTTCTCGATCCGCGTAATGCTTTCGGCGTCGAGAATGCCCTCCCGCAGCAGGTACATCTGAAACTTGGAGAGGGGATCGCGCAACGCATCTTCGTTGCGTTCCTTCTCGGGCCGATAGAGCCGGTCGTTGTCCGAGTGGGAGTGCGAGTATGGCCGGATGACGTGCCCATGGATAAACGCCGGCCCCTTCCCTGCGCGGCAATGCGCAGCAGCATCCTCGAAAGCCTGCCATGAGACGAGAGGGTCGGTCCCGTCGATCTCGGCAAAGAAGAAGTTGGGGAAATTTTGAACCAGCCGCGAGATGTTACCGCCCGGTGTGTTCACTTCAACGGGGACAGAGATTGCATAGCCGTTGTCTTCAACCACGAATATGACAGGCAGCTTTTCGTTGGACGCCGTGTTCAGCGCCTCCCAGAATTCGCCCTGCGAAGTCGAGCCCTCTCCGATAGATACATAAACAACCTCGTCGCCCTGGAACTCGACGTTGCGCCACTCGCGGTAGTCGCCCTCATGATTTTCGGCGGCCTCGGGATGGCGGGCGAAGTAACGGCCAGCCTCCGCGCAGCCGACACCATGCAGGCACTGCGTCGCCGTCGCCGACGACGGGGAAACGACATGATGCGCCGGGCTGCTCCAGTGCGAAGGCATCTGCCGCCCGCCGCTGGCTGGATCTGCGGCCGCGCCGATCCCCTGCAGAAGCAGATCCTCAACGCTAACTCCGAGCGCCAGACATAACGCCCGGTCGCGATAGTAAGGGAAGAACCAGTCGTATCCCGGCTTGAGCACCAGCCCGGCAGCGACCAGCAGGGCCTCATGGCCGGCGCCGGAAATCTGGAAGAAGATCTTTTGCTGGTTCTTAAGCACGATCTCGCGGTCATCGGTTCGCCGCGAAAGATACATGAGGCGGTAAATCTCGATCAGGCGTTCGGGAGCCAGTCCCCTGGCCGATTCCGGCGCAGCTTCCTGAAGCACGCCGGTAGCGTGGCCCGGCGACGATTTTGCCCTATTGCGTTCTGAAGTGGAGACCGTGCTGCGGGCCATCGACTACCCTCTTTGGTTCATTGTATCCATCTGTTCGATGCGGAATGGACTCCAGATTGTACATGTCCGGCCTGTTGAGGCAACAGCCACCGACCCTCGTTAGACCCGGACTTAAATTTAGAGACATTCGCAAGCTTCCTGGGCTACATTGAAGTCCCGAAATACAGGAGAAGAGATCGTGCGCACGGTTATCGCTGTAGTAGGTGGATTTCTGGGTATCGGTGTTCTGATAAGGATTACCGACATGCTGTTCGCGCGGCTGGTCCCGGCATGGAATCCGAAGGACCCACCGTTGTATTACTTCGCTGTCAGCCTGGGCACGGATTTTGTCTACACGATTGTGGGCGGATACCTTTGCGCCCTGATCGCCGAGGAACACCGCCGAAAGGCAACCCTGTGGCTGATCGTGCTCGGGGAAGTACTTGGTATCGTGGTCCAGGTGGTGTTGTGGGGTGTGGTGCCGCACTGGTACGGCATCGGTCTGCTTATTCTCTATCCGCTCGGCATCTGGATCGGATCGAGCCTGCGCAGGACCCGGACGACGGTCATCGCATAGATTTTTCCTCAGTTGCCGCATGTGCTTACGATGCCGTAGACTCAGCTTTCTCAACCAGCATCCTACGGGTTGCGAAAACCCTGGGATCCGGAAAATTGATGTTAACGATCTTGTAGCTTCCGACCCAGAACCGCATTGACCACCGTTTTCGCCACGTGCTTTAATGTCGCGTTTTGTGCAAGTTTGCTCGTTCAGCTGGACGGTTATGGGCCACTGCAACTGCGAGTCATCGGCCGTTGCTTAACGTTTTGTAGAGAAGAACTTGGGATTGTTCCGCACCGTTGGCAATCGGACATCGGCGCGGGAATTCTGCAGTATCTCCTGGAGGATTTTGAATGGCGTTTTTTGTTCCCGTAGCGGCAGCAGCCTGGCAGGCAGAAAATGGCGCGATGGCCGCCAACGATCACCTTTATCTCTGGCTCGCACTTGGAACCGGAGTCATCGGCCTGGTGGCGGCCCTGCTCTTCGCGCGCGGCGTCCTCAGCTCCGATGCCGGCACGCCGGAGATGCAGCGGATTTCCAACGCCATCCGTGAAGGCGCCGAAGCCTTCATGAAACGCCAATACAGCACCATTGCGATGATCGCGATCGCGCTCGCCATAGTTCTCTTCATTGGATACCGCCTTTCCTCCTTTACCGCTCCTTACGCCAACAAGGTCGTCGTCAGCTTCCTCATCGGAGCAGCATGTTCGGCTCTTTCTGGTCAGACCGGCATGTGGGTCTCCATTCGCGCTAACATCCGCACCGCTGCTGCCGCCCGCACCAGCATGGGTCAGGCGCTCAAGATCGCTCTGCACGGCGGAGCCGTGACTGGCCTGGTCGTCGTCGCCCTATCGCTCATTGGCGTGGGCACGCTCTTTCTGCTCTTCGGCGGGTTCAGCAATCCGCAGCAGGTTCCCTACCAGCTTGTCGGCTTTGGATTCGGGGCTTCGCTGGTAGCGCTCTTCGCGCAGCTTGGCGGGGGCATTTATACCAAAGCTGCGGACGTAGGCGCTGATCTGGTCGGCAAAGTCGAAGCCGGCATTCCCGAAGACGATCCCCGCAACCCGGCTGTCATTGCCGATCTCGTTGGTGACAACGTAGGCGACTGCGCGGGCCGCGGCGCTGACATCTTCGAATCGACCGCCGCCGAAAACGTCGGCGCTATGATCCTCGGCGCGGCGCTCTATCCGGTCTTCGGACTCAGAGGGATTCTCTTCCCACTCATCGTGCAGGCAATCAACCTGATCGCCAGTATCGTCGGCGTGAGCGTCGTGCACAGCCGCGAGGACGAAGACCCTATGCACGCGCTCAACAAGGGCTACTATGTCACATCGCTGCTGGCTCTGGTCGGATTCGCCGTGGCCATCTACTTCATGCTCGGTGCCCGTTGGTGGCTATTGGGCAGCGGAATCTGCGGCATCGTTACATCCTTCCTCTTCGTCCGCATCACCGAGTACTACACCGAGACCCGCTTCAAACCGGTGCAGAGCATCGCCCAAGCATCGACGACCGGACCGGCGACAAACATCATCCAGGGCCTGGCGGTCGGCATGGAGACACCGGCACTTCCGGTCATCGTAATCAGCGCCGCGCTGCTGCTGAGCTACTACTTCGGCACGCGCGGTCTGGCCGACGTAACGACAATCAACAGCTATGCCAAGGGTATTTACGGCACCGCCATCGCCACCATGGGAATGCTCTCGTCGGCGGCCTACATCCTGGCTATGGACACCTTCGGCCCCATCACCGACAACGCCGGCGGCATCATCGAAATGAGCGATCAGCCACACAGCGTCCGCGTTAAGACTGACAAGCTCGACGCAGCCGGCAACACCACCAAAGCGCTCACGAAGGGCTATGCGATCGGTTCCGCTTCGCTCGCGGCCTTCCTGCTCTTCTCCGCCTACCTGGCGACGGTTCACGACATTGTTCACCAGCGCGTCACCGCAGCCGGCGGGGTTCTGCCCGAAGGCTGGACCTTCTCAAACGTGAACCTCGCCTCTGTGCCCGTCTTCGTAGGCGCACTTTTAGGCGCGATGCTTACCTATCTCTTCTCGTCGATGGCCATCAGGGCTGTAGGGCGCGCTGCGCAAACCGTCATCCAGGACGTGCATGAGCAGTTCCGCAACAATCCCGGAATCATGCAGGGAACCTCCCTGCCCGACTACGGCCGCTGCGTCCGTATCGTCACCGGCGCTGCCCTGAAGGAAATGGTCCTGCCCGGCGTGCTCGCGGTGGCGATGCCGCTGTGTGTCGGTCTCATCTTCCGCCACTTCGGCGGGGAATTCTACCCGGGGGCGCTGCACAACTGGCCCATGATCAACGGCTCCCCCATCAACCTCAGTGGCGCAGAAGCCGTAGCCGCGCTCCTGATGGTCGGAACGATCAGCGGCATCCTTCTCGCGATGCTCATGAACAACGGCGGCGGCGCGTGGGACAACGCCAAGAAGCTCATCGAAAGCGGCGCACACGGCGGCAAGCGCTCCGAAGCGCACAAAGCCGCGGTTGTCGGCGATACGGTCGGCGATCCCTTCAAGGACACGGCTGGCCCATCGCTCCATGTGCTCATCAAGCTGCTCGCCACGGTGACGCTGGTTCTGGCTCCCCTCTTCCTGTAAGAGGAGTGCCATGAGGGTAGCGTACAGGGTGTAGCACGACTTTTTTCCTACACCCTGTCCCCGGCACGCTATACCCTGTCCCTCATGAGCAACGGCTCCCAGAGGCCCTGGTATCTGCGCCATCCGAAACGGTGGCAGCATTTCCACTCGGTTCCCTTCTCGCGCCTGAGATACCTCTTGATCGCCGTCTATCTCTTGTTCTCCATCTTCGGCTTTTATGCCGACCTGATGGCCGGCGGCACTCAGCCTTATCTGATCGTCGTGGTAAACGTCCTAATGAACGGCGTGACTTCGACGTTGTTCATCGTCGTATTGGCACGTCTGCCGATTATCTACTTCGCCGTTCCCTTGGCCTTCGCGGCTATTAACCCGTTCATCATCAATCACGTCAACTCCTCGCTGATGCGGGTGTTTTTGCCGCCGCCCGTCCCGGGAGACACCGGGATTCGCTTCGCAGCCACCGGAACCGTGTTTCTAGCCGTTGCCTCATACGCATTTTTCATTGCCTTCATTCGCAGCCAGGGCAAAGAAGCTTTCCGGCTGCGAAACGAACTGGATGCGGCGCACAGCATCCAGAAGACGCTCGTGCCTCCGGTAACGCTGCGCGCCGCGCGCTTCGAGATCTACGGCATCTCCAAGCCAAGTGAGAAAGTCGGCGGCGACCTCGTCGACGCGCTTGTTCTGGCCAACGGCGACGCCATCGCCTACCTCGCAGACATCGCCGGGCACGGTCTGCCGGCTGGAATCCTCATGGGCATGTTGAAGACCGCGGTTCGCACGGCATTACTCGAAACCGGCCAGCTTGAACCCGCGCGGACCCTGCCTCTGCTGCTGGACCGCCTGAACAGCGTGCTTCCCGAAGTGAAGGAGCCCCACATGTACGCGACCTTCTCTGGCTTCCGCCTTGGCGTCGACGGCAGCGTGTACTATGCGCTGGCTGCGAGTCCGCCTATATTGCACTGGCACGCAAGCCGCGCTTACCTTTCCCACGGCGAGGAGGCACAGTTCCCTCTGGGGCTTCTGCCCGTGCCTGCATTTGACGGCAGAAGGTTGGAGGTTCTCCCCGGGGACCTGCTCGTCGTCGCAACCGACGGCATTCTCGAGGTGTGCGACAAAGGCGAGGAGGAATTCGGCGTGGAGCGCGTGAAGGACGTAATTGCCGCAAACACGCGCGTCCCACTTGCCGAGTTAGCACAGCAGATTCTCGGCGCGGCGCAGGCTTTCGGCAAGCAGCTCGACGACCAGACCATCCTGATCGTCCGCTGCCTCTAGTATCTGTTAATAGGCGATCTGTTGACAGGCCCTAGCTCAGCCCGTGCACGGCTACCGAACCGCTCGGGATATTCTCCGCCTTCAGCACCTTCGCCGTGGTCACGATTTGCCCGGTATGCCGCTGCGTGTGATCAGCGAGATGTACAAGCAGCCCTCCCACGCTGGTTGGAAGCTGCTTCTTGCCGACTCCGCGCGGCTGCTCGAGATCAGCAGACGCGAAAGCGCGGACGCGTGCCGCAGAGCGCTCCAGTCCCTCGTGAAATTCAGCCAGCAGTTCCTCACGCGAGATGCCGGGATCAAGTTCTGTTTTCATCGCCGTAATCTGCTCGGAGCTGAGTTGGTTGCCCTCCGCATACGTGAGCAGGCGATCCAGGCTGCGCGCAATATGGCGCATATGAAACGCGATCGGCGACAGGCCGAAAGGCGAGGCATGAAGCTCAGCCTCGGCAAGGCCTTCGGTCCATCGCACCACATCTTCGCGCGAAAGCTCGAAGGCATGCAGAACAGCCCGCAGTACAGCGGGAAGCTCGGGATACGTGCCGCGCAGCCATGGTTCAGGCTGTTGCGCCATAGACGGGGTGGGAGGTTGCGTCTGCGTTGTCATTCAAGTCCCTTCTTCTCACGAAATTCTCGCACGACCACCGCTGGATCGCGATGCTGCCCGTCCACAGCCTCATTCATCGAGCGCATGTCATCGGCGGTGACTCTGCCCGCAAGCGCATCCACCGCCATTTTGATCTGCGGCCAGCGCCGCAACGCATCATCGCGCACCAGCGGCACCGCCTGGTAAGGCGGAAAGTAATGCTTGTCATCCTCAAGCACTGTGAGGCCGAAGGCCTGGATCGGCCCGTCCGTCGAATTGCCCGCAATCATGTCCACCTGGCGCGCATTGATGGCCCGATACAGCAGCCCCAGGTCCATGGTTCGCGGAGGCCCATCAAACTTCAGTCCGTAGACTTTGCTCAGCCCCGGCAGCCCATCCGGGCGCTGCTCGAATTCATAGCCGACCCCGAGCTTCCACTGCGGCGTATATTGCGCGGCCTGGCTGAGGGCGCGCAGGTTGTAGCGGCGCGCATCGTCTCCCCGAATGATCATCGCGAAAGTGTTTTCAAATCCCAGCGGCGGCGCAACTGTCACGTTGTACCTTTGTGCATACAGCCGCCGCACGGTCTCGAGCACTCGCTGCTGGTCCCGGTCCAGCGGCTGCTTCAGAATCGCCGTCAGCGCCGTCCCCGTGTATTCCACGTAAGCATCGATGCGTCCCGAAACCAAAGCCTGTTGGCAAATGTAACTACCGGCGAGATAAAACCGCCGCTCTACCTTCAGATGCGACTTGGCCTCAATCTCCTGCGCCAGCAGCTCACCAAGCATTACCTGCTCTGTGAAATTTTTCGTGCCGATAACCGGCGCATTGGGCCGCGGCGGCACGCAGGAAGTCAGCAGCAAACTAATCGTGACCGCTACGGTGGTAATTAAGCGGTCGATCATTTCGCCGGCACTCGAAAACGCCGCTCCAGCAGGCCGAGCAGTCCATCGGCGATCAGCGCCAGCAGAGCCGCCGGGATCGCCCCGGCGAGCACCAGCCGGTTATCCACCGAGGCAACGCCGCGAAAGATGAGTTCCCCCAGTCCGCCCGCTCCGACAGCGGCCGCAATCGTTGCAATGCCCACACAGGTCACCGTCGCCGTACGCAGTCCGGCAAGAATAAACGACGCGGCCAGCGGTAGCTCCACACGAAAGAGCCGCTGCGGTCCGGTGAGGCCGAGCGCATGCGCCACCTCCAACACAGAAGGATCGATTCCGCGAATCCCCGCGTAGGTATTGCGCAGGATGGGCAGCAGCGCATAGGCCGTCAGCGCCACAATCGCGATGCGGGCCGCACGTTCGCCCAGCCAAGGAAGCGGGAGCAGCAACCCAAACAGCGCGAGGGATGGGATTGTCTGCAGTAAGTTGGCAGCTGTCATTACCGGCGGCGCCCATCGCGGCGAGCGCGTCAGCCAGATTCCTGCAGGAACGCTGATGGCGGTGGCGAAAAGCATCGCGGCTCCGGTAAGCCACAGGTGCTCGAGCGTCAGCTCAAAAATCTGGCCGCCATACTGCGCGAGGAACCCGCTCATTGTCCACTTCCCGGGGGCGCGGTCCCCTCCTCGTTTTCGAGCTCGCGCTCGCCCCGCCGGAAAGCGCGCACATATTCCTCGACTTCAGAATTCTGCGACGTCAGAAAGTCCGCCGCCGCGACACTGGCAACGAGCTTGCCGTGAGCAATCAGCACAATGCGCGAAGCAAGATACAGCGCCTCGTCGAGGTTATGAGTAATCAGCAGGGCCGTCTTGTTGAAGCGATCCAGCAGGCCGCGCAGCATGTCCTGCATTTCTGCGCGCGTCAGCGGATCGAGGGCACCGAAGGGCTCATCCATCAGCAGAATCGGCGGCTCGGCCGCCAGTGCGCGTGCCAGTCCGACGCGTTGCCTCTGGCCGCCGGAAAGCTGATGTGGATAGCGATGAGCAAAGCTGGCCGGATCAAGGCCAACGCTCGAAAGCAGCTCGTGCCCGCGGTCGCGGCAATCCGGCCGAGGCGTCCCGGAAATCTCTGGAACTAAGGTGACATTGCGCTGAACGGTTATATGAGGAAACAGGCCCGTCTCCTGGATGACATAGCCGACGCTGCGGCGCAACTCGATGAGGTTGAATTCGCGCACGCTCCTGCCGTTGACCAGAACATCTCCGCTGGCAGGCTCAACCATGCGGTTCACTGTGCGCAAAAGAGTGGTCTTTCCTGACCCGCTGCGGCCCAGGATTGCCGTCGTCGTTCCTTCTTCGACCGTGAAAGAAATCCGATCGAGCAGCAGACGGCCCTGCGGCGTTTTGACGGTCACATCGCGGAATTCGATGGCTGCGGGCATCTCTGCGCTCAAAAGAAGAAAGCCGGGCACTCGCCCGGCCATCTGTCACTGTTCCAGTTCCATTATTCGCCCCCGGCCGAAGCTTCCGGCGTGCCGGGACTCTTCACGCGTACGACGGTGATCTTCGAAAAGCCTTCCTTGAAGTTCGGCGGACGAAGACGCTCGGCCATCTTGTGCATTACCTCGTCGTTCACCGTGCGCTCGCGCCGCCGATTACGCTCCAGGCAAATTTCAAGCGGCACATCGAAGAAGACGGCCTGGACATCGTAGCCAAAGCTCTTCGCCATCTTGATCCACTGCCGGCGCTCATGCGGAGAAAGGTTCGTCGCGTCCACGTAGTTCCACGGCATCTTGGCGATCAGCCGCGCGCGCAACAATGAACGCAGGGTAGAAAATACCAGTCCCTGGTAACGCTGCTCGGTGATGTCGTCGAACAAAATACTGCGCAGCATGTCCGACGAGAGCGGCGTTACGCCGCGCCGCTTGAACCAGGTGGTCTTGCCTGATCCGGGCAGCCCGATCGTCAGCACCACAAAACCTTTCGGCCCGTGCGGCTGCCCGGCAGCCTGTGGCTCAGGCGGCGGAGTCGACTGCAACTCCGGTTGCGTTTCCACTTCCAGCTTGCCGGGCTCTTCGGGGGCTCCAACAGCCTCTGCAGTCTCTGGCGACAGTTCCTCAGCGCCTGCAATCGGCGTAATTGGTTCAACAAACGGTTCGGTCACTTCGCTACTCGCCTGCGATGCGCGCGCCTCCGCACCTGGGGAGCTGTAAGAAGGCCGCAAAGGAGCGGGTTGGTTCGCAGGTATTTCCTGGCCGATCTTTCCTGTGGATTCCGAATCGTTCGGTCCACGCTTGGGGCGTCGTCTCATTTTTTCGCGCATCCATTCGCGCATAACTCAGGATGTAACACAGAGATCGCCGCGCCGCAACGCGTAGCACTGCAATACGATCATTCCGAGTAACGTAAGGACGGTGCCGGGAGCGCAAGTCGGGCAGATTGAGTCTTCGTTATAGAAAATTCTTATGCCGTGCTATTGACTGCGGTGCTAGCATCGGTAAATGGGGGTTTGCGACCTTTGCCACGCTCGCGGCTGGTCCCCCGATGCACGGCGAGACTCCACTCTTAAGATTCAACGAGCTCACGAAGGAGAAAGTTTTCACTATGGCAGTAAAGGTTGGAATCAACGGCTTCGGCCGCATTGGACGCAACGTTTTCCGCGCAGCGCTGGGCAATCCAGACATCGATATCGTGGCGGTCAACGATCTCACGAGCCCTGCGACGCTCGCGCATCTGCTCAAGTACGACTCGATTCTAGGCAATCTGAAGAATGAAATTTCCTCCTCGGCCGACTCGATCACCGTGGACGGCAAATCGATCAAGGTCTTCGCTGAGAGAGACCCCGCCAAGCTTGACTGGACCTCGACCGGAGCACAGATCATCGTTGAATCCACCGGCATCTTTACCGACGCGACCAAGGCCAAGGCCCACCTGCAGGGATCGGTAAAGAAGGTCATCATCTCCGCCCCGGCAACCAACGAGGACATCACCGTCGTCCTCGGCGTCAATGAATCGAAGTACGATCCGGCCAAGCACAACATCATCTCCAACGCTTCCTGCACCACCAACTGCCTTGCGCCGGTCGTCAAAGTACTGCACGAGGAGTTCGGCATCGTCTCCGGCATCATGACCACGATTCACAGCTACACCAACGATCAGGTCATTCTCGATTTCCCGCATAAGGACCTGCGCCGCGCCCGCGCCGCCGCGATCAACATGATCCCCAGTTCCACCGGCGCAGCCAAAGCCCTCAAGCTCGTCATCCCCGAGATGGCCGGCAAGCTCGACGGCTTCGCCATTCGCGTCCCAACGCCGAACGTCTCCGTCGTCGACCTCACCTTCATCTCCGAGAAGCCGGTTACTGTTGAGACAGTCAATGCGTCGCTCAAGAAGGCCGCCGACGGTAAATTGAAGGGCATTCTCGGCTACGAGACTGCCGAGCTGGTTTCGAGCGACTTCAAGGGCGATGCGCGCTCCTCGATCGTCGACTCGCCGCTGACGAAGGTGGTGGGCAACTCGGTCAAAGTCATCAGCTGGTATGACAACGAGTGGGGCTACTCGAATCGTGTACGCGATCTGGTGCTCTTCCTCGCTGAAAAGGGCCTGTAAAAACTCGAGCACACGCGGATCTGATCCGGTCAATGGGTCAGGTCCGCTCACCTCTCTCCAACCTTGATGCGCGGAGCATCCCCCGGCAATGCGTCACAACATCTCGGGAACGTCGCCCTTTGAGCCCATCATTGGATTCTCACGTGCAGTGCGCGTGGGAGACATCGTCCATGTCTCGGGCACCGGCCCTGTAGGCGCCGACGACTCTGACGCAGCGACGCAGACTCGTCATACACTGGAGATTATTCGCACGGCTCTTGAAAAAGCTGGGGCACGGATGGAAGATGTCGTCCGGACCCGGATGTACCTGACACATGTAGAGGACTGGGAAACAGTCGGCCGTGTACACGGCGAGTATTTCGCATCGATCCGCCCGGCGGCGACCATGGTCGTGGTCGCCAAACTACTCAATCCAGCATGGCGCATAGAAATAGAAGCCGACGCAGCCATAAGCGATAGTAGAGAGCACCAAAAGTAGAGAGCACCAGGAAAGCCAGCAGAAATCATGAAGAAATTGACGATTCGCGATCTCGACCTTGCGCATAAGCATGTCTTCATGCGCGTCGACTTCAATGTGCCACTGAGCGATGACGGACGCGAGATCACTGACGACACCCGCATCCAGGAAACACTTCCTACTCTCGAATACGCGCTGCGCCACAAGGCGAAGCTCATCCTTGCCTCCCATCTGGGGCGGCCTAAGGGCAAGCCGAATCCGAAATACAGCCTGCGCCCCCTCGTTGACCGCCTGCGCATGCTGCTCGATCACCACCTCGGCGAACAGGTGAACGTGGCGTTTTCGCCCGACTGCATAGGTGAGCTGGCCACCGAGCTCTCCCGGCAGCTCGAATCCGGCCAAGTCCTGCTGCTCGAGAACCTGCGCTTCCACGCCGAAGAAGAAGCTAACGACCCCAAGTTCGCTGCGCAGCTCGCTTCCCTCTGCGACATCTACGTCGACGACGCCTTCGGCAGCGCGCACCGGGCCCACGCGTCCACTGAGGGCATCACCCACTTTGTGAAGAAGTCCGCCGCCGGCCTGCTCATGGAAAAGGAGCTGACCTGGATGAGCAAGGCTCTCGACGAGCCCGCCAAGCCCTTCGTCGCCATCCTCGGCGGCGCCAAAGTCTCCGACAAGATCGAGGTAATTGATAATCTTCTCTCCAAGGTCGACGCCATCCTCATCGGCGGAGGCATGGCCTACACCTTCCTCAAGGCCAAGGGTCAGGCCACCGGCAAGTCGCTCCTCGAAGCCGACAAAATCGACGTCGCCAAAGAAGCGCTCGCGAAGGCTGAAGCCAAAGGTGTGCGCTTCCTGTTGCCCGTGGATCACGTCCTCGGCGACAAATTCGCGCCTGACGCCAAGACACAACTCTTCGAGGGCGATGGTCCCTTCCCGGCTGACTGGATGGGCCTCGACATCGGCCCGAAGACCATAGCGCTCTTCTCAAAGGAAATCGCGGACGCCTCCACCATCGTGTGGAACGGCCCGATGGGTGTCTTCGAGATGCCGGCTTTCGCCGTGGGGACAACCAAGATCGCCAAGGCCGTCGCAGCCAATCAGGATGCCGTGTCAATCGTCGGTGGCGGGGATTCCGTTTCGGCAGTCAAGAAAGCCGGAGTCGGAGAAAAGATCACGCACATCTCCACCGGCGGCGGGGCATCGCTTGAATTTCTGGAAGGCAAGACGCTACCGGGCGTCGAGGCGCTTACGGATAAGTAGGACTTAACAGGCCTTCGCTATCTGATTTTGTTTTGCTCAGAAAGCCGTTGGATTTCCTTTTCCAGTGCGGCGCGCAGGGACGGACGTCCGCCTCTCCCATGATTCTCGATATCGTAAATGCGCCACTGCTCGTTCTCTTTTGCGAGGACGAGCACGATCGGCGTCGGTGCGCCATTCTGATCCGTGAAATTCACTGCGACCCTGCACAGGTTTTCGTGGGGCGCTTCGATCTGCAGCTTTAGGTGCTCAAACTTGACGTCCGTATCCTGGCAGTTGCAGACAGGATCGTAATCAATGACACCTGAGGATCCTGGTCCTACTTCCCTCTGATCCTCGAGCGCGAGTGCAATCAGAGAACTGTGAAAAACCGCTCCAGCGTTTTCCTCAAAGAGACTGGGCGGGTCGCCGTTTGCACCATATCGGCTGTAGACCGCCTGCACGAATTGTGTGACACCATCTGTGGCCTTTGTATTTTGTTTGGGAACAGTCTGCGCCCACAATTGAAAACTTAAGAGGATAGCGAAAGCTGTTACCTTTGTAGGCAGACAATTCATTTCGAAGGGCGAGTCCACTCCGCCTGAATCATTCTAATTGCACAAAACTGAAGGAAATTGATCCGAGCATGCCCCGCAAGCCACTGATCGCAGCAAACTGGAAAATGTACAAGACTCCCGCGCAGGCCGAGGAGTTTGTGAAGAAGTTCTTGCCTCTCGTCGCCGAGCAGACCCGTGCCGAGATCGTGCTCTGTCCTTCCGCGATTTCGCTGGCGGCAGTTGTAGCCGCTGTGAAGGACTCCGGCATCGCCGTCGGCGGGCAGAACATGCATTGGGCCGAGGAAGGTGCCTACACCGGCGAAACCTCGCCGCTGATGATCAAGGCAGTCGGCGCCACCCACGTCATCATCGGCCACTCGGAGCGCCGCCAGTACTTCGGCGAAACCGATGAGATGGTCAACCAGAAGATCCTCTCTGCCGTGAAAAACAAACTGACGCCCATCATCTGCATCGGAGAGACCCTCGAAGAACGCGAAGCCAACAAGACCGAAGAGGTTCTCCTCCGCCAGTGCCAGATAGCCTTTAAGGCCGTCGTACCCGAAGATGCCGAAAGCTTCATCGTTGCCTACGAGCCCGTGTGGGCGATCGGGACCGGGCGCACCGCAACACCGGAGATAGCAGGCCTCGCTCACTTCCACATCCGCAGCCAGATCGCGCGCCTGCTCGGCCGCAAGGCAGCCGACAGCATTCGCATCCTGTACGGTGGAAGCGTGAAGCCGGACAACGCAGCAGCGCTCTCAAATCAGCCGGAGATCGACGGCGCCCTCGTCGGAGGAGCCAGCTTGGATCCGCAGTCGTTCGCGAAGATCGTGAACTACTGAGGCACCGAGCGAAAGGATCCGATGCCGGAATTTGTGCGCATCATGAGCAAGGCCGACCTGCCCGCCGAGGGAGAGGCGCGCGAGGTGTACTGCGGAGACTACCAACTGTGCATCGCGCGCGTCGGCGGCGACATCAGCGTAATGAACAACATCTGTCCCCATAACGGAGGCCCACTCGGCGAGGGCATCATCGAGAATGGCAAAATCGTCTGCCCCTGGCACGCCTGGGCCTTCGACGTGAGGACGGGCGTAGCCGAACATGAGCCTCGCGCCCGCGTGCCCGTCTACGAGCACAAAATCGAAGACGATGACGTGCTGGCGAAGCTGGACTGAACTTCTAGTCCCGATCCGGCAGCAGCGTTGTCAGCGTTTCGAGACGTTCTCCTCTCCTGATTCGCCGCAGCTGGCGGTCTAAATGTCTGGCCGGGTTTTCCGTGCCGCCTTCATCGTCATCTTCGGCTTGTTCTTTTAGTCTTTCTGCAATCGCGTGCGCCACATCGGGCGCAACGAACAACTGTATTTGCTGGAAGGCAATTCCAAGGGCGAAGGTGGTCGGATAGAAGCCCCGGCGTTTTCTTTCCAGATGCCCTCTCCGCTTCCATCGCCATCTCCGATAGACAAAGACGCAGGCGGCCATAAACAAGGGAAGCCCTTGCAGCGCAAGGAGCACAGCAACAAATTTCATGAGTATCCACATCGCTTTCGGCGAGTACATCTGCGGACAAATCCGCGCGCACGGCAGTTTGGCGCTGTGCGATCACGCGGCTAGTGAGCCAGGATTTATGCGAGGGGAGGGGGACGCTGGAAGAGAGATGGCCGATCTGTAAGCCGGCGCCGGATCGCGAGAGTCGTTTCTGCCGGGAGCCACAGCGACCGAGGAACGCTTACAAGTCCGAAGAGGAGAACAGGCAGAAAAACAAACCACGCCGTGTTCACACCGTGGACAAACGCCTGCGACGTGAGAAGAAGAAGCAGGCCCATCGCGACGGTGATTGCCAGCAGAGCCGTCAACACACGCTGGTGGCGATGATGAGTCACGCGGACAGTATACGATCCGCGGGTCACTGTCGCAGAAGACACCGTTTCCTTGCTACGCTCAGAGATAGAATGCCTGAGAACACCCCCGCACCTGAGAAACCGCAAGACACAAGCCTCTGGTGCCCCAACTGTGCCCACGTCGTCAATGATCCCCTCGTCTGCGGAGACTGCTCCGCCGTCATCTGCCGCATCTGCGGCACCCCGCTTGAATCCGCCGACGAGCTCGCTTTTGGCTAAGAAGCAGCAACCACCGCGGCAAAAAGCTGCGGCGCGCATCCCACAGCATCCGTCGCAGACCTCCCCGCCGCCTGTTATCAGCGGACGGTGGCTCGCCTGGGCGCTCCTGGTCGCGCTGTCCGCAGCCGTGATCTGCGCTTACGCAGCGCTCTGTCTGCTCGTCTACCAGGGACAGTGGCAGCTTGTACTGCATCCTTCGGCAGCCATCACCAGGACTCCTGCCTCACACGGCCTCAAATTCGACGACATCCGCTTCGACTACACCGAGACCGGCTGGCCGCGCCTCGACGGATGGTGGGTGCCCGCCGACACAGACGCTCGATGGAGCGCCAGCACTATCCTGTACCTGCACAGTGGAGACGGCTCTCTCTCCGGCGCCGTCGATGACCTCGCTACCCTTCACTCTCTCGGTATCAACGTCTTCGCCTTCGACTACCGCGGATACGGACGCAGCGCCGAACCCAGGCCCCGCGAGAAGCGCATGCGCCAGGATGCCGGAGCCGCCTGGAGCTACCTCACCGACACGCGCCACATCGCCCCGAAATCCATCGTCATTTACGGATCAGGAATCGGCGCGAGCCTCGCTGCCGATCTCGCCGTAAAGCACACGCCCGCAGGATTGATTCTCGACGGTCCCACCGAGCCCGCACGACAGCTCATCAGGGGCGACGCACGCGCCCGCCTCGTTCCCGGTTTTCTCATCACCGAGCGCTTCGACCCGGCCGAGAGCCTGCAAGCCCTGGGCGTCCCCAAGCTCTTTCTCGACCGCAACGGTGCGAAATCGCGCACCGGTGAACTCTACAAAGCCGCGGCGCTTCCAAAAGAGTATTTTGAGTTGGGACAGGGCGCATTCGAGCCCACGCTGCGCCGTTTCCTCGATGAAGTTTTGCCATAAGACTGCGCTTTCGATACAAGGGTCGAATACACGGACCAAGGGAGAATCGATAAATGTTCAGCTCGTTCGAGAGGATCAGGCCGCTGTCAGCCCTCGTTGCCCGCCTCGTGCTGGGAATCATCATGGCCGTCCACGGATCCCAGAAGATATTCCCTCGCGGTGCGCTCTACCAGTTTGCCCAGTTTGTCGCACACCTGGGACTTCCCTACTGGCTGGGCTACGTCGCGGCCTTCACCGAGCTCTTCGGCGGAGCATTCCTCATCCTTGGTTTGCTCGTCCACCTGGCCGCGCTGGGAGTGGCCATCGACATGGCCGTCGCAATTATCAAGGTCCATCTTCATCATGGACTTACCGGACCGGGCGGCTACGAATTCCCGCTCGCCTGCTTTGCCCTGGCCGTGGTTCTTATGGGTACGGGAGCCGGGTATATCTCCGCCGACGGCTACGTCTTTCGAGGCCGAGGCGTTCGGTGATAGATTGAGTGTTAGAACTTTAGATAAAAGTGAGTGAACTTCACTCACTTTTCATAATTCCTGCCGCCCCGCGCCCTTGACAATCCTCTCTCCGGCCCGATACCTTAGCAGTCGTAAGGCGTAAGTGCTAACCGGCTGCCGGTCCAAGCGGCGGCCCGCACCTCCCGCCGAACTACAACGTCCTTGGAATTTTGTAACAAAACCCGCGGGATATACCCGCGCGAAGGAGAAGCAACGCAATGGCAACTGCAACCGTAGCGACCACCTTTACTCCGCTGCACGATCGTATCCTGCTTCGGCGTGTCGATGAGGGTGAGACCATCCGTGGCGGCATCATCATTCCCGACAGCGCCAAAGAGAAGCCGCAGGAAGGCGAAGTAATTTCCGT
>Ga0206866_1003_pt1 | contig 36359 bp, 45 predicted proteins | sample Alteio_BWOrgCont_40_FD_152626 | JGI IMG/M metagenome (GOLD analysis project Ga0206866, IMG submission 152626) | Enriched cells from forest soil in Barre Woods Harvard Forest LTER site, Petersham, Massachusetts, United States -... | ecosystem: Environmental > Terrestrial > Soil > Temperate forest >... | reverse complement strand
AGACGATTCACCCTTTCCTGGATGGCAATGGTCGTATAGGGCGGCTATTAATTGTGCTGATGTTGATTGAGGGCGATTTGTTGTCCACGCCAATCCTGTATCCTTCATACTATTTTAAAAAATATCAGATGGACTATTACCACCATCTTGACGCGGTAAGAACTTTGGGAGATTTTGAGGGTTGGATGCTATTTTATTTAACTGCAATTCGCGATAGTAGTATCGATGCTTACAAACGAGCAAAAGACATTCAGGCGTTACAAGAAAAAATCACGCAAAAAATTATCGATAACTCTATCAAAGCGCCGGCCACCAAACTTCGCGCATTGTCGCTATTGTTTGTGCATCCAGTGATGAGTATTGGTATGCTGAGCACAGAGCTTGATATCACGTACAATACTGCAGCGCAGATAATGACGGACTTTTTGGCAATTGGTTTTCTTGAAGAAACAGGTGGTGTAAAGCGTGGCAAGCTGTTTAAGTTTGCGGATTATTTGAATCTGCTTGATCGCTCATACGATAGAGGTTAGCCGAAAGGGTTTTTGGCAGTAATCGTGTATAAAAAAAGCTCCTGATTGTTATCTGTTTCAAAACAATCAGGAGCTTTTTTTTACTTTATAAGATTCTTATTCTGGTTGTCTGGCGGTATAATCAAGCGCAACGCCTGATTGCTGATTCGTTACTTTCAATTTAGTAACTTTGACATCTGATTCCTATTCCTAACGGGTGTCGCATAACAGCTTGGATTATGCAAACAATCAAAACTTGTGCGTTGTGTGTGTCGCGCCACGCCTTTACCGCTTCGGGCATGCCGCCAACAGCAAGATAGTGGCCCAACAATTTTAAGGCTTGTTGATGATGCTGTTCATCCAAAGTTTTTTGTGGGGAGCTTCCTCAAATTAAATAATAAAATTGTTAGCTTTGAGCCTTAAGCCATTTGTCGTAAGTTGCTTGTAGTTTGGTAATGTTTTCACCAAGCTGTTGAGGAGTTTGGGTTTTGAGCTCAGTAGCTTCTCGCTCCTCTTTTACTGCTTGTGGCGCAACGCCTTCATGTACTTCTTGTTCGTCGACGGCTTTGGCTTCCACATCCTCATCCTCTTTTGCTCTTTTTACGTCTGCTGGCGCTCCTGGTGCGACAACTGCCGCTACAGGAGCTGCGGGTTCTGCTGACACTGCGGCAGGAATTTTTTCTATCGCTGTATTTGTTGCTTCTAGTCTAGGTTTATATTGTTTATATATATCCTTAATTTGCTTTTGATGATGTGTGGATAATTTGAGTTTTTTTAATTTATTCAGTGTGATTTGCGCATCTTCGATACTGCGATTTGTATCGGTGATAGCTTCTGCAATAACTTTACCATTGCTTGTATTTTGGTCAATCAAATAAGCATCAAGAGCGTCAAGCTCATTTTCTTTAATCAAATCATCGGCATCTTTCAGAGCGTTTTGAAATAGCCATACCGTATCACCTTCTTTAGTTCTTGGCTCATGAGATCCATGTGAAGCTTTATCATGACCAGGCTCGTTCTTGCTGTTTTTTATTTGAGCGCTTGGAGATTTCCCGGTATCGCCGCCACCACTACTGTTATTTTTGTCATTCTTAGAAGGACTACCAGCAGAAGAGCCACCATGTGAACCACCGCCAGACGAGCCGCTACCAGATTTATCGCCAGCGCCAAAAGTAGGTGGTGCTGGTGGTGTATAGCCGCCCGCACCATAGCCGCCACTGTAGGGTGACGCATAAGGATTGTAATCGAATGGGGGGGCATATGGGCTATACGCGCTTGCTTGACTTTCTGTTTTTCTGCTCACTTTGCCTGGTACATATTCGCGATTCTTTTTTGAACCTTCGAGTGCTTTTTTCGTATCCGCTTCCGCACTTTCCCGCATTTTTTTGGCGGTTGGTTCGTAAGCGGCGATAATGTTGTCTAAATCTGCAGGAAGCGAAAGGCTAAATAGAGCTTCGATGTAATGGCCCAGAATTTTGCGAATCGCATCGCGAGACTCTTTGGTAACTGGCTCTATGCCAAAATCATCAACCTCAACTTGTGGCTCGAGGCTTACCAATGAATCGTTCAATTGGCCGAGGTTGTTATACAGCGCTTCGTTTTCAATGAGATCATTGAGATATTTATAATCGCCCGTTTTGGGATCCTTATCTTTCATGATAGTCAATTTGTGCACCAGGTCTTCCAGCTGCTTTTTGATGCTCTCCCAGGTGAAGTTTTGCTTCCAACCTTTTATTTTTCCTTGATCTGACCATTTTTTGAGTTTACCAACAAAATCGATATAGCGTGCGATTTTATGCATAAAACTATTGGTGTGTTTAATAATGCTCTCAATTCTGTCTAACGCTTCGTCTTGTTTTTTGCGCGGTTTTTGTGGTTTGACCGGTTCTGGTTTTGGCGCAACAACCAGATTTTCATTTTCAACAGGCGGTGCAACTGGTGGTACATATTCTGTCGTTGGTTGTTCAAACAGAACTTGATTCATAAATGCTTCAAGCTCTTCAGGTGACAACTGCTCTAATTCTTGCGTGAGTTGTTGTACGTCGTTATCAAATTGCGCCCGTTGTTCATCGGTCATTTTAGCCCGTTCTTCTTCTACAGCTCTTTCCATAGCCTGCAAATCTTCTTGGGTAAACATTTGATTGTTAAAGTCAGGTTGGGCGCCAACGTTTCCGTTATAAGGCATGGTGTTTTGGCCGTACATAGGGGCGTCTGCGTGGCAATAAAGTGCGGGCAATAGGAGTGTTACACCTATTGCAAGAAGGGTTCTTGTTATTTTTTTATGGTTCATAGTATCCTCTTTTTAATGAATAATACGTAATATGCATAGATACAAGATACCATTAAATCGAAAAATATTCAATTGGGGTCTATATGTGGGTTAAATATCGATCGCGAAGGGCTTTTCCTAATAAAACACGCTGCGGGTTCCTGCTTGTTGAAATTGGCACCTCTTTATTGCTATTTTGCGCGATTGCCAGCACCATATTCTTGTTTTATTGGCGCATGGTGGCAATCAGATACGAAGCGCGCCGATATCTTGAAGCAACAACGATTGCCAGCAATACACTAGAGGCGATCTCTGTGGAGCCTGCGCAAATACAAAAAGTTGCTGTGCAACAAGATCCTTTTGTTGTTACCTGTCGCATGGGAGCTCTCGATGAATATAATTTTGTGCCTATTGAAGTTAATGTTTCGTGGCAATCGCTGGACGGTCAAAAAAGATCGTTGGTGGTATCGTCGGGAATTATTGTTCCGCAAGCCATTGATGGAGGAGGTGCGTGATGAGGCACAAAGGCTTTTCGCTTATTGAATGTACGATCTACTGTTTTTTGTTTGCGGTGTTGGTAACGATGGTGTTTACCTGGGCCACGCGTATGCAGATGCTGGTAGTACAAAAAAATAATGCAGGAAGCTCTTTAATGAGTGCGCATGCAGCACAAGATCTTTTTGCGCGAGATGTTTCCATGGCGTATGCGCAGTCAACTTCGTGGAAAAAAAGAGCCGAACAAGAGTTGATTTGGCACACGCGTGATGTTGATGTTGGATGGATATTTGACCAGGGTAAACTGTTTCGCATCGAAGGTGTGTATGCTACTTCGACGCAATCATGGGTAAAAAAAAGTAAAAGTTTAATCGCAGATCATCTGACCAAGGTAACATTTGCATGTAATGTTGGCGCTCGTTACGAGGTCGTAAGCGTGCAATCTGTTATTGATGACATACAAAGAGTTATCACCATTAAAAATAGGGAGCTTGTATGAGTAAAGCAGGGTTCAGTTTAGTTATGGTGCTTTTTGTGCTGAGTACAATGACGATAGTTATTACAACGGCAATGCGCAGTTCTTTGTTACATTTAGACCTTGCTTTACAGCGATTCACCTACGAACAGCAAAGGTGGGCGGCGCAGGGGATTGTCAACTATGGCATTGCGTACGCACACAAGCATGCGGCGACATTGGTAAAAAATAAGGGTTCATCCAATATAGCAGTCGACAATGTATGTGCCAATTTGTTGCCCAATTATAGTGGCAGCTGTTTATTAACACCTGGTGATGGTGTTATTGCGGTGCGCGCAGAACTCAAAAAAAATCAAGAAATCGCGATCGCTATGGGGTGCACTTGCGAAGTGACCTTTGATCGTACAGATCCTGATAAAGAAAAATTAGCAAGTTTTGGCATTCGTGATTGGCACATCGATGAAGCGATCAACTAAATTGTTATTAGTTGGTTTGTCAGCATTGTTATTAAGTGCTGCATTTTTTTGCCCCGCATACTGCTGTTGGTTTGTGTTTGTATTTTTGATACCAATTTATTATGTAGCGTTGAGATCACAAGTTCCCTTAGATTTTTTTGATGGATTGTGGTGGGGACTGATTTTTTTTGGCACGCATTTTTTTGACATCGTGGTGCTTTTAGCCCAAAAAGCGCAGGGGAGCCTCAGGGTTCCGCTTGGCATAGCGCTCATTGTTTACTGTGCCTTGTACGTAGGAATGTGGTTTTGGGCAACAAGTTGCATAACTAAATTATACAAGCGCGCATGGTGGCGACAAGCATGTTGGTGCTTGACCACACTGTTATATTTTTACTTTGTCATGCATAATTTATTTTGGATATTTGGTAGTTGTACGGGCTATTGCTTTGGTTCACCATTATTACCGTTGGCACACTATCCAATTTTTTTGTTTGCGTTGCCATTTTTTGGGCATACTTTTTTGCTCGCATGTTTGTGCGTTGCGCAAATGGCGGCAACCAGGTGTTTAACAACAAAATCACGGGGTTGTTGTGTACTGTTCTTGTTGTGTTTAATTCCTTTTTGCGTAGGTCTGAAAAAGACAGGACAGGCACAAATACCATCATATGTTGCAACGCTTGGTTACGTACAGCCACCACCAAAAACATTAACCAACATGTATGATCGAGCGGAAGAGATCAATGCTCGCATTACAAAAATTATCAATAAAAATTCCGATATACGTTCTCTTTTAATGCCCGAATCAAGTCTCTGTGGTTCGCTCAACCAGCACAACGAAATATTGGATATGTGGGGATCCAACGCATTAAAAGATACAACAATTTCGTTATATATCGGTTCGTTTCGAACCGATATAGGAACAAATTTATTTGTAACATTATATCAACTAAAGGGGGGTCGCATAACAAATCATTATGACAAAAAAACATTGTTCCCCTTCACTGAATTCGTTCCGCATTGGTGCCAAAAAATTAACGTTATAAGGAACTTATTTTTTAAAGAAAAAGAAAAGGAATTTTCTACAAAGGATTCAGAAAATGTTTTTTTTAACACTGCTACTGATATTGAAGCGCAACCTTGCATATGTTCTGATTTTTATTGCTGCCGCTCGTGGCGATCGACGGAGGATCGGCCAATTTTACTGGCTGTAAATGATTCATGGTTTTGTCATAATTACCTGCGACGCTTGATGTTTTTATACGCTGTTTTTTTCGCGATAGAAATGAAGCGCGATATTATTTATGTCGGTCATTATTTTGGCGCATGGATAGGTAAAAAAACTGGAAGAGCAATTTTTTTATAATAAAATACTGCAGCTTCTCTCTCTTTTTTTTTTGAGCTATACTAAGCGCATGGTAAAACAATAAAAACTTATACATATAAAGGAACATGATGATGAAAGTTTTTTTACTCAAAGATATAGAAAAAGTTGGACTAGCCGGCGAAGTTATTAAAGTCGCTGATGGTTACGGCAAAAACTTTTTATTGCCACGCAAATTGGGTGTGGAGATCACACCGCAAAATGAAGGCTTTTACAAAAAGCGTGAAAAGTTGGTTGAGCAACGCAAAGAAGTAATTTCCAACAAAACTTCTATGCTTGCTGAAAAAATTAGCGGTATCAAACTTAGTTTAGCACGCAAAATGCATGATGATGGAAAATTGTATGGCGCTGTCGCTTCTTCAGAAATTGTTGATGCGTTAAGCGAAAAAGGAATTAGTGTTGCCAAGAGTCAGGTTGAATTTAACAAATCAATCAAAACAAAAGGTAGTCACGAGGTTGTTATAAAATTATCCTCAACACTAAAACCAACTATTACGGTTACCATAGTTCCGGAATAGTTATGAAGGCGTCATCTACTCATGCAAACCAACAATCGGCAACTTCCAAGCAGATCAAGACCAGATGACCATTCAACCTTTTTAGGTAAACAACTCCCAGCATCACTCGAAGCGGAAAGAGCGGTGCTGGGAGCACTACTTCTTAATGATGAATATTTGGGTCGTGTTTCGGAATTTTTATTGGCAACGGACTTTTATAATCCGGCACATAAAATTATTTATCAAACATTTCTCACACTCGCGCAAGAGTTTAAAAGAATTGATTTGGTAACCCTACAAGATCAACTTGCAAAAAATGAATATCTAGAAGCGGTCGGCGGCATTGTTTATTTAATTTCATTGCAAGAAGATATTCCCTCCGTTGGACTTATTGAGCAACACGCCAAAATAATAAAAGAAAAAGCAACCTTGCGCCAATTGATTGACTCGGCGTCAGGCATTATTGCCAACTGTTACCAACAAAATGAACAAGGAATTGAAATAGTTCTTGATCAAGCGGAAAAAACTATTTTTCAAATTTCCAACAAACGGGCAACTCAAAGCTTTGTTCAACTTAACATTTGGCTTAAAAAAACCTTTCAACATTTGTCTGATATAAAAAGTCACAGCAAAGGAATCACCGGAATTCCATCTGGTTATAAAAAATTGGATCAGATGACTTCTGGATTTCAGGGTGGCGATTTGATGGTCTTGGCTGCTCGTCCATCTATGGGTAAAACCGCATTAGCATTAAACATAGGAGCTGCTGCTGCTCAGCAAGGATTTTGTGTGGGTATATTTTCATTGGAAATGGGAGCTGAACAACTCACCTTACGTTTGCTTTCATCAGAATCTGGCATTGGACATCACAATATTAGAAACGCAACTATTACATCAGAAGAATGGATGGAGCTCACCAATGTTGCTGCGCGACTTGGAGATCGAAAAGTTTTCATAGACGATACAGCCATGCTTGATGTTATGGAGTTGCGGGCAAAAGCACGCAAACTTAAGATGGAACATAATCTTCAATTTTTGATTATCGATTATCTTCAATTGATGCATACGGTAAAAAAACATGAAAATCGGCATCAAGAAGTTTCAGAAATTTCTCGATCAATTAAAGCGTTGGCAAAAGAGTTAAATATTCCAATCTTAGCATTGTCTCAGTTATCACGAGCTGTAGACAGCCGTCTGGACAAGCGCCCGATGCTTTCCGATTTGCGAGAATCAGGAGCAATTGAGCAGGATGCGGATTTAATTATGTTTCTTTACCGAGACGTAGTGTATAACCCCGAAGCAGAAAATCCAGCATCGGCAGAATTGATTATTGGTAAGCAACGTAATGGACCAACAGGTACCGTATTTTTAAACTTCATGAAAGAGCTGACAAGGTTTGATGACACTGACGAAGGATTTTAGTTAAAAAAATAAAATTTGTGTTATTATTATGGCGAATCTATAAAACTCAATAATAAATAAAGGATTGTTCATGGCAAAAGGAAAATTGGCTAAAAAACATAGTGACATTTTATTGAGTATTATAGCGTTATTTATTGTGGGAAGTTTGTGTTGCAAGGGAGCACTTTCTCTACTGTAACGGACAGATACAGGCACGTTAAGCAGTGCCGATACATAATGAGTTATACAAAGTTTTTAATTTTATTTCACCGCACCTCTAACCAAAAAAGTACACCCTAAAGGAACCATTTTGAATCATATGACAAAAAATTTCATCTTTGTTTTATTACTATCCAACAACATTACCACACCATCAGAAGATACTCGGTCTTATAACGATCAACTATCGCAAGACACTGCTGCTGATTGCCAATATGTGAGCAAAAGTGTATGGCGTCCCGTACAAGAAAAAATTCGTGATACCGTTGTGCAAATATTTTCACAAGTAATCGAATTTGATTGGATGCAGCCTTATCGAACTCCTATGCAGTACACATCTCGTGGCAGTGGTTTTTTTATTAATGCCGAGGGATGTATCATTACTAATGCTCATGTTGTTGACCAGGCAATTGCTGTTTGGATCCAAATTCCTTCTTTGGGCAAACGTTTAATAGACGTCACCATTGTGAGCATATGCCCGGATCGAGATTTGGCACTACTAAAAGTAACCGATGAAGATTTAGCAAGTATTCGACAAGCGCTTGGGCATATATCATTCCTTCCATTAGGAGATTCCGATTGCGTACTGCGATCTGACGAAGTTCTTGCCTTGGGATATCCATTAGGACAAGAATCACTGAAAAGTACAAGTGGCGTGGTCAGTGGTCGTGAACAAAATTATATCCAAACAAGCGCTGCCATAAATCCAGGAAACTCCGGTGGTCCTTTAATCAATGCATTGGGACAAGTAATTGGCATAAATAGCGCCGGCATAACAGAAGCACAAAATGTTGGGTATGCCATTGCTGTTAATGATTTAAAAGTAGTATTGCCAGATCTTTATAAAGTTAAGTTACTCAGAAAACCTTTCTTGGGAATTTTATCAGTCAATGCAACAGATCATTTGACAAGCTATTTGGGCAATCCACAACCAGGTGGATGTTATGTTGTTGAAATTGTTAAAGATAGTCCCTTGTATAAAGCGGGTATTCAATCGGGTGACATGATTTACGAAATGAATGGCCATCGCTTGGATATTTATGGCGAAATGACGGTGCCTTGGTCAGAAGACAAAGTTTCCATCATCGACTATGTTTCTCGTTTAGCAATTGGCGATGATGTGCAGTTGGTTGTGTATCGCAATGGCGAACGCCAAGAGTATGCAGTAAAATTTGCTCACTCACAAGTGCTGCCAATTCGAAAAATTTATCCTGGTTACGAAGAGATTGATTACGAAGTTTTTGGTGGCATGGTGGTTATGGAATTAACCATGAATCATATCAAAACGTTAATTAATCATGCACCCGGTCTTGCAAAATATACAGAAATGAAAAATCAATCTGATAACGTATTGATCATTACTCATATTTTTCCAAATTCCCAACTGTATCGCGCAAGAACCTTAGCTCCTGGCGTTACGCTCAAGGAAGTCAATGGTGTGGCCGTTAATACACTTGCTGAACTGAGAGACTGTTTGGCGTTAAGTTTTGATAATAATTATCTGACCATTAAGGCTGTTGATAACTTAACACGCGCTTCTGATAATCTGTTGGTTGTGTTGCCATTTGATAAAGTGCTGCAAGAAGAAGTTGTGCTCGCTCGTAGCTTCCATTACGAAATTTCACCAACTGCTTTACAACTATTTGATATGGCGGAGCAAAAGAATAAGAATTAAAATAAAAAAAGAGCCGATTTTTGAAGCTTGGCTGCGGAGCCTGTCCTGCTGCGTCCGCCGAAGCTTCATGCGAAGGCTGGAAACGAAGTTGAAGGGACGGACATCGAGCAGAGCTCTCGATAAACAAAGCCTAACCAAACAAATGTTTTACCCCAAAAAAGGAGAACATAATGACAATATTAGGAGTAGACCCTGGGTTTCAATTTGCCGGTTTTGGCATCATAAAAAAAGAGGGCGGCAAAGCCATTGTCCTAGATTATGGCTTTCTTAAAATGAATCCAACAAAAAGCCTCGATACGCGCTTGGCGATATTTTATGATTTCTTTGCAGAAAAGATTCAAACGCATGGTGTCACCAACCTTGCTTTAGAAACGCCATTTTTAGGTAAAAATGCACAAAACTTTTTAAAATTAGGTTACTTGCGCGGCGCACTTTATTTGCTTGCCAACAAAAACGGCCTTATTTTACATGAATTTTCACCCAGAGAAGTTAAGTTATCAGTCACCGGGCATGGTGGCGCAAGCAAAGAGCAACTTGCTCGAGTGGTATTGCAACTTTTCCCTAAAATGATCGTGCCAGAAAAAGCCGATGTCACCGATGCATTAGCTGTAACATTATGTGGATTATGGCAGCATCGCTATAGTAATTTGTTGCAGGGAAGATAGGGATAAGCTTGTTTTTTATACATACTTGAGGCAAACTAAGGGTGATTTTTATACATAATAACTAAAAAGTTACCCCCGTTTTTATACATTTACCCTGAGAATCTCGATTAATAAGAAAAGGACAAAGTTGAAGAGAGCCATAGACCATTTTTTACTGGAATGGAAGCAACGGGAAAATAAAAAACCTTTACTGCTCAGGGGCGCTCGCCAAGTAGGCAAAACTCATGCTGTTAGAACCTTGGGCAAAACTTTTGAATATGCAGTTGTAAAACCTTTAATTGACGCTCACGAACATATGCGCAATGCTTTTATGTATTTGGTGCGATAATCAAAATCGAAACTGTTATTTTTTCTCTTTATTGTACAAGTTTTCTTCCGCACGCTTCACATCATCAGTTGTTATATAATCCAAGATTGACGACGGGGCATCGTTCATTGAGGCGCGGGCGGGGCCAGCAGGAAGGAGAGATGTCACAGAAAAACGTGCTTGACCTTGGTTCAATGCATTCAACCTTATCGCCTCTTGTCTTGCCTCTGACGTGAATGCGTCTAGTCTTATTGGTGGAATTTCTTGCTCATTAAAACACGCAACAAGACAAGCGAGACAAAGCGGAGGACAAATCGCTACAGCTGCAAGAGCGCATCCCTTCATATTTTCACCCCGACATGTATAACTTTGCGATGAAAACAATAGAGTGCTTGCTAAACAAAAAGTCATAAATTTCTTCATAAATATCTGCCTCAATTACATTAACATGTAAAAAATAACCATCAGGATCGTAATATTATTTTTGGCAATTGGCAACAGCAGTTTAATCAAACAGTTGCAATTGTTAAATCTAATAAGCTAAGCTACTTTTTGAGGGTGCAAAAACCATTACTGTAGGCTCTTAAGTGGAAGGGGGTTCCACCAAATGAAGCATATGCACATGTCACACAATGGACAGGGCGTCGCGCCGTTACTCATCAATCAGCCATTAACCGATACGGATATTTTTACGCTCCAAGATGCGTTCCTCGATAATGGTTTTCATTATATTCAGGTAAAAGATGTTGATGCGGGGCGCGCGCTTATTGAAACATTTTTATATTCACTTGGTACCTATCACTTTATTGGATGTTTAACCGTTGCCCAGCAAGCATTAAATAGTACCATCACCGATGTGCAGCTTGAGCTGTTCGGGGCGCATACATATGGCAAGCGTTGCGGTGACTTAGAAGAATTTTTTATTGAACAGTTTTATTACGACTTTTTATGGATTGAAGCGTGTCATGAGTTACAAGCAACGGCGTGGTACGATGCTTTTAAACAAAAAATAGTAGAACTGAACCTTAATCAGCACATTCCCATAATTATACTGTCGTATGAAGAAAAATGAGTTGCTTCTGATAATGGTTATTATGTCAAATTGAAAATATTCATCTATTTTCATTGTCAAAACAAGAAACATCGTAACACAGATTTCCGCTTCTATTAATCCACATTCCTATCGGCAGCTGGTTGTTTGTCTCTTTTTTTTTATACACAAAACGATCGTGAGTTGCAGGGATGGTATCACGCGATTCATTTTCATACCGCAAGCTGCCACCGTAAAAAACCTTATCGCTAATCGCTATCGGTGCAAAATGGTACTGACCATCAACCGATTGGGTCATGTTAACGCTCTTTTTTTGGTGTACATTATATTTAAAAATGTCCAAATTGTTGCAATCGTCTGGTGCAGCGCTCATATAAAAAATATCCCCCCCTGCGTGTCGAGGTAACAATGGTAACATTTTTTCGTGTAACGCATCCGGATTTTCTGAGCGATACGTATAACCGCCACCTGCTTCTTGCGAAATTAATGACAAGGGGATGTCAAAAGAGAACAGTTGGGTCGATTGCCATGCACCGTTTTCATACTTTTTGACTTGATAGTATGCCAATGTAATTATCGTGTCTTGTGGGTCAATTTTTTGTGCGTGTTGTATAAAAAAGCCATAATCCTCTGTTTCCATATGCAAAAAGGCAATCGGTTGCTCGCCGCAATCCATTATGCATCTGTTTGATGGTGGGTGATCTGTATGCTTGTAGGCCAGGCCAAGTTCTTTTTGTTTAAGAAAAATTTCAACGCGCGCGTCAAATGATTCCGGGCATTCAGAAGAGTCCAAACTATTGAAATTTGATTGTTGATCATCGAGCGGGCAATAAGGGACCTGCATAATGCTATACAACAGCAGTTCGTCAGTGGTTCGTTGTATATAAAACAGTTGCGCGCCTACTTTTTGAGGATACATGCAATCTTTGCCTGCTTGTCTGCAAAGACACTGCGCGGCCAATTGCATAGAACCTTGAAAAATAGCAGAAAGACCGTGTTCTTTTGCGCTAAAATAAAAGTTTTGTGCGTCAACCCATGTGATAGATTCAAAATCGTATATACATTCGTACAGATCAATTGATTTGGGGCTATGTTTATTGAACAGCTTAACTTTAATGCGTCCATTATCAAGAAAACTAAAACCCTTCCCCTCAGGCAGTATTGAAATACCAACGGGCATGCAACTGGAGGATTTTAGCGCCTTGCAAATAATCTTTGTCTCAGGATCCCACAATAACAGCTCAAGCTGATCGTATGATTTTTGATAAAGCATATAAAGATAAGATTGGTCACCTTTTTTTATTGACGCAACGGGATAAAGGTACTCATGGGCATAGGATGCATGTACGAGCACCAATAATACCGTTGAACAAAGTATGTGTAAAATCATTTTACTCCCTGTTTTCACTTTTTTATTACAACGTTTTTATCATTTTGTACGTAATAAAATCAACTCCTTTATAAGCATGTTTTTTGTACAAGCGCTTAACAACTTTAAATCCATGACGTTCAAAAAAGGGTTGCGCTCGCACACTCGCCTCAGTTCTTATCGAGCTCAACGCAAGCAGGCGAGCCTGTTTTTCGATAGCATCCATAAGAGTTGTTCCGATTCTTTTCCCCTGAAAATCTTTATGCACAAACAGTCTTTCCAAATAACCATCGACCGTCATATCACCAAAACCTACTATAACCGTATCAATTTCGGCAACATAAAAAACATTAGCCTCGCAGTTGCGTATCATTTGGGCAAATTCGTCATTGGCAGGTGCCCACATATTGAGCAGCTCGGGGGGATAATCTTGTGCGTTTATTGTATGGACCGTTTCATAAAAGAGTTGCCCAACAGTTCGCGCGTCAGCTTGGGTGAATTTTCGAATAATCATAAGGTGAGCATTTTCTTTTAGAGGTGAGATATGAACTTGTTTTTGTAGTATCAGATATGATTATAGTGAAAAAATGGTTTAAAATAAACCATCGCATTGACCGAAATCAATGCGATGGAAAAAAGGAGAGTAGTAATGAAGCCTAGATAAACGTAGCGTTTACTTACACAAGATCGTTTAAGATCCGGTTCATCGTATACCCTCTTGTTGTTCTTAATAAGATTTAAGATTAAGGATTTATATATCAAATGTCAAATATTGAAGATTTTTAAAAAGCTTGGCTTTTGCGGCTTATTTCACTCAATATTACTTCCTATGGTATAATGTTTTTTTATGTCTGTCAAGTAAACAATATTAAAAATGTCCGCTGGGACTAGCAATTGTTTCAATATGTCAATTTTATGCAATGGGCGCCCATATCGCGTATTTTTTGCTCGAAAAAGCCCATTGTTAAGGGGGAAGTGAATATAAGTTGGCTCTGCAAACCCGTAAGGATCGAGAGTAGCACATCTGCCCTTTGGGCATCAAAATCGGTCATAAAGTCGTCCAATAAAAATATTGCCGCCCCCTTTTGGAGGGTTAAAAGCTTAATTTGGGCTATTTTAACCAGAAGAACAATAAGTTTTTGTTGGCCCCGCGAGGCGTACAATTTTGACCGTTTATCCTGAAAATTGATAGCAAAATCGTCTAAATGAGCTCCAAAGAGTGAACGACCAAAGCGCACCTCTTCTTGTTTGAGCTCGCTATTTGCTTGCATAAAATCATCAAAAGTCGCCCAATCGCCCATTTTTTTGGGCCCATAGGTGAAATCAACCGCTATTTGACTGTCAAAATTGAGCCGTACGAGCTCGCTCACCTCTTGGCCTATTTGGTGTAACATGGCTTGTCGTTTGGCCTGAATAACCCTGGATTTCTCCCAAAGCTGCCGGGTCCACAACATATAAGAGTCATGGTCGCGCGCGCCACCTAAAATCAGCTTAGCCCTATTGTCTGCAACGACTTTATAGTCCCGAATTGTAGCGATAAAGGTTGCGTCGTGAAGCAAGATGGCTTGGTCAAGAAAGGCCCTGCGCACATCTGGCCCTTCATTAATAAGCGCCAAATCTGTTTCTGTAAGTGTCACGATGCGATAATGGTCCAATAACTCTTTGTACGAGCTTACCGCTTGTTGATCGATTTTGACCAATCTTTTTTTATCTGAAAAACCAACTTGTACCTCATGAGCTTGTTGTTGATCGGATATTGTTTGATTAAAAGACGCCTTGATAAAAAAACCATCCCGACCAAATTGAATCAACTCTCGGGGACTATGCGTTCTGAACGATCGCAGATAACAAAGATAATGAAGCGCCTCCAAAATGGTTGTTTTGCCTGATCCGTTGTTACCTTCAACAAGCACTATGGCGCCATCTATATCAAGAGTTACCTGAGAAAAACAACGAAAATTTTTTATATGAATCTGCGTTAGATGCATAGCGAGAGCCCCCTGTTTATCTGCGTATCGTGTCGAAGCTATATTATTGGGCGTGTGTTGGTGCTACCGGCATAACAAGGTACAACAAATGATAATCGGCAACATGGGATTCAAAAATAATAGGCTTTGATGAATTTTTTAAATAAAATGTCAGCGCGTCTTCATTAAATACTTGCAAGCCATTTAACAAATACGGAGCATAGAATCTAATGTCGAGTTCAGCTCCCGTAAAATCGGTCAGCGACAACTCTTCATCAAGCTTACCAACCTCCTTGTTTTGCATAGAAACGTTGAGCGTTTGAGGAGCAAAACCAAACTTGGTAGCTAAAAACTGTCCCGATAACAAGCATGATGACCTGCGTAACGTTTTTATAAAATGTCCTCTGTCAACTTTTGCTGGCAAGAAATCTTTTTTGTCTATGATGGTGCTATATTGTGGAAATGGATCACCCAATACTTTGGTAAAGAAATTAAACGAGTCACCAGAAAACACAAGTTGATTTCCGCATACACCTAAAAATATGACGGCGTCATCAGAACTTTCTAAAATCTTTTTTACTTCAAAAATTGCGCGACGTGGCAATAACCATTTTTTAGGTTCTTGCAGCGTATATTTTTCTGTTTTTAGTTGTGCCAAACAATGTCCATCGGTGCTGGTCATCGTCATACCCGAATCGCTTATTTCTAAATACAAACCGTTGAGTGCTGGATTGGAATTATTTTGTGGAATCAAAAATGCGACCTTGTTGAGCATTTCAAGCAAAAACGCTGAATCTAAATGCATCAAGTTTTCGATTCTTTCAGGAAATGGCGGAAACTCTTGCGCATCTTTGGTGTGCAGTGCAAGTTTGACTCTGCCAGACTTCACCGCAACTTGATTGTCTTCCAACCTGAATTCAATCTCACCTTCTAACTCTTTGATGATATCAAAAATGCGTTTACCAGAAACTAAAAATGTTCGCGCTTCGTCCAAGGAGCTACTTTTGAGCGTGTATGAAGCCTGTAAACTTATTTCCAAATCTGTTGCTTTTAATACCAACTCTTTATGACCCACCTGAAATAGTATTGAGGTGGTGGTGTCAAGTGTTGTACGCTTTGTGCATATAGGCTGCATTGACGACAAAATCGCCATCATTGACTTTTGATCTACGGTAAATCTGTTTTCCATTAAAGAACCTTTTTTTTCGAACATATTTTTAATGCATTGTTTTATTTCTTATTTACTATAAATATAAGTATAATACTACCGAGGAAAATTAAAAGAAATGAGTTTAAGCGAAGGAAGACCATGAAATTAAATAGTACGTTTTTTATTACTTTGTTATTGAGTGGCGCTTGTTTGCATTGCAGTGTACCTGCAAGCAGTTCATCTGCAGCATCACAACAAACGCCATTGCAACGCACTCCGTCCCCCGACATCACCGATCCGGCCAACGCCGATATAGTAGACTTGATATTGGTTCTGAAAAGCAAAAACGACTCCGATCTTTTTTGCCGAAATCTTGCCAAATTAATGAAGGTTCACCCTGATTGCTTGACTACTCCAGCCCAAGCGCAAGCAAAAATAATTGAGCTAGCTCAAAGTGCGGTAGATGAAGATGGGAGGAATTCGCCGACCACTCACATAATTAAGTTTACGGGTAACTGCGCGGAATATTGGTTGTCAAAATATGAAGAAAAAGAAAAACAATACCAGCAAGTTTCCCAAGAGCTACAGCAGCTCAAATCAAAAAAAGAGGAATCCAACAAAAGCTAATGCAACATTCAAGACCGTGGATGCTTTTTATCATACACGGTGCGCAAATAGCTCGTTTCCACATGCGTGTAAATTTGCACCGTAGCTAAATTCTCGTGTCCTAACAACATTTGCAATGACCGCAGATCTGCCCCGTTTTTGAGCATGTGCGTTGCAAGCGAATGGCGCAACTGGTGAGGAAATATAGTGCGGTCAATGCCACTTTTTTTACACAGCAACTTTAAGATATTCCATACCGCTTGTCGCGTGATGCATTTTATTTTACCTGCATACAAAATGGGAAACAGAAAATCAGTTGAACGCTGTCCATTATGAGTAAACTTACTGTGCACCATATCGATATAATTTTTGAGTAGTGCAAACATGGTGTGAGGCAATGGCACCATGCGCATTTTGCCCCCTTTGCCCAGCACATCAATAAATCCTGTATCAAAATGAAGATGTGAAATTTCCAGATGCACCAGTTCGCTGATGCGAACTCCGCTGACATACAGAAGATAAATTAAAACCTTGTTGCGCATACCCAAATCGGATCGGTCGTGTTCTGTTGCCATTAACAGTTGACGTACTTCATCTTCGCTCAAATAGTTAGGCAACTTTTTTTCCAACTTAGGAAACGTTAAATCAGCAGCCAAATTTTGTGCACCAAGACGCTCATGCATATAAGAAAATAAAACCTTGAGTGACGATATTTTTCTGGTAATGCTTCGCGGGCTGAGCCGTAATGTTTCTTTTGCATAGCGCAAAAAATTTTTTACGTCCGCCATCACCAAGGATGATAAGACCAAATTGTGCTTGTCTACATACACAGCAAATTGATCTATGTCCCGTTTGTACGCGCTAAAAGTATTAGCAGCTACGCACTTTTCCGTTAATAAATACGTGTAAAATTTTAAAAATATCTGTTGGCTCATATAAAAATCTCCTTAATGTACTTCACAACAACAAGAGACCATATAATACACCAACGGATTCATTATTCAATCGGCGGATTTGAACTACCAAACAATCTCATTAACAACGAGACGGCAAATAATATTAAAAATAAGACAAAAAGAACACGTGCAATTTCCAGCGACATGATCTCAACACCAGAAAAGCCTAAATAACCCGAAATAACCGCTAAAATAAAAAAAGTTATTACCCAACCTAACATGAAAACTCCTTACTATCTGTTTTAAAAAACGTTTGTATGGCCAGGCACAACACCTGGCCACAAGCTATATACCTATTTACATAGGAGGACGTCGTCCACCCATCATTCTCATAACTAACGAGATCACAAACAGTACGAGAAAGACAAAAAAGACGATTTTTGCCATTTCCATGGAAGCGCCAGCAATGCCGGTAAATCCCAATACGCCAGCCACCAAAGCCAGAACAAAAAATATAATAACCCAATCAAGCATCATAATATTTTCCTTTTATTTAAAAGGTTTGAACTATACAACAATCAGAGCGTAATACATTGCTTTTTGTAAACACAATATTTTGTTGATTTGACTCAGGGCTTACGCACTAAAAACAGCTGAGTTAAATATTTGATTAAAATGTATCAACCTAAGAAATACATAGTCGCACCATCCCTGAAGAGAGCGACGTAGGAGCGAATCTTGAAGGGTTGCGTGCGATAATTTATATTAAAGTCTTTTATATTTCTCCATAAAATTTTATAAATTAAATCGATCGTATAAGTATGTATGGCACGCAACCCTTCAAGTACGCGGCATAGCCGCTACCTTCAGGGATGGTGCCAAAAAATTTCAATTTACGATCAAAGTCAATATTAACCTTCTTTTTCATTGAGTGCATTCGTTTTATAAACATGCCTTAAATCCAGACTTTTTAGTGCGTAAGCCCTGGATTTGACTCAGGACTTGTGCACTAAAAAGCTCATTTTTTATCTGATTTTTCCACAAACAGTTATTTTCGCGGCGTTGACCCTGTTCACCCCAAACTTTTCAGACCGCGTAAATTAAAAAATAATAAAAATGCGAATCTTCATCATAAAAACCCTTGCGAAATCGAATTTTTAGTGCGCAATCCCCGGGCAATCAATCTAATTGTTGCTATTTGCAATAATTTTATGCTAGTTTGAAAGTGGGTTGAATAAAGTGTTCAGCTTGAGGTGTGGAAGAGGGCCGCAATTACCACATCTACAAACATAGCTCGGCTAAAGCAAGGAGGTACTATGAAGAAATTTTATTTATTTATAATGACGGTTTCGAGTTTTTCATTTTTAATGGGTGATTATCGAACCTATCAGTGCGTTGTTGGGAACTATAGCAAAGGAACGAAAGAAAAAGATTTGAAAAACAAAGGCGTTAATGTAGAAATTTGTTCTGAGCAAAGAAGGGAAAAATCTAAGCTGGGATGGAGAGCGTTGGGATTAGCAGATAAATATAGTGATGATCGAATAACTCTCTTAAATAAATGTAGCCACGCATGCTCTAATCGAAAAGAGGGTTTTAACGCTAATGCCCGAGGGCTAACAGCTTTCCTTGACGGCATTGCTGAATTTAATGCTAAAGACGGTTCAGACTTATTTTACAATTTTGATTAAATTAAATCACGTATTCAATTTATAGAACAAAAGGAGCCCGGATGAAGTTCTTGCAAGCGAGCTTGTAACTCTTTATTTTGCTGCTGCGCATCAAAAAGCATCTGTGTTAATTGCTGATTGCTTTGCACCGCTGCATTGCGTTGTTGGTCACACATCTCGTAGCGTTGGTCAGATTCTTGCATTTGACGAGCATGTCCTTTTTCCTGGGCATCTAATCGCGCACGCAATACAAGCGCTTGCGCATAACGCCATTCTCTTTGGTATTCCGTAAAATGACATCGTTTTACTAAATACTTCGCATCATTTGCTTGGGCTTCGCTCATAACATGAACAAGCTTTACGGTGCCGGGGGTTTGGAAGGTAACATATTCTTCATGTTGCTTCATCAAACCAGTATCAGGATTAGGAAGGTCCCGAAGCATAAGCATCTGCGCATTTCTTAATTCTCCCTGATAATCAATAACTTTACCGTTAGGAAAGCGGACTAAAGAAATTTCGGGAAATATTTTTTTGATCTCCGCGCCTTCAAGAGGTCGCCTACTTGCATGCACCAACGACAAAGAAAACAAACTAACAGAAAGAACAGATATTTTTATGATATGCATGTCACACCCTTTATCTAATACGATTTCGCCACAATTACATCACCAGCGCTCGACGCATTGCAATTGAAGCATGTGGCAAATTCTGCAATTTCAAGCAAACAGCGAATCGAAGCTTGAATAGCTTTAAGTTTAAGTTCGCATTCTAGTGATCGACACCAACCAGTTTGGTAGAAACCATTTTGCGCTGTCATCTGTTGGGTAATCATCTGCAACGTTGCCGCTTTGTGCCATAACGCAGCACGTTTTTCTTGTGCACGCTTAAACAGTTGATTTTGAACTTCATCCAGCAAAGAAGTAACTTCGCTCACGATATTGTCTAACGCAACACTCTTTTTGCCCATGCCCAAACGATCCGCCAATACTGCTTGACCTTGTGCAATATCACGTTGACCAATTTCCATACGCACGGGCACACCTTTTAGTTCCCATGCATAAAACTTATTTCCTGGTGTTTTGTGTTCATCTGCATCAACATGCACACGAACATGCACTTCTTGAAGTTTTACCACAAGTTTGTTAACCACTTCAAGAACAGCAATTTTATCTGCATCGGTTTTGAAAATAGGAATAATCACGATTTGAATAGGAGCAATTTTAGGAGGAAGGACTAACCCTTTTTGATCGCCATGCATCATAACCACCGCACCAACTAAACGAGTGGTAGCACCCCAGCTGGTGAGAAATGGATATGCCATCTGACTTTGCCGATCTTGAAATTTCATCTCAAACGAATGCGCAAAGCTTTGGGAAAGCAAATGAGACGTTCCCATTTGCAACGCTTTGCCATCGGGCATAATACCTTCAAAAGTAAACGTTTTTTCTGCCCCAGGAAACTTTTCACTTTCAGGTTTTGGACCAGCAATGACAGGAATGGCCAAATAACTTTGTGCTAAATCAACATATTCACCGAGCATCGTCATCACTTCTTCTTCGGCTTGTGCCAAAGTTTCGTGCGCGGTATGCCCTTCTTGCCAAAAGAATTCGGTGGTGCGCAAAAATGGCCTTGTGCGCATTTCCCAACGCACAACATTACACCATTGATTAATTTTTAACGGTAAATCTCTGTATGATTTGATCCATTTTGCAAACATAAAGTGAATCATTGTCTCTGAAGTAGGCCTGACAACCAAAGGTTCTTCAAGAGGCTTTCCCCCTGCGTGCGTCACAACAGCAACCTCAGGAGCAAAACCTTCAACGTGCTTAGCCTCTTTTTTTAAGAATGATTCAGGGATAAAGAGCGGAAATGAGGCATTTTGGTGTCCTGTCGCTTTTATTCTTTCATCAAGCCTACCAGTAATTCTTTCCCAAATGGCCCAACCGTAGGGGCGGATAACAATAGAGCCTCGCACTGGTGATAAATCGGCCAACTCAGCCTGATAAATAACATCATTATACCAGTCTGAAAAATGAGTATTGATATCTGGCAGTTTTGCGCTCATGAACTTTTTTCCCCTTAAGGCAAATAAGATATAGTTATAAAGGTAAACAGACAATTTCAGGGTAAAATGTACAGGAAATCAGATAAAAAGTACACTTGAATGGTGCTGAAAAAAATTGTGCACAAAAAAAAGTCGAAACCCAGTTGCAACAATACAAATAAACACTATAGTTAATGGTATAGCGATATCGAATAAAACAGATTATTGATCAATAGAATATGTGATACGGGAAATAAAGCTCGCATGATGAAAAGAATACATATAAAGCCGTTGGTACTTTTTTGTGTAATGACACTTTCAACCACAGAGTGTCGCCAAGAAACAAAGAAACAACAAGAATCTGACAATGAAATAGTTACCGTATATTCCCACGGGTATATGTGCAACAAATGGTTTGCCAAGTTTTTTCACACAGACATTAAACATCCCAATAAAGCAAATCCTCACGCTTTTATTTTAGGACACATGGAATCGTTTAATTACGCAGACTGGTTTAATCCATTTTTATGTCGACTTGGACAAGGTGACGATATAGAAAGGCTCCATGAAGCTTGCAAAAAACATGCCAAGGTTATTATCGTCGGCACCTCTCGCGGCGCTGCCGCCATAGCCAACTATTTGGGGACTTACAAACCAACCAATATTATGGGGGTGGTACTCGAATCGCCTTTTGATGATGGTAACAATGTTGCCGATAATGTAATGGCCCAATGCCCTATCACCGATAAAGAAGGCGCTAAAAAAACAATGACGCAACTTTTCTTTAGTAATTACGATCCTGCAGGCATGCAACCGATCAAGGCGGCTCCGCATATCAATACGCAGATTCCGATGTTGATAATATGCTCAGAATCTGACGGTTTGATCCCTGCCTCCAGTACCATTAATCTTTATAATGCACTGCGCGCATCTGGGCACACGCGGGTCCATTTATTGGTCTGTAAATATGGCTCACATGGCAGAATATTATGGTCAAAAGATGGTAAAACATTTAAAAATGTTGTTCACGCTTTTTACAAGCAGTACAACTTGCCTTACCACGAACTTTGGGCACAAGAAGGTCTTGAGCGGTTTCAGGAGTGCTAACCTTCTAAAATTTAAAGTCATTTATTCCCCGGGACGAAAATGATCTCCACGATTTCTAGGTATACCCCCGGGGCTAACTTTATTTTCTGGAACAGGAATCCCATTTTTTTTCATTTCCTCTGTCAAACTCGCAGCGGTTGCCAGAAATTGGTTCAAATTTTGATCGCATTGTACGAGCTCTCTTTGTCCTTGCTCATTGAGTTGACCATTATCTGCTTTTCTGCCGAGAGAATTATGTAGGCGGGATTTTTCATTTACTTTTTTTCGAGCTTCTTTTAATTTTTGAGTAAGTTCTTGAGCGAGACTTTCTTTTGCTTGCTCTTTTGGTTGCGTTTCTTTTGATGGGTAGGTTGTTTGAGAAATCAAGATTATAGTGAGCAGTATAAGATTTTTCACGGGGGTTTCCTTTTTATTTTTTATTCATCATCGGTATCATCATCAGGTTCGGATTCGGATTCATGTCGACCACCCGCAACATGGGGCGTCCTCCTAATATCAACTCCACGTCTTAATGGCAATTGCCGACTTTTACATTGAAACTCTGGGACAGGTATACCATTTCTTGCCATCTCTTGCTCTAAATGCTGAGTAACCCTTCTACATTTTTCCATTTCACGTTCACATTGGGAGAACTGTTTATCGTCGTCCGGGCTGCCTGTGTCATATGCCACAAGGCCGTTATTTTGACTCCATTTTTTCTTTAATTCTTCTCGAGCTTCTTCTAGTTTTTGGGTGAGTTTTTTAGCGAGACCTTCTTTTGGTTGCGCTTCTGGCGCCTCGCGCTCATAATAAGCAACGTCGTGCTCCGTAGGTATATCTGGGCGAAATCTCGGCGCAAGTGACTGTGCCTGCTCCTTTGGTGGGGCTTCTTTTGATGAGTAAGTTATGTGAGGTATCAAAACTATTGCCAATAACAGTACAATTTTTTTCACGAGGCCATCCTTATGATTAAAGCGATAATACAAAGCGATAAATTTATGCTATCGCTTTCAATGACGCATTGCAATGCTTTATTTTTTATACTGGAAAAAAGTTAAGTTTTAGCTTACCACTTACGCAGACTATTGGGGTGACGTCGCCCAGATGCATCATCCTCTTGGCGATCTTCGCGATTTTTTTCTTCTGCACGACTCGCGACCTTATCTAAAAGATTGCCGTATTTCTCTTCACGACGTGCATGAATTTGCAAGTCTCGAGCTTTTTCTCTTTCTCGGCGTTCACGTTCTTTTGTCTTCGAGAGCTCTGCTCGATGTCCGCCATAGCCTTTGGCGACGGCTGGATTTTTCCTCATCTTTGTCATTACTGATCCTTCATAATTTTATATTTTCTAAAAAGAGAACCACTAACAAAAGCAGTTCTCTTTTTAAAATTTAACTGACCGCGTTAATTACTGTTTTTGTCATTATTGTTTGAATTTCGTTGCCAAGATTGACCTTGTCCACCTTGGTTGTTGTTTGACGAACCCTGAGAACCTTGAGATTGGCCACGTTGCTGATTATTATTCCAAGATTGACCTTGTTTAGGTTGGCCACCTTGGTTACCAGTTGCTGGTTGACCATGCTTAGGTTGTAATTGACCTTGTTGAGATTGATCACGCCCTTGAGTATTGTTACCAACAGATTGACCTTGAACTTGTGCTGCTTGTTTTTTCTTTGATTTGTGTGACATAGCTAGACTCCTTCTTAAAAATGTTCACTAAAGACCAGTAAACCACATGTTTACACCTGATCTTACTACCAGACTAACATTTTTAATATTCAGATAGCAATAGATTGATTAAAATAAAATCACGTGTCACTCTTTTTTACAGGTTGGTACCCCTGGAGTTTAACCCATTGATTACCTCAAGGGCATCCCTGTCTTGACCATCAAAGAAATCAATTTGCACAATATTAGGGGCACAACCGGCTATTTTGGTGAGCCTTTCAAGCCTGCTGAGCAAAAATGCCTTTTTGTTGACTCTTTTTGCGCCATCTTTGCTCCCCCCGGCCATAGGGGTAACAAAATGGTGCACAATGAATAGTTTGTTCTTCAACCCTTGGTGACGAGCATCGTAGGATTCAGTTCCGCGCTTGGGCATAATATCTTTTTGTGCATTTCTTAATGTGCTGGCATCTGGAAAAGCCCATTCAGTATCCCAGGCATATTTCCATATGTAATGCATCCATGGATGTTGCTCATATGCAAGTTTTTCATCACCATGAAGCAGTACCACCAAACGCTTTTGTGCGTTTATCATCTCGTTGATTACGGGCCAGTGTTTATCGCTATCTTGAGCATGAACCATACTGTCCAAGCCGCTCATTTTAAAATCGTGAGCAATCTGGTCTAAATCATTGGTGTGATCTTCCAAAATCAGCGTAAAAATCTCTTGTGGATGCGTATCTAAAAACCGTTTAATTTCATGCAATGTAGCCAAAAGAGGCTTACGCGATGGGTCCAGGATGCAATGTTTCAATTGAATAACCCCTTTTGCTTGACCCTGGCCATACGCTGCCTTGCACGCATCTTGAAATAAGCTATTGACCGGCTCAAACTCTTTCAATACCCCCCGGGCCCACGATTGAAATATGCGCGGAATTTTTTCTATAATTTTTTCAAAATATGATCCGTCCAATATTGCTTTATCTATGCCATGACAAACAAAAGGAACAACATTGCCCTGTTGATCCGTATCATGCCATAGATGAATTTTTGTCGCTCGAACACCCCGTTCAAACTGCTCTGTTAATGACAATGTTTGGTTCTGCACAGGCGATTCAAGATGAGACTGTCCATTATGAGTAGCCAAAAAAGAGACCTCGTTATAGCGACGATTCAGAAATGAATCTTGCACCTTTGTCTCATTCTGCTCGCCATACACAACCAATACATGTAACCAAGTTGCTATAACAATGCCACAACAATACGCGCTACTATTTTTTTGATACATAACCCCACTCCCCTTAAAATGTTACTACCACTCACATACAATTATTTGCCATTTGAAAAAAAACATCAATGATATCGAAAAAATTACATAGTATGCCTTTACAATACCCGATAAATCAAATCGATCTGTGTCATCCATTTACTGGCCAAATGTATATGTGCTACATTTTCTTTAGTTGAAACACATCAGGCCTCTTTTGAAACTAAAAACCACCTCACCCTTCGCAAAGCTCCCAGCCTTCGTTAAAACTACGGCGGGTACAGCTGGGAGGGCGAAAAAGGAGTGATTACGTATGAGATACATAAAAAAATTATTTTTATTGGCAGCAATTTTAGCGGTGCATACAATGCAATGCCCCAAAAAAAATACAACGAGCTACCTTTTTTCTCACGGCATTGCCCACGCACATGCCCAGGCTTATTGGTATACGCAACTAACGCCCGAGGGTGTCTACAACGAACGGTACACTATTCCAGGGAGATTATTTACTTTTGATTTTCCCGATGCGATCAACAACTTTTGGCAATTAAACTTTACCAAAACCAGCTTGGCTCAAGGCAATGAAATTATTAGCCTAAAGCGCGCCTATGACGAAACCATAGCTGTACTGGACGCAGAAAAATCAATCAATAAGGATCTCGTGTTGGTTGGACTTTCGCGAGGCGCTTCAACCACCCTAAGCTTCATGGGACTTTTTAATCCCAAAGAGGTAAAAGCACTCGTGCTCGAATCTCCTTTTGATTCAATTGCCACCTTGATACAAAATATACTTCGCAACCTTTATCTTCACTGGGTCCCTGGGTTAGACACTGTGGGACATTCTTTGGTGAGTATGACATTTGCGCAACATAATAAAAATGGTATTCGCCCACTCGATACCGTCGACACCATAAAAAAAGATCTCCCCATACTCCTTATCTGTTCAGAGCAGGATGGAGTTGTACCTGCGACAAGCACCATGGAACTCTACAAAAAATTGCAAGAATCTGGTCATCAACACACCTATATATTTAAGGCACATAAGGGAGATCATGCAAATATACTGCAAGATGCTGATGGGCAAAATTATCAACGAGTTGTGCACGCATTTTATAAAAAATATCAGTTACCCCATGACTCGGCGCTAGCAGACCAAGGAATGAGCCTACTCGAACAGTGTCAACCATACTTCGCCAAGCCCTTCGACAAAAGCTCAGGAGTAAACGCGTTAGAGAATGGGCAGCGGAGCCTGCCCTGAACAAAGTGAAGGGTATGGCAAGCCATCTTCTTTAACGGATTGATATAGTAAAAAAATAAACCTTGATAGAACCAAGCGAAGTATGCCCTTCGAAGCTCTTGTTCTACGAAGCTTTATGCGAAGTAGAAAGAGCGAAGTAGGGCTGAATTAAATTAAAAAAATACAAACAATGAGGCATATTTACCCCTTATTTTGAAGGTATTTAACAATAAATTTTAGCATGACCAACAGAAAATAAACCCAAGATGTTGGTCTCGGTAGATCAAAAAAAGTAATTTGACAAGTAAGCATTTGTCAGTTTTAATGAAAAACTATAAAAAATTATCAATTTTCAATAAAAAAATGAATTTTTTTATTGAAAATTTTACTATAAAAAACATAAAAATAATAAGGCTTTCAATTTCTTCACAATGAACGATTGGCAGATGGTTTGACATGCACACTTATTGAAGAAAATATGGGGAAAAATAAGAATTTGTATAAATTTTTTTTCATCTATTTAATAAATTTTTACCCAAAACTCTTGCTTTTTAAAATCATTTTCCTGTACGATGAAATCAGAATAGTTGTTAAGTGTATTTGTTTTCAAACCATAAAAAAAGGAGACGAACATGGTTGCAAAGAAGAAAGCAGTCAAGAGAACTGCTAAGAGAGCTGCTCCAAAGAAAAGAGTAGCTAAAAAGGCAACTGCTAAAAGAGCAGCGCCTAAAAGAAGGGTAGCTAAGAAAGCAACTGCTAAACGAGCTGCACCTAAGAGAAAAGTAGCTAAAAAAGCTGCTCCAAAAAGAAGAGTTGCTAAAAAGGCCGCTCCAAAACGTAGCGCAGCTAAAAAAGCTGCTCCAAAAAGAAGAGTTGCTAAGAAAAGAGTTAAACCTGCTCCAAAAGGTTTATTAGCAAACCTACTTTCTTAACGATAGAAAAAGCCTAGCTTTTTCTAAAATTTGGAAAAAAAATAAGAAAAGGGTCAACCCATAAAGTTGGCCTTTTCTTATGTATACAGGATTTTTTGCGCGCGCCCACCATCAATTAATTAAAGCACCGCTGGGCCAAACGCAATAGATGGTCGACTAGACGTTATTTTAAATACATGCATAAGGAGTGTTGTATGAAGAAGATGTTAAAAACGGTGTTCATCATCGCAATTGTTGCATTAACTGCACAAATGTTGGGTGAATCAACGAGTAGATTTAGTTTCCGTGCGCTAACGGAAAACTTTAATGCCCTAACGGAGAAAGCAAATAAGCTAAAGGATGATTTTATTAAGTTCGTTTCGGACGAAAAAAACGATCCTGATACGCTTAATAATACGGCAGAGCGGACGGCAGAAAATAATGAACTTGATAGGCTTAATAAATTGGCAGAAAATCTTGAACGGCAGTCCAACAAATTTAACAAACTTGGAACGATTACGTCGGATAAAGAGAAGGAACTTGATACGCTTGTGTCACACGAAAAAGAGAAACTTGATAGGCTTAGCGAGCAGGCAGACGAACTCGAGCGGCAATCCCAACAATTTTACAAAAAACCTAACCAATAAATAAAGTTTGAGAGGAGGATTAAACCAATAACCCTCCTCTCACCTAAAACGTTTAAAACATTAACGTAAAAGCTTAAACTGCTTTGTTTTGTGTAACTCATCTTGGTAAAAAACATACAATCCAACACAAACAATAAACACTGATACCAAGAAAGTCGTAGAAACCACCTCGCCCAACCAAATCCAACTATAAAACGCTACGTAAATTGGGATGGTAAAACTAACAAAAGCGATCAACGTTGCTGAATATTTACGCAATAATGCGACATACCAATTATAAATAATAAGATTACTCACTATAACAAGCATGATCGTGTAACCCATAAAAGGCCAAAACGCTGAAAATGGTACTGGATTCCATGTGTCAACAAGCAAAGAAGTGCATAATGCCAATAAACCACCCATGAGCATACCAAGTCCGTTGATCAACGTTGTTGGATAACCATGGTCCCGGTTCAATTTACCTAAAATGATCCATCCATAAGCAACTCCTGCAACGGCCGCTATAGAAGCCAACTCAGGCAAAAAAAACCAGTCCGTTGTAACATATTGGCCTTCATTCATTTTGCTATGCAGCAAAATTGGTATAACACCAATAAATCCTATCATTAAACCAACTATTTTTTTTCGAGTAAATTTTTCGAGATCTAAAAAATAAGCTATAAAGGCTGTAACAAATGGCATGAGTGTAGAAATTAAGGCATTTTTACTCGATGTCATATATTTCAATCCCCAATAATCAAAAACAAAGCCTACATAAAATGCAAATAAAATAGCTTGTAACAACAAGGACCAATGCTGGCGTCCAATTCTAAACTCTGAGCGATTAAAAAAATAAACATGTGTAAGCAATATGGATCCACCCAAAAGCATTCTCGTGCTCACCAAGAACGTGGGCTGAACAAATGTTAAAGCTGCTTTGCCAAAGGTAAACTCTAATGCATAGATCGCGTAAAGAGCCAATACTTCGATCATGGATTCTCCTTGATTAAGCTGTTTTGTGGAATTTAATTAAAGTAATCTTGAAAATTAAGAATTAGCTTAAGAAATATCTGAACATGCTCATATAATTCTTCTTGATAGAGAATATATAATCAAAAAAGATTATCGCAAGTGAAAGAAAATTATCAGGTAACTATGGTAATAAAGTCTCATTTTTTAGTGGGCAAGAGCTCTTCTTGATAGAATATAAATAACCCTACAAGAATTATGCCGATAGATACAAAAAATTGATACGACTCAACCTGTCCGAGCCACACGAAATTATACAACGCTACAAATAAAGGTACGGTAAAGCCCGCAAACGCGAGAAATGTCGCTGAATATTTATGTAACAAGGCAATGTACCAATTATACGTAATAACATCACAAACCAAAACGAGCAATAACACATAACCAACAAGATGAGCAAGAGACGTGAAGGGCAATGGATTCCACACGTCAATAAAGGGAGAACTGATCAATAATAATAGACTGCTAACGAACATGTTAACGCCATTTATCATATAGGGGCTATATTTATATTCGTTGGTCAACTTCGAGGCAAGAATCCAACCGTAGGCGCCACAGGTAATAGCAGCAAGCGCCGCTACATCTGGTAAAGATAATGACCAAGATGCTGCTTGTGTATCTTGATGAGCAGACGATAGCAAAGATGGAATTGCTCCAGCAAATCCAATAGTAAGTCCAATCAATTTCTTCCGACTCAGTTTTTCTGCGCACAAAAAGTATGCTAGCAACGCGGTTATAAACGGAGTCAAAGTAAATATTAAAGCATTTTTCGCCGAACTCATATGATTCAAAGCCCAAAATCCAAATGCAAACCCGCCATAAAGCATGACTGCTGAGCGCAAGAACAACGTCCAGGGAGCTTGCTTGAGCCGAAATTCTGAATGCTTAAAAAAATAAACATATCCGAGCAACAAAGGCCCACTAATCAACATGCGCACACCAACAAAAAATAATGGTTGAACATAATGTAGGGCAGATTTACCAAACGTAATAGTCAATGCATAACAAGCGTAAAGCCCTAAAACGTCAATCATTATTCTGAACTCCCATCAATATACTGCTCATCATCAACAATACGAACTCGCTCGATAGCAACCGCTTTGCCCGTTTGAGTGTCTACTTCAATCCAAGCACCACTCAAGACAAACGGCGATTCAATATCTTCAGCAAATTTTACCGGCATTTGTTTGAGAAACTGTTCAATAATAGGCTCTTTCTTCATACCAAGCATGCCGTTTAATGACCCACACATGCCCAGATCGGTAATAAAGGCAGTTCCCCCAGGCAAGATTCTTTCGTCTGCTGTCTGGACATGCGTATGAGTACCAACAACACCGCTCACTTTCCCGGCTAAAAAATGGCCCAACGCCATTTTTTCAGATGTTGTTTCTGTATGAAAATCGACAAAAATTAAGTTGGTCTTGTGTTTCAAGTACGTCAAAAGTGATTCTGCAGCACGGAATGGGCAATCGATCAGATCTCTCATAAAAACTCTGCCTTGCAAATTGATGACAGCAATCAAAGAACCGTTACACATAAAAGTTGTAACACCAACTCCAGGAACCCCACTGGGAAAATTAGCAGGTCGAAGCAAATCTTCATGCGCTGGCCAATAACCGTAAATTTCCTTATTGTGCCATATATGATTACCCGATGTGACAACATCGGCACCACAATGCCTGAAAAACTTCATAATGCGAGAGGTAATACCGCGACCTTGTGAACTGTTTTCACCGTTCACAATAACAGCGTCAATATTGTGTGTCTTTTTAATGTGCGGGATATGTTTTTGAAACATAGCGCGACCAGCAGAACCAACCACATCGCCAATCAATAGTACTCTTAAATGACCTTGTTTCTTACCTTGCATATTCTATAGCCCGTTTTTCACGAATAACATTTACTTTTATTTGACCGGGGAAGCTCATTTCTTGTTCAATACGACGCGCGATAGTTTGAGCTAGTATTATTGCTTGATCATCGGTCAAGTTGTCTTCTTCAACAATAATGCGTAACTCACGCCCAGCTTGTAAAGCGTATGCTTTTTTTACACCGTCATAGGTGTTGGCAATCTCTTCAAGTTTTTCAAGTCGTTTGATATAAGCTGTTAATGTTTCGCGACGAGCACCAGGACGTGATGCTGAAATGGTGTCAGCAATAACTACAATCGGTGCATAGATAGAAGAAAATATAACCTCTTCATGATGGGCAGCAATCGCATTAACAATTATAGGATTTTCGCCACATCTTCTTGCGATATCGCCGCCAATCATAGCATGCGGTCCTTCAACTTCTGCCGTAACCGCTTTACCAATATCATGCAATAGACCAGCACGCAATGCCATAGCGCCATCAAGCCCAAGTTCTTCGGCAATCATGCGAGCAAACACACCAACTTCTTTGCAATGCACTAAAACGTTTTGAGAATAACTTGTTCTAAAGTGCAGTTTGCCCAACAGCGTAACGATTTCTTGATGAACACCCTGCAAATTAAATTCCAATATGGCCTCTTTGCCATACTCTTGAATCATCTCTTCAATTTCTTTTTCGCATTGCGCAACTGTTTCTTCAATGCGACTTGGATTGATACGACCATCAGCGATCAACTTTTCCAAAGAGCGTCGAGCAACTTCACGCCTTATAGGATTAAAACCCGAAATGGTAATAATTTCTGGCACTTCACCAATAACAAATTCCATACCTGTTGCCATTTCAAGCGATTTAATATTGCGCCCTTCTTTACCAATAATGCGTCCCTTCATCTCTTCGTTGGGCAAATGAACAACGCCCGAAGAATGAGGAGCAACTTGATCAGAAGTGTAACGCTGCATAGCCGTCACTACTATTTTGACCGCTTTATCTTTGGCAACTTGCTTAGCTTCTTCTTCAACTTTGGCAATCCATTTTTGATTGGCTAATTTAACTTCTGCGTCCAATGTATCAAAGAGGGCCTGTTTTGCTTCGTCACGCGACATTGAAGCAATACGCTCTAATTTGGCGAGTAATTCATTATACACATTTTTTAACTTTGTTTCAGTTGCGCGGACTATATCTTCCATGCGAGATAGATTGCGCTCTTTTTGTTGAACTTCTTGTTTGAGCTCATCTACTTGTTGTTCCTTTTTTTCTATACCTTCATATTTGGTATTAAGCTTTGCCTGAAGTCTGTCGAGCTCTAAACGATCACGCTTCATGTCAAGATCAAACTCATTGCGCTTTTTATAAATTTCATCTTTTATTTTTAAAAAAGCTTCACGCTTCTCGTTATCGATATCACGCTTTGTGTTTTTCCATCGCTCTTGCGCCTCGTCAAGCATAACCTTAGCGGCGTCAATTTTTTTCTTGGCAAACAACAATAAAAAAATGCCGGCAATAATTCCTACGCCAGCAAAAACAATAAGTGCTATATTCAGTTCCATAAGTATCATCCCTACGCTTATTTCTCAATCAAAAAAATAATAAAATAAAAATTTTTAACACTATCACCTATCGTAGTATACCTCAATCAAAAAAACAGCATGAGCTATACATACGTAGCCGGATAGAAATATTAAAAAAGAGAAAACGACACTTTACTGATAAAAAATGCACAATACCAACAAGCGCCCTCAAATCGTTATCTAAAAGCTTTAAGAATAATGAAAACTCTTAGATAACTGGCAGCAACGGTAAAAAACGGCACAACAAAAAAGGTTCAACTAAATAGAAAAAAGCTCTTGATTAATGCGATCAATGAGCTTTTCTTTGTGACGTTTAATTTCTTCATTTTCAGCCCTCATTGTAACAACCTTGCTTGCAATTTGCAAAGCTGCCATAACAGCAATTTTTTTAGGATCTGAAATTTTTGAATGTTGAGCTATTTGCTTCATAAGATCATCAACAACGGTAGCGGCCTGACCAATTAATTCACCAGATTCATCGCTAGCCAAAGTATATTGGTCACCGAAAATAGTTACTTTATAACTCTTGTGCCCATGTATCATTGTTGCTGCTCATTAGCTACTAATGCATCAATTGAACGTATTAAATCGTCAACTACTATTTTAGTCTCTTCCATGTGCTCATTACCCTTAAGCACAGACTTTTCCATTTTGCTCAGTGTTGCATTTAATTTCGCATTTTCATCGAGTAAAAGAGCATTTTCAGCTTTTAATTCTTGATGTACACCTTTTGCCTGATCGCTTTCGACTACTAAAGCTTCATTTTTTACTTTTAATTGATGTATAACGGCGACCAAAGAAGCAATCTTTTCTTCTAAAATTCGTAAGACTTCCATAATACTCCCCTTTTCTTACAGATTTCACCATACTTTATCAAATTCAAAGTTTAGTCTAGTAATTGGCAATAAGCATTGTCAAGAAAGAATTACCCTTTTGCTATTTCAGCTAATTTTTCAAAAGCTAGTGGCTCAAAAATAGCCAACTGGCTCATCATTTTTCTGTTTAACTGAACATTCGCCAAAATCAATCCGTGTATAAACTTTGAGTATGATATACCGTGCGATTGAGCTGCGGCAGCAATTCGGGTAATAAACAGAGCGCGCATATCACGCTTTTTAAGTTTTCTGCCTTTTGTAGCAAACGCCATCGCGCGCAATAAGGTATCAGAAGCGTTTTTGAAAATGTTTCCACGCATTCCCCAAAAACCCTTAGTTTGTTTTAATAAACGTTTATGTCTTTTTTTGGTTACTGTACCACGTTTAATTCTTGTCATATATATTTCTCCACTAAAAAATCAATACTAAAATTAATAATTAATAAGGCAACAATCCCGCAATACGGTGCGCATCTGACTTGCCAACATAGGCAACACCACGCGCATCGCGTTTAGTTTTTCTATTTTTTTTGGTCAAAAGATGTCGTCTAAAAGCCTTAGCTCTTTTAAACTTAACACCATTTTTTCCGCCAACTTTTTTAAATCTTTTCTTTGCCGCTGAACGCGTTTTCATCTTAGGCATCTGAATTTCCCACTTATCTTGTTATTTACCGGTTTTTAAATAATAAATTCTTGACCAATATTGGCCCATCTTAGAATCTTTTTCTTGCACTAAATTTTTGGTCAAACCAGCTTCATCAAAACTTTTATCAACTTTTGCAAACAACTCAGAACCATGCGTATCTTTCAGGACATTTTCACGCCCCTTGAAAAATAGCGTAATTTTTAGACGCTTGCCGTCTTTCAAAAACTGCATAGCTTGATTTACTTTTGTCTGATAATCGTGTTCACCAATTTTAGGACGAATTTTAACTTCTTTAACTTGAATAACTTTTTGAGATTTTTTTGATTCAGACTGTTTTTTCTTTTTTTCATACAAAGATTTGCCAAGATCCATTATCTTAACAACAGGAACTCCGTCTTTGCCTTCAGAAAGCAACACCAAATCCAAACCAGCCACCTCTGCCATGCGCAATGCTTGAGCTCGTGGTACCGCGCCAACATTGACACCTTCAAAGTTAATCAACTGGACTTCTACAGCACGTATCTGCTCATTCATTAACGGCAGCACTTCTTTGTTATTATTATTATCTTTCAATGTTATAGCTACCCTTGTTATAACTATAGTTCAATAAATTCATTTTATTCTGTATCATTCGGAGATTATCATCGGTGCTTTATTCACTAATGCCTCACGCACTTTAGCATACACTTTGTTTGCCAAATCTGTATCAGACTTGAAAAGCTTCAATGCTTGGTCACGCCCCTGCGCAATATTAGCGCCTTCAAAAGACAACCAAGAACCAGATTGCGTTATTATTTTGTAATAAAGCGAAGCATCTAATAAATCAAGCTCGCGACTAATACCCTCATTAAATAAAAGATCTAACTCAACCGTTTTAAATGGAGGAGCGACCTTGTTTTTTGCCACTTTTACCAAAATTCTATTGCCAAATTGGCCTTCGCTATTTTTTAAAGCCGCAATTCTGCGGACATCTAATCGCAATGAGGCATAAAATTTCAACGCATTACCACCAGTGGTAATTTCCTTACTTGCGTAAGGCATAGCGTTAATATTTTGCCTAATTTGATTGATAAAAATCAAAACCGTTTTTGACTTATGAACAATCGGCGTTAGTTTTCTTAATGCTTGAGACATTAATCGGGCTTGCAACCCCATATGAACATCGCCCATATCCCCTTCAAGTTCAGCCTTAGGAACTAAAGCTGCAACTGAATCGACCACTATAACATCAACTGCCCCAGAACGCACGAGCATGTCAACGATGTCAAGCGCCTGCTCACCATAATCTGGTTGAGAAACGATCAAGTCATCAACAGAAATGCCTAATTTGGCCGCATGTCGAGGATCTAACGCATGTTCAGCATCTATAAACGCACAAACACCGCCGCTCTTTTGAGCCTGAGCAATCACATGCAAAGCGAGCGTTGTTTTTCCGGAAGCCTCTGGACCATATATTTCTATAATTCTACCCTTTGGCAACCCTCCAACTCCAATGGCTTGATCTATTAAGATCGAACCGGTTGAAATTGCTTCAATATTTGAATGTGGATTTTGTCCCAAAAGCATAATTGCGCCATTGCCATACTGTTTGTCGATCTGCGCAAAAGCTACTTCTAAAGCCTTCTTTTTAGCTGGATCAACCAACGTATGCTCTTGATGCATAGCTACTGGTACCGGAGATGCATTTTCCTTACCTACTAGTACTGGAGCTGCATTTTCCTTAGTTGTTACTTTAGTTTTCATAAAAATTAATCTTCGTACGGTAAAGGAGAATTAGATTCATTTGTTGATTCATTTGTTTCTATTTTAGCATGTCTAAATAAAGAAGCAACAAATCCTACGATAAACAGCCGCATATCATCTTGAGTAAATTCGCGTAATAGTTCAGTTTTTTTAGCGCTAAACTCGGCCTGGTCGAAAGGTTTAACCTCATCCAGCTGCCCAATGTAGCCATCCGGTTGCCCTTGATGCGCAACTACCGATCCACTTTTTTCTAATTGTAATAAGCTGTCTACAGGTAGCCCTTTCTTTCGCAGGTCATCAATGGCTTGCGTACTATGCTTAGTTATCCAAGGGGTTGTTGTCACTGTGCCATGATACATTGTTTCAAGATCGTGCAGTTTCTTGCTCTTTGCTTGCTCTAATGCCTGGTGAAGTTGTTTTTTTATCTCTTTTTGCGCCAATTGTTCCTGGAAATCGACTTGGACCACATCCTTAACGCTGTCAAAAGAAGGAATAAAAGCTTCTTGTATTCGAGTAAGCTGTACAACATACCCGACACCATTATCAACATACATATCGACATCATTTTTTTGATGTAAGCTGAAAAGCACCGGACCCCACTGCTTATCGTCACGGGCAACTAAATCAATAACTTGTTTTTTAGCCCCCTTTTCGATCATCAGTTTTTCAACTTCTTGTGGGTTATCTTGCCCCTGCTCTACAACAGCGCGCATCTCTTTACCAAATAGTTCGGT
>Ga0206866_1017_pt1 | contig 36598 bp, 33 predicted proteins | sample Alteio_BWOrgCont_40_FD_152626 | JGI IMG/M metagenome (GOLD analysis project Ga0206866, IMG submission 152626) | Enriched cells from forest soil in Barre Woods Harvard Forest LTER site, Petersham, Massachusetts, United States -... | ecosystem: Environmental > Terrestrial > Soil > Temperate forest >... | reverse complement strand
TATCTTCTGGGTTCATTTCTTCTTTTCTTAATTCTGCACCAACATGTTGCTCACCGCTCATGTTTGACTGAGAAGACATTTTTTTTGTTCTCACTTTGGTGCTGCTCATCTTTTCTTGTTTAGGTTTAGATGCCCTAGGCGCTCTCTCTTTTTTAGGCGCTTTCTCCATCATCATTGAATCTTGTTTGGGCTTAGATGCTCTAGGCGCTCTTTCTTTTTTAGGAGCCTTTTCCATCATCATTGATTCATCTTCAACCACTCTAACTTTTCTTACTCGCTTCACCTTCACTTCAGGTTCATGCCTCATGTGCTCTCTGCTTTCTCTATTTTCTTGCGCAGAGTTTTTTCCATTATCTCTACAGCCTGGAACCATCGCCAACAATGATACGCAGCCAAAAGCTAATAATCCTTGTTTCATCATCTTCTCTCTCCTTAATGAGGATTAAAATAAAATTATTCACACATCTTTTGTTCTTTCACGATAGAAAAAAACCGCAAACATTGCAATATTTTCTATCCGAGTCGATTTTTTGTTGAATAATAAGGGGTTTTTACTTTTTCTTAGGCTTTTTCTTACCCTTGGCAACAGACTTTTTGACAGGAGCCACCTTAGACTTTTTACTCTTTTTAGCCTTAGGCGCATCTTCATGTTCTTTAACTGGATGTTTTTTAAACGGTGATTCAACAAAAGCTGCCTCAAGAGCCTCATCCATATTGGTTACATAAATAAGGCGTAAGTCACCTATCTCAATTTCCTTAAGTATTTCTTGAATATCATCAGCGTTTTCTTGTGGAACGATGACCGTCTTAAAACCATGTTGTTTAGCAGCAAGGATCTTTTCCTTCAAACCACCAACTGCCAATACACGACCCTGCAAGGTAATTTCACCCGTCATGGCCAAATCATTGCGCGTTGGATTATTGGTCAAAGCAGACACAAGCGCCGCACACATAGTAATGCCAGCCGAAGGGCCATCTTTTGGTGTTGCACCTTCAGGAATATGCACATGAATATCTTTTGTTGTATAAAAAGAAGCTTTTAATCCAAGTTCGGAAGCTCGAGATCTAATGTAGCTAAGCGCCGCATGGGCAGACTCTTGCATTACATCACCTAGTTGTCCCGTCAACGTCATACCACCCTTGCCAGAGATAACGGTCGTTTCTATTTCAAGCACATCGCCACCAACTTCGGTCCATGCAAGACCTGTGGCAATACCGATTTTTTCTGTTTTGGTTGATAAGCTCGTTTTGCGTGATGTTGGGTAACCAAGCCATTCTTTAATTTTTGCTTCATCAATAGTAACAGCTTTTACTGTTTTTTCTTTTAGCAACAGTTGAATCGTTTTACGCATCAACTTGGTAATAACTCGCTCAAGTTGGCGCACGCCAGCCTCTTTAGTATATTGAGCAATAACAATGCGCAGCATATCGGTAGGCAACTTAAATTGCGTTTTGGTCAAGCCATACATTTTTAAATTTTTTGGTATTAAAAACTTTTCTGCAATATCAACTTTTTCTTCATCGGTATAACCAGATAAATTAATAATTTCTAAACGATCAAATAAGGGATACGGAATACTGTCCATCATGTTTGCCGTACAAATAAACATCACCTTGGATAAATCGTATTCTACATCCAAGAAATGATCCGTAAATGACTTGTTTTGTTCCGGATCAAGCACTTCAAGTAACGCTGCTGCAGGATCGCCATGCATATCTCGAGACATTTTATCAATTTCATCAAGCAACATGACGGGATTTATGGTGCCAGCTTTGCGCATAGCTTGCACAATTTTACCAGGCAACGCACCAATATACGTGCGACGATGACCACGAATTTCCGCTTCATCACGAATACCACCAAGCGCAATACGCACAAAGGTACGCCCCAAACTTTGCGCTATAGATTCCCCTAACGAAGTTTTACCCACTCCAGGAGGCCCCACCAAACAAATAATAGGAGATTTCTCCAATTTATCGGAGAATTTTTTGGCAGCGATAAACTCAATAATTCTTTCTTTTGCTTTTTTGAGTCCAGCATGATTTTGATCAAGAATCGCTTCAGCTTCAATTAAGCTAATGTCATCCTTGCTTACTTTTTTCCAAGGAATTCCCGTCAACCAATCGATGTAATTGCGGCTGACAACAGCTTCGGACGAAAGTGGCGGCATTTGCTCCAGACGTTTGAGCTCTTTGTCCACTTTTTCATGAGCTTCTTTGGACAAACCAAGCGTTTTTGCTTTTGTTCGAATAGTTTCAAGCTCACCCGACTGATCTTCTCGCCCAAGTTCTTTATGGATGGCCTTCATCTGCTCGGTTAAATAATACTCACGTTGATTTTTTTCTACTTGCGTTTGAACGCGACCACGTATACGCTGTTCTGTTTGCAAAATTTCAATTTCATTTTTAAGCAATGAACACAACGTAAGCATACGTTCTTTAAGATCAGGCGTTTCAAGAATTTTTTGCCTGTCATCAAACGGCAAATTCGTAATATGAACGGCGATAGTGTCGGCAATATAGTCCATATCATGGGTATTTTTAGCCGTCACGGCCAAATCGGCTGGCGCTTTTTCATTCAATTTTGAATAAGAACTATATAATGATTGCAATTGACGCCATATGGCCTCGACTTCAATCGTTTTGTCCATACTTGTCGTGGGTAAATCCTCACACCACGCACCCAAAAAACCATCGGTTGGCTCAGTTTTTATAATACGAGCGCGACTCATACCTTCTGCAAGGATTTTTAAAGCATCATTTGGCATACGCATAACTTGCAAAATAGTTGATTTTGTTCCGTGCCAATACACGTCTTGCTCGGTTGGACTCTCAATTTTTTGATCTGTCTGAGCCGTAATAAAAATAGTGCGATTGTGCTTAAGGGCATACTCTACCGCCTGAATAGACGATTGCCTTCCGACAATAATGGGAATAATGCTTTTGGGCAAAATAACCACATTTTTGAGCGGCAATAACGGTAAAAATGCGTTTTCTAGATCCATTTCACTCTGTTGAGATGGCCTTATTGTTTCTTCCATAATTCTCCCCGTCCCTTCTGTTATTTATGGGATAACCCATAAAGTCAAATCTCAAATTTATGTATTTATCGTAAATATACCCTAATTTGAAGCAAAAGTCATGCTTGGCCCTATTAAAAATAAATGGCATACTGCACCAGTAATTCATATAAAACACGAAGGAAAACAATGAACAAACAGTTATTTTTTTTATTAACGCTCTTATGCAATGCAACAATATACACATCAACGCCAGCCACACCCCCCCCAACAGCCTTATCTTTAAGCGCAACAAGCTCAACATCTCATGCCCCACAGGAACAAGCAACAGCTTCTCCTAAACTATCTCACAAACTTACCTGGGTAGAATCTCCCGATTCTTACAAAGGCAACAAAATATGCAAACTAATTCTTACCGATGTAATGACGGGTTCTCAACTTATAAGAAAAATAGGCCGTTTTGGGCCCGGTAATAAATGGGTTATCAGCCAATCCACACACAATGCACAAGGGCAACCTCTAGAAAAAGATGATTTCCAGGCTCTCTTAAGACTCAGTAAGGCTCTTTCAAGTTTAGATGTGCATAGAGCAGGCCGCTTATTGGATGTCACAAGCGAAGGAGAGATAACTCTAACCGATAATAAATGACCAGTAAACAACGCCTTTTTCCCATTAATTATTAATATTTTTTTACAACTGAATAATATTTTGTTATGATATCTTTCTAAATCGTATCGTCATTTGTATAAATAATATTTTTTTATTATCGAGGAGAAGCATTTATGCTGCATAAGGTTCTGGGTTCAATGTTTGGAAAATTTGAACACGGAGAAATTAAAAAATTCGGGATTTTGGCAGCTATTTTTGGCCTTGTCATCGGCGTCTACTGGGCTATGAGACCAATAAAAGATAGTATATTTGGTGCTATCGTTGGTATCGACTATCAACCACAAGCCAAATGGATCTCGCTTTTAGTAATCGTTCCATTAGTTATCCTGTATGGCAAATTGATCGACATGTTCCCTCGCCATAAAATGTTTTACCTTTTTGTTGGTTTTTATGGCATTTTGGCCTTATTCTTCGCATGGGCGTTTCAACATCCAACCTTAGGCCTTTCTAATACCGTAGAAGATCCTTACCGCATCATTGGTTGGGCTTGGTATATTTATGTTGAAAGCTTTGGTTCTTTAATTGTCGCTCTTTTCTGGGCGATTACCACCGATATCACTACTGAAGATGCCGCAAAACGCGGGTTTCCATTAATCGCACTTGGCGGCCAAATGGGCAACATCTTTGGACCATTATTTTTACGCGCAGAACGTTTAGGCTTTGAACACAGTGGCCCAATGGTCAACATTATCGCAGCCTTAATTTTTGGCATGGGCATTTTAATGTATGTCTTTATGCGCGTTATTCCGGCAAGCCAATTGATTGGTTATCAAAAAGAACACCATATTAAAGAAGAAAAAGAGCCAGGCTTCCTAGAAGGCTTAAAGCTTTTATTCACCAAACCATATCTTATGGGCATCTTCCTTGTAATTACCATTTATGAAATCATCGTTACTGTTTTTGACTTCCACTTTAAAGCGATGGCTAAAGCAGCATTCCCTCTCGAAAGAGCAAATGCTGAATATTTAGCTAATTATGCTGTATGGACCGGTGTCATTGCAACAATATGCGTGTTACTTGGTATCAATAGCATTCAACGTCGCCTAGGCATGGTTTCTTCATTACTCTTAATGCCTATTTTGGTTGCGGGTGCGGTTGTTGGTCTATGGTTCTACCCTACCATTGGTGCAGCTTTTTGGATCATGGTTATCGCAAAGGCTGTTAACTACGCCTTAAACCAACCAACCATGAAACAACTGTACATTCCTACAACCAAAGAGACCAAGTATAAATCTCAAGCTTGGATTGAAATGTTTGGTTCTCGTGGAGCAAAAGCTGGCGGATCCGCTATTAACGCTTTTAGAGGGATGTTTAAGGCTAAATATGGCGCAGTTGCCGGCATAACCGCATTTTTAACCTTAAGCTCAGGTATTTCCTTGAGTCTTATTGGTGTGTGGCTATTTGTTGTCACCTATGTAGCCAAAACGTACAATAAAGCAATTAAAGAAGAAAAAGTTGTATGCTAAAAGAGCTTACACCTCTGTATATTCTTTTGGATACAACCTATTGCACTATGTTTTGATATAAAACTAAAAAAAGCCTTCTAAATACGAATTTAGAGGGCTTTTTTTTTAAATCTTGCTATACTCATTATCAGTTAAATATCACTTAGCGATCAATAAAGATTGGAGAAACGGTTTTTATGAGTTCATGGTTAAACAAATCAGTAAGAAATTTCTTCGATATTGAGAAACACGAGCGATTGAAAGTATTATTGCTCACGATTTCCTTCTTTTTAATCATTGCTGCCTATACGGTCGCCAAAGAGCTCAAAGATTCTGTTTTTTTACATATAGTGGGCAGAAGCTACGTACCTATGGCAAAATGGCTGTTTATGATTGTCCTTATACCAGCCATCTTTCTTTACTCCAAGCTCGTTGATAAAATGCGCCGCTATCAATTGCTCTGCTTTTTAAGCCTTCTATTTGGCATAGCAGGCGTTATATTTGCCTTTTTATTGGGCCATCCTACGATCGGCCTTGCCAATACAGATGCAAGCGTTAATCGTATTTTTGGTTGGCTTTTCTATTTTTTCGTTGAAGGATATTCACCATTTGTAGTAAGCGTTTTCTGGGCTTTTGCCAACTCTATTAACTCCCCTGACTCGGCCAAAAAGAATTATGGCTTCATGGTTTCAGGTTCAAAGTTAGGCGGCGTTATGAGTGCGGGTCTCGCGTGGTACTTTTTTGGCATGAATGGGGATACAACCATAGGCGGATTGTCCGATATTACCAAACATCAGTTGGTCATGGGTTTTGCTTCCGTACTCTTGCTGATCGTTCCCTTTATTATCACGTTGCTCATGCGAAAAGTCCCTGGCAACTATCTCCATGGATACGAAGCTGCATACCAATTTGAAAAACAACAAAGCAAAGATGGAAAATCAGAAACAGGCATGTGGTCTGGTATTGCCATGTTCATAAAATATCCTTATGTCCTTGGTATATTTGGCATGGTATTTTTCTATGAAGTTGTTTCTACGGTACTCAGTTATTTGCGTCTTGAAGTAGCACAAGCCCATTCAAAAAGCTTAGTTGGCGTCAGCAGCTTTTTATTGGAAATGTCTTTCATGTACCATCTTGCGGGTGTCCTCATTGCACTTCTAGGAACCAGTGCATTACTCAGAAGATTGGGTGAACGCGTGTGCCTCATTCTTGTACCAGTTATCAGTGGCGTACTGCTACTGTACCTCATGGCAAGCGATGCTACCCCTTACGCACTCATGATATCATTTGTAGCGCTCAAAGCCCTTAATTATGCGTTTAGCTGGCCAGTACGAGAAAGTCTTTATATTCCAACGGTTAAAGAAATTAAATTTAAATCGAAATCTTGGATTGATGCGTTTGGTAGTAAATTTGCCAAAAGTGCCGGCCAGGGATTCAACGTTTTTGCAGAGCGATTGGGACCAGCCCTGTTTTTACCAGCCCATTCGTTTTTCTTTGCCATACTTATTGGCGGTTGGTTTGTAACGGCATTACTTCTGGGCAAACGCTTTGACAAGGCTGTCGTTAATAACGAAGTCATCGGGGCAGATGCTTTGATTGAGCAACAAACAAGTTAAATAGCGGTTTTCATTGAATTTTCGTGACAGTATGATACAATTTTGATGTCAGTTTTATTTAAAAATCTTGTCTTCTTACTTTAAGGGTGGTTATTGACACTCAGTCAATCCCAGAAGACAATTGATATAACCCTTACAAAGGATCTTAATGACCGAGAAAAGAGAAAGAAAAATAGATTTTCAAGAGCTCGTTAAAGCCGGTGTCCATTTTGGCCATCAAACATCTCGCTGGTGCCCAAAAATGGCTCCATACATCTGGGGCTATAAAAACAACGTTCATTTGATCGATGTGTCTAAAACCGCATTTCAATTGGAAAAAGCAGCTCGCTTTCTTGAATCAGTTGCTGCTGAAGGAAAATCAATTTTATGGGTTGGCACGAAAAAGGCCGCTCAAACTATTGTTCACAACACTGCCAAAAGCTTATCCCAACCATATGTTAATCATCGATGGATTGGTGGTACTTTAAGTAACAATTCACAAGTTAAAAAATCAGTAACAAAGTTGTTACATTTTGAAGATATTATTGCCAGGGCAGATAAATTCCCTCATTATACCAAAAAAGAGTTCAACGTATTTCAAAAAATGATCGACAGATTAGAAAAAAACGTTGGTGGTATCAGAAATTTACATTGGCCAGTAGGCGCTCTTGTATTAGTTGATGTAACCAAAGAACGTTCTGCTCTTAGAGAAGCTGCTGCTGTTGGCATCCCTGTTGTAGCACTTGTTGATACAAACGGAGATCCTTCATTGGTCGATTACGTTATTCCAGCAAATGACGATGCTCCACGCGCTATCAAAGTAATCATCGATCACTTAGTGCTTGCGGTACAACAAGGTAAAGAAACTGCCCGAACACAAGGTAAAGAAAAAATAGTAGTACAAGAAAAAGCTACTAAACCAGCTGTTGATGAAACCGTTGCGTTAGTACTTGCACAAGCCGCTGCTGAACTTGCAGAAGATGCAGCCGTTAAAGCGAATCGTAAAGCAACCGCAACAGAAGACAGCAAGAAAAAAGCACTTAAGAAGTTAGAACTTGAGGCTGAGGAACAAGAAGCTCCAAAAGAATAATTATTTTTTTTGGAGATCAGTCGTCCCAGCCTACGTCTATCCAGGCCTTCCGGCTTGGCAGACTTCGGCGGGCAGGCGCAACGAGAAGTGTTTGATCTCAGGCATTAAGCATTGATTTTTTTTGGAGAGATGTCTGAGTGGTCGAAAGAGCACGATTGGAAATCGTGTATACTTCGAAAGGGGTATCGAGGGTTCGAATCCCTCTCTCTCCAAAATATATGAGTATTTTTGAATATATAAGTTTGGGGAAGTAGTTAAAGACGGAAATGCTTAATCTGTCAGGTCCGAAAGGAAGCAGCAGGAGTATTGATTTCTTGTAGCCGCTTCCCCATTTTAAATGACAACGCTAAAGCACCATGAGATTTGAAATATAATGAGAAAAATTTTTACTTACTAAAGAAATAACTGTTATGAGCACCAATCTTAATCTTGCACGAAAATGGCGATCAAAATCATTTGATCAAATTGTTGGCCAAGCTCTGCCCGTCAGGATGCTTAAAAACAGTTTGTATTTAGAGAGCTACTTTCCTGTATATCTTTTTTCTGGTCAACGAGGATGTGGTAAAACAACCATGGCTCGTGTATTTGCTTGCGCTATTAACTGTGACCAACTACCAATGTTTCAAAAAAATCCCAAGGCTACAACAGTCCCCTGCCTGGAGTGCGCATCATGCTTGGCTATGCAAACAGGGAGACATCCAGATTTTATCGAAATTGATGCAGCATCATATACCGGCGTTGACAATGTACGCCACATCATCGACGTGGCATCACTACTCCCTGTGTTGGGACGCAAAAAAATATACCTCATCGATGAAGCTCACATGCTCAGCAAAGCGGCCTTTAATGCATTTCTTAAAATATTAGAAGAACCACCAGCATCAGTCGTATTCATTCTGGCAACTACTGATGCACAAAAAATCATTGATACGGTAAAGTCACGATGTTTTCAACTATTTTTCACTCCCATTGACGAACTTAATTTAGCAAATCATCTTGCCACGATATGTGATGCCGAAAATATCGCGTATGAACCATCTGGCCTGCAATTGATCGTCAAAGCAACGCAAGGATCTGCGCGAGACGCCATTAATTTATTAGAACAAGTTCGCTTTTCAACAAGCAGTGTCACTAAAAGTGCTGTGCGCAACATGTTGGGACATTTTGACGACGAGCAAACTATATCTTTATTTAAGTTACTACTTTCCAAAGATACCAACAGTTTATTAAAGTTCATCTCTACTCATAAAGTTACTCACTACGCCCCAGAGTTTATATGGCAAAAACTTGTTGAACTTACACGTGCCGCTTTATGGATTAAGCATGGTGTTGAACCAAATATTTTTATTGATCATATCGATACATTAAAAAAAATAGTGACTCAATCTTCTATCGGCCAACTCCATGAACTGCTTGATATCTTTTATAGCAATGAAAGCGTGTTTTTAAAAACAACCGCCCAACATGGATTATTAGAAACGATCCTGTTGAAAATTTGTCAAAAAAATGGATCTGACAATTCTGGATCGTCGTGCCCTCCTGGCAACGCTACGCCACACCAACAAACGGAAAATGAACTCTGCGCAGATCAAATTGATGAAGATCAAGAAGTCACGCAAGAGTATGAGCAACAAGATGAGCAGCTGGACGATACGGCATTATGGCGAAATTTTTTACGCGATGTTCAAACGCTCAATGACCCGTTGCTCAACTCAGTATTTAGCCAAGGAACATCTATACAATTTGATGCTGTATCAAAAAAAGTTGATGTTGCATTTTCAAAAGATCTCGTTCTTTTTCAAGAGTGGATAGACAATGCAGCCCCATTATGGAAACCTCTATTATATAAATCTTTTGGTGAGCATATAGTATTTAACGCTCACTTTACTGTTGAACAAAAAAAAAAGATCGTTGAACCACGTCAACCTGAATTAACAGCACAAGCATCAGCGATAAAAACTACGATTACATCACCAACGTCGCCGGTTCCACAACAAAAAGCTGGCCATAATGCAGAACGTTCTTTTAACAAACCGTTTGCACCCTATACGCCAAAAAAATTCGCAACACACAAAGAATCAATGCACCCGCGCATTGATGTTTCAGATGTAACTATATGGAAAAAAGCCAACATGTTATTGGGGCACTTTCCAGGCACCATTCGAGAAATAAGAGAAAGTACTCATGAGTAAAATGCCCAACGCGATTATTATTGGTCGCATGAATGTCGGAAAATCAACACTATTTAATAGATTATCAACGAACGTTAAAAGCATGACCCTTGACTATGAAGGAGTCACTAGGGATTTTATTAAAGATACCATCAGTTGGAAAGATCGCACCTTTGAACTTATTGATACGGGCGGAATAAGCTTACGAAAAACCACCGACCCCATTGCTGAAAAATCACGACAGGGTGCACTTGAACTTGTCAAAGAAGCTGATGTTGTTTTATTTGTATGCGATGCCACCGTAGGCGTCGTGACAGAAGATCGTGAAATTGCAAAACTTCTCCATAAAATGGGCAAAACGGTGTATCTTATTGCCAATAAAATGGACAGCAAAATTTCACAAGAACACGTTCATGAATTTGCTCAACTTGGTTTTAAAACCGTAATTCAAGTGTCGGCAGAACATGCATATGGCATTGGTGACATACTTGATTACCTCAGTACTGATCTTCCCTTAAAAGGTCCTGAAGACACAACGCCTTTGGGATGCCGCGTCGTACTTCTTGGCAAACCAAATGTTGGTAAATCGTCGCTGATGAACTTACTTGTCAAAAAAGAACGCTCCATCGTATCTGACATTCCGGGAACTACTCGCGAAGCTGTGAGTGAAAAAATTTCCTTTTATTCAGAAGACATCTTACTGACAGATACTCCTGGCATCAGAAAACAAGGTTCGGTGCTTGAAGGGTTGGAAACGATGATGGTCAAAACTTCTTTTAGGGCTTTGCAAAATGCTGAAATCGTACTCCTTCTTGTTGATGCTTCTGAGGGCGCGATTGTAGATCAAGAGCTTAAACTTGCCTTTTATGCATTCACACAAAAATTTAAAGCTTTAGCGATTCTATTTAACAAACAAGATTTGTCCAATGAAGAAACCAAAATTCATCTTGCCGATAGCCTATCGGAATATAAGTTTATACTCAAAAAAGTGCCACAACTTAATATTTCATGCAAAACGGACAAAAATGTTGGCAAAGTAATGCCCTTGGTCAAAGAGTTATGGGAAAGACATAATCAAAAAATTCCTTCTGCCGAAATAACCATGCTTTTTAGAAACGCATTAAAAGCAAAACCATTGATGCACAAAATGATGCCTTTGATGGTATTTAGCGCACAACAAATTAAAACTGCGCCGATGACCATTCTTTTAGTGGTGAATGAGTCTAATTGGTTTGAAGAAAGCCAATTAGGATTTTTTGAAAATCTACTGAGGGCCAATTACAATCTTGTGGGCGTTCCCGTACGATTTGTCGTACGCAAAAAAAGAGTACCAAAGAAATAATTAGATAAAGAAAATATAAAAACAAGATTCAGAAAAAGTTTATTGTTTTTTTATACGTACTTATTATAGTCTAGTGAAAATGAACAGTTTAAAAAAATATAAGGAGAAACAATGCCTAAAAAGATTACTTTTCGCCACATGGATTCTGACCAAGTTATTGAAGATTATGCCAATAAACATTTAGAAAAAATTGAAAAATTTCTGGCCAACGAACCTTCACCCTGCGATATCGATCTTACTTTTTTGCCATCCAAAACACGCGAGCATCATATGGTTGAGTTGCGTGTAGTAAGCCCTCACTATAATCTTATTGCCCAGCATGAACATAACGGCACTGATTTTTATGATGCTATTAATCAGGTTATTGAAAATATGTATCACCAAATTCTTAAAGCAAAAGAAAAAAGAATTACCGAGCGCAATCACGGCAACACAGATGAAAGAATAAGAGAATAGTTACCGAACGTGACCATGATAACTAAAATCGATAAGTAATAATGAGCAATACACTTTCAACATCAGTCGAACAATCATTACGCGATATTTTAAGTAGTCATCCGTTGGTGGCAAAAATTGTTAACGACATTGCCCAGGCGGGCGGACAATCATTATTGGTTGGTGGCGCCGTGCGAGATTTGTTGCTTGGTATCGCCGTAAAAGATTTGGATATTGAAGTACATCGACTATCTTTGCAACAACTTGAACAAATTTTACGCCATCATGGACCAGTAAGTTTGGTTGGCAAATCTTTTGGCGTCCTCCGCTTGCATACATTGGATATCGATTGGTCTCTGCCACGCGCAGACAGTGTCGGAAGAAAACCAGAGGTTGTCATCAATCCACACATGCAGATCAAAGATGCATTCGGGCGAAGAGATCTGACCATCAACGCTATGGGCATTGATTTGATTACCTGCAAACTGTTTGACCCATTTAACGGCATGGATGATTTACACGAAGGTTTGCTGCGCGCCCCCGATACCGCATTATTCATAGAAGATCCATTGCGATTTTATCGTGTCATGCAATTTGTTGGCCGATTTGAAATGACACCCGATGTAGCATTAAATCAGGTATGTGCCACCATGGATATTTCACATATCTCTCGAGAGCGCATCGAAGTTGAATTTGAAAAGTTATTATTAAAGTCCAAGCGCCCTTCTTTGGGCATTCGCTGGTTGCGTACCATTGGCAGACTGCAGGAAGTATTGCCCGAAGTTGCTACATTGGTTGATGTTGCTCAAAATCCTCGATGGCATCCTGAAGGTGATGTTTTTGAACACACGATGCAAGCAGTTGACGCAGCAGCAACTCTGACCACATACGACAATGAAAATAAATTGATTTTATTGTATGCAGCGTTGTGCCATGATCTTGGCAAACCAGCAACAACAAAATATATAGGCGGTGTACTGAAAAGTTTGGGACATGAAGAAGTCGGCGTTGATATAGCCAAAAAACTATTACACCGCATTACACACAACACGGCATTGGTTGATGCTGTTTGCAAATTAGTGCGTTATCACATGATGCCGGTGCAACTTGTACACGGTGGTGCAAAGCCTCCCGCGTACAAACGCTTAGCACGACAACTGGCCCCTGATATCAGCATGCAAATGCTTGCCGATTTATCTTTGGCGGACAAATCAGGCCGCAATCCAACAAGTTCTGTACCATTACATGAACCAATACCTGAAATTGATACATTTTTACAACATGCCGAGTTGGCAACGGTTCGTTTTCAAAGTGAAGCGCCCATATTGTATGGACGTCATATTGCTGATGTTATTGAAGGTGGACCTGTGATGGGCAATGCATTGCGCAACGCGTATGAAATTCAAATTGAAGAAGGAATTAGGGATAAAGATATTTTACGACAACGCGTACTTGCAGATCTTAAAAAGCGCCGATCCTAAATTTTAACAGTTTCAACTTTTTGTTTCTTGCGAGATTGGCCACAACACACACTCGCCTGAAGAGCTTTTTCTATTTCTTGCGCACACTCTAAATAACCATTTACACGAGCTAATTCAAGCGCATCATATCTTTTCCCATCAGTAACTGCAGAAAGTCCTACGATATGGGGACAAGCCTTGTGTTTTAACAATTTCTGCACTGACTCATTTTTTCCAATCATAGCAACGTGCATAAGTGAGGAAACCCCTTGACCATCTACCGCATCTATTTTAGCACCAGCTTTTAGCAATGGCGATATAGCCGTATGGTCGTTACACGCAGCCATCATGATAGCAGTATATTTCAGGTCAGACACGGGAAGCTCTAGTGATATTTCATGCATTCTTGCAAACCTTCTGGCTTCTTCAAGTTTACATTGCCTAACAAGCACGCAATACACTTCTTTTGCTCTTAACTCCATTGGTGCTGTTAACCTGATCACCTCTTCATCTTCTTCTTGATATTTTTGATATTCTTCAGATGAAAAAGGGAACAAAGGCAAAGGCTTCTCATCACCTTCATCATCTTGGCCAATAGAAGACAAAGGTACATGCGTCCTTACAGATTTAGCTTTTCGTTTTACACCAGAAGTCGCAGGTTTTGATGCTTGGCAACTTCCAACCAACAATGCGCCACCCACAACAAATAAAATATGCTTAAAATTCATGGAACAACCTCCGTTTTTAACATTGTTATCAACCCAACAATCTTATATTCTATTAGAATATCATCGAGAATTGACCTTGTCAATAAGCATTTTTGGCGACTTGGGCAAATAGTACAACTAATTTTTCAAAATAGTGGCCAACGGAGTGCGATGTACCTTGAGCTTCCATTGATCAAAGGTATCGGCCGTAGTAAGCAACGCAAAAGCATCAAAATCAAACAGTGAGCCACCACAACTGTATCCAGTGTCAGGAGCAACCAGGAATGTGCAGACAATGCCATCCCACAAACTCTTGCCTTGTGCTGTTTTTGCATCTTTCCACAATTTACTTAAACCCTTGTGGTCTGTCTCATTTTTTGGATCCAAAATTGATGCCATCATAGGATCATTAATAGTATTGGTATGTTGATGCGCTCGCAAAACACCGCGAATTTTATGTGTGTGGCTACTTGCTTGCTGCAAAACAGCCTGCGTCATTTTTTTGCCGTACACAAAACCTCTGCCCGGTTTATATCCAAGCAATAATCCATCATCGGCAACATGAAAATCATTCCACATAAAACCAATGTCCATATGACTAGTCACTTTAAAATCTTTTAAATGGGATCGCGCTTCACATGCCTGATGGTCAATATGTAATTGCCGAAACTCAGTTGCTTGATGTAAAGATCCGAGCCACTCAAATGCGATATTTTCAGTTGTTGCCAAAATTGACTGGGGATTAAAACCTACCTCCATGCCACCATGGCAACATTGCAGAAAATCTTTGTGTGTATCATTGCCACTACCAAGATACAATGCAACGGGAAGAAAATCATACAAGCGCGTTATGCGAGAAAAGTTTACTTGCGTACCAAATTTTGCTCGCACTTCTTGCAAAAAGCCAAAATGGCTACACACGTTAATATCTTCATGATTACCACGCACTAAAACAACTGTTTCGGGGTTGGCTATCTTCAATCGCATCAACGTATAAAGCACCTCGACACCATAATTACCACGATCAACATAGTCACCCAAAAACAACATTCGGAAGTTATCCTTAACGATAGTAAAACCGTTCATGTATCCCGCATCCTGCATAAAATCTATATACGCAAGCAGTGAATGTATGTCGCCATGCAGATCACCACGTATGGCAATGATGGTTTGCGGTTTAACCACTAATTTTTGAACAAAAGGCACAAATACCGATTTGTTCAGATCAAAAAAATCACTATTACTTGCGGGATTTTTTTTCGTCCACAATGCAGCATGTTTGGCATACCATCTTTTATTGGCATCAAAAAACCTTTCCAACGCTATCTGAAACTCGCCCCAATCAAGCGCTGTATTTTTGTAACTGTGACCACCCTTGATGAATGATGGAAGTTTTTTACACGCTTTTTTCCATGCCTGGTAATCATGGTATTTGAATGAAGATGGCTTTTGGACAGTAGGGACCTGAGCCGGATATTTGAATAAAGGTGGCTTTGATGCAATAGGTGCCTGATCAGATTTGCCCATCAACGCATGGTATAATGTCGAAAACAGCCTTGACAATGACAGCGTTGGCCATGACAATGAGTAACTCATACTTGGCGTGATGACTAATAGAATAACTAATAGGGGTGCGCAGAATTTTTTAAAGCGAAATTTCATATAAATAACCTCATCTATTGTGTTTTTAGCAGATTAATAATCATATATTAGCCTAACAAGCATGAACTTTCTGTCAAAAGCCTCAAATAGTTTCTCTTTAATTTGTAAACTCACACAAACATCTGATAGACTAACATCGATTTAATATACGAAACGCACTTGTGAAAGGTTTTTGAGCATGGCAAATATTTTTATGGGAAACTCTGTCTGGCAATTGATTATTCAATCGGACATGATAAGTAAATTGGTGCTGTTATTATTGTTGGCAATGTCCATTGCATGTTGGACAATATTTTTGTACAAGTTAGTTTTATTGCGCCTTAAGCAACGCCACATGCGCAAAGCATTTGAAACGCTAAAATCGATGAACTCAGTACAAGATATGGTTGCTGCTTCATCACAGATGAATAATACCATCGCTGGTTATTTCATGGCCAAAAATGTAGCCTTCATCCAATCCATACTGGCTGGCAAATCACATCTGACCCACCAAGATTGGGAAATAGTGCAACAACATATGTACCAAACTGTTGATAACATGGTTTATAATGATGAAGCGTACATGTCAGCTCTATCGACAAGTGCCGCAGTTTCTCCACTGCTTGGACTTTTTGGAACGGTATGGGGATTAGTACATTCGTTTATTCGCATTAGCGAAAAACAGTCAGCTGATATTGTCACGGTAGCACCTGGTATTGCAGAAGCGCTTATTACCACCCTTGCTGGTTTAATGGTTGCGATTCCTGCATTGATGATGTTCAACTACATTCAACTGTACATGCGCCAACTTGAACAACAGTACAATAGCCTAGCCGATAAAGTTGGATTTGATATACAACGCACATTGGTAAAATAAGATAAGGAGTTGTTATGAACAAAAATTTTGTTTTTTTGTAGTGTCTTTATTGATGCTAACCAACTACACGCATGCGGTTCGCTTTATAAATGGGTACACACACAACGTTGCTCTCAATGTTGCCTCAATAGTAGAAGGTCGCATACAGCCAGCCAGAGAGGTTGTGGTTGCTTCCAATGAGGAATTCGAAGAACAAAATATAGATATTCTTTCTATAAAACCCATTGCAAAGGTGAGTTGTTTACCGTGTTCATGAAGATTTAAAAACCACACGAGAGAATTAAGTAGAGGAATTACAGTCGTTCAAGCAACTCTTTTTTTATTATTTGAAAGGCAATGTCGGGATCGAAAGACGTTTCTTGCTTTGCCAACAATGGCACTATGTCTTGGCGAAATGCCTTATCGGTGATTTTCAATTCCATAGATTCTATAAAAACTTTTTGTGACACATTAAGTTCTTCATAAGCCAAATATTTTTTAAAACAATGAACAATTGCCTCATGATTAATGTTATTTATTTTTGTCAGAGCCATGTACAAATCGTATAGATCTCTACCTTTTCTTCGTTGATATAACGCTCGTAATTTTGTCCCCAAAAGTTCTTCGGTATGATATGTTTTAATGGTCACAGTTCCTGGATGCCATGATGAAACACTTACGTACTCAACATCTTTAAATCCCATTACCGTAAAATGTTCTCGCACATTAATTTCGATTTTAAGCCTGATGGGAAAGCCATCCTCGCTCATTGTGCGATATTCCAGCGTAACACAATTTTTTGCAAATTTTCTTTTCGATTTTCCCAGCCAAGGGTCCATTATTTCTTTGATGATATCCAGCGTTGGTCCAATTGATTCGCCGGTTATTTGAACAAGATCAATATCTTCAGAATATCTTGAAGCTGGTTTAAATACAATCTTATTTAATGCTGTGCCACCACGAAATGCTAATGTTTCTCGCAACACAGGATGGCTATACAATTTGATCAGTGCCGTGGAAATAATAAGATCCTGCTCAACTTGCTTCAGTTCAAGCCAAGGTGCATGCTCTAGCCACTCGGTGATAAATGCTTGTGGTATCATGGAATATCCACCTCATCGTTTATAACTATTTTCCATCGACTATTTTTTATGCCATCTTTTTCTGGAAGATCAGGTCTTAATGGTGTGTATTCTATGGTGCGTTTTTCTAACGCTGTTTCAACAATTTTTGCTAACTTTGGTAACGAAAGTATTTCAAGAATATAACCCAATCGTTGTAACACCGATTTTGTTTGTTCATGTTCAACAACGTAAGTGAATGTAATGGTGTTTATTTCTTCTGCTAATAATTGTATAACCGCTACGACATTGCTCAAATGTCCTGAGGCTTCATAAAAACGTAACAAATCAATCATCGTTTGTTCTGGGGTTGATATTTTTGCATATCCCGTTGGAACCTTGATAGTTGTTTTTGAAGCATCCACACATCCATTAAAAGTATGAAAATCAATTGACCCACGCTCAAGATGTATGGGTTTGGTTTTTTTGTTAGTAATAACTTGAAATGTCATTGGTTGTTGTTCAGTCGCGCCAAAAAATGATGCTGCACTCAAAAGTCCAATATAATAATCTTGATCAATGTGTTTCATGTAGGCATCAACTATCCATTGTGGTGGCAGCGAGCCCGTAACAAAATGTTCAGGACTTATGATCATGAAGAAATCATGACCAAACCTTTTTAGAAGTTTCTTCTTTGATAGCCTGTACGCCTGGAAACGCAACTGATTTTCAGTAAGGCCCAATTCGAGTAATGCATCTTGCTTGGTGAAAAAGTACTTACCCCGAGCAAGAAGGTTCTTTAAATAATCATTCAAGGATTTCATTCCCTAATTGTTGCATTTTTCGCATCAATTAGCAACTGAAATCCCGCAATTTCAGGTTTGGCCCTAAAATGCCCACTTTTTCAACTTTGGATAATTTTAACGCTATCATGTCCCTTAAATGTCATTTTTCGACACTTTAGGGACATGAAGACGTTTTTTATCTATTAATTCTAATCAAAATCCTAGGCCACCCGGAGGGCCTTGCCGCGCCGGTGCACCTGATGCCGATAGAACTGGTTGTGCACTTGCTGAAACACTTTGAGCCTGTGGTGCTTGTGACACACTTTGTACTGCCGCTGGGGCGACCTGTGACAATCTAGCTGGTTGAGCATTCGCTGAAACGTCTGGTGCTGATGATAAAGCTTGTGATAAAAGATACTCTAATTGAGCAGGCGATACATCTGCCAAACATACCGAAGCACCTGATGGTAATCGGAAATCTGAGTTGGCTAACGCACGTCTCAATCGAACATCACTTGGTTCATCGTCGTAACTACGACCAGAAACCGGTAGCGATCTCGCGGAACTTGTTGAAGCACTTGGCGCCGATGATGCTTGTGGTGCATTTTGTACTGGATGGGAGGCAAAATTTGCCAATCGATTAAAAGGTTTCGGCCCCGCCCAATCTTCTGAACTATCTGATGCAAATCTGCCCGGTAACGCCCAGGTAACGAATTTATCGCCTGGCTTAGCTGGAAGCGTTGGCATATTCATTGCTGCTCCTAGATAATTAATATCACATGATGCGGTTGAAGCATCTATATGGACCCAATGTGGAAAATGTTTGCCTTCCAAATCGCGACGATACTTTAGTGCAAACATAAAGCGTGTAAATGTCGCCCCCTCTTCGTCTCCACTTTTGACACGCTCCTGCAACCAGGTAATGCAATGTAGGGTTGGCGCTCTCATAGGTTGCTCGAGTGCTTGCTCTATATCAACCAACAACTTTGCAGCCTCAGGAGATGGTGCGCCAACCTTAGAACGCTCGTTTTCAAGCTTGTATTTATAAGCATGAAAGCGCCACGAATCTCTCACGTCAGGAAAACTAACATCATCTGGCGGCAACAATTCAGATTTTCCACTCGCATTTTCTTGCCTTTGAGCCAATTGATAAAACACAACTTGACCATCTAATTTCTTATACATAGAACCAACCAATTTTCCATCATCAGTTTGGTATACATCGTAAGTTTTTGCTCCAGCCTTGAAAGCACTTTTCCACATGCTTATCACCGTCTGCGTCTGAGCCTTACTAAGTTGCGACTGCTTGGTTTGTGCTGGCGATGGCACCGGTGCACTTGCTTGTACTTGAACAACAGATAACAATGCTATCAAACAAAATATTAGTTGCATGAAAAACTCCTGAAAAAATTTGAAAAATAGTACGCTCGTCTTTCGCTATCACCGTTTTCATTTATACTATTGTAGCGTAAAAATAAATTTCATCATTAATTTGTATAGATCAACCAACATTTGATACACTAAACAACAATTACTTACGCATACACAAAAAAAGGAATAAAAATGGCATTTGTACGAAGACAAAGAAAAAAAGCTCCTTTTTGTTTTATCAAGATCTGGCAAAAATTAACAATTTTGAATAATCACCACGATCAGCACACTGCAGCGCTTCAATGTATTGCTTCCTAGTTTGATTTGCCTTATACAAATCTTGATGCATGCCCCAGCTAAAACGGGTGCCACCTTGTCGTACAATTAACAAGTCAGCCATTAATCGAGCATGCCTACCATTATTACCTGCCTTCGCCTTTGGCTTCTTCAGGCTTCGCCAATAGAACGGGTGAATCTAGACTAATCGATAATGAAACCGAATGGCAATCTCATCTCAAATTTCATTTTTGTCCCATAAGTTTTTTGGATTACCTTTTAATAATTCCTGAACCAAATCGTCTTCTTGTTGCCGTAGTTGTTTTGGATTCAGCCCTTGTTGCTCCAACTTCATTGAATGATTAACTGATCGAATTTGTTTTTTGGCAATTTTTTTCGCTTGTGCTTCCAATATTTTATCAAGTGGTTCAATGGGCACAAAACAGTAAACCAATTTACAATTCATTGCCTGCGCAACTTGCTCCAGTATTTTTAAGCTAATATTTCCCTTTCTTTCACGCTGTTCAATAGAAGTGATATTTTCTCGACTACAGCCCATGCGATTGGCCAATACATAACTAGACATCCCCAACGCTTCTCTTAATGTACGAATCCAACCCTTTTTAGGTACTGGCTTTTTGGCCATATCTGAAAACCCACCCAGAGACTCTTGAGCCTGTTCAAGCATTAACTTTTTAAATCCATCAGACATATGTACTCCTTTTTGGTTATCTATAGGTTCCCAAATTACAGAATAATAGTAACTTATAGCTACCCAAAACTCAAGAATTTCGCTATAGAGATTTCATTTCGGCTTATGTACCCACGATTTCGAGGGCCTTGAACCTGGTAGGCATAAAATCTCAGATAGACTCTTGCGCCATATCCCCATAACTTGCTAGTATTACAATTAGAAATACATGCTTGGTTTTCTGGTTCCAGAAAGAACATGTGTTATTTTTAAAGAAGGAGAAATACTATGAAGAATACATTAAAACTAATGGCGCTTACTCTTATTGTGTCGGTCTTATATGGCGCTGGATTGGTGGCATCGTGTCCTGCAGGTCAGGTTTGTTGGTTCGATGGTATCGAAGGCACCTACCGAGTGATGAAGCCGGAAAAAGATGGCACCTATTTGCGTGGGTATGTTGGCAGAGGAGAAAACGCTAAGGTTAAATGTCGTAACGCATGCATAGGATATGCAACCCGAAATGAGCCTAATAAGCCCCCTACAACTCCAGATGCACTTAAATGGAGTGGTGGAGTTATAACAGGAAAAACAGGAAAAAAATGCATTTGCATAAAACAATAGAAAAACTTTTTTAAAAAGGAGAAATACTATGAAGAACACATTAAAACTAATAACGCTTACCTTGGTTGCCTTAGCCTCCGTTCCTGTAATGGGAACACAAGATTTAAAATTACTACAAAGTTTTGCAAAAAAAATAGGAATTCATAATGAGAAAGTGGTGAAAGGGAATCTTACAGGTCAACTTGAAATACCCGGTATTTTAAACGGAGAAGCCTCTTTGGTTACGTATAAAGATGGAGCGGCGTTACGTATAAATAACGCAACGTTGGGCGACGTTAAAAACCATTTATTACAATCATACATATCCGGCAATATCGGGCCACGACAATTACAACAGGGTGATCCCAGATTCCCCGTGGATATTGAGTTTGGGAGCAACGTTCCAAATTATATTACTGAGCGGGTAAGGCAAGGCTTAGAGCAGCAAGTAACAAGTATAGCCGATAGCGTTGAAACCGAAAAATCACCCAATCAAGCTTTGGCTGCTGCAAGGATTGAGACCGTGAAAAAAATAACACAGCAAGTTCGCAACTCATTCAATATTTCAAGTTTGCAGTATAAAAGTACTTGGCAAAAATTCGCCTCGGGTGCTTTGAGTGGCGTTCAATGTCAAACAGAAATCATGGGAAAATCATTGCATTTCGCCTTTGATCTTGATGTTCACAATCCGCAAAAAGGCTTTCAATCGCTCGTTAATCAGATTGTGGATAAAATGGTGGATGAGACAAAAAGCATAATTAAGGCTTCAAACAAAAAATAGAGTCTCATGCAAAACCCATTAAAATTATCAGATTTTTAAAAATACAAAGTTGCTTCTGTAGTCACCATGGCTATGCAAGCAACTTTATATTTTGTATGAACTAATCAACGTCAATCATACATCCAAACTCAAAAGCTTATTAACAATAGGCATGTCGGGATAATAATTAACCGCTAACGCCAAAATCTTTTTCATCATTAATTTGTATAGATCAAGCAAGATTTGATACACTAAACAGCAGTTACTTACGCACACGCAAAAAAAGGAATAAAAATGGCATTTGTACGAAGACAAAGAAAAAAAGCTGTAGCAATGCATGACATTCCGCTTACGCCGCTTATTGATACCGCATTAACACTTCTTATTATTTTTATGGTCACCACCCCCATGATGCAAAACGCGATCAAAGTTACCTTGCCAGAAGGACAAGCAAAAGAAGCTGATGGCGCAAAACAAGAATTAATTGTATATATCGATAAAGATGGCAATTTGTTTTTCAATGGTATACCGGTCAGCAAAGATAAGTTAACTGCTACGGTAAAAAATAAAGTAGGAAAGGACACACAAAGCACCGTATTTGTAAAAGCAGACACATCGGTATCGTACGGTATGGTTATACAAACGGTCGATCAACTCAAAGTAGCGGGGGGTGTCCGATATGTTGCTCTGGCTACAAAAAAAGCTGCCTAAAGTTGCCAATCTTTGGATCAAACTTATCGGCATTGCAACAGGCATGCATATCGTTTTGTTGTTTGCTCTTTTTTTTATCTACAAAGGTGATTACTCCAGTCTGAATATCGAAATCAATAGTAATATTGATAAAGATGCGTTAGTTGTTTTTTTACCGTTTCAAAAAAAAGCAGTCAACAAATCATCTGGTAAAAAGGGGACAGGAAGGAAATCAACCGCCAGCAAAGCCACACAACAAAAAACAGCTCAACAAAAAGCACCTTCAACAAAGCAAACACCAACAGTGGCAAAAGTTGCAACAATCGCTCCCACCAAGGTTCCTACTTCCATCGTAGACAATTGCGCATCATGCAAAAAAAAGCCAAACAAAACTGTTAAGAAAAAAACACTGGCCAAAAAGGACGCAAAAAAAAGCGAGAAAAAAGTTACGCCAGCACCCGTCGCTCAAAAAAAAGAAGTTCCTCAAGAAAAAGTCAAACCACAAGAGACGCCCAAGAAAGAGATCGTAGAGGAAAAAAAAGAATCGCCCAAAATAGAAGAAGTCAAAAAAGAAGAGCCGATCATTAAAGATGTCGCTCAAGATGTGATGCCAACAAACACGTTGGACGAAACGTCTAATGACGCAAACGATCAAAACATTCGTTATATTGGACAAGCTGATTTGGATGCAATGTGCATCCAAGAAAGTCTGAGTATGGCCATTTCTCAACATTGGAAACCGCCCGTTGGTGTTTCGAAAGATCGTGTATGCGAACTTACGATAGTTATAGATTGGCAAGGAAATATAAAGGATATTAAGGTACAAAAATCTTCTGGTGCAGCTATGTATGATGTTTCGGCACGCAGCGCGGCAAAAGCGGCCCAATACCCGCAAGCGCTGTGGGGAAAAACGTGTACTATAACATTTAAACAATAATATTAAAATTGTATGCATAATAAAAATTAGTTAAACAAATACTCTAACACCGCTCTCCCTGAGTTTTTTGCGTAGCAAAAAGTATCGAAGGGTGCGGTGCGAAAAGGATAAAAAAAATGAAAAAAATAATTCCTAATGATCCTACCCTTCGATACAATTTTTTTCGCAAAAAACGCGAAAAAAACCACTCAGGGCGAGCGGATCAAAAACATTCACTGATAGAAAGCGTGACAAAATCTTGTCTTTATTTGTTGCTCTGTACAATCACACTCAACCTATTTTGCACAACACAACAACCATCCTTTAATGTGTCCGTTGCACCAAAAGAACATGCAAAACTTAATTTACTGATAGGCTTGATCGGCGAGCAATCGTCCGAGCTGCGAGAAATAATCGCCATCATCAAAAAAGATCTTGAATTTAGTCGTCAATTTAACGTGACGACATGCCATGTGGACAGCGTACAGACGAAAAAAGAGATTGAAAGTATTTTCAAGCAAGGATATTCATTAGCAATTTTTTTCAATCAATCGGAAGAAAAAAATAATGACACTATCGAATGGCGCGTGTACGACACAACGCAAGTCATGATGCTTAAAGGATCAAAATATACCAAACGAGGAACCGTGCTTCGCGGTTGGGCCCACAATATTTCAGATGCTTTATGGTCGGTGCTTGCTGGTCAAGACGGATTCTTTTCCACCAAAATCGCTTACTGCAAAGATATCCATCGCCCCCGCAAACGAAAAATAAAATATGTGTATGTCGCAGATTACGATGGCAGTAACGAGCAAGAGTTAATTTCGATGCCTACGGTAAACGTGGCACCACGGTGGAATAACGACAGCAAGTCGCCAATGGTTTTTTATTCAGAATACACAAACTCTAATGTACGCTTGATTGCTACCACCATGAATAAAAAAAGAAAAATTGCCTCCAATTTCGATGGGGTAAACATGCTCCCAGCATTTTCCCAAGATGGCAAACAAGTTGCCTATTGCGCTTCGCATGGTGACGGCAACTGCCAACTCTATTATTATGAAAAAGGAAACTTCAGAAAACTAACGCACAATCAAGGCAACAATGTTTCGCCTTCTTTTTCGGCCGATGGCACACGCTTATTCTTTTGTTCAGATTTCCAAACAGGCAAACCACAAATTTATTGTTACAACATCGCAGCCGACACTATTGATCGATTAACCAAAGATGGTTATTGCGCATCACCCAACTATTGCGTGGCCCAAAATAAAGTTGCCTACTCAAAAATAGTCAATGGTGTTATGCAAATTTTTAATTACGATGTAGCCACTGAGCAACACCGACAACTTACTTTTGATGCCGGAAATAAAGAAGAATGCTCGTGGTCACCATGTGGTAATTTTTTACTGTTTTCGTATGAACAAGGGATGCATAGCCGCATCGCTATGTTGAATGTAATAACCAACAAACGCCAATACATTACAGGCCCAAACCAGGTGTGTTCATACCCCTGCTGGTCACCCGCTTATCATGACTTTCCTGTGGTGACTTAACAATATATTTCAAATAGTCGCCCTTGTAGATCATGTTAATTTACGATATAATTACATCTTACAAGCCAACATATTAATTAATAACGCAAGGTAAAAAATAGATGAAAATAAATAAGAACAAAAAAAACTCATTTTTCCAAGGCAGCCCCAAAAATTTGGTGATTTTAGCGCTCATATTTTTGGGCGGCGTTTTATTGCTAAACCAATTTGTTGATCACGTAAGCCACATTAAAACAATATCATACGATACTTTTCTTAAACGAGTTGAACTGGGGGATGTAAAGCGTGTTGATGTTTTAGGCCAAGATGTCTCAGGCGTTTTTGCCGATGGTTCGCGCTTTGAAACAGTCGTAGGCACCAATCAAAAAAACTGGGAACTCCTTAAAGATCATAATGTTGAAGTTTGGGTCGCAAGCCAATCAAATCAAATAAGCTTGTGGTATATATTCCCATTTCTTTTATTACTTCTGACTCTATGGGCGGTGTGGTATTACATTCGTCAAGCTCGTGGTGGCGGACAAAATGGTGGCGGCGGTGGCAATATCTTCACCATGGGCAAAAGCCGTGCAAAAATGTTTATGCCTTCAACTATTAAAGAAAAATTCACCTCAGTTGCTGGCAATCAAGAAGCAAAAGAAGAACTTCAAGACGTTGTCGACTTTTTGAAATATCCTGAAAAATATAAACGCTTAGGTGCAAAAATTACTCGCGGCGTACTACTCATCGGCGAACCCGGTAATGGTAAAACTCTGCTGGCAAAAGCTGTAGCTGGTGAAGCAAACTGTCCATTTTTTAGCATCAGCGGTTCTGATTTTATTGAAGTATTTGTCGGCGTTGGTGCGGCTCGTGTACGAGACCTTTTTGCCCAAGCACGCAAAAATGCCCCAAGCATTATCTTTATTGATGAAATTGATGCTGTTGGACGCCATCGTGGATCTGGACAAGGTGGTGGTCATGACGAAAGAGAACAGACACTTAATCAGCTTTTGACTGAAATGGATGGTTTTCAAACAGTTGGTGGTGCGGTCATTGTTATGGCGGCAACCAACAGACCTGATGTTTTAGACAAAGCGTTACTTCGCCCTGGCCGTTTTGACCGACAAGTGGAAGTTCCTTACCCTGATTTGTCAAGTCGCGCACAAATTTTGAAATTACATGCAGGCGCGGTTAAAATTAATTTGGATGTCGATTTAGATAAGATTGCGCGTGGCACCCCGGGATTTACGGGAGCTGATTTGGCAAACCTTATTAATGAAGCGGCAATTATCGCATCTAAAAAAAATCAAGAAAACGTTACCGTTGCTGATTTTGAAGAAGCGCGAGACAAAATCACTTTGGGCAAAGAACGCAAATCTTTAATGCCTACTCCTGAGGACAAACGCATTACGGCATTCCATGAAGCTGGTCATGCCCTGATTAGGCTTTTGTCACCAAAGGATACTGATCCTTTACACAAAATCACCATCATGCCTCGTGGTAGCGCCCTTGGATTAACCCACTTTTTACCTGAAAAAGAAAAATATCATTTAACAAAGCCTGAATTGATCGCTTCCATAGAATCTGCACTGGGCGGCAGAGCTGCCGAAGAGCTCGTCTTTGGCCAAGTGACCACCGGAGCTTCTTCTGATTTCAAAGTAGCAACGGACCTGGCTCGCAAGATGGTCTGTTTTTATGGGATGTCCAGTTTGGGACCAGTGATATACGGTGAACATCATGGTGAAAAAACCTACTCGCCTGCAACAGCGGAAAAAATAGATAAAGAAATATCGGCAATACTCGATATAGCATATAAAAATGCGCTGCATCACCTGACGGTCAATAGAGACAAACTTGATCTTCTCGCTACCACATTAATTGAGAAGGAAACGTTGTTTGCTGGTGAAATTTATGCGCTCCTTGGTATTGAACCTCGCACAGAACATAAATTCACATGATGCATCTCAATAAGGATTTGGTCAGTGACGTTGCGCCCATTATCAAACATGCCGGCGCAATTGTCCTTTCCTATTTTCATACACGACTCACTCGTACAGAAAAGTTGATCGATGGGATTGATCACGGCTTTGTCACACAAGCTGATTTGGCAAGCGAAAGCTACTTAATAGAGCATCTGGCGCCCCTGATACCAGGAGCAAGTTTTATCGCTGAAGAATCTGGCATAGCCACTGGTAAACAGCATGATTACTGTTGGGTGATCGACCCGCTTGATGGCACCACCAACTTTGCGCATGGGCTACCCTATTTTTGTATATCCATAGGGTTAACGCATAATGAAAAGCCGGTATTTGGCATGATTTATCAACCGCTCACGCAGGAACTCTTTTATGCAACCGAAGGCAAAGGAGCTTTTCTGAATGGTAAACCAATCCGTGTGTCACAAGCACCGCTAGAAAAAAGCCTGATCGCTATAGGTGTGCCTTATGCAAAAGATCAGGCGTTCGCTCATCTGATCACCAGCACATGGCCCATTGCTCAACGCGTCTACAGCGTAAGAACATTTGGCGCTGCGGCTCTTGATATCGCTTATGTTGCCTCGGGCATGCTTGAAGGAGCGCTCTTTGAAGAACTTGGTTGGTGGGATGTCGCGGCTGGCATGTTGCTTGTCCAAGAGGCTGGTGGCCAAGTAACCGATTTTAGTGGAAACGAAATCGACCCCGACTATAAGTCTTTTCTAGCGACCGGAAACCCAGAAGTGCATCAGGTTTTGCTTAAAATGTTAAAATAATAGGTGAATAATTTGAAAAAAATAGCCTTTAAGGTACACTAGTAAAAGAATAAATTGCTTTAGAAGATTTGAAAGGATTAGAGACAATGTCACGAATTTGCGCAGTATGCGATAAACGCCCACAAGTAGCCAATTCAGTCAGTAACGCTAACAACAGAGTAAAACACTGGGTCTATCCTAATGTTCACACCATGCGTTTCACCATGACCAATAGTAATTCTGGTTGTGTAAAACGTGGTGCTGTATGTACCAAATGCGTAAAAGCTGGAAAAGTTCAAAAAGTTGTATAACGATTATTAATTAAATAAGAAGGTTTATAGATGCCAAATATTAAGTCAGCAATCAAGCGCGCTAAACAAAGCGAATCAAAAAGAAAAATCAACGCTGCTCGCAAATCATCAGTCAGAACCGCTGTCAAAAAGGTTATGACATCAATAGCAGCTACAGAAGATATCGCAATCACCAAAGAGTTGCTACGTGACGCAGAAGCTAAAATTGCTCGCGCCAAAGGCAAAGGCTTAATGCATGCCAACACCGCATCTCGCAGTGTGAGTCGTTTGGCTAAACGTGTTTCAGCAGCTGAAAAAGCTTCTCAAAAAACTAAATAGGTAGATAGGTCAAAAATATTCTTCCAAGTATATTTTTGATGTTCTAGCTGGTTGATCCAAAAAATACAAAAGAGCAGTTGTTTAAAAGCAGCTGCCTTTTTTGTTTATGGCCTTCGCTCATATCTCTCAAGATCTTCGTATGATGGTATGTAAGTTGCGGCAATACTTGCCAAATCAGGTATTAAATGTGAATTCAAAGCTTCCCGCTGAATTTCGTATTCGCCCTCCTCATACGCTCGCTTCATCATCTCGCGGATTTCCCGCAAATCTGCTATCTTTTGGTCATTTCTAGGAACTCTGGCCATTGTTTCATCTAATTTTTCTCTTAAAAGAGCTGGCGCAGTCAATCCTTTGTTGCGTCCATCTAATATTTCCGGCGATAATAGCGCGCCCGCTTTTAAAAGTTCTGATATATATTTATATTGATTTTTCGTGTCTATTGCAGCACCAATTACGACATCAATTAACGGCGTCCATCCAAACTCTTCGTCTACATCATTTACATCTGCACCATATTGGACATACAATGGAATTAAGGAAGGGTCATAATCAAGCGCAACAACATTACCTAGAAGGCCCCAGCTTGATATATTCATAATTTCAGCTCCATGCCCGAAAAGTAATTGAGCCATCAATCTATTCTTAACATTGAAAAAAACGCTTGGTACCATCATAAACCCTTTAGTTGTGTTAGGATTTGCCCCATGATTGAGTAAAAACGAAGCAAAAATTAAGTCATCCTGCATCACAGCATCCATTAAAGGTTTTCGTTTATCATAATAATATACAATATCATTGGGATTAACGTCATACACTCGAATAAGACGCGCAATGATATCTTTGCGCTTGGGCCAAGATGCAAGTCGTAGACGCGCTCCTCTCGAAAGGGATTCCAACTCATTCATTAGTCCTCGAACTTCCGCAGCCTTGTCCATTTCTCTCTGCTCAGATTGTTCTTTGCATTCACGCGACGCATTCAGTCCTAACGATAAAGTTAATGCTAAAAAAATAATTCTCTTCATCTGTTTCCTCTCCTTTATTTATTGTCTTCGTTGGTATTGCTCAAGATCTTGGTACGATTCTACGCACATCTTTACCAAATCTGGTATTAAATGAGGATCCAAGGCCTCTTGCTGAATTTTGCATTCACCTTCTTCATACGCCCGCTTCATCATCGCGCGTATTTCTCGCAAATCTGTTATCTCCTGGTCGTCTCTGGGGACTCTGGCCATTGCTCTATCTAATTGTTCTTTCAATATTGCTGGTGCAGTTAATCCTTTATCGGACCCATCCAATATTTTAGGTGATAATAATGCACCTGCTTTTAAAAGTTCTGATATATACTGCTTTCTTACTTCCTGCGTAATAAACGAATTTAACACTGCGCTTATTAACGGTGTACCTCCAAAACTGCGCATTATAGCATTCACATCTGCACCCCGTTGAATATACAATGGAACCAATGAAGGATCTCTCCCGGTTGCAATAACATAATTTAGAATAGGCCGTTTTGATTTTTCAATAATTTGAGCCCCATGCCCGAAAAGCAACTGAGCCATCAACTTGCTCCGAGCACTATACAAAATGTTGGAAGCCATACATCTTTCGGTTGCTGCTTGTTCATATGTACTGGGATTCGCCCCACGATTGAGTAAAAACGAAGCAAAAATCACGTCATCACGCATCATAGCCTCCTCTAAAGGTTTTAGCTCCTCCTCTCTGCAAAGGACATATACAATGTCATCGGGATTAATGTCATATACTCGAATAAGGCGTGCAATAATATCCTTGCGCTTGGACCAATTACGATCTTCTGGAAACTTTTCTAACTCATCTATTAATTTTTGAACTTCCGCAGCTCTCGCAACTTCTCTTTGCTCAGATTGCTCTTTGCATCCACGCGATGCATGCAAGCCTGATGATAAGAATAATGCTAAAAAAATAATTCTCTTCATCTGTTTTCTCCCTTTTATTTTATTCCATTCTTCGTTGATATCGTTCAAGTTCTTCATAGGATTCTACGCACATATTTGCCACATCAGGTATTAAATGAACCTCAACAGCGTCTCGCTGAACCCTGCACTCACCTTCTTCATATGCCCGCTTCATCATCGCGCGTATTTCCTGTAAATCTGTTACCGCCTGCTCATTTCTAGGGACTCTGGCCACTGCCGCATCTAATTGTCCTCTTAATATTGCTGGTGCGGTTAATCCTTTATGGGGCCCATCTAATATTACAGGTGATAGCAGTGCATGTGCTTTTAAAAGTTCTGATATATATTGCTTTCTTTTTTCTGGACGGTCACAAAACACTGTAAGCGCGTTTATTAACGGTGTTCTCCCCAATTGGTCTAGAGCGTTTACATCTACACCATGCGCAATATACAATGGAATCAACGAAGGGTCATTGTTCGCCATAGCAGTATGCAAAAGACGCTCGCTTGGTGTCTCAACAATCTGAGCTCCATGACCAAAAAGCAACTGCGCCATCAACCTATTTCTGACAGCAAAAAAAATATCTGGCATCATTAATCCTATAGGTCCTGTATTGGCACTTGCCCCATGATTAAGTAAAAACGAAGCAAAAAATAAATCTTTATTTATCACAGCATCCGCTAAAGGTTTTATTAAATCCCAGTAGGGGGCATATGCAATATCATTGGGATTAACATCATACACTTGAATAAGACGCCCAATAATTTCTTTGCGTCTGCGCCAATTGAGAGATCCTATAAGCTCTTCTAACTCATCTATTAATTTTTGAACTTCCGCAGCTCTAGCAACTTCTCTTTGCTCAGATTGCTCTTTGCATTCATGCGATGCATGCAAGCCTAATGATAAGAATAATGCTAAAAAAATAACTTTTTTCATCTGTTTTCTCTCTTTTATTTATTGTCTTCGCTGGTATCTCTCAAGATCTTCGTACGATTCTACGCACATTTTTGCCAAATCGGGTATTAAATGAACCCCCACTGCTGCTAGCAGCCCCTTGCACTCCCCTTCCTCATATGCTCGCTTCATCATCGCGCGTATTTCTTGCAAATCTGCTACTTCCTGATTATCCCTAGGAACTCTGGCCATTGCTCTATCTAATTGTTCTTTCAATATTGCTGGTGCAGTCATTCCTCCATAATAAAACCCTAGTATAATCTCTTGAGGCGCTTCAGGTGATAACAATGCATGCGCTTTTAAAAGTTCTGATATGTGTTGCTTTCTTTTGTGAGCATATACTATCACTGTTCTCATCAACAGCGCCATCCCATCTTGATAGGCATTTACATCTGCACCATGCGCAATATATAATGGAATCAATGCAGGGTCATCATCATGCGTAATAACATTCTCTAGAATACGCTCGCTTGGTGTCTCAATAATTTGAGCTCCATGCCCGAAAAGCAACTGCGCCATAAGCTTGCTCTGGGCATCGAACAAAACAGTTCCTCCCAAAAACCCTTTAGTTGTGTTAGGATTTGCCCCATGATTGAGTAAAAAAGAAGCAAAAATTAAGTCATCCATCGTCACGGCATCCCTTAAAGGCTTTCGTTTATCATAGCTATATAAAATATCATTGGGGTTGATATCATACACTCGAATAAGACGCGCAATGATGTCTCTACGTTTGGGCCAATCGTGATCCCTCACAAGAGCCTCTAACTCATACATTAACCTCCGAACTTCTGCAGCCCTAGCAATTTCTCTTTGCTCAGATAACTCTTTGCATTCATGCGATGCATTCAAGCCTAATGATAAGGCTAATACTAAAAAAATAACCCTTTTCATCTGCTTTCTCCTTCTTTAAATAACAAAGCAAGCCACAGTTTTCTATTATCAATTTAATAATAACATAAAATTAAGTTTAATTTCAATGAAAATTGTTTATTTGAAAATTACCAGGGTAAATTGAATAGTTTTTATTGACAAGGTACCCAATTATGAAATAGTATCTAATTATGACATTTTCATATGGCTAAAGTGTCTAAAATGGACACTTTATTAATACGAAAAGGGAAAAGTGACGTTCGAAAAATATCTGGATAAGCAGACTGCATACGGAAAATGCTACTTTACCATAGATAATGCCTCGCAAGAGCTCAATAAGTCTAAAAACGCCCTAAAATTGTCCATTTCTCACCTCATTTCTAAGGGTGAAATCGCAAGTCCCTCAAGGGGGTTTTATGTGATTATACCCCCCGAATATAGAATTCTAGGCTGTATCCCCGCTGATCAATTTATCCCCTATTTAATGGAATACCTAACATGCAAATATTATGTAGGTTTAATGACGGCTGCAAGCTATTATGGTGTTGCCCACCAAGCCCCTCAGGTTTTTCAGGTGATGACGGAACGACAATTATCACCAATAATGTGCGGTAAGGTTAAGATTCAGTTTATAAAAAATCAATTAATTGATACGGTGCCAACCAATCTTATCTCAACTCCTAAAAGTAGATTTTTGGTTGCAACACCTGAAGCACTTGCTATGGATTTTTTTAGGTTCATGAAACAAAGCGGTGGATTAAATAATATTACCACCATGCTTTGCGAACTTACCGATAAAATAGATGAAGAAAAATTAAGATTAATTATAGAAACTCAACCTGGTATTAACTGGAAACAACGGTTGGGGTATGTTTTAGATTTTATAGAATCTAGATCGTTAGCTAGCATCATAAAGAAATATTTATCTGAACAACCAAGAGTCAACTATATACCACTTAATTCAAGCGTAAAGAAATCTAACAAAAAAGAAAAAGATCAAACTTGGAAAATTATTGTCAATACAACCATAGAGAGTGACATATGATTGAAAACTTTTACCTATCCGAATGGCGCCAACAGGTACCATGGGTACCGGATTATCAGGTAGAACAAGACCTCATTATTACTCGCGCTTTAATAAGCTTGTATGCAAATGAAAAAATAAGAAAAAATTTAGCCTTTAGAGGCGGAACAGCACTGAACAAACTATTTTTCAATCCGCCTTCACGTTATAGTGAAGATATTGACCTGGTACAAATTCATCCTCAACCAATCGGTCCAATTATTACTGAAATTCGTGATGCTTTATCTTGGCTGGGTCAGCCTAAAGGAAAACTAACGCCTAGAAGTGCTAAGTTAATTTATCAATATGTATCTAACGATAATATTAAACGCAAACTCAAAATCGAAATGAATACCACAGAACATTTTAATGTACAGGACTTTCTAGATTATGAATTTACCATGAACAGCTCATGGTTCTCGGGTAAATCTACCATTACAACGTATTCACTCAATGAGCTTATGGCAACAAAATTGAGAGCATTATACCAACGCAGTAAAGGTAGAGATTTGTATGATATGTGGATAGTGCTTAAAAATGAATTAGTTGATTGCCAAGCAGTTGTAGAGATTTTTGAAAAGTATTGTGAGAACGAAAAAATAAAAATTACACGCGCAGATTTTGAAAGAAACTTGTCTGACAAAAAACAGAATCTTGATTTTAGAAATGATATTTTAAATCTGATTACAGATCATTCAATGTGGTTAGTGGATGAGGCATTTAACATTACTCATGAAAAATTAATATCTTTATTGCCTGGTAAATCTTTGAAGATAAAAAAATGACGTAGAATTTAAGATATATTGTATCAATTTACTTGAGGTCCCCCATGAATTTTAAATATGCTCTGTTAACTTTATTGCTTATTCCAATCGCGTTAATAGCACCAGAATCAGCAGCAACTGCCAAAAATACAACAGTCGTCAATCTTTGGCCATTACAAGTTGTCTGGTCTACCGATAACAATGACCTATTGGCCCAACATGAGCCAACCCCAAAAGAAGTTCGTTCCTCAACATTTAAATCACGATGGGGCACCTGCAAAACACTGTTGGCCGGCGCACTCGTTGGCAGCGCATTTGGCGCGCTCAATTATGCAACCGATAATATGTTGCCATTGAAATTGAACTGGTTTTTTTTAAGTTGCGTACGCAGCGCTTTGGTTAGAGACATTATTGAAAATGCACAAACAAATTCTGAATCAGTAAATGGTAGTATGCTTGCCAGTTCAGCGTGGTTGAGTGACTGGGCAGCATACCTGGCCATGCGCAATAAAAGATATTAAGATCGATAAAAAGAATCGCTCAACTCTCTTGACAAGATACTCCACAATGATGGTAAGATAACTCTCAAAAGATTAGGTCTTAATTTCTTGAGGATCACCATGAAGCTTAAAAGTACTCTGTTAATTTTATCACTCACTCCAATGACCTTAATGCCCCAACCTGAGGCCCAAAATGGGACAAACATCAACGACCCTTGGCCCGTAGAAGTTACCTTGCCTGCTGACAATCAGAAGCCAACAACTTCAGACGAAACTCAGCAGTCTATATTTGAATCGCGATGGGGAACTTGTAAAACAATTTTGGCAGGCGCACTCGTAGGTAGCACATTTGGTATGCTTAATTATGCAACCGATGATATGTGGCCACTCAATTGGGTGTTGTTTTGGTCTTTGCGCGATACATTAGTGAAAGATATTCTCGACAATGCAGACAGGAATTCCGAATCAGTCAATGAAAGCATGCTGACCAATTTCACTTGGACAAGTGACTGGATAGCATATCTTGTTGCGTATAAAATAATGGTTGGTAGAACACCTTGGACGATAAGAGAGTTAAACGTTACGTAACCGCTCATCAATCAATTTTTTATATTCAACCAAAAAATTCTTGGCAATTTTAGTCGTTTCACGCGATGTGCTTACGTTTTCCGCCATGATTACCATGGTCAAAGGTTTGCTTTCTTTATAACGGAAGTATGCCACGCACCACGCGTGTTCTTTATGCTGCAGCCCTAATTCGCGTTTGCTGTAATCACTCACTTGCGCCGTACTAGTTTTTGCATATATTTCAATATTTTTCACCTGACTGATGCGAATCCCAGTTCCTATAGTAACTACCGCCTTCATCGATTGTCGTAAAAAATCGAGGATCTTTTGCGTTATGTCCAATGGGCGTTGCTGCACCGATTCGTTTTGCAAAATACGCGGTTTTGTTAAAAAGCCGGTAAAAATACTTGATATCAAACATGCAACTTGAATTGGTGTAACAAGTAAATAACTTTGTCCAATAGAAGCAGAAAGCGTTTCGCCTGGCCACCAACGCTCTTTTTTTACACGCTTTTTCCACGCTGTGGTAGGAACCAGCCCTTCATGCTCTGGAAAACATATATCGGTTTTTTCACCCAATCCAAATTTATGAGCATAGCTTGCAATTGTGTCGATACTCATGCGTCTACCAATCGTTTCAAAAAATGGCACATTACACGATTGTGCTAAAGCTTGATGCATCGTTAGTTTGCCATGCCCCGTACGACGAGAACAAAAATAGTTTCGTTCGCAAAATGTGGTATACCCTTTGCAAAAACAAGTACCATCGGCTTGAATAACATCTTGTTCAAGCGCGGCGCTCATGGTAACCAGCTTAAAAATAGAACCTGGGGGATAACAAGAATTAAATGCGCGATTTAAAAATGGCTTTTTTTCTTGCAAAGCTTGCCATTGCGCCGGGTCAATTGGATTTAAAAATATATTTGGATCGAAATTAGGTCGAGAAATAAGCGCAACTATGCCTCCATCGACTGGGTCCATAAGAATAATGCTTCCCGCTTGATCGGCAGGAAAAATAGTTTCGCAAATATCTTGTAAATCAATGTCGATAGTCGTTTGAATATTTTGTCCCGCAAGCGCTTCTTTTAATGCTGTTTCATCCAAACTTTTACCCGTTGAGGTAATTTTTCGTTCGGCCAGTCCTTGTTCGCCTTTGAGTGTTTCTTCAAACATTTTTTCTAACCCCATTTTCCCTTGGGGGTCAATATTAATGCTGCCAAGATATCCCAAAATGTGACATGCAAATGTTCCGTAAGGATAGTATCTTTTAAAATGCGTTTTAATAATAATATTGGGGTGAGTTGGAAACTGTTCTTGCAACTGACTGAGTTGTTGGAACGTCAAATCAGACGCCAACAAAATTTTATTCTGTTTTCGTTCAGCGGTGACTATCGATTTGTGCATATCGGCATCGTCTATCAATGATACACCAACAATATCACCAATGGCGCGCAACGCATCGGATTGCTCTTGCGTTA
>Ga0206866_1014_pt1 | contig 36613 bp, 25 predicted proteins | sample Alteio_BWOrgCont_40_FD_152626 | JGI IMG/M metagenome (GOLD analysis project Ga0206866, IMG submission 152626) | Enriched cells from forest soil in Barre Woods Harvard Forest LTER site, Petersham, Massachusetts, United States -... | ecosystem: Environmental > Terrestrial > Soil > Temperate forest >... | reverse complement strand
GCATTCCCGGCGCAGATGGTGTGCGTTTCGTCGGCGATGAGGAGGGTGCCGTAGCGGCGGGTGAGTTCGCGGGCAGTGCGCCAGTAGCCGTCGTCGGGAAGGATGATGCCGACGTTGGTCATGGCGGGCTCGGCGAGGACGCAGGCGATGTCGTTGTGCTTTAGCGAGGCTTCGAGGGCGTTTAGATCGTTGAACTCGACGACGCGCGTAGTTTCGCCGGGATTTATGGGCGGGCCGATGTTGCCGCGGCGGGGGCCGACGGTGCCGTTTGCGTCGAGCGTGGCGAAGGATTCGTCGACCGTGCCGTGGTAGCAATAGTGGAAGACGAGAATTTTCGGGCGCTGGGTGATTTCGCGGGCGATGCGGATGGCGAAGCGGTTGGCGTCGGTGGCGGTAAGCGTGAATTGCCAGTACGGGAGGCCGAAGCGGCGGTTTAATTCTTCGCCGACCCAGAGGGAATCTTCGGTGGGGAGCATTAGGGTGATGCCTTCGCGGACGCGGCGGGCCACGGCTTCGGCGACGACATCGGGGGAGTGGCCGGTCATGGCGCCGGTATCGCCGAGGCAGAGGTCGATATAGTCGCGATGGTCGACGTCGGTGAAATGCGCGCCCTTAGCGGACTTGACGAAGATGGGGAAAGCGCCGGCCCATTTTTTCATCCAGTTCATGGGGACGCCACCGAGGAGAGAGGATTTGGCGCGCTGGTAGAGAGCGGCGGATTGCGGATGGTCGGCGACGAAGCGCTGCGATTCGCGTTGGTGGAGGGCGTGGAGTTTCTTGCGATCGATGGCGGTCATGGTGGATTTGGAGGAAAAAAGATAATCGGAAAGGGCGGAATGAGCAACAGCAGCGCGAACAGTAGACGGACAAGAGCTGAATCGCGGCCATCAAGAATTCACATATTTATCATTTGACAGCAACCAACTATGTCATTACGATGCGCCATCCTTACCTGGTGCATTCCTCAGGCACGCCCCGCCCTGGAGGAGAATCCCGTGAACAAAAGGAAGATAGGAAATGTGAAACTGTGCGTTTTGTCTTGCCTAGTTGTGCTCACGTTGTCGCAGGCGAGCGCCTTCGCACAAACAACTACAACCACCGGCAATTCGCCAACGCCCGTCCCACCCGTTCCCAACCCGTGCACGCCGCGTTTCACCGCCGGCAGTGTTGTCCACCAGCCGCCCGCGCTATTCAGCCAGAACGGCGTGCTGAACGTTAGGTTCTCTTACCAGCAGACGACAGACTCAGTTGGCAGATTGTTGCATTGCTTTATGACGCCGAATGGCATCCAGGAACCCACCCTGCATGTGAAGCCCGGAGATACCCTGAATATCACCGTCACCAACAACACCCCCATGCAACCTTTCGGAGAGCCTTACAATCCTCCGAATTGCGGAGACAGCAGGGTCGAGTTCACTCCCCAGCCCGTTGGTACACCTTCAGTCGGTTCTTCGGTGAATATCCACTACCACGGCACCAACGTCACTCCGCAATGCGGCGGGGACAACGTGACCAGAACGCTAATCAATTCCGGCAGCACCTTCCGGTACAGCTTCACGTTCCCCACCGACGAACCTCCGGGACTCTACTGGTATCACCCGCACGTTCATGGACTGGCCGAACGTGACCTTCTGGGCGGCGCAACGGGAGCTCTGGTAGTGGACGGAATCCAGAATGTGCAGCCTGCGGTCCAGGGACTGCGGCATCGCGTGCTGGTCATTCGCGACCAACCGCAGTTAAATAGTTTAACGGAAGGTCCAGGTAACTGCGGCGTTGATGTTCCTTTCCAGGACATCAGCGTCAACTACGTTCCTATTGACTCCCATCAGGATCCCATCACCAAGGCCGTTACCTTTATCCCCGCCGTTCTCCATATGGAGACCGGGGAAACGCAGTTCTGGCGCGTTACCAACAGCACAGCGGATACCATCCTCGACCTGCAAGTAGATTATGATGGGGTTCCGCAGACGCTCCAGATTGTGGGGATTGACGCGGTGCCGGTGAACTCTCAGGATGGCACCCAGCCCGGGCACTTTATCCCGGTAACCCACTTCCGGTTGCCGGTCGCTTCGCGCGTCGAATTCCTGGTCAAGGCGCCTGCTTCGACCGTGCAGGTGGCGCAGTTGATGACCACCAACATCAACACCGGCCCCCAGGGTGATTGTGACCCGACCCGGGCTATATTTAACATTCAATTGCTTGCCGGTGATAACGACGAACCGGCACAGGATGACAACGTCGGCAGCTTCACTGCTTTAAGCACCAGCCAGCAACGGTTCGGCGGACTTAGCAGCATGTCCGTATCGACCACGCGCAATTTCCAGTTCAGTGAGATTCAGCCGAGCCAGTTCTTCATTACCGTCGTCGGCCAGCCGCGATTGGTATTCGACAACAACAATCCTCCAGCGGTCGTTACTACACAAGGATCGGTGGAAAAATGGATTGTTGCAAACATAGCTCAGGAGAACCATGAATTCCACATGCACCAGATCCACTTCAAGGTTCTCTCCCAGGACAACTTCGAGATCAATGGCAGTCCGCAGGCGCCGGCCATCAACGGCCAGTTCCTGGACATGATCGAGACTCCATTCTGGGACAACGTGAAGAATCCGAATCAGAGCTCGGCCCCGCAGGTGCAGTTGCTCATGGACTTCCGTGGGATGGACATTGGAGACTTCGTTTATCACTGCCACATCCTCTCTCATGAGGACCTGGGCATGATGGCGATTATCCATGTGAACCCAAAGCCATAGAGCAGGGCGTTTATACGGATGTGGCTGGTTTCTGAGGGATGCGTCAGGAATCGCGGCTTCAGAGGAAGACCTCTGAAGCCGCTTTTTTATTGGGTAGCATTCAGCCCGCGGACACTTTGGACTGAACGGACGCGGGCACGAGGGCATCGAGGATATTCCCTCTGAAATGCTACCTGCCCAAGGCGCGACATGGATCATGGCGATCTGGTCGAACCCTTTTTGTTTGGCTGAATGCTAAGTGCTACCTCAAAGCCGGTACCACAAACTTGTCCATGTACTCTTCTAACTTGTTGCGATTTTTCGCTCGGTAAGCAACGTAGTCGCGGGCAATGCCGGCATCGCCGAGACTAAAGAGCACGTAGGGTTCAATCAGCCCGGCGTGGTGCAACTTCAGCAACAGGGACGGGGCTGCGTCGTTGGTTACTAGCTCCGCGGTCTTCTTATCTTCCTGGAGGTTGCGCAAAACTTTGGCGGCGGCAATCAGAGCTTCGGATTCTTCCGCGAGCGAGTGTCTGTATTCTTTCTCTTCAGGAAAACGCTTCTTGAATTCGCCGCCCTGTTGCCAATTGTTCCTGACCGAGTGATAAGCCTGCCAGGCAGTAGAAACATCCGGGGGCTGCCGGGGCCCGGGCTTGGCGCCCGATGTTTGTCCGTCTTTAGGCGGCGCAGGAACGCCGATGTAGACTTCGTTGATTGGGGTGTTATTGAGGGTCGCCCAGGCATGCAATTCGCGCCATACGGTGCGGTTATAAGGCTCTGCCACCGCGGCACGGATCAGCATGGCGCGGGCTTTGCCCATGTCGCCCTCTTTGGCCAGCATGTCGGCGTAGTAGCGATAGGCGGTTTCCACGTTAGGGTCAACCTGGATGGCGTGTTCATACCATTCTGCGCCTTTGGCGAATTGATCCTGCTTGTCATAGGTATTGCCGATAAAAAGGGTGGCGGTATAGTTCCTAGGCTCCAGTTCCAGCGCTTTCGCATAGTCCTTGAGAGCTTCAGCAAAATCGCGCCGGGAGAAAGCGGCTTCTCCGGCGCGCATCACTTGCTCCACTTGAGGGTTGTCCGAGAACTTGATTGCCCCACTTGCCGGCAGCTGCCGCAAGAGCTGCGAAAGGTTCATCGCCAGGGGGCTGGTGTTGCCCAGGTCCCAGGCTTTGTCCAGAAGATCGCGGGCACGAAGGCGTTCTTTGCCGGCCGCCTCCTCATCTGTCAAAGTGGCGGCATGGTCCACCAGTGACGCTGCCAGCGCAACCAGCATTGCGTCGTCTTTCGGGTTAGTTTGCACCAGCTCTTCCAAAAGCGGGAGAGCTTCCAGGCGCTTGCCCTGGCCAAAGAGGTCAGCAGCCTTTTGCCGCTTGGCCTGGTAGCCAGGATCCAGCCCTGCCTGCGCCGTAATGCAGGACACCGCGCAGGGACTCAACAGCAATATGAGAAGGAAGCTTCGCCAATTACGCAATCGCATGGGTACTGTCAGTGAGGGAATTGAGTATTTCCGTATCCGCCTCCGCCTTTGAGACTTTCAATTTTGGTAATTGCGGCGATTACGCGATCTTCATTGGCGCTCACTCACAGGTCTGTCATTTAATGGCTGAAGCGGCCGGGCCGTATTGTGATACTGCTTCGTGTATTCGGCGATCTGGGCTTCTGATAACTCAATTGGGTTCTTCATCACATACCAGTTCACGACCTCATTGCAGATCGGAGTTGTAAGCGATCCGGGAAACCGGTAAAAGCTGCGGTCGGTGGGCAGCAGGTCCATAGGGTTGATCTTTACTCCCTCGACTTTGTTCTCTTTACCCGGGGCCGGGACGTGCTCCCACAAAGTCTTGATCACTGGGTTTTCTCTGCCGGCCACGACCGGGACTTCAATAATCAGGAAAACTCCCTCTGGCGAGAAATGTACAAGCTGGATGGACATCCTGGGCCGCTTGCCATTGACGGCATTCTCGCCCGGTTCACGAAAATGAAGTTCGCTCAGGAAATATGGCTTCTTCCCGACGGTGAGCCAGTAATTGTCGGGAAACTTGACTAGAATTCGGTACTCGTTGCAATCGTTGATGAGGTCCAAATCAGCGGGTTGGTAATTGAACTTGAGATCGTCGATGCGCAACCTTTCGGCGTGCTGAATATCAATTGGGGCTTGCATCTTTCCGGTATTGCACAGTTGCGGCCAATGACTGGGGCCGTGAGGTCCTTCCTCATACGTGAACTCCGGGTCGCACTTTTCTTCTCCCAGAACCATGTGCAAGTGGTGGTGTTCCTGTTTTCCATGTTGCCCATGCTGCCCGGGTTCCACTTTCTCGGGAAGCTGGGCCACCTGGCAAATGCCGACTGGGACCGCGACGAAGATGGAGAAACACAAGACTGAGAACGCCAGGATGCAAATGCCAGGTATTCGGTTGGGGGACACGATCTATAGCCTCCGATCTGGCCAGCGCCGTATCACTTTATCCCATGTGTGTGGAAACAGGGACAGAGTTTTTCCCGGACACGACTCTATCCTGGACAAACATTCAGTCTTCAGATTTAAGCCAGGAAATTTCTGCGTCACTGAGGTAATACCAATCCATCGTGATCGGTGGATCCGATGCTTCGGGCTTACGTTGAGGTCCTTCATCCATCCTCGTCGGATGCAACTCAGAGTGACGCGCGCGGTGGATCGAGCTTGCCTGCGAGGATGCGTTCTTACCACTGCTGCGGGCTCGAAAGCGGCGGCAAGACCGCCGCACTCCAAAAAATGCTCCAGGAATGATCATCGGAGGGCGTGGATTATTTCGCGGGCGGCGTTGGCGCCGGAGGCTCCGGTGAGGCCGTTGCCAGGGTGGGTGGCGGAGCCGCAGAGGAAGAGGTTGCGGATGGGAGTTTTGTAGCGAGCCCAATCGAGGACGGGGCGCATGGTGAAGAGTTGGTCGAGGGCTATCTCGCCGTGGAAGATGTGGCCGCCGGTGAAGCCGTAGGAGGTTTCGAGGTCTTGCGGCGTGATGACTTGGATCGCTTCTACTAGGTCGGGAAGATTTGGCGCGTACGTCGAGAGCGTCTTTACTACCGTATCTCCTAATTGCTTGCGGCGGTCGCCCCAATTCCCTTCTTGCAATTTGAATGGCGCGAATTGCATGTAGGCGGAGAGGACGTGCTTGCCTTCGGGGGCTAGGGTGGGATCGAGGAGCGTGGGGATGGTGACGTCGAGATAAGGCGCGGAGGAAAATTCGCCGTACTTGGAGGCGTCGAAGGCGCGCTCGAGATAATCGATTTCGGGGCCGATGTGGATACGGCCGGAGAGCGCTTTGAGGAAGCCGTCGGAGGCGATGGCGTCGGTGAGCGCGGGAAACGTGGGGAGATCGCCGAGGGCGAGATGGACCTTGGCAACGGTGCCATTGCAGCGGAAATTTTTGATGCGCTGGGCGAAAGTGGGATCAAGTTGCGACGGATCGAGGAGATGGAAGAAGGTACGCTTGGGGTCGACGCCGGAGACTACGGCGTTGGCGGAGATTTCTTCGCCGTTGGCGAGGACAAGGCTGGTGACGGCGCCGTCTTTTACGCGGATGTGGCGGACTTCGGCGTCGGTGCGAATTTCAGTGCCAGCCTGGCGCGCGGATTCCGCTAGAGCTCGCGTGAAGGAGCCTAGTCCTCCGTGCGGGAACGAAGCGGAGCCGACTGGGTGCGCATCAGCGGCGGCGCGAAGGAGAAGAACTGCGGTGGAACCCGCGGACCAGGGGCCGAGCGCGGTGCCGAAGATGCCGCGTGCGGCGATGACTGCGCGGAGGAGCTCGGTGTCGAAAAATTCGGCGACGAAATCGGCGACGGCCATGGGCCCCCACCGCACGAGATCGAACATGCCTTTCTTGCCGAGGCTGCGGATGCCGCGACCGGTCTTGAGAAGATTCCAGAGATCTTCGGGCGATGGAGAATCGATGGAGGGCGGTGTCATGGAGAGGAGTTGGTTCAAAATCGGAAAGAGCCTTTCGAGCGTTTCGGCGAACTCAATATATTTCGCGGCGTCTTTCGCGGAGAAGCGCGCGATGCCGCCGGCGGTTTTGGCGTGGCCGTTGTAGAAAAGGAGCGCTTTGCCGTCGGGTGTGGGCGCGAAGAGGCGTGGATTAGGATGCATGATGTGGCATTCGTATTTTTCGAGCTGCATGTCCGCGGCGACATCGGCGCGAAGCGGACCGACGGTGTGGGCGAGCGTGGAGGCGCGGAAGCCGGGATGAAATTCTTCGGTGATGGCGCCGCCTCCGACGAATTCGCGACGCTCGAGGATCAAAGGCTTGAAGCCGCCCTTGGCGAGGTAGAACGCGGTGACGAGAGCGTTGTGACCGCCGCCGATGAGGACTACGCGCTGTCCGATGGGCATGGTCAGTTTTTCTCTACGGAGGCGGGCTGCGGGTCAACGACGGCAGTGGGCGGCGGTGGAGATGTGGAAGAAGATTTCGTGGAGGTCGAACGCGAGGATTTCTTAAAACGTTTGCTCCAATCTTTGAGGATGACCTGGCTGGCGATGCGGCCGGGTGCGCCCATAATGCCGCCGCCGGGATGCGTGGCGGAACCGCACATATAAAGGTTGTCGACCGGCGTGCGGTAGTAGGCCCAGCCGGGAACGGGGCGGAGAAAGAAAAGTTGTTCGAGGGAGAGCTCGCCCTGGAAAATGTTGCCTTGCGTCAGGCCGAATTCGCGCTCGAGGTCGAGAGGAGTGAGAACCTGGCGGCCGATGATAATTTTCTTGATGTTGGGGGCGTGCTCGGCGATGGTGTTGATTACGGTGTCGCCGAAGGCTTCTTTCTGATTATCCCAGGTGCCTTGCGCGAGTTTGTAGGGCGCGTATTGCACGAAGCAAGAGAGAACGTGCTTGCCTGGGGGCGCGACGCTGGGGTCGGTGAGGCTGGGAATGACCATGTCAATGTAGGGCCGGCGGGAGTAGCGGCCGTACTTGGCGTCGTCGTAGGCGCGCTCCATGTACTCGATGCTGGGGGAGATGGAAATTGCGCCGCGAAGATGCACGCCCTGACCGGGCATGGACTTGAAGTCGGGGAGCGCGTCGAGCGCGAGATTGACTTTGCCGGAGGAGCCGCGGAATTTGTAGCGGCGAACACTCTCGAGGAAATCGGCAGGGAGTTCGCTGGGCTCAAGAAATTTTTCGAAGGTGAGATGGGGGTCAACGCTGGAGGAAACTACGCTGGCGGAAATTTCTTCGCCGGACTTGAGGGCTACGCCAGTGATGCGGCCGTCTTTTACCAGGATTCTTTCCACTGAGGCCTGCGTGCGGATTTCCACGCCGAGTTCACGACCGGCGGCGGCGATCGCGTTGCTGATCGCACCGGTGCCGCCGCGGCTGAAACCCCAGGAGCGGAAGGCGCCGTCGATTTCGCCCATGTAGTGATGAAGAAGAACGTAAGCGGTGCCGGGCGAGCGGATGCCGAGAAATGTGCCGATGATTCCGGAGGCGGACATCGTGGCCTTGAGGACGTCGGTCTCGAACCATTGGTCGAGGAAATCGGCGGCGCTCATGGTCATGAGCTGGATGAGGGTGTAGCGCTCGTCGGAGGAGAGATCGCGAAAACGCTGGCCGAGAAAATAGAGGCGGTGGAGATCTTTGGGGTTGAGGGTGGTGGGATCGGGCGGGATCATGGAGAGGATGGGCTTCACGAAGCGGCACATGGGGGTCATCATCTTGGAGAATTCGTCGTAGGCTTCGGCGTCGACGCGGGAGTGGCGGCGAATTTCGCGCTGCGTGCGGGCGTGATCGTTCATGCGCCAAAGGTAATCGCCATTGGGCATGGGGCTGAAGGTGCCGTCGAGGGGAAGAATTTCGAGGCCGTGGCGAGGGAGATCGAGTTCACGAATGATTTCGGGGCGGAGGAGAGAGACTACGTAGGAACATTCGGAGAAGAGGAACCCGGGGATGATCTCTTCAGTGACGGCGGCGCCGCCCAGGACGTGGCGGCGTTCGAGGACGAGAACCTTTTTGCCGGCTTTGGCGAGATAAGCGGCGTTGACCAGGCCGTTGTGGCCGCCGCCGATAACGATTGCGTCGTAATGCTGAGGCATGCAGTGAAACTCCGCACAAATCCGAAAAATGAATTGATGATGCTTGCGACTGGAAGAGCAAGACAGTTTACTGGGATGAGACGATTGCGTACAAGTGGCCGACTTTGCAGGGAATGGAGAGGGGATACGGGACAGCGCACTATTTGCGTGGCTTGTGAAGGCTGATTGGGAGGACCTCGGCATATCGTTCAAAGTCGGGATCACTACTAAAAATGGTCCATTCCCGGCGGGCAGCTACAGCACAAATCAGAATATCCACCGCAGTGACACCCACGCCTCTGGCTCGGCAGTCGTTGTTCGCCTTGGCCGCCGCCTCATAATCAGAAGTGTTGATGGCTTCGTCGCGAAATGCGCGCAAAGCCGTGCGGATTTTCTCGTATTGCGAGACGTTCCGAATGCCAGAGAGCAACTCCTGCCGAACCGGACCGATGATCCTGACGCGCCCCTCCTTTACGAGGTCGTCGAGCTCGATGACCGCCGTTTTCTCTACAATATTCAGATCATCTTGTTTTCGCCGTAGCGCGAGGGACCATATGGTGGTGTCTACGAGCGCGTTCATTTTCGCTTGGAACGCCGCTCACGCTTGTAGTCATACGTTTCATCAAAATCTACGGTGCCAAATAAGGGGAGAATCTCCTGTTGCTTGAGGCGCTGGATATATTCGTCTAAGGCGGCGGTGACCGCATCCTTCTTGGTGCGGTGGTGCCCCAGTTTTTGGGCCTCTTCGATGAGGCGATCGTCGATGGCGAGGTTGGTCGGCATGGAGCTACACATTACTCTACACACTAACACGTGTGGAGTCAATGGCAAGAACGCCCGAATTTTTACTGGGTGCGTGCTCCACCTTCTATAATCTCGCTTCCGAGGAATTGACAAAGGAGGCCGCGTGCCCGTTGGGACTGCGTTTCATGAGCGGACGAAGGCGCTTTGCGAGAGCTTGAGTTATCGCGAGTGGTCGGGCTACTACACGGTGAGCGTGTATGAGACGCATCACGAGCATGAGTACAACGCGATACGGAATTCGGCGGCGCTGATTGATATTTCGCCTCTATTTAAATATCGAGTGACGGGACCCAATGCCACTAAGCTGGTGAATCGCGTGATTGCGCGGGACATCAACAAAGTCGCGGTGGACCAGGTGATTTATTGCTGCTGGTGCGACCCGGAAGGAAAAGTGATTGATGATGGAACGATCACGCGGCTGGGCGAGAATGAGTATCGGTGGACGGCGGCGGACCCGAGCTTGCGATGGTTTCAGCAGAACGCGCTGGGGCTGGACGTGAAGATCGAAGACATTTCGGAGCAGGTGGCGGCGCTGGCGCTGCAGGGGCCGACTGCGGGGAAGGTGTTGCGCGCGGTGACGGACGCGAACATCGCGAACTTGAAGTATTTTCGTGTGACGCGGGGAAAGATTGCGGGCGTGCCGGTGGATATTTCGCGCACGGGGTACACGGGCGATTTGGGATTTGAGATTTGGATGCCGTGGAAGGATGCGCTGTGGGTTTGGGACAAGCTGATGAGTGAGGGCGAAGTTTTCGACATTCATCCGGCGGGGATGATTGCGCTGGACGTGGCGCGCATCGAGGCGGGACTGATTTTGATTGAGGTGGACTACACGTCGAGCAAGAAGGCGCTGATTGATTCGCAGAAATATTCGCCGTTGGAGATTGGATTGGGGAAGCTGGTGGATTTGAAGAAAGACAATTTTGTGGGGCGCGAGGCGCTGGCGGCGGAAGCGAAAAAGGGCGCGGAGCGGGCCCTGGTCGGGCTGGAGATTGATTGGAACGAAGTCGAAGCGCTGTACGAGCAGATGGAGATGGCGCCGCAGGTGCCGAGCGTGGCGTCACGCGTCGCAGTGCCGGTTTATCGCGCGGGGAAGCAGGTGGGGAAGGCAACGTCGACGACGTGGTCGCCGACACTGAAGAAGATGATTGCGTTGGCTTGCGTGAAACGGGAGCAGTCGGCGGTGGGGACGACGCTGGCGATCGAGATGACTGTGGAGGCGGTGCGGCGCACGGTCTCGGCGAAGGTGGTGGCGATGCCGTTTTTCAATCCGGGGAGAAAGACGGCGGTGCCGGTATTGTAAGGACGTCTGGTGACTCGTCACTCGCGTTTCGTGCAAACCCCATTAGTCAGAGCTTTTGTCCTGTCTGCATTGATTTCGTTAGCTGTCAGTGGTTCCATGGATGCTAGGGACTGCTCCCTTTCAAAAGAATTCCAAATTAGGAAAGCACAAACGTTGGAGGGCATTCTTCAAGACCCGGCGGGGGCGGTTTTACCTGGAATAGAATTGCAACTGCTATCGGGAAAAAGGGTTGTTCAGCATCTCGCGACGACGAATCAGGGTACATATGATTTCGGACTGATACCGCCCGGGAAATACAGAATTCGTGTTCAGTCCAGCGGTGGCGCTTTGTGCGCGCCCAAAGTGCGGTGCACGAAGGAAAAAGAATGCGTTGTCGAACATAAGGTGACCATCAGCTCCAAAGACACAGTTATAGTGCATTAGGGGAAAGCCCGACTCGCCGCTTTGTTCCTTTCGCAATTCTAGCAGTCTGCACATCCAGAAATGGCTCTGCAACGTTTATGGATTTAGGCGGTTGTATTTTTTCAGGACGGCGCGGAGTTGCTCGTGCGGCAGCGCGCTAACTTTGTGATTTTCGATGCCGGTCATGGTTTCGGCGGCGACCATGGCGTTGATGATGGCTTCTTCGGTGGCTTGCACGGTGGCAGCAAAGACGGGCTCGATCATCTCGTTGGGCAACATTTTCAGATCGACGACATGATCGGTGGCGGCAGCGCCGGAATTTGCGGTGGAGAAGGCGATGAAGATGTCGCCGGAGCCGTTGCCCGATATGCTGCCGTTGCGACCGAGACCGAGCGAGACGCGGCGCGCCAGGCGCTTGAGTTGGTGGGCAACGAGTGGCGCGTCGGTGGCAACGACGACGATGATGGAGCCGCGCTCTGCGACATCGGACGGCATGAACGCGTACGGATCTTCGGACGGGACTTCGCGGCCGACAGGAACGCCGGCGATACGGAGATTCATGCGCGAGCCGTAGTTGCATTGCACGAGCACACCGACGGTATAGCGAGCGTCTTTTGCGGAAAGCGCGCGCGACGCGGTGCCAATTCCTCCTTTGTAGCCGCTGCAGATCATGCCGGTGCCGCCGCCGACGTTGCCTTCCTCGACAGGACCGGATTTGGCGGAATCGATGGCGTGGAAGGCGTGCTCGGGCTTGACATGGAAGCCGTTGATGTCGTTGAGCCAGCCGTCCCACGTTTCGGCCACGACGGGGAGCGACCACCAGTAGCCGGTGGGATCGGGCTGGCCGTGCGCGACGCGCCACTGAATGACGGCGTCGCGGACCACGCCGACGCTGTGCGTGTTGGTGATCATCACCGGGCCTTCGAGGAAGCCGGACTCTTCGACCCAGGTCGTGCCGGTCATTTCGCCGTTGCCGTTGAGCGACCACCAGCCGGCGAAGACGGGATTGCTCATGGAATCTTTGCCGCGCGGCAGGATAGCGGTGACGCCAGTGCGCACGGGGCCTTTGCCGATTTGGAGTTTCCCTTCGCCGGAGATGAGCGTGGTGTGGCCGACGGTGACACCGGGAACATCGGTGATGGCGTTGAGCGGGCCGGGAGTGCCATCGAAGGGAACGCCGAGGTCGCGGGAGCGAGGTTTGGCAGTGGGTTTCTCCTGAGCGTATGGCGCGAGCGTCAACCCGAAAACAAGATAGATGAAAAATAGAATTCGGGACACAACATTACCCATGGTTTTTCTCTCCTGAAGAAAAAACCGCAGAGTCTTACCGGACACTGCGCCGAACGTAAAAGACATCCAAGAGTCAAAGAATCCACGAGCCAAGTCAACTCGGAAAAACTTTTTGCAGCGCAGAGCGTAATGCACTCACAATCAATCGGCATTCCGAGGGAGAGATGGTGAAGGGCGGGGCGAGAAGAATGTGGTCGCCGTGTTCGCCGTCGACGCAGCCTTGCGTCGGGTAGGTGAGCACGTTTTCGTCGAGGGTGGCTTGGCGGATGCGGTCGGCGATTGTGTCTTTTTTCGGAAAAGGCTGGCGTGTGGATTTATTCTTTACGAATTCAATGCCAAGGAGCAGGCCGAGGCCACGAATTTCGCCTACATGCGGATGAGATTGCAGCACGGATAATTCGGTGCGAAGAATTTCTGCGGCGGGCTGCACGTGGTCGAAGAGATTGTGCAACTCGATGTAATCGAAGACGGCGTTGCCCGCAGCTGTCGCTACGGGATGGGCTTGATAGGTGAAGCCGTGCTGGAAGATGCCGGAGCCGCGTTCGAATGCGTCGACGATGCGGGCCGCTACGAGCACGGCGCCGAGCGGCGCGTAACCGCTGGCGATTCCCTTCCCGACCAGGATGATGTCTGGCTCAACGTTCCAGTGCTGAATGGCGAATGGCTTCCCGGTTCGGCCCATACCGCTCATGATTTCGTCGGCGATGAGAAGGATGCCGCGGCTGCGGCAAATTTCGGCGATGCGCTGGGCATAGCCGTCGGGAGGGACGGCGGCGCCGAGGGTAGCGCCAACGACAGGTTCGAAGATAAACGCGGCGACGTTCGAGGCGTCATTCTTGTCTAGAAAATAACTGAGGTCATCCGCGCAGGCAATTCCGCATTCTGGAAATTTTTTGTCGAACGGACAGTGATAACAGAAGCAGGGCGCGATGTGTCCCCATTCGGCAAGGAGCGGCTCATAGGGGGCGCGGCGAGCGACGTTGCCGCTGACGGTCATGGCGCCGAGGGTGCTGCCGTGGTAACTCTGACGGCGCGAGACGACGCGATAGCGACGCGGCTGGCCACTTTCGAGATGAAATTGTCGGGCAAGCTTGATGGCGGTTTCCGTGCCTTCCGAACCGCCCGAAGTGAAATAGACGCGGCCGCCGTGGCGAAAGTTTGGCGGGGCGAGAGTGAGGAGGCGGCGCGCTAATCTTTCGGCAGGTTCGGAGTGGAATTGCGTGGTGTGCGCGAAGGCCAGTTGCGAGGACTGCTCGGCCATGGCGCGGCCGATTTCGGGGACGCCGTGGCCGATGCTGACTACGGCGGCCTGGCCGCTGGCGTCGAGGTAACGACGGCCATCCTGATCGATGATCCAGCAGCCGTCGCCGCGAACCGCGACGGGATACTTTTTGCGAAAATTTCGCGGGAAGAGGGCGGAGGTTGACGGCATGACAATAGGCAAATTGTAGCAGACGTGGAACGCGACAAAGGATTTGCGAACGAGCCAAACTGGGGCGCAGCCGTGCCGCGCCCCTACACAAGAAGGAAAGCGTGGTAGGCTGGCGCACGTTTTTCTGTCAGGTGCAGCGAGTGGTTGAACAAAATCGCGGATTGGTACGGACGATTGGGCGATGGAGCCTGGCGGCTCTGATGCTCAATACGATGATTGGGGCGAGCATTTTTGGCTTGCCTTCGCTGATTGCGGCGCGGCTGGGGCGACTGAGCCCGATCGCTTATTTCGTGGCGTTTGCGGGAGTGGCGGTGATTGCGGCGTGTTTGGCGGAGGTGGCGTCGTATTTTCAGGAGGCCGGCGGGCCATACCTCTACGCGCGCGAGGCGTTCGGCCGATTTGTGGGGATTCAGATCGGATGGCTTACCTGGTTGTCGCGCATTTCTGCTTGTTCGGGCGTGGCGAATCTTTTTATTACGTATCTGACGGCGTTTGTACCGGCGGCGGGAGCGCCTCTGGTTCGCGGAGGCATCTTGACGGTGCTGATTGGATTTTTGGCGGCGGTAAACTATCGCGGCGTCACAGACGGCAAATTGCTGAGCAATTTTTTTACGATTACAAAGGTATTGCTGCTCACGCTTTTTGTTTTGGCGGGACTTACGGCGTTGGCCCTGCATCCGCAAATTCGCGTGACTCCCGCGGCGGTTCCGGCCGGTGCACTGGATTGGTTTGCGGCAGTGCTGCTAATGGTCTACGCGTATGGAGGATTTGAGGCGGCGCTTTTTGCGTCGGGGGAGGCGAGCAATCCGCGTAAGGACGCGCCAGTGGCCCTGGCGATCGCGTTGGTGACGGCGACGTTGCTGTACGTGGCGGTGCAGTACGTGGTGATTTACACGCTGGCGAATCCTGGGACGACAACCAAGCCGGCGGTGGACGCCGCGCGGCAGTTCCTAGGACCAGTGGGAGTGTCGCTGGTGGCGGCGGGCACGCTGGTCTCGGTGTACGGCTACTTGAGCGCGAATATGCTGCACACGCCGCGCGTCACATTTGCGATGGGAGAGCGCGGGGACTTCCCTGCCTTTTTTGCGGCGATTCATCCGCGGTTTCGGACGCCGCATGTTTCCATCCTGGCGTTCGCGGCGCTGCTGCTGGTGTTTTCGATCTCCGGCGATTTCCGGTGGAACGCGACACTTTCGGCGGTCGCGCGGCTGTTTATGTACGGGGCGGTAGCGGCGGCGTTGCCTGCATTGCGACGAAAAAAGCCCGGAGGCGCAGCGTTTCGGCTGCCGGGAGGGACAGCGTTTGCGGTGGTGGCGCTGGTCTTCACAGGCTTGCTGCTTACCACTGTGCGGTGGGGTGAGGGCGTGGTGGTGCTCGCTACATTTGCAATTGCGGCGGCGAATTGGTTTTGGGCGCGGGGACGCACGGCGCCTTTGGCCGGGGCACAATGAGCACTTCTGCGGTGTTTTTCCTTGATAGTCTTGGAAATGGCGGAGAATCGTGACAATATTCCACGGCCTAGTGTCTTCGACAGTGATTTACCTGCGACAGCAAAGGGGAAAAGCATGATTCGCAAAGTTTTGCGTAGCGGCTCCATCGCCGCCGGGCTGGTTTTGTCTTGTGCGACGAACATTTTGGCGCAAGAAGCGGCGAAGCACGCCATTTTATTTGACGACATGATCCAGATGCACCGCGTGGGAGATCCGACAATTTCTCCGGACGCCAAATGGGTGGCGTTCGCAGCGGCGACGCCGGACATGAGCGCGAATCGCAACGCGAGCAACATCTGGATTGTTTCCACAGGAGGTGGGGAGGCGCTGCAGCTTACGCAGAGCGGGCACGATTCTGCGCCCGCGTGGTCGCCGGACGGAAAAACGCTGGCGTTCTTGTCGTCGCGGGAAGGAAATTCGCAGGTGTACCTGCTGTCGATGGAGGGCGGCGAGGCGCATGCGGTGACGCATCTTTCGACCGGCGCGGACATGGTGAAGTGGTCGCCGGACGGGAAGACGATTGCGTTCACGTCCACGGTCCATCCGGATTGCAAGGACGATGCGTGCAACAAGAAGCGCGACGAGGAGAAGGAGAAAAATAAAGTAAAGGCGCGCGTGTACGAGCACCTTTTGTACCGTCATTGGGACCACTGGTTTGAGGGCAAGCGCAGCCACTTGTTCGTGGAGCCGGCGGACGGCAGCGGCGAGGCGCGGGATTTGAATGCCGGAGCAAATTATGATGTGCCTCCGGACCAGCGAGGAGGCGCGGACGACATCAATTTTTCACCGGATGCCAAGGAGATTTGTTTCACGGCGGTGACTGACAAGGTGGAAGCCATCAGCACGAACGGTGATTTGTTTCTTGTACCGATAGCGGGAGGCGACGCGAAACGCATCACTACCAATCCCGGGTTCGATGGCAATCCGGTGTACTCGCCGGATGGGCGGTTCATCGCTTATCACGCGCAGCTCACGCCGGGATACGAAGCAGATCGCTGGCGGGTGATGTTGTACGACCGGCAGAGCGGCAAGAGCGAGAACCTTACCGAAGGATTTGACCGCAGCGCGAACGAGCTGAATTGGTCGGCGGACAGCAAGACGATTTTCTTCACGGCGGAAAATGAGACGCTGCAACCAGTGTATGCGATGGCGGCGCGTGCAGGCGCGGAACCGAAGAAGATTATCGCGGACGGTTTCAATTCGGGATTGACGGTCAGCAGCGACAGGAAAACTTTAGCATTTGAGCGAAGCAGCTTGACCATGCCGGCGGAGGTATTTGTTGCGGCCAGCGACGGCTCCGCGGCGCGGCAGATCACACGCCAGAATGAATCGATCCTGGCGAAATTGGATATGAACGCTCCGGAGGCGTTTTGGTTCGATGGCGCGGAGGGCGCGCGCGTGCAGGCGATGATGATTCGCCCGCCGCATTTTGATGCGGCGAAGAAATATCCGTTGCTGGTGCTGCTGCACGGCGGGCCGCAGACGATGTGGTCGAACGCGTGGGGATATCGCTGGAACGCGCAAATGTTTTCGGCCGGCGGCTACGTGACATTGATGATCAACCGGCGCGGGTCGACCGGATTCGGACAGAAATTCACCGATGAGATTACGAATGATTGGGGCGGAAAAGCGTACGTGGACGTGATGAAGGGCGTGGATGCGGCGCTTGCCAAGTACAAGTTTGTCGACGGAACGCGTATGGCGGCGGCAGGCGGATCTTACGGCGGCTACATGGCGGATTGGATCGCGACACACAGCGGGCGCTTCAAGGCAATCATCAGCCATGCGGGCATTTGGGACAAATTCTCGATGTATGCGACGGAGGAGCTGTGGTTTGAAGAACACGACATGCAAGGCACGCCGTGGACGAATCCGGAGAGCTATCGAAAGTGGGCGCCGCTGACGTACGCGGTCGATTTGGGGAAATTCAAGAGCCCAACGCTGGTGATTTGCGGGGAGCGCGATTATCGCGTGCCGTACACGCAATCGCTGGAATTCTTCAGTGCGCTGCAGCGACAGGGCGTGCCCTCGAAGCTGATGGTTTTTCCGGATGAGGGGCATTGGATTCTGAAGCCCCAGAACGCGCAATTTTGGTACAAGACGTTTTTTGATTGGCTGGGTCAGTGGGTGAAATAGGGAGTTCGCTAAGTCACGCCAGCAAACGCTGAATCGAGCGGCGCAAGAATCGGAAAAGATGGAAGAGAAGGTAACCGGCCAGCAGGATCAAGAACGCGACGACGACGATGGTTGCCGTGGGATGAACGGTGGCCATCCAAGTGAGCCACACCGCTAAAGCATCTTCTCCAAGACTGAGCACCCAATTGCTGAAAGGCTCTGGGCTGGTATTGACGGCGGCGCGGGCGCTTGCCTTTGTGCCGTGGGAAGTCAACGCGACGCCGCCGGCAAGCAGCGCGGCGCCCCAGCGCCACTCCGGTGGAGCGGCGACGGTAGCGCTATAGGCGAGAAGAGCTGCGGCGGGTGGACGGATTAGCGTGTGGACTGCATCCCAGATGGTGTCGACGTACGGAATTTTGTCGGCGAGGAATTCAACCGCATAAAGCGCGATCGCGATTCCGAGAATCCAGGGATGCGCGAGCACTTGCAGAGAGGCCGGCAAATGGATGATGCCGTAACGCTGAAGAAGCCCGAGGGTCGCGATGGTCGCGTAAAGATTCAGGCCCGAAGAAAATCCGGCGCCAAGCGCGAGACCGAGGGTTTGCAGCGGATTCACGTTTTATAAAGCGCCGGCTTTGCGCAATTGTTCTTTCATTCCCGCCCAACTCTGACGAGAGGATTCCTCCGGGGTGGCCGCGCCGCGCCAGTGGGTCTCGAGGCTGACGGCGTAGTGATAGCCATCTCGTTTTAGTGCGGTGAATTGACCGACCCAATCGATTACACCGGCCCCCATGGCAGCCCAACCAGGCTCTTTGGAATCCGTGGGTTTGGCTATTGCCTTGATGTCCTTACAGTGGCAATGGCCGATGCGATTTTTCGGCAGGAGATTGTAGCCGGCTGGGTACGGGATTTCGCCGCGCGCTGCGGCATTGCCGGGATCCCAATTGAGCATGAAGGAAGGTGACTCCACGGCGGCGAGAGTTTGTGCGGCTTCGGCGGCGATCGCCGTGTTGCAGGCGAATTCGTTTTCGAGGATGAGGATAATTCCCTGCTTGCTTGCTGTGTTTGCCGCTTCCAGCAATTTCGCATTAATGGCCGCGCGGTATGGCGCAGCATCTTCCAGGCGCCAGAAATCGAAGCAGCGGACTCGGTCCGTCTGAAACGCTTTTGCCAGCGCGATGCTGCGTTCGAGGACTTCGCCTTGCTGATCGTAGGTGAAGTCAGCGTTGAATTGAGCACCCTTGGGGCTGAACTTCGATTTGGGCGCGCCGGGCCAGTCCACTTTGAAGAGCGGGCTGGCGATATCGGTCACGCGCAACTTGTATTTTTCCAGGATGCGGCGCGCTTCGGCGATCTCCGCGGCATCGAGTTTGAGAATATTCTTGTTCCACATCCCGCGGAGCTCGATCCACTCCATGCCGAATTCGCGGGAAGCGACTTCGCAAGAGCGGCCGAAATCCTGGCTGAGTTCATCGTTGATGACGCCGATCCGAAATGGAGAGCTCATACGGTCAGCCCCAGCTTTTCCTGGAGATATTGTTTGTTCGCCGCGGCGGCTTCCTTGGGACTGTGGGCGTTGTCGGGTACGCCGTCGAGCTCGACAACCGCCCAGCCACGGAAATTCAGCTTACGCAGAGCTTCAAAGACGGCAGGGATGTCCACGAGGCCGTGTCCTAGCTCGACCCAGCGATAGGAACGCTGGGTGTCCTTCGCTGCAGGAAGGCGCTCAACATCTTTGATGTGCAAAAAGAGCAGGCGATCACTGAACTTCTCGATGGCTTTTACAGGGTCGCCGCCACCTTGAAAATAGTGCGCGATATCCAATTCCACCTTGACGTAGCGCGGATCCGAAAAGCTCATGATTTGATCAAGCTCTTCGGGGCGCTCGCCGAGCGAGCCCATGTGATTGTGATATCCGAGCGGGATTCCGAGATCGGCGGTACGCTTGCCGAGTTCTGTGAGGGCTTTTCCCAAAAGTTTGAAGTCAGCGGGGATCGCGGGGCGACCCTTCGGGCGATTGTCGATGATTTGGAGGTAGAGTCCGCCTGCGTCGCGTAAAAACTTGGCGTGCGCCGTGTGCTCGACGATGCTCTTTTTCGCGACCGCGGGGTCGCTGAGCAAATCGCCGCTGGAAAGCGCGACAAACTTCAACTCGTGCTGGCTAAGCACATCGCGCACGGCGGCGGGACTACCAAACTCCGCAATGCTGTTGGAGCGCAACTGTATGCCTCGAAAACCCACGGCGGCGACATCTTCGATGGCCTGGCGATCATTGCCGCCCCAGGTGATCGCTGCGTAGCCGAAATGAATTTCAGAGGGCGCGGGCGTGATGGGCGTGTCAAAGTGCGAGAGGTCCATCGGAGGATATAGACGTTCACGCGCGAAAAGCGTGCCGCAGGGAAATGCCGAGGCTGCCGCCATGGCACTCATTGCGCCGAGAAACTCGCGTCGCGGCATGCGATGCGTCATGGGTCCTCCTTCGCTTCGTTCCGACAACCGCCACCTCATATGACTACGAATAACACCTACGTCGCGTAGCCGTCAGGGTGCGCGCACCGCCATTCCCACGCGCTGCGGACGATCGACTCAAGAGCGGGAAATTGCGGCTGCCAACGCAAATCGCGCTGGATGCTGCCCGAGCCCGCCACCAGCACGGCCGGATCGCCGGGACGCCGCGCCACTTCGCGCGCGGGTATCGTATGCCCGGTCACGCCGCGAACGGCTTCGACCACTTCGCGAACGCTATAGCCACGGCCGGTGCCGAGATTGTAGATGAGTTTGTCGCGCTGGCGCAAAGCATCGAGCACCAGGATATGCGCGCTGGCGAGATCGCTGACGTGAATGTAATCACGGACGCAGGTGCCATCCGGAGTGGGATAGTCGGTGCCGAAGATGGAGATGTGTTCGCGTTTTCCGAGTGCGACCTGCAACGTAAGGGGAATCAAGTGCGACTCCGGCACATGGTCCTCGCCCAAATCGCCAGCGGCTCCCGCGGCGTTGAAATAGCGGAGGCAAGCGTACCGCAAGCCGTGGATGTGGTGAAACCAGGCGAGCATTCGCTCGACGAGCAACTTGGACTCCCCGTACGCATTCGTGGGGCGCAGCGGATCGGTTTCTTCGATAGGTGTGCGATCGGGCGTGCCGTACAACGCTGCGGTAGAAGAAAACACCAATCGCTGCACTTTGTGCGCCAACATCGCTTCCAGCAAGGTGAGGGAGTTAACCGTGTTGTTGCGAAAATATTTCTCGGGAACCTGCATGGACTCGCCGGCTTCGATGAACGCGGCGAAGTGCATCACCGCATCGATGCGGTGTTCCTGAAAAATACAATCCAGCGCGGTTCGGTCCGCGGTGTCCGCAACGATTAGCTTTGCGCCGGCGGGAACGGCTTTCTTGCTGCCGTGCGAGAGATTGTCGCAGACGATGACTTCGCAGCCCTTGGCAAGGAGCTGCGCAGTAACTACGCTGCCGATATACCCGGCTCCTCCAGTGACAAGAACGCGATCGGCCATGTGGCTTGGTTCCTTTGCGGCGTAAGAGTTCTGAGCTTGTCCGAAAACCGAAAGATTACATCAAGAATTGAGCGCGAGCGCCAGCATGCATCTGAGGTGACGTGTTCGACCGTGGCGCTAGTCACCTGGCGGTGGCCGAACCTGCGCAATCGCCGCACGCAGCGCTCGCAATACCTCATCGATCTCGTCGGGACTTTTGTATTTGCGACGAGGCCAGAAGAAACCCTTCAGGCCGTCGCCCTTTGTGCGTGGGACGATGTGCACGTGAAAATGCGGCACGCTCTGGCTGACGCGATTGTTGGCGGCGATGAGTGTCCCCTCCGCGCGCATGCCCAACTCGACAGCGGCGGAGAGCATTCGCACATTAGCAAACAGCGGCGCGAGAAGAGAATCCGGCAAGTCCTGGATGGTTTCGAAGTGGCTTCGCGGAATAAGCAGGCAGTGACCAGGAAACAGGGGCCGATGATCGAGAAAGGCAATGGTGCGCTCGTCCTCGAAAACGCGAAAACCGTCGTCATGATGCACAATTTTGCAGAAGGCGCAGTGCGGGTCAAAGATGCCGGTTTGCTCGCTCATGTGCGGTCAGGACCGATCACTTTGCAAGAGAAACGTGTCAGGCCAGCGCAGAAAACAACAGTTTTTTCCATTTCGGAATGTCGAGGCTCCAGCATACGTGGTTTTTGCGCTCGCGTTCGATGGCATTGGCCCAGACATCTTTATTCCGGGAGTCCGTGGCGACGTTCAGCCGATCTACAACCGTCATACCACGTGTGAGCTCGCTGGAGACTTCGATTTCGATGTAGTGCTCGCTGGAAGACGTGCAGAGAGCGGGATTCAGCGCGATGCCCATGGCCACCGGGTCCGGCAGCGACATGCCCCTTTGCCCGGTTTGCTTGAAGAAAGCTTCCACAGCCGTGCTGTTGCACCGGATCGCGAATTCCGCGACGGGATTTTTCAGTGCGAGCGCGCGTTCCATTTCGTGCGGATTGAGGACGGCATCCGCGCGGCACAACTGCCAGCCCACCATTTCCAGGGGCAGCCCAGAGCGGAACACGATGCGCGCCGCTTCCGGATCCACCCAGATGTTGAATTCCGCCGCAGGAGTTACATTGCCCTCGCAGCAAGGCGCGCCGCCCATCACCACACAGCGCTTCACCGAAGCGGCGAGTTTCGGCTCGCGCAGCAGGGCCAGGGCCACATTCGTGAGTGGGCCAAGCGTTACGATCTCAATGCCGGGATTTTCGCGCACCGTCTGAATCAGCGCGTCCACAGCATGACCACTCTCCGCGCGTCGCTTCGCGGGCCTGTACCCGTGATCGCCCAGGCCGTCGGCGCCGTGGAACCAATCCGCAAGCACGAGCTTTCGCAGCAGCGGACCTTCCGCTCCCGAATAAACCGGCACGTCCGAACCGCACAATTCTGCGGTGAAGAGGGCATTGCTGGTAGCCTGTGCGACCGGAACGTTCCCGGCGACCACCGTTATCGCGGCCACCCGAACATCGCTGGACCGCATTGCCATGATCAGCGCCACGGCGTCGTCCGAGGCTGTGTCGGTATCAATCAGAAGCGTTCGCGTCATGCAGGGAGCGCCGCGGGCGAAGTGTTACACCGCAATTTTGCGCGGCCCAGTGTGAACCTTTTACTTCGTTCCAGCCAGAAAATTCTGCGTTCGTCCGCGAAGCACCCTTAGGAAGCGTCTTCGGAGCTGGTCTCCGACAAATTGGTGCTATCAAGGAAGTAGCCAACAACCCGAGCACATCCGGCCCATCCAGTGTTCGCAGGGGTGTTGGATTTCACTTGTCCCGCCACACCGTAGTTAGCTCTTTCGCGCCGAAAATGTTCTAAAATCGGAGTAGTACGCAGCGCGCCCGTAGCTCAGTTGGATAGAGCGTCTGCCTTCTAAGCAGAGGGTCGGGAGTTCGAGTCTCCCCGGGCGCGCCACATAAATTCTGACACGTCACTGGATTAGCTTACATCAAGCCGTCTGCGCTTCCCTCCCAAGTGTCTTTTTTTACCTATGGAGCGGGCATATTGATCACGGTGTTCACCATGGTCACCGACGCACTGAGCCCTAAGGCTCTGCCATCGAGCGTGGTAATCGCCGCATTACCGGCGGTAGAGAATGTGACTCCAGCGGGAGCGATGATGGTGCCCACCATGGTGCCGCCGCCTGCACCATTGAGCGTCGCCGCACTGCCCACCTGCCAAAATACATTCTTAGCTTGCCCTCCGTTGATCAGAAGGACGCTGCGAGGAAATCCGGGAGCGCCCACAGTAAGCGAGCTCGCCATCTGGAACACCCAGATAGCGTTCGCATCGCCCTGACCATCCAAAGTCAAATCTGATCCGGTGAGCAGGAACGAGCCGCCCGCGGCTGTATAGGTACCAGGAGCGAGGGTAAGTCCGCCGAGTTGGCCTGCGCCTGGATCCGGACCTCCGGGCCGCCCAGCGAGATCGTTATATGCGGCCAGCGCATCGCTTGCGGCCTGCGTTGCGAGCGCGAGAGTTAGAGCCGTCCCCTCGGAAGGACACGTGCCAGTAGGAGGCGGCGGAGCCGTGTCTACAGTCCCGTTGACGAATCCCGCATTGCCCGCCGTTTCTGTATAAGTACATCCTGTCCCGGCATCGTGGAATCCAGTCATCGAGGTAGAAACACCGGTGGTCCCGATATCCCCGTTAATCACCGTGTTTATTCCCATGTTGGTTATACCAGCGCCGCCCCCAAAAGCCCCAAAAGTCGAGGCCGCTCCAAGATTGGGCACTGTTGGGCCGACGGAAGCGCCGGCGGTGAAGGTCCACGGATTCGGCGCAGCACCGCCTACCAACGCATTGCCAAACAGATCCGTAACCAGATTTGAAATCGTGGCCGTATATTGCGTGCCGGCTGTGAGGTTTGCTGCGGGTCTAAAGGTTGCAATCTGGCTTGCCTGTTCGTAAGCCACAGTTCCGTCCACGGGCGCTCCGCCAACTCCCGCTACCGCCAGCGTAAACGTCGCTGTGGTGATGGTCATGGGATCCATCGCCTTGCTGAATGTCGCGTTGACAGTCATGTTGATGGGCACATTAAAGGCTGAACCAGCCGGGTTCGTGGCGGTAATGGTTGGAGCGACGGCATTTGCAGTTGAACCGGTCGTAAACGTCCAGACGAAATTAGCGGCCATGGCGACGCCGGTGAGGTCTTTGGCGGCGTTGGTGATCGTGGCTGTGTATTGCGTGCTCGCAGTCAGATTGGCGGTTGGCGTCAGGATTGCCGTGTTGCTCGCTGTATCGTAAGTGACGGAACCTGGAACGGAAGCTCCGCCGAGGGTCTCCACTACTGTGAATGTCCCTGGCGCGGAGATCGTGGCAGGATCCATGAACGTGCTGAACGTCGCAGAGATTCTTTGATTGAGGGGCACATTAATCGCTGCACTGGCAGGGTTGGTGGCGGTTACGAATGGTGCGCTAGCGTTCACTTCCAGACCGGTTGTGAAACTCCAAACATAGTTGGCTGCCAGCGCGCTTCCTTGGGCACTTTGCGCGGCGGTGGTAAGCATGGCCGTAAATTGAGTACTGGCCGCGAGAGCGGCCGTGGGCGCAAAAATGCCCGTATTGCTTGCCGCATCGTAGGTGAACGTGCCTGGCACGGCAGCTCCGCCACCCGCCACTGCCAACGTAAACGTCCCCGCTGTGGTGATCGTGGAAGCGGTCATCGGGACATTGAAAGTTGCGGTAATTTTCTGGTTGAGCGGGACGTTTGTGGCCCTCCTGGCAGGATCCGTCGCGGTCACTGCGGGAGGGGGCGTTGTAGTGAATGTCCACACGAAGTTGGCGGCCAGCGCGGCGCCTGTGGCATCTTTCGCTCCGGTGGTAATCGTGGCGGTATACAAGGTGGATGTTGCTAGCAGTGCTGCGGGTGTGAATGTCGCTGTATTCCCGGCGTAGTTGACCGATCCGGTTACCGCAGTTACGCCTGGTCCCGTCAGCGTGAATGATGTTGTATTGATCGTCGTAGCGTCCATCGGCACGCTGAACGTAGCGGAGATGGTCGTGTTGACGGCCACTGCCGTGGCCCCATTTGCTGGAACCGTGGATACCACCGTGGGTGGCGCAGCCGTCGTGAAGGCCCACACAAAATTGGCTGCCAGCGGTACGCCTGCCGGATCTTTCGCTCCGGTGGTAATCGTGGCTGTGAACACGGTGCTGTTGGCGAGAACTAACGTCGGCGTGAAAGTCGCCGTGGAACCGGCGTAGGTGACGCCACCAGCCACGGGCGTGGCTCCTGGCCCGGTCACCGTGAAGGTTGTCCCATTGATGGTTGCGGCGTTCATGGCCTCGCTGAACGTCGCTGTGACTAACGTGTTTACTGCGACGCCGGTGGCTCCATTTACCGGGACCGTCGAAACCACCGTGGGTGGCGCAGCCGTCGTGAAGGTCCACACAAAGTTGGCTGCGAGCGGAGCGCCTGTGGGATCTTTCGCTCCGGTGGTAATCGTGGCCGTGAACATGGTGCTGTTGGCAAGAACTAACGTCGGCGTGAAAGTCGCCGTGGAACCGGCGTAGGTGACGCCACCAGCCACGGGCGTGGCTCCTGGCCCGGTCACCGTGAACGTTGTCCCATTGATGGTTGCGGTGTTCATGGCTTCGCTGAACGTCGCTGTGACTAACGTGTTTACGGCCACGCCGGTGGCTCCATTCACCGGAACCGTCGAAACCACCGTGGGTGGCGCAGCCGTCGTGAAGGTCCACACAGAGTTGGCTGCCAACGGTACGCCCGTGGGATCTTTCGCTCCGGTGGTAATCGTGGCCGTGAACATGGTGCTGTTGGCAAGAACTAACGTCGGCGCAAATGTCGCCGTGTTACCTGCATAGCTGATCGCACCGGCCACGGGAGTTGCACCCGGTCCAGTCAGAGTAAACGTAGCCCCGTTAATCGTCGCCGCGTTCATGGCCTCGCTGAACGTCGCTGTGACTAACGTGTTTACGGCCACCCCGGTGGCTCCATTTACCGGAACCGTGGATACCACCGTGGGTGGCGGTGCCGTCGTAAAGGTCCACACAAGGTTGGCTGCGAGCGGAGCGCCTGCGGGATCTTTCGCTCCGGTGGTAATCGTGGCGGTATACAACGTGGATGTTGCTAGCAGTGCGGCGGGCGTGAACGTCGCTGCGCTGCCGGCATAGGCGACAATTCCAGCCACGGGCGTGGCCCCCGGTCCGGTCACCGTGAACGTTGTCCCATTGATGGTCGCGGCGTTCATGGCCTCGCTGAATGTGGCTGTGACTGTCGTGTTTACGGCCACGCCGGTGGCTCCATTTACCGGGACCGTCGAAATCACCGTGGGTGGCGGCGCCGTCGTAAAGGTCCACACAAAGTTGGCTGCGAGTGGAGCGCCTGCAGGATCTTTCGCTCCGGTGGTAATCGTGGCCGTGAACATGGTGCTGTTGGCAAGAACCACCGTAGGCGTGAAAGTCGCTGTGCTGCCGGCATAGGCGACAATTCCAGCCACGGGCGTGGCTCCTGGCCCGGTCACCGTGAACGTTGTCCCATTGATGGTTGCGGCGTTCATGGCCTCGCTGAATATGGCTGTGACTATCGTGTTGACGGCCACAGCCGCCGCGCCATTTACCGGAACCGTGGAAATCACCGTGGGTGGCGGCGCCGTCGTAAAGGTCCACACAAGGTTGGCTGCGAGCGGAGCGCCTGCGGGATCTTTCGCGCCAGTCGTGATCGTGGCTGTGAACACGGTGCTGTTGGCGAGAACTGCCGTCGGCGTAAACGTCGCCGTATTACCTGCATAGCTGATCGCACCGGCCACGGGAGTTGCACCCGGTCCAGTCAGAGTAAACGTAGCCCCGTTAATCGTCGCCGCGTTCATGGCCTCGCTGAATGTGGCTGTGACTAACGTGTTTACGGCCACGCCGGTGGCTCCATTCACCGGAACCGTGGATACCACCGTGGGTGGCGCAGCCGTCGTGAAGGCCCACACAAAATTGGCTGCCAGCGGTACGCCTGCGGGATCTTTCGCGCCAGTGGCAATCGTGGCGGTATACAAGGTGGATGTTGCTAGAACTGCCGTAGGCGTGAAAGTCGCCGTGGAACCGGCGTAGGTGACGCCACCAGCCACGGGCGTGGCTCCCGGTCCGGTCACCGTGAACGTTGTCCCATTGATGGTTGCGGCGTTCATGGCCTCGCTGAATATGGCTGTGACTATCGTGTTGACGGCCACAGCCGCCGCGCCATTTACCGGAACCGTGGAAATCACCGTGGGTGGCGGCGCCGTCGTAAAGGTCCACACAAAGTTGGCTGCGAGCGGAGCGCCTGCGGGATCTTTCGCGCCAGTCGTGATCGTGGCTGTGAACACGGTGCTGTTGGCGAGAACTGCCGTCGGCGTGAACGTCGCTGTGCTGCCGGCATAGGTGATAGTTCCAGCCACGGGCGTGGCTCCTGGCCCGGTCAAAGTAAACGTAGCAACGTTAATCGTCGCCGGGTTCATGATCTCGCTGAACGTAGCGGAGACAAGGGTGTTAACGGGCACTGCCGTGGCGCCGCTCGCCGGGACAGTGGATACCACCGTGGGTGGCGGCGCCGTTGCAGCCGTTGTAAACGTCCACACAAAGTTGGTGGCGAGCGGCACGCCTGAGAGATCCTTTACTCCGGTGGTAATGGTGGCTGTAAACGACGTGCTGTTGGCAAGAGCCCTCGTCGGCGTGAAGGTCGTCGTGGAACCGGCGTAGGTGATCACTCCCGGTACGGAAGTTGCGCCCGGTCCAGTCACAGTAAACGTGGCCGCGTTAATCGTCGCCGCGTTCATGGCCTCGCTGAACGTAACCGAGACCGGCGTGTTGACGCGCACTACTGTGGCACCGCTCGCCGGCACCGTGGAAGTAACGGTCGGCGCACCGGTTCTGAAGCTCCACACGAAATTAGCCGCGAGCGCATTGCCAAACGTGTCCTTCGCACCGGTGGTAATCGTGGCGGAAAAAGTGCTCGGTCCAAAACTGGCCGATGATGTAAAGGTGGCGATATTGGTCGCCGCTGCGTAAGTAACTTGCCCAAACACGCTCGCGCCGCCGGAGGTCAAGATAAACGTAGAGGTGTTGATCGTCGCAGGGTTCATTGCCTTGCTGAATGTTGCGGTGATAACCGTCGTGCTGGAGGCGAGGGTGAAGCCGTTCGGCGGAGTTACTGAGGTGACTCTAGGCGGGGTTAGCGGATCGCTGGGGTTCCCGGCATTTGCATTCTTGTCCAAGTCGCCGCATCCGGCTACAAGAGCGACTAATATGAACGCCACCAATGATATTTTCCCAGTCTTGAATTTGCGCATTAGCATCTCTTGTTCCCTTGGTGGCTAGGCATTCCTTTTTCGATGTCATGGCCGCCTCATGGCCGAATCTTTCCAGACCTCTTAAGTCGTGTTCTGCACCAAGACCCATCGAATGTTCGGATCCGCCACGCGCCAGGTAGGAGCAGACTGTCGTTGCCGCAGGTTTAGGCCACCAGTCGTGCTGTGTTACTTGCGGCTATTTTTTTGTCTGACTCAAGAGAGTTGCAGCATGCTAGAGGACCCAATGCCAAGGGCGCGGGTCGGAAGGGTTAGCCGAATACCAGCCTAGGGCTCTGCTGTCCTTTCTCATATTTTTTGGCGAATGCGCTCAGCTCGCTTGATAGGCGCCGTTTTCTCCAGGTCAGAACCATGCAATACCTGCACCACAGCAGGTTTATACCCTTCAATATTTGTTCTTGATCGGCCCAGTCGCTAACATATCGATTCCACAGGGGGCGCCAATTTGAGTTCGTTTTTTCCGCTGGAGGTGGCTTCGCTTAAGAATCGAATTCGCACCAAATTGGAACGGAATCAATTCCAGTTGCGGAAATGGGAATCGTTCGCAGTGCACTCCGATCCAGGATGGAGTTCCTACAAGTCGTTGTGGGCTTAGCTCTGCGCGTCCGCATTCATGAGTTCTTACTTAGTCTGGCTTCGATTTCGGGCAGGTCAGAATTGGTCGCTAGGTAGGCAATCGTCCACTTCTAATCCAGATAGCTGCAAGAGTAATCCGGACGCCCAATGGTGAGACGCATCTTGCGCTTCGCCACTACGAACTGACCGGTGTGCGGTCTGGCGTTGATTCAGCTACTTCGCTGAAAAGCGAAACGATGTCTGCGAGTGAAAAACCGAATTCGGCTTCAGCAGTGTGCTGGGGAAATTAGGGTGATTGGGAGAATCCGGAAAGTGCTGCGTTTCCAGACAAAAAGCCGCTCGCTGCCCGTAAGCCTTGTTCCCTTTGCCCTTGGCCGAGCCGTCGAGAAAATTCCCGCTATAGAACTGCACTCCCGGCTCCGTCGTTAACACCTCGAGCTTCCGCCCGCTCTTCGGGTCATAGGCCTCGGCCGCCAGCGTTAGCGTCAAACCCTTGCCACCACCAGAAGCGATCACCCAGTTATGGTCGTAGCCTTTCCCGAACACGAGCTGCTCGTACTTCTCGTTGATGCGCTTCCCAATCGCCGTGGCGCTGGTGAAATCCATCGGCGTGCCTGCGACGTCACGCAGCTCACCCGTGGGAATCAATGTCTTATCCACCGGCGTGAACTGCTTCGCATGCAGCGTCAGCACATGCTCCAGAACGTCGCCATTGCCTTCGCCCGCAAGATTGAAATAAGAATGGTTGGTCAGGTTCAGCACCGTGTCCTTGTCCGTAGTCGCCGCGTAGTCGATCTTCAGTTCATTGCGATCCGCAGGCAACGTGAACACCACCTTGACCGAAAGATTGCCGGGAAATCCTTCCTCTCCATCCGCGCTCAAGTACGACATCTCCAGCGATTCACCGTCCTTGGAGGCAAGCTCTCGCGCCTTCCAAACCTTTTGGTTGAACCCGACAAGTCCGCCGTGCAGCGTATTGTTCCCGTTATTCTTCGGAAGCGTGTACGTCTTCCCATCAAGCGAGAATTGCCCTCCCCCGATGCGATTCCCATATCTTCCCACCGTCGCGCCGAAGTAAGCCGTCCCGTTCTCGTAGCCTTCCAGCGTGTCGAACCCGAGCACAACGTCCGCCGCCTTCCCCGCCCGGTCGGGAACCTTCAGCGCGACTACGGTGGCGCCAAAATTGGTGATCGACACCTCCATTCCCTTCTTGTTCGAAAGGGTATAAAGATCGATCTGTGCCCCGCTGGTAGTCTTGCCAAACGATTCTTTTCGAATGGTTCCTCGCATTCCTTGCGAGCTCAGCGAGCCGGCAAGCAATAATTCGCCGACAAATAGTAGCGCACACAGTAAAGCGCGCGCATTCTGTTTCGCAGTCATGATTTTCCCCCGTGCCTAACTCTGCCACTGAAAGACCGAATAAGACCTCGGTGGCACCTCAATCATCGTACGTCCACCGCTCATCACCGGCCTCTCCGCGTCTTTCGGCACCACTCGGTTTGGCGTTCCGAAATCGTTGACCGCCTTCAAATCCGAGCCAGTCAGCACCAGCGACGTGCTCAGCTTCGTCGCCGCCTTGCCCTCGCAGTTCACTTCCAATTGCCGCGCCTTCGCGAGATCACGATTCAGCACAAACAGCGACACCACGCCATCAGTGCCCCCGACTGTTCCCGCCACATCCAGATAAGGCGCCTTCTCCGTCGCCGATATTTCATACACCGCCGCGTTTTCGGCCATCAAGTCCAGCACCTCACCCCCGGCATATCGCAAGGCCCAGCTATACGGATACAAAATCGTCTGGCGCACCAATCCATTCGCGTTCGTCGTCAGCGGCGCAATCACATTCACCAACTGTGCCAGGCACCCGATGCGCACGCGGTCCGCCGAACGCAGCAGCGTATTGATACACCCGCCCACCAGCAGCGCGTCCTCCAGGTTATAGACTTCCTCGAGCAGATGCGGCGCCTCCTGCCGATTGCCATCCACCGCCGATCCCACGCGCGCCCGGTACCACACATTCCATTCATCAAAGGAAAGCCACAGCTTTTTCGGCGACTTCAGTCGCCCGCGAACAAAATCGCAAACCGACGCCACCTCGGCAATTTGCTTCTCCATGCTAAGGTTCAGCGCCAGGAATTTCGCGCTGTCGCCACCAGTCTCCGCGCCCTCATTGGTAAAGTAGCGATGCAGCGAAATGGCATCCACGTACGGATAGCACTGCTCCAGCACCGTGCGGTCCCATTCCAGGTACGTGTTCATCCCCGGACCGCTCGATCCGCAAGCCACTAGCGTCAGCCCGCGGTCCACGTACCGCATCTGGCGTCCGGCGTCCGCTGCCTTCAATCCGTACTCCACCGCCGACATATGCCCGATCTGCCAGGGCCCGTCCATCTCGTTTCCCAGGCACCAATGCTGCACGCGATGCGCCTCCGCAACGCCGTGCTTCCTCCGCAAATTGCTCCAGCGCGTTCCCTTCTCCACGTTGCAATATTCCACCAGCGCCGCCGCTTCCTCCGGCGTCCCCGTTCCGAGGTTGACCGCCAGCAGCGGCTGTGTGCCCGCCGCGCTGCACCACGCCAGAAACTCGTTTGTGCCAAACTGATTGCTGTTCAGCGCGTTCCAGGCTTTGTCCAGCACTCGCGGTCGATCCTGTTTCGGCCCCACGCCATCCAACCAGTTGTAGCCGGAAACAAAATTCCCGCCGGGATAACGAACGATCGACACCTTCAGCTTGCGAATTTCCTCCAGCACATCTTTGCGGTAGCCGTTCGAATCGGAAAGCGCCGATCCTGGATCGTAGATCCCCTCATAAATCGCGCGTCCCAGATGCTCCAGAAATGACCCGAACACATTGCGATCCAGCGTCGCGCGCGTCCGCCGCGTGTCGAGGTACAGCCGCGTCGGCCCGCTCTCTTGCGCAGTCGCCGTTTGCGCCTTCGCAAAGCCGCCGAAGAGCTGGTTGGTCGAAACCACTACACCCGCCTTGGCCACATCACGCAGGAAACGACGCCTCGAGCGCTGAGACATCAACTCCCTCCATCACGGATCGCGTCCGGAGCTTCACGCGCTAGCACAAAGTCCGAAGCAGGATTTGAAATTGCCGCACCGAATCGCGTACTGCGTATACTATCAACCCGTCGCCCTTGCAAGGACGTTGTGATTCCAATTTTTTCGCCGCCAGAGCGCGGCAAACAGAGCCGCCACATGATCGATTTGCCGCAGCTCTTCAACGTCGCCACGTACTTCGTAGACCGCAACATCCTCGAAGGCCGCGCGCAAAACGTCGCCATCGAATGCGGCGACGCACGCGTTACCTACCAGCAACTCTTCGAGCGCACCAACCGCGCCGGCAACGCGCTTCGCAATCTCGGCGTCCGCCCTGAAGAGTGCGTCCTCCTTCTGCTTCTCGATTCTCCGGAATTTCTCTACTCCTTCTTCGGCGCCATAAAAATCGGCGCCGTGGCCGTTCCCGTCAACACGCAAGCCAAACCTCACGACTACGAATACATTCTCAATGACTCCTGCGCCCACGTAGCGATCGTCAGCGCAACTCTTCTGCAGCTACTGCAATCCATTCCGCGTGAAAATCTTCGCCATCTCCGTGAAATCATCGTCGTCGGCGAAGCCAACCCCGTGAGCCAGCATCCTCGCCTCAGCCAATTAATGGACGCCGCTTCTCCCGACCTCGCCGCCCAGCCCACCACCAAGGACGACCCCGCCTTCTGGCTCTACTCTTCCGGCTCGACCGGCGTGCCCAAAGGCTGCGTGCACCTGCATCACGACATGGTCGTCAGCTCCCACCACTACGCCCACGCCATCCTCCAAATTAACGAACGCGACCGCTGCTTCAGCGTCGCCCGCCTCTTCTTCGCCTACGGTCTTGGCAACGCCGGCTACTTCCCCCTCTCCTGCGGCGCCACCACGATTCTTTCTCCCGCGCGTCCCACTCCCGCCAGTATTTACGCCGACATCGAACGCTATCGCCCCACTCTCTTCTTCTCCGTGCCCACCAACTACGCCGCGTTGCTCGATCACCATTGCCCCGACTGCTGCGAATTCGATCTCTCCAGCATTCGTCACGCTGTTTCCGCCGGCGAAGCCCTCCCGGCGCCTCTCTTTGAACGCTTCCGTCAGCGCTTCCACGTCGAAATCCTCGACGCCCTCGGTTCCACTGAAAGCCTCCACATGGTCACCTCCAATCGTCCCGGCGAAGTAAGGCCCGGCTCTAGCGGCAAAATCCTTCCCGGCTTCGAAGCGAAAATCACCGACGAATCCGGCCGCCCCGCCGCTCCCAATGAAATCGGCGATTTGTGGGTCAAATGCGATTCCCTCTGCGCTGGCTATTGGAACCAACCCGAAAAAACAAAAAACACCTTCGTGGACCAGTGGTTTCGCACCGGCGACAAATATCGTCAAGATGAAGATGGATTTTTCTGGTACGCCGGCCGCTCTGACGATCTCTTCAAGGTGCACGGCCTGTGGCTAAGTCCCGCGGAAGTTGAAAGCGCCTTGCTCGCGCACCCGGCCGTGCTCGAAGCCGCCGTCATCGCCCGCGACGACGAAGCCGGCCTCGCCAAGCCCGCCGCCTACGTAGTCTTGAAAAAGGAATTCGCGCCCAACGAGGTTTTGTCCCACGAACTGCAAAATTTCGTCGCCGAACGCATCGGCGGCTACAAGCGCCCGCGCTGGATTGAGTTCTTGCAGGAACTTCCCAAAACCGCCACCGGAAAACTCCAGCGCTTCAAGCTCCGCGAACGCCAACTTCAACAAGCTCAGAGCAAGCAGTGAGCGCCGCATTTTTTGGAGTGCGGCGGTCTTGCCGCCGCTTTTACGGCGTAACCATGTCCCCCGGCGCAATTTGTGCAGCCGAAGCTCACGCATCGAAAGCGGACGCGTAACGATTCTGCTTCTCTGTGCGCTCTACACCCTCTGTGGTTAATTCTTCTTCGCCGCGTATTTCTTCGTCTCTCGCGTGCGCGAGTTGAACACTTCAAAACTCCCGTCCGCCGACGCCGCAACCTTCAAATAGTTTCCCGTGTCCGGCCCGTGCAAGTTCGCCAGGAAAGCCGCCGCCACGTTGTGAGCGTCCCCGCCTTCCTCCGAATAATGCAACTGCCAAAGATCCTCCAGCCCCGGCGCCTTCTCAATCACGTCCCACGCCGTGGGTGATCCGCCCTTTTTCGCTCCATTGTCCATGATCGCCACGCGCGGCGTGATCGCGTGCACCAGCACCGCACTGCCGCTCTGCAAAAATCCGTGATGCGATACGACATAGATGTCCACCGCGCCGATTTTGTTCATCGGGCACATCAGGTCCATCTCTTTGTCCGATGTCAAATCGCCCAAATCCAAAATCCGCAGCTTCCCGAACGTGATCAGCGTCCCCAGCGAGCGGGGGTTCTCCGTCACGTCCACTGGCGGCTTCGCGGCATTCGCGCAACTGGTATTTTCCTTGCCGCCTCCCGGCAGCGTCCTCTCAATCAAGTCGCCGTCCGCGGTCACCACGCGCACTTGCATTCCCGTGATCGGCAGCACTTCTCCCGGTTTCGCGGTAAGGTGCTTGTACTTCCCGGTGGAAAGCAGTGCTTGATACGCTGCGAAAACTCGGCTGGCCCCCGCGTCATTCGTCTCGCGATTTTCTCCATGGTCAATAAACGTTCCGATTGGGATTTTCGCCGCCAGTTGCGGCGCCCCGCCAACGTGGTCATCGTGATAATGCGTAATCAGCACAAAATCAATTTTCTTGACGCCGGCAACCTTCGCAGCGGCGGCGATACGGTTTGCGTCGCGCCCGTTATTTCCCGGCCATCCTGTGTCGATCAGCAACGACTTTCCTTCCGGAGTGACAAATAGCGTCGCCTGCCCGCCCTCCACATCTATAAAAAAAATCTGCAGTACCTTTTGCTCTCCCGGGACCGGCGTAGCACCCACAAATACTCCCGGCAACAAACTCAACGCCGTCGCAAACAGCCCTCTCGCCAACAATCCTCGCAAAACTCACCTCCTCCGCCGCGTTCTGCCCCGCGAACTCGTCTTTTCCGTTTGCTTCGCACTAGAACTCGTCTTCGCTTGCTGCACCAGCGCTCGCGTCGCTCCCGTGGAAATCCCGCCGTCCACCAGGAGCGTTTGCCCCGTCACGTACCGGCTCGCTTCCGCCGCCAGAAAAACCACCGCCGCGTCCAAATCCTCCGGCCGACCCGGCCGCTTCACCGGAATCCGATCGCAAAGATACTCCACCCACTCTTTATTTTCGTACAGCACCTTGTTCTGTTCCGTGCGAAACCAGCCCGGCGCCAGGCAATTCACCGTAACGCCATGCTTGCCCCAATCGTCCGCCAAACTCATTGTCAATTGCCGGATTCCGCCGCGGCTCGCTCCATAAGGCCCCAGCCCTGCATACCCCGCCACGCTAGTCACCGACCCAATGTTGATGATTCGTCCGTAACTGCGTGCAATCATCCGCCGCGCTACCGCTTGCGCCACAAAAAAACTTCCGCGCAGGTTCGTATCCAAAATCAAATTCCAATCGTCCCAAGTCACATCCAGCGCCGGCTTGCGAATATTACATCCCGCATTGTTCACCAATATATCCAAATGCCCGAACGCCTTCTCCGCCTCCGCCGCCATCCGCTCGATGCTTTCCTGATTCCTGACATCGAGCTCCAGCGAAAGCGCCCGCCGCCCTAGCGCTTTCATCTCCGTTTCAAACGCACGCAGACTCTCGCGCGTCCGGCTGGTCAGCACCAAATCCGCGCCGGCCTTCGCCAAAGCCCGCGCCATGTACTGCCCCAGCCCGCGGCTAGTGCCGGTAACAATCGCCACTCGGCCCGAGAGATCAAACAGTCCACCTCGATCGCCATCGCTCACGAAACCGGCCCCGGCGTAAGCACTACCTTCAGCAAATTCGCCTCGCGCGCATACAACCGCTCAAACCATTGTGGCCCCTCTGCCAGTGGCGCAATCGCGCTAATCAGCGGCTTCACGCGAATCGCTCCGCTCGCCATCAGCGCAATTGCCTGCGGATATTCCCCCGCCGACGCGCACGATCCCTGCAAGCGGATTTGCCGCGTCACGACTTTCTGCAGCGGCACCGTCGCCGCGGGCGAAATATTCCCCACCAGCACTACGGTCCCGCCCCTGCGAACGCTCGCAATCGCCGCGTTCACCGTCTCGTCCCGACCTACCGCCTCCATCGCCACATCCACGCCAAGGCCGCTGGTGCGTTGCAAAATGTGCTCCACAACGTCCGCGTCTGCCCGCAAAATATCCGCCGCGCCCAATTCTTTCGCCAGTTTCAATCGTGATGCATCCACGTCCGAAACAAACACGCGTTTGCATCCCGCCGCCCGCAACGCCTGCAAAATCAACACGCCAATTGTTCCTGCTCCCACCACCAGCGCTGTGCTCTGCGCCGAAATCTCCGTCAGCGACACCGCGTGAATCGCCACCGCCACCGCCTCCAGCATCGCCGCTTCCGCAAACGAAATACTCTCCGGCAATTTGTAGACCACGCGCGCCGGCACCGCCACATACTCCGCAAATGCTCCCGCGCGGCTGTAATCACCGCAAGAAACTCCCAGCACCTGCCGGTGA
>Ga0206866_1016_pt1 | contig 38204 bp, 31 predicted proteins | sample Alteio_BWOrgCont_40_FD_152626 | JGI IMG/M metagenome (GOLD analysis project Ga0206866, IMG submission 152626) | Enriched cells from forest soil in Barre Woods Harvard Forest LTER site, Petersham, Massachusetts, United States -... | ecosystem: Environmental > Terrestrial > Soil > Temperate forest >... | reverse complement strand
GCAAGGCGCCCTTCTGCTTCATCCAGTGAAGCGCGGCGCTGGTATCAAGCCCTCCGGAAAAAGCGATGCCGACTTTCTGGCCGACGGGCAGACTTTCAAGAATGACAGACATTTCGTGCAAAACCTCGAGATTCTTCAGTGTTCGCAGCCCATTGCAGGCTAGTTCGCTCATTTCGCAGCACAAAAGGGCAGGCGAGGAGGGTGATTACCAGCGCTACGTCGCCGGGTGCCCCACGTACCGCTTCTGGGACGTGGGAATCTACACTTACCGGAGGTCCGACTTTGCCCTATGCCCTGTCCTCCGTCCACCGCCCAGCAACATCAGCAGCAGCGCCTTCTGCGCATGCATGCGGTTCTCTGCCTGGTCAAAGACCACCGACTGAGGACCATCAAGTACCGCGTCCGTCACCTCGGCATTGCGATGCGCCGGCAGGCAATGCATAAACACCGCATGCGGAGCAGCAAGCGACATCAGCTGCTCATTCACCTGGTAAGGCTTGAAGATCGGAGCGCGCTTCGTTACCTCGTGCTCAAATCCCATGCTTGTGCAAACGTCTGTGTACACAGCATCCGCGCCTGTAATCGCAGCTACCGGATCGCTAACCAGCTCAATGCTGCCTCCAGTCGTGTTGGCAATTGCCCGTGCCTGGGCCACCATATCTGCCTTCGGAACGTAATTCTTTGGCGACCCGATCGTGCAGTGCGCGCCAAGCTGCGCGCCCATCAGCATCAGCGAATGGCAGACGTTGTTGCCGTCTCCCACATAGGTGAACTTCAACCCTTTCGCCGATCCGAATCGCTCCTCAACCGTCATGAAGTCCGCCAGCGCCTGGCAGGGGTGCTCAAGATCGCTCAGTGCGTTGATCACAGGGCACGCCGCAATCTCTGCCATCTCCGTGATCGTCTCGTGCGCATAGGTACGCAGCACAATCACTTGCACCCAGCGCTCCAGGTTTCTCGCCATGTCCGCAATCGACTCACGCTCGCCGATGGGCGACTGCGTCTGGTCGACAAAAATCGCCGATCCTCCGAGCGCGTTGATGGCGGTCTCGAAGGTGAGCCGAGTGCGTAGCGACGCCTTCTCGAAGAACATCACCATCTGCTTCGCATCCAGCGCCCAGCGGTAATCCTGAGGACACGCCTTCACTGCATGCGCGAGCTCCATCAATGCCGCGATCTCAGCCGTCGAGAAATCAGCCACAGAGCAGTAGTCCCGTCCAGCAAGTGCCTCGGCAGGGGAGGGAAGTACGCCCACCTGCGATTCGGATTCATAGAGAATGTCAGCCAACGTTTGTGCCTCCGATCGTCGCAGCGCCAGCCTCTTGTGGTGCATGCGCGGTAAGAATTGAGTCGATGGCATCGATGGCATGATCCACATCGCCTTTGCCTAGAATGAACGGCGGCAGGAACCGCAGTACCGTCTCGCTCGTTCTATTAATTAAGATGCGATGTTCCAGCATCGCGCCCGCCACCTGTTTGGCCAGATCGGCTGAATCGAGCTCGGCCGCAAGCATCAGTCCCATCCCGCGGACATCCACGATAGCCGGATGCTTTTTGGCCAGCTCGTTGAGGCGGCCATGAAAATATGTACCCACCTCGGTTACATGATTCAGCAGACCCTCCTGCTCAATCGTGTCGATCACCGCCACCGCGACTGCGCACGCCAACGGACCACCGCCGAATGTTGTTCCGTGCATGCCCGGATGAATCGCGCGGGCTGCCTCCTCCGTGCACAACATTGCACCCAGGGGAAGCCCGCCAGCCAGAGGTTTCGCAATGGTCGTCACATCCGGCCGAACATCGTAATGCTGGTACGCGAACCACGTGCCGGTGCGCCCCAGCCCTGCCTGAATCTCATCGCAGATCAGCTGGGCGCCTGTCGACTGCGTCAACGCGCGCGCCACCGCCATGAATTCCCGCGACACCGGACGAATCCCACCCTCGCCCTGAATCGCTTCAATCAGCACGCCGCAAACTGCTTCTGAAAACTTTGCCTTCAAGTCCTCAACATCGTCGAACGCCACAAACTCCACGCCGGGCATTACCGGATCAAACGGCTCGCGATACTTCGCTTTGTGCGTCGTCGCAACCGACCCCATCGTTCGCCCGTGAAAGCTATTCTCGAGCGCCAGAAACTTCGTGCCGATCTTCTTGCCTTCGCCACGCAGAAGTCCGGCATGCGCCCGCGCCAGCTTCAGCGCTGCCTCCATTGCCTCAGTTCCGCTGTTGCAGAAAAATGCGCGGTCCATGCCACTCATCTTCGTCAGCCGCAGCGCCAGCTCCGCCTGCCCCTCGTGAAAAAAGAGGTTCGAAATATGAATCAGCTTTTTGCTCTGTTCCTCAATAGCCTTCTCAATCGCCGGATGCCCATAACCCAGCGCATTCACCCCGATCCCGCTCAGCAGATCGAGATAGCGCTCGCCCTGAGCATCGATCAGATAGGCACCCTCGCCCTTGACGAACAGAATCGGATTCCGCTCATAGGTCGGCAACAGCAGCTTCGCTTCTATCGCTTTGATTTCTTCCAGCGTCATAAACTCCTCATGTCGCAGAACGAGATCCTCTACGCCACTAATACTTCAGTCCCGTGAACGACCCGCGTGCTGCAAAGATCCGGCAGCACGGCGGCAACTTCCGCCGGCAGAATCCGCACCCGCTTCACCCCCTGCAGAAGTGCCTCACGGCACGCACTCAGCTTGGGAAGCATCCCGCCGGTGATCACCGAATCCTTCGTAAGCGATGCAATCTCGCCGACACTCAGCCAGCGCATCACTTCGCCATCCGCCCCGCGCACACCCGGAACGTCAGTGAGAAACACCAGCGCATCGGCCTTGCACGCCGCCGCGCAGGCCGCCGCCATCTCATCGGCATTCACGTTGTAGTACTCGCCGTCAAATCCCAGCGCGAGACTGGAAATCACCGGCACCGCGCCCATCTTCCAGATCGCGTCCAGCCAGCGGGGATCGGATGCCACAATCTCGCCGACGAATCCCAGATCAGGTGCTGTCCTCTTCTTGCGAGCTCGAAACACCAGACCATCGCCGCCCGAGAGCCCCATCGCCGCCTGTCCATGCGCGCCCAGAGCAGCAACCAGCGCCTTATTCACCTGCCCGCCCAGAACCATCACCGCTGCATCCCGGGTCTCGGCATCGGTCACACGCAGCCCGGCGACAAACTCGCTCTGCTTGCCCATCAGCTTCAGCGTCCGTGTCAACTGCACGCCGCCGCCGTGCACCAGCGCAACCTGATTCCCGTCTTTCACCAGCTCGGCAATCGCCTGCGCGCACTTATGCAACAGTTCCGGATTCTCGAGGGTGGCTCCTCCGAGTTTTACTACGAATTTCATGCCAGTCCCTCCGCTTCGCCCCATCCACACATCAGGTTTAGATTCTCGACTGCCTGCCCCGCCGCGCCTTTCAGCAAATTGTCCAGACAAGACACAATCACGCATCGCCGCCCATCCTTATTAAGCACAAATCCGATATCGCAATAATTCGTCCGCACCGAATACTGAATCTGCGGCAGCTGCCCGGCATTGAACGCCCGCACCATCGGGCTGTCTGCGTAAAACTCGCGATACCGCGCCTCTACATCCGAACCGCTTTTCTTCTCTTTAAACGTCACATATATCGTGGACAAAATCCCGCGCGGAATCGGCAGCAGATGCGGCGTGAATACGATCTGCTCATCTTTGAGTTCCAATTGCTCCAGCAGTTCTCCCACATGCCGATGCGCAAATATCCCATACGCTGACAGGTTGTCCGCCGCATACATATAGTGCGTCTTCTCCGTGGGAGCCTTACCCGCTCCGGACACACCCGACTTCGCATCGCATACAATCCCGCGATCCAGATCCACCCATCCCGCCGCAACCAACGGCTTCAATGCGAGAATCACCGACGTCGCATAGCAGCCTGGATTCGCCACCAGCTCCGCCCCGCGAATCTCATTCCGATGCAACTCCGGGCTTCCATAAACCGCCTTCGCCTGCACTGCTGCCGCGCGGTGATGCCCCCCGTTCTTCTCGTGGTCGTCCACGAACTTGTACACAGCGCGATTCGTCCCCGCCTTCAGCCGCCACGCGCCGCTCAAATCGATCACGCGCAGCCCCTGCTCCAGCGCCTTGGGAGCCCACTCGCGCGACTGCTCATGCGGAGTCGCCAGGAACAGCACCTTCACGCCGCGCGCCTTCAGCAGCTCCCACGAAAACGGCACAATCTTCAGCGCAGCCGATCCATTGTTATCCATCAGCTGCGGATGCATCGCTGTGAGCGAAGCTTCGGAGGCTGCATCAGCCCGCCCCAGAAACACCGGCGGCACACCCTGCAGCCGGGGATGATGCAGCAGCAGCCGCGCCAGCTCCATGCCGGCATAGCCACTCACTCCCATTACCGCGGTTTGTACTTGACTCTTCATTCCTTCGTCTTGCGTCTTTCTAATGGCTAATGGCTAATGGCTATCGGCTATTGGCTGTGTTTATCCGATCATCTCTTCCAGCCGTCCTCGCAACTGCGAGGCCCGCTTCTGGTCAGGACAAATGATCAGCACCGTGTCGTCACCCGCAATCGTGCCCACAACTTCATCCCAGTCCTCGTGGTCAATCGCCAGCGCGACCGGCTGTGCACCGCCGTTCGTGGTGATCAGCACCAGCTGGTTCTGTGCCTGTTTCACCTTTAATCCAAAACTCTCCAGCACATCCTGGACGGACGGCATGTCGTTGTCTTCATCATCCCCGGTCCCCCCGTTAGGCAGGGCGTAGCCGTTCGGACCCTTATAGAGCCGCATCTCGTGGATATCCCGCGAGACCGTAGCCTGGGTCACGTCGAAGCCGCGGCGTACCAGCTTGCGGCGCAGCTCATCCTGGCTCGTCACACTGGCTGTTGCCACGAGTTCTCGAATCGCATTGTGCCGGTCGTATTTCGTCAAAATAGAAAATCGCGGCCGTAAGAAATAAGGCCGCGCCTCGTGCATAAAGATGCAATTAAATGTATAAATATACGAGACGGCTGCTGTCAAGCAGTGCAGCCGATAATTTTTCCTGATACTACCTATTGCAGTTTTTTATAGAGCGCGGAAAGGCCGCGTCCCCACTGCACTTTATTGATGCTAGCCAAATAAGGAGGTCGTATAGTAACTCATGGGCTGCATAAATTTTAATAATTCCCCGCTATCATTCGAGCGCCCACGAAGTTCTGCGGCTAGCTTGGTTGATACCCGCTTCGACCACGAATCCTGCGGTGTCGGCTTCGTCGCCACGCTTACCAGCGTCCCGTCGCATGACATTCTGGAGAAAGCACTTACCGCCCTTGCACGCCTCGAGCACCGCGGCGCCGTAGCCGCCGACGGCAAGTCGAGCGACGGCATCGGCATCACCACCGCCATCCCGCGCGACTTCCTGCTCGCCTCCACTGGCACGGCTCTCGACGCATCGCAGCCGCTCGCCGTCGGCGTAATGTTCTTTCCCTCCGACGCCGCCGAGTCGCATACGGAAATCGAGCAGGCCCTCGCCGCGCAAAACCTTACCGTCCTCGCCTGGCGCGACGTCCCCACCCGCCCCGAGATCCTGGGAGAGATCGCTCTTTCCACGTTGCCGGTCATTCGCCACGTCCTCATTACCGCCGACGACCCGGAGCGCCTCCCGCACCGGCTCTTCCTCGCCCGCAAGCAATTTGAGCGCAGCGGCGCCCAGGGCTATGTCTGCTCGCTCTCTTCGTCCAACATGGTCTACAAGGCCATGTGCGCCGGCCGCCTGCTCGCCGATTTCTACCCGGATCTTTCCAACCCTGCCTTCACCACGCCCTTCGCGCTCTTCCATCAGCGCTACGCCACCAACGTCGCGCCCTCCTGGGACCGCGCCCAGCCGTTGCGCATGCTCGCGCATAACGGCGAGATCAATACCGTCTGGGGCAACCGCGCACGCATGGACGCCCGCGCCGCGACGTTCCCCGCCGAGTTCGAACCTGTCTTCACGAAGGACGGCTCCGACTCCACCAGTCTCGACGAAGCCGCCGAACTGCTCGCCCGCAACGGCCGCACCGTCGCCGAAGCCGTTCGCATGCTCATCCAGCCTGCGGGCAACCTCGACCGCTCCGCCTTCTTCTCCTATGTAGGAGATTGCGCGGAGCCCTGGGACGGCCCCGCCGCCGTCGCCTTCACCGATGGCGGTCTCGTCGGCGCTGTCCTCGATCGCAACGGCCTGCGCCCCTGTCGATACTTCGTGACCGAAAACAAGCTCGTCGTTCTCGGCTCTGAAGCGGGCCTCGTCGATCTCGACCCGGAGACCGTCATTCACAGCGGCCGACTCGGTCCCGGACAGATGATTGTCGCCGACCTCGACGACCACGTGCTCCTCGAAGACAAAGAGATCCAGGCCATCTTCGACGCCGCCGCCCCCGATTACGAAAAGCTGCTCGAGGAGAGCACCCTCATCGATCACGTTCCCGGACCGCTGCTGGAATCCGCCGAGCTCAACCGTCTGCAACTCGCCTTCGGATACACCCGCGAAGACGTGAACATGATCCTCAAGCCCATGGCCATGGATGGCAAAGATGCCGTCTGGTCGATGGGCGACGACACGCCGCTAGCCCCGCTCGCCCGATCACCGCGGCCCGTCTACGCCTTCTTCCGGCAGCGTTTCTCCCAGGTCACCAATCCACCGACCGACTCCATCCGTGAAGCACGCGTCGTGCAGCTGCACACCCGCCTCGGTCCGTGGCCGCACATGCTCGACAAGCGCGCGCCGCTCTCCGGTCTCTCGCTGTCGTCGCCCTTCCTGTCGCTTGCCCAGATGCAGGATCTCCACGCGCGCCGCCACGGCCTCGCCAGCAATCTGCCGCTGGCTGTGCTCGAATGCGTCTTCAATCCAGCCTGCAACCTGATTACGGCCCTCGACGACCTCTGCGCCAAGGCCATCGATCTGGTGCGCGGAGGAGCCGCCGTCCTCCTGCTCACCGACCGTCTGCCAGTCGAACAAAATATCCCCATCCCCATGGCGCTTGCCGCGGGAGCCGTCCATCACGCCCTCATTCGCGCCGGCGTCCGCACCTTCGCCGGGCTCGCCGTCGAAGCCGGCGACTGCCGCGACCTCCACCACGCCGCCGTTCTCCTAGGCATGGGCGCCGGAGCCGTCTGTCCCTGGCTCGCGCTCGAAACCGCCCGCAGCCTCAATCCTGAAAAGGGCGAAGCCAATCTCCTGCATGCCTTCGATCTCGGGCTCGCCAAGATCATGTCCAAGATGGGCATCTCCGTCGTCGATAGCTACCGCGGCGCGCACCTCTTCGACTCTCTCGGGCTCAGCCCGGAGGTCATCGACCGCTGCTTTTTCGGAACGCCCGCCCCACTCGGCGGCATCGGCTTCACCGAGCTCGAAGCCAACATCCGTCAGGTCTGGTCGAACAGCCAGAATCCGCCTGCCGAGCCAGCCGAAGACGGAACGCCCACGCCCATCGTGACTATCACCAAAGATCTTCCCGACTACGGATGGGTCCGCTTCCGCAAGGCAGACAAGGCCGAGCCGCATTCCTGGCAGCCACAGACCGTAAAAGCTCTTCAGACCGTCGTTGGCAGTGCCCGCGGCGTAGCCGTCGCTGAGCCAGCTGTCGCCTGGGCTGCCTTCTCCACACAGGCCACAGAAAAAGAGCCTGCCGTCCTTCGCGATCTCCTCGAAATCCGCCCTGCCGGCGCGCCTCTGGCCCTCGAACATGTCGAAGCGCCGTCGCACATGTACAAGCGTTTTATCGCCAGCGCCATGTCCCTCGGCTCGCTGAGCCCCGAGGCGCACCAGACCATCACCGCCGCCATGAACACGATCGGCGCGCGCTCCAATACCGGCGAAGGCGGCGAAGATCCCGCCGTCTATCAGCCCAACGTCGACATCGATCTCAACGGCACGCCAACGCCCTCTCACATGCTCAACAACAAGGTCAAGCAGGTTGCTTCAGGCCGCTTCGGCGTCACCACCGAATACCTCATGCACGCCGAGGAGATCGAGATCAAAATCGCCCAGGGCTCGAAGCCGGGCGAAGGCGGCCAGCTCCCCGGCCACAAGGTCACCGAGCTTATCGCGCGCCTCCGCCACGCCCAACCCGGCGTGCAACTCATCTCGCCGCCGCCGCACCACGACATCTACTCCATCGAAGACCTGGCGCAGCTCATCTACGACCTGAAGCGTGTCAATCCTCGTGCCGCGATCGGCGTCAAGCTCGTCTCCGAGTTCGGAGTCGGCACCGTCGCCGCCGGAGTCGCCAAGGCTTACGCCGACTACATCGTCATCGCCGGCCACGCGGGTGGGACCGGCGCATCGCCGCTCTCCAGCATTAAGTATGCCGGCAATCCCTGGGAGCTCGGCCTCGCCGAAGCGCAACAGGTACTGTTACAAAATGGTCTGCGTGGTCGCGTCCGCCTGCGTTGCGACGGCGGCCTCCGCACCGCGCGCGATATCGTCATCGCCGCTCTTCTCGGAGCCGACGAGTACGCCTTCGGCACCGCGGTTCTCGTCGCTCTTGGCTGTGACATGGCCCGGCAGTGCCACCTCAATACCTGTCCCACCGGCATTGCCACGCAAAAGCCCGAGCTGCGCGCCAAATTCCGCGGCCGGCCCGAGCACGTAGCCCGTTTCTTCGAAGAGCTCACCCGCGACCTCCAGGTCCTGCTCTCGCAGCTCGGCCTGCCCTCGATCGAAGCCGCCATTGGCCGGACCGATCTCCTCGAACAGGCCCGCTTCGACGGTGCCCTGAACCTGGCACCCCTCTTGGCAGCGCCGCCCAGCGGCCAGTTGCATTGGCAGGGACGCCGCAACAATCGTCCCACCGCCCACGATCCGATCGATGACGTGTGGGTCGAGCCGGCTCTCGCCGCATACAGAGCCCGCGAGCCCTACGTCCACGAAGCCCTCATCGCCAATGAAGATCGTACCTTCGGCGCGCGTCTTGCCGGCGAACTCGCTGTGCTCAACACCAACGGCGCCGCGCCGGCCGCCCACCCGCTGGTCTTCAAGATGACCGGCGTCGCCGGCCAGTCCTTCGGAGCCTTCGCCGTTCCCGGCATGCAGCTCATCCTTAAAGGAGTCGCCAACGACTTTGTCGGCAAGGGCCTGTCCGGAGGCGAAATCATCCTCCGCGGCCAAGGGCGTGCGGCCCTCCAGTCCGAGCTGCACGTCATCCTCGGCAACGTCGCGCTCTACGGAGCCACCAGCGGAGCCCTTTTCGCCGCCGGCCGCGCCGGCGAGCGCTTCGCCGTCCGCAACTCAGGAGCTCTCGCCATCGTTGAAGGCGTCGGCGACCACGGCTGCGAATACATGACCGGCGGCCTCGCCGTCATCCTCGGCGCTACAGGCTTCAATTTTGGAGCAGGCATGACCGGCGGCCTCGCCTGGGTCTTCGATGAGGACGGCAGCTTCATGCGCGACATCCTCTATCACGAAGACTTCCTCAAAGCGGAGCAGTACGAAACCCTCGACGGCGAAGCCCGCGAAGCCATCCACGGACTCGTTCAGCTCCACGCCGAGAAGAGCTTCAGCACCCGTGCCTGGTGGCTGCTTTCCAAGTGGGACGAACTCGCCCCGCGCTTCGTCCGCCTCACCCCGAAACCTCAGGCCTGAGCGCCTCAAGCCTGACTTTCAGATGCCCGCGTACCACGCATAGCCGGCTTCCGGCGACGCCGACCCCAGACCCTTGCCGAAGCCTTTCAGATTATCTGTAGCCGTCAGGCGGGTGATGTACTTCACGCTCTTGTAGCCGAGCTGCCGTGGCACCCGCATGCGCAGCGGACCCCCGAAGGAAACCGGCAGGTCGCCGTTGTTCATCCCCATGGTCAGGAAAGTCTGGGGATGAAGGGCATCGGCCATATCGATGCTTTCCCACCAGTCGCGATCAATCGAGAAGTACACGATATAGCGCGCCTGCGGCAGCACGCCGACCGCATTCAGCACCTCAGACAAGGGCGTTCCGATCCACTCGGCGACATACGACCAACCCTCCTCGCACACTACCTCGGTGATCTGACTTCGTACCGGCAGGCTTCTGAGATCAGCCAGTGAAAACGACGTGGGATGAACGACCATTCCGTCAACCGAAAGCTTCCAGTCCAGAAAACCGCTGGCCTGATGACGCTTGAACGCATCGTTGGGAGGCGAGGTTTCGTTGGCGAAGGGCTTCTCGGAAATCATGCTGCGAGGGAACTCCCGCGCCAGCGAGTGTCTCGTCATAAGCCGCTGCGCCGCATACGTCAGGGTCTCGCCCGCTCCGTAGATTCCGCGGCAATCGGGAGGCACCAGCACATAGCGTTTGGCCAGCCCTGTGGCGACTGCCAGACCCGACACGCCCGCCGTCGCGGCCAGACCGCCTGTGATCAGCTTGCGGCGTGAAATCTTGCCCATCTGCGCTCCTACCGTACGACGGTACTCTTCTCGCTTATGACAGTATGCTCCTGGCGTGCCACAACCCGCCCCGTGATCATCGCCCGCACCCGGCTCCAGAACCCCGCCAGGGCTACCATCGCCACATGCACCACGAGAAACAGCACCAGCAATCCTGAGGCGAAGAAATGCAGTGTGCGCGCGGACTGCCGTCCTCCCAACACATTGACCGCCGCTGGCACCGCGGAATTGAATGCGGGAGACAGTGCGAGGCCCGTCCAGATCACCAGCGGGAAGAGAACAAAGATCACCGACAGATATGCGATCCGCTGCACCACATTGTACGAGCGGGCTTCCGCCGCATCCGCAGGCGCGCGGCGAAGATACCTCGCGATCACTCCCCATACCGCTCGCCATGACCTCTCACCCTTCGCAGGCAACAAGTTCTTGCGCAGATGCCCGTTCCACAAGCTCGCCAGGACATAGACCACACCGGTTAGGACGAGAACCCATGCAGACTGAAAGTGGAGATACCGGCTCCAGCCATTCTGGTCGGGCATCACGTAGCCGTAGCCGGTGGGAACAGTATCCCTCGACGAGGGAATCGGTATCGTGAACAGGGGCCTCATGTTCACATTGCCGGTTTCACCCCAGTAGAACCGCGGGTGAGAGATCACAATCTCGCCGCCGGTGATCAGCAACGCAAAGAATGAGATGACCGTGATCCAGTGCGTCACGCGTACCAGCGCCGCATGCCGGAGAGTTTCCGAATTGCGGACCGAGGTAACGGTTGACACAGCTGACACGTCGCGAGAATAGCACAACCGGCCGCCGTCGAGCCTCACTTGTTCGGGGCGCACAGGGGGATCGGGCGCCAACTGCTCCGGCCTTATTTGTCCTCCTTCGCAATGGCAACCACTGCAACCACGGCCGCCGCTGCAACTGCGCCAACCAGAGCGGCGAACCCTATCACGCTCACCAGGGCAGACGCGTTGCTTTCCGATCGCGGCGGTGCTGTTGCTGAGCCTGCTGCTCCACCCTTTGAAGGCGCGCCCGGACGAGGCGTCGAGGGACGATACTCCGACGCCTCCGCCGGAAACAACGCCGCCGTGCCGATGTCTCCGGTGCCCGGCGTGGGCGTTGGTCCCGTTGCTACTGGTGTCGGCGTTGGTGTCGGAGTTGGTGTAGGTGTTGGATGAGGCGTTGGTGCCGGAGTCGGCGTTGGTGTCGGTGTGGGTGTCGGTAATGTCACGGTTGCAGTCTGCCCGCAGTTCCAGCCCGTGCCATCGAACTGCGACTGATAGATCGTTCCATCCGAGCCTCGGAACCCAACCAGTGCCAGCGTCCCATTCGTCGTTGCCACCGGATCAGCCGCAGCCGTCGCATCGCACACCTGCTGCAGGTGCCAGCTGCCGCTCTCCAGCCATATCTCGTGGATCAGCCGGTCTACTGCGCGAAACACAATATGCTGCTTGTCCTGCAACACAAAACACGAGGGATGCCCCGTGGCAATCGGTGCCTGAGTCGTCGCCGTAAGATCGGTCGGCGAGTTATCGCTGCGATTCACGAGCCACAAATGCCCGCCCACAGCGCGAAAGACAATGCCGACCCCTCCGCTCGTTTCATACGCACATGGAGAATATGTCGCCGCGGGCATCGTCGGAGCAAGATCTTGCCCCAGCGCACTCACATTGTCGTGACTCCAGCCGCCGCTCCCATCCGGCCACGCATCAATAAGGTCGCCGTCCCCATCCACACGTCCCACCACGTGAGGCACGCCGCCCGTGACATACACCGTCGGCTGCCCCGTTGAGTTCCCAAGGTTCGCCGCGCGCAGTATCCCACCCGACCCCGCCCAGCTCCCATCGAAGGTCATCAGGTGCCAGTCGTCATCGTCCGCCCAGTACACGGCGTACCGCTTGTCTCCATCAAGCGCCACGCGCGGATCATGAATCAGATTTGCCTCTTCAATTTGGGTCGCGTCCCAGTTCGAGCTTCCGCTCGCAAGAACCGCTTCGATCAGATGCCCCTCCGACCGGAAGTAAAGAAAGAAAGAGCCTTCCGACGACATCAGCACCGGATCTTCGCCGCCGCCGGCCAGGCTCCCCGATGCGCCCAGATCGGTATCTGTCCACCCGCTCGGACGAGCAATCAAATGGATGTGTCCATCAATCTCCGAGTGAGCGATGTACGGATCGGTCCCATTCAGCGCAACCCCCGGGCGCCCAATGTCGGCCAGGCCGCGAAGGCTCCAGATCGTGCCGTTGTAAGCGTCGTAGTCGATGCCGTCGAATGTTGCCGTCCCCGGCTCAAGATAAGGATTGACGCCCCATTGCTGAGCACCCTGCGCTCCCGCTTTCTTGTTTTCCGCATACTGCCAGATCGCGTAGTCCGACCACCCGTTCAATATCTCTCCCGTCGCCGTAGGATTCGGCGCAGCGTACTGCGGATGAGCAGTCATCAGCGGATAAACATTCATATCCGGCAGATTTGGAAAGGCCGCCGCGCTGAACTGCTCACGCCAGATTACCCCTGTATAGACAATCGGAATCCGCCCCAGCTGCTTCTCGACGCCGTTGAGCCACGCCATCACATCGTTGAAGAGGTCCTGCCGGCATTGCAATGCCGTCTTTGCAGGCTTTCCTCCGCTCGCTGGCACTCCGGAACTGTAGTGGTACTTCGCGTTGAGCGCTCCGCTGCCGTCTTCCAGATCAAGCGCGGGAGCCAGGTCACCCGGTGTCAGCCGCTGCACGTGAGTCACAAGCAGGGTCACCTGCGGGTCTACGCTTTGCGGAGCGAAGAAGTCATAGCAGCCTCGGATGAGTCCTGCTTGGCGAATCAGAGGGTAACGGTCGTCAAAGTGACCATCCACGCCCCCCTGCGCCACCTTATGAATGCCGAAGATCTTTCCCACCCGTTTCAGGGCCTGGAAATCCGCTACCGTCACTGCTGCCGGACCATTGCTCTGGTAGATGTCAAAGCCGAGCGGCCAACCACTCACATTCACCGGAGGCGCAGGAGGAGTCGCTCCTGGCCTTGGGGGCGGGGTAATCATCAATGTTTCCACTGTTAGGCTCCTGGGAAGGTGCGGCAGGTTCTCGGCGGCGTCTTGGCAGGGTTTCGACAGCTCTGTCGCCGAGCCCACAGGATTCTACTGTTGCTTCACTGGTATGTCACCACTCAGGAGCAAAAAGCAGCGCTAAGTCTGTTGATCGCCCTTCATCCCGCCGCGCTGCTCAGAACCGCTCCGCTCACCCGCAACTCACCCGCCCTCGCAACCCCGAACATCGCCCTCAGCCGTTCCGTCTCGTGCACCGGAGACATCCCGAACAGGCGCTTGAACTCCCGGCTGAACTGCGACGCGCTCTCATAGCCCACGCGCTCCGCGGCGATCGCCGCACCGACAGACTCCTGCACCATCAGCATTCTCGCCTTGTGCAGCCGCACCGACTTCAGATACTGCAGCGGCGACGTTGCCGTCATCGTCTTGAAGTGGTGATGGAGCGCAGACACGCTCATTCCCGCATCGGTAGCCGCTCTCGTTACCTCGAACGGCTTTGCGTATTCCGAATGCATGCGATGCATCACCCGATGCACCTGTATACGCGCCGTGTCCATCTGCATCAGCGATTGCAACGCGCCGCCGCGCCGCCCCCGCAGCACCCGGTAAACAATCTCGCGAAGAATCTGCGGCCCCAGCACCGCCGCATCTATGGGAACCTGCATCGACTCCAGCAGCCGCACCACCGCATCGCTCAGCGCCGCATCCATCGGAGTCGCCGTCACGCTCGACTCCTTCGGAGCTGACTCCCCGCCGCGGCCAGGTGCGCCCATCCTCATCACCAGTTCGCTCAACAGGGCCAGGTCGATGCGCACCGCAATCGCCAGAAAAGGCCCCTCCGCGGCTGTCTCCGTTTCGCATTCAAAGGGCAAAGGCACCGTCAGGGTCAGATAATTGCGTGCATCGTAAACAAACCGCTGGTCTCCCAGGTAGCCGCGCTTTCGGCCCTGTGCCACTATCACGATGCTGGGCTCATACATCACTGGAATGCGTCCCAGCGAGCGCCCGGAGCGCAGAAACTTCACGCCTTCCACTGGCGATTCGTGGGTACCGTCCAGCGTCGCCAGTTGCTCCAGAAGCTCCACCATCCTTCGCCGGTTTTTCTCGTGCGCGTCCATCGTTATTCACACACCTCTCACACTGACCGCCCGTCCAACTCTGCTTTGCAGGATCAGGCAAGAAACAGGCAGCTCTGTGTATGGATGTAGACCCCTCCCTCGCGGTCTCATAAGATTGTGACCGGATGGTCCAACAGGAGAAAACCATGTCTACAACTGCCCCTGCCCACGCGGCCCAGTCTGCCACCGGGTCTACCGCTGCACGCTCCTACGCGGCCAAATCCGCAACCTCGCCGCTCGCCCCTCACACCATTCAACGGCGCACCCCCACCGCATCCGACGTCGCCATCGAAATCCTCTTCTGCGGAGTCTGCCACTCCGACCTTCACCAGGTCCGCAACGAATGGCAAAGCGTGATGCCGACTGTTTACCCTGTCGTTCCCGGCCACGAAATCCTTGGCCGCGTCACCTCCACCGGTTCCGCAGCCTCAAAGTTCAAAAAAGGAGATATTGTCGCCGTCGGCTGCATGGTCGACTCCGATCGCGTCTGCCCGCAATGCAAGCGCGGACTCGAGCAGTACTGCGAGAAGATCCCCGTCCTCACCTACAACGGCCCCGACAAGCACTTGGGAGGCGTCACCTACGGTGGCTACTCTGAGAGCATCGTTGTCGACGAAGCCTTCGTCCTCAAAGTTCCCTCGAGCCTCGATCACGCCGCCGCCGCGCCCCTGCTCTGCGCCGGAATCACCACCTTCTCACCGCTGCATCACTGGAAAGTCGGGCCCGGCCAGAAAGTAGGAATCGTCGGCCTCGGCGGACTCGGCCACATGGGAGTCAAATTCGCCCACGCGCTCGGCGCTCACACCGTGCTCTTCACCACCTCGGCCAACAAGGTCGAAGATGGCAAGCGTCTCGGCGCAGACGAAGTGGTCATCTCCAAAGACGCCGCCCAGATGCAGAAGCACGCCGGCAGTTTCAACTTCATCCTCGACTGCGTCTCCGCCGACCACGACATCAACGCCTACCTCAACCTTCTCGGCGTCAACGGCAACATGGTTCTCGTCGGAGCCCCGGAGAAGCCGTTTCCCGTCTCAGCTTTCAGTCTGCTTTTCGGACGCCGCAGTCTCTCCGGGTCCATCATCGGCGGCATTAAGGAAACCCAGGAGATGCTCGACTTCTGCGGGAAGCACAACATCGTCTGCGATATCGAGACGATCGCCATCCAGCAGGTCAACGAAGCCTACGACCGCCTGCTCACGAGCGACGTGAAATACCGCTTCGTGATCGATATGGCATCGCTCAAGAAGTAGTCGGAAATAATTCAGCCGGACTTCCATTCCTTACTCCGAGGGATGGGTGTCCGGCCTGTCTATTTAGAGCAGCCGCTGCATGATCGACATGCGCAGCCATTCCCCGAACTTGTACCCTGCATCGGGCAACAAACCCACCTCTCGAAACCCCAGCGAGGCATGCAGCGCCAGAGATGCGGGGTTCACTCCGCAGATGCAGGCCACCATCGAGTGGCAGCCCTTTTTCCTACACTGCGCGATCAGCTCCGCCAGCAGCGCCTTGCCCACACCGTGCCCGATGCAATCCGGCCGCACATAAATCGAGTCTTCTGCCGTGAAGCGGTAGCCTTCGCGCGGGCGGAACTGGGACGCATAGCAAAAGCCCACGACATAGCCTTCGAGTTCCGCCACCAGGTACGGCAGGTCGCGCTCCCGCACCGCCCGCCATCTCTTCAGCATCTCCGCCTCATCCGGAGACACTATCTCGAAGGTCGCCGTGCTCGTTGCGGCAAAGTTCCCGTAGATTGCGGTGATATCAGGTATGTCTGCGGGTGTCGCCGGACGAACCAGGCATCGCGAGACTTCGCCGGCATCGCTTGCCCGGCTGGCGGCTTCAGTTCCAGTCGCCATTTGATTGGGTCGAGACAGCCTTCGTGCGGGTTGGATAGCGATTGCCACTATCTCTAAGCTGAACCAGTCCTCACTTCTTCATTTAGTACACGCCGACACCCATAAAGAAGGAATCAAGAATTCATTCGGAATTAGTTCCGGCGATGCGGTATGAGCCGAGAAGATAGCCGTTGGGCTTGTTAGCCCGAGTCGGCCGCGTCATGGAGCGTCTCGGGCAGATTCAGTGGAAATATTCCGATCCGACCCGGCGCATCCGCAGTACGTTGTCTCTGCGACACGCCGCTAGCCCGACGGTCTAAAGCAACGTTTCGTTTAAATCAAGCGTGATGGCCGCGCTGCCCACTTGGTGGAGCAATCCTCCAAAGTCACGAATACGCAGTGATTTTTCTTGTGTCATTGCCTTTACCGCTGACCGCAACCGGCTGATAGCGTGTGACACTGTTAAGTATTCCCAAGTCTTGCCGCCACTTTCTAACTTCGCTGTCCTTCCGTACCGGCTGCCTTGATATGTCTTCATAAGCCCCCTCACCGAGTGCTATCCTCGACGCCCATTCTCTCAGGAACCTTCCTGAAAACCCGATTGAATGTCTCATGCGCGTTGGGGAGGACACAGGTCCTACTTCTCATCATCGCAGGTAGGGCGGAAAAGAAATACAGAAAGAAAGGATGGGGACGTCCGTTCGATTGTCCCCTCCCGGTTAACGCGTCCTAGAATATCCGACGCCACTTGTCAGGTAATCCGACGGTCGTCGTTCGAACTCGGTCTCCGAACACCACATCGCCCGGATACAACCGGCGGGCCCTGTGAGCGGTGTCCTCTTGTGTTGTCCCTTCAGACACGATCGCCTCGCATCGAAGTGCGACGTACTGTTGCGGTCCCCTTTGTTCCACAAAAATCTCTGCCATGTTCTGCTTTCTCCTTGAGCTAGGGGGGTGCTGCGAGCGTACGCGTTCCCATGTCGGGGAGCAAGGGGAGCGGCAAGCGTTTTACTTTGAAATTCCTACACAGTTGGCGGGTGGCCCATTCAAGCCCGGTTTTGGCTTGAGTGGCGACCAGCATCAAGACCGTCAGGGCTGGATGATCCACATCTGAAATTCTGGTTTTTGGGCGCCCCATATCTGGCGGTTTTATCGCCAGACGTGGGCATGTCCCCCGCCCGCCATCTCCTTGGCATCTCCGCCTCATCCGGAGACACGATCTCGAAGGTCGGCGTGCTCGTCGCGACAAAGTTGCCGTAGATTGCAGTCATATGACGTATGTCTACAGGTGTCACCGGGCGAACCCGGCATCGCGAGGCCTCGCCGGCATCGATCGCCCGGCTGGCGGCTTCAGTTTGAGTCGTCATTGGATTGGGGTCGAGACAGTCTTCGTGCGGGTTGGATAGCGGTTCCCATTATCTCTAAGCTGAACAGTTCTCACTTCTTCATTTCGTACACGCCGACACCCATAAAGAAGGAATCAAGAATTTTGTTGTGGATCAGTGTAAAGGGCCACTTGACCAGGGTGCAGCCACGCACCACTGTGCGGCCGCCGGGAAGCTAGTCTCCTGAGTCATTGATTTCTCGTATAAGTTGTGGGTGAGTGCGCGGCGAGAGTAGAAGTAGCGAATCGAGCGATGGAGGCCAGGATCTGGTCTGCGGACTTGGTCCATCGAAAGGGTTTGGGCTGTTGGTTGTGGACAGCGATGAATTCGCGGATCGCCGTTTCGAGTTCCTGCACGCTGGTGTGTGAACCGCGCTTGATCTGCCGTTGGGTAAGCAGTGCGAACCAGCGTTCCACCTGGTTGAGCCAGGAGGCATGCGTCGGAGTGAAGTGCAGGTGATACCGTGATCTTTTTTGTAACCACTGGCGGACCAGCGCTGTCTTGTGTGCCGTAGTTGTCCAGCACCAGATGGATGTCCAGATCGGCAGGAACGGCGGTGTCGATTTTCTTCAGGAAGTCGAGGAACTCCACCGAACGATGGCGTCGATAGCACTTGCCAAGAACGTTGCCGGTCGCGATATCGAGAGCGGCAAACAGGCTGGTGACGCCATGTCTCTTGTAGTCGTGCGTGCGCCGCTCCCGTTGTCCGGCCCGCATGGGCAGCACAGGCTGGGTACGGCTGAGTGCCTGAATCTGCGACTTCTCATCCACGCACAACAGCAGCGCATGATGGGGTGGATCGAGATAGAGCCCAACGATATCCCGCACTTTGTCGATCAGCAATGGATCAGTGATAGCTGAAAGCTCTCTGTGCGATGCGGCTTCAGTCCAAAGGCACGCCAGATGCGGCTAATGGTGGACTGGCTTAGACCGGTTCTGACTGCTAGCATGCGGCTGGACCAGTGCGTCGCTCCCTTCGCAGTCTTCTCCAGCGTCAGCCGCACCACCTGCTCGATCTTCTCGTCACCGATCTCACGCGGCGCTCCCGGACGCGGCTCATCGCCCAGCCCGGTCACTCCCTCGGCAATAAAGCGGTTGCGCCAGAGACCAACTGTAAATCCTGTCGTGCGCAAACTTCGCTGCTACCGCCGCGTTGCTTGCTCCACCCCCACACTCTAAAACGATACGGGCGCGGAAGGCCACCGAACGAGCGCTGCGAGACTGCCGCGCTATGCGCTCCAACTCGGCTCTTTGCCCTGGGCTTACCACCAGCTCATGCTTCTTCGGCCGTCCACGACGAGACTCCATGCCTCACCATTGAACGCCTCCCATCTATATGCAACCTACTTGTGACTCAGGAGGCTAGAACCTATCTCATAATTGTCTCTGGCAGGCGAAGCCTCGGCAGAATTACTTCCGGATTGCCGACTAACCGGGAGTTAAACTGGCGACAATCGCGTATTGAGGTCCCCAATGGACGCCGAGGTCCCCACAGGACGTGTGTTTCGACTGCTGTTCTTTTGGATCGTGCTTGGTATCGTTCTCGAATTTCTCCTCATCCCTAGGGAGGATCACGGACTACTCAGCGCAGTCAACGGGAACAGTCTGTTCATGAATGCCGATTTTTATTACGCACTATCTGGCCCCGCAACTTTTCAAGCTCAGTCTCAGCAAGGGGGGAAATGTTCTTCCGTTCACATATTGACGGGCGGCAACATGAATGTGGCATATTTCTACTTCAAACGGGTTGGTTCGAGTTGATAGGTACTCGATCGACTGCCCATTGTTAAAGTTTCTTGATGCAGACGAAACTTGAATCGCGACCCGATTTGCTTCTACTCCTTTCCTTGCTGCTGGCCATTGTGTTGACTCCGGTGTTGGACCGTGATGGTTGGCGCCGGTTGGTGCTCGCGGGAGTGACATTCATCCCAGTCATTGTATCCACCATCAGGTTGTCGCAAATCAAATTGTGGGTGTGGCCGTCGGTTTCCTTGATGTTGGTCAACATCGTCTTTGTTGTAACCGGAAACACTTTCCGCAGCCGAACACTAACCGGGATTCGATGGGGCTTTTTGGCTGTATTTTTCGCGCTCACCGCGGTGGCTCTTTTCTCTTATCTCAGGAGCTCTCGTCTAGTCACACAGGCTCACCTCTATACAGCAGTCAACATTTACCTATTGCTGGGGTTGCTGTGGACGACTCTCTATCTGGCGATAGACGTGTTGTACCCGGGTTCAATCCAGATCGCAGGCAACCCAGCCGAGCGTGAGACCAACCTGCTCTATTTCAGCCTGATAACGCTCTCGACAATCGGATACGGCGATATCGTTCCGCTCAGCGGAGAAGCTCGTATATTGGCTGCGCTGGAGGGAGTGACCGGGGTTCTTTACATAGCGATTACGGTGGCGCTCTTAGTGAGCCGGTTCAGGACAGAGCCTTCGGATACGCCCCGACCTGACCGACATGACTGGCGGAGTTAGCCAGTATCGTAAGTGATGATGGTCGGAGCGACGACCGCGGTCCGCGGTGTGCCAGCCCAGCCCCTCTCGCGCCGGGGTTCAAGACCACTCGTGATGGGAACAGTCTGCGTGCCGTACGTTTTATCCCAGCTCACAGTGCATAATCGCCAAGCGCTCACGGGATTCTGATGGGCTTCGCGTTCTCGACGATTGACCGGCAATACGGAAATAACGGCCCGAAACTTCCGGATAGCCGACCACTCGTCCCTGAACAGCGAAACCCGCACACAGGCGTCTCGGCGCTGGTCAATCCCGGCGGTTGGATTTTTCAGTTCAGCTTGTCGAAAAAGAGATAAAAGGCGGCGATACGGCCTTCCCGGGCGATGATGAAATCAGTCCCGGCGTAAGCTGGCGCCTCGCCACCCGCCCGCCATTGCCCACTTCTTCAGGCTCGGCGATCGGCTGATATTGAAAGTCAGGGTGAGTAGCTCTGATCTCACCCGCTATGCGATCGATCACTTCGCAGCCACGGTAGGCGCCCTCGGTGGGATCGTAGAACACGCCATCTTCGGTGTACAGCTCGTCGATAGCTGCGCGTCGCCGCGCAGGGTCGTTTTCACCGAAGACCTCGCGCAGATTGCAGATCAGCAAGGTCGATATGCTGTACACGGCTTGTCTCCCCTGGGCATCGAGTGCGGCTTGCGAGACCTCACCCCTTGGATGTGCTCCAGAGATATTCGCTGCAACAAAAGTTGCAAGGCCGCCGTACTGTCTGGGTGACCGGCTATACGGAAATAACGGGGCGATACCTCCGTGTTGCCGACCATACGGGAACTACCCTGGACCATGCGGCGATTACAGCCAGGGGTTACTGCGCCTCCGCAGACCCAGGGAGTGGAGTCTTTGCGGTGAACTCCGAGGCAGTGGGATTTGCAAGTTCCTGAAACAGGTCCTCCCACCCGGCGAGAATAGATAGGGGAAGCTTGATTGTCCGTACGGTTGGATTACTACTGCTGATGGCATGGACGGCTACGCAGTCACCCTCCACAAATGGATCTGAAACCATCTCCATGTGTTCGCCATACAGATTCATATGTTTGCCCACGATGTAGCCAAGGCTCTTGATTCGCGTACAGTTCTCGGAAGGCGAACGAACAGCTCTGTGCTCCGGAGAGGAAGAGGACATGTTGCACCTCGGCGGTGAGGAGATTTTGGTGCTGGGGACATAATGGTCTCCGCAACCGGCTTGAATTCCCATTCTCTTCCAACAGACAAAGACAAACCGAGCTCTTTGATACACAGTAAGTATCCTCCGGCAGTCGGCGATCTTGCCGGCTTCAATCCGATCGTTCTTTTCTTGGCCGCGGCGCAACCTTCACCTTCTCAGCATGGGGAAGCAGATAATCGTAGATCCAGCCGGTGAAGATCGTCGCTTCCATGGCGATCATGCGCGGTTGCGGCATACTCCGGATCCAGCTATCCAGTTCCCGGCGCGCCGATCCAATCTTGCCTTCCTGGTGCACACGGCCAGCCGCGTCCTTCACGCAATAGCTGATCGTCTTCTTGTGAACATCCAGTCCGATGTAATACATATCGTCTCTGAGGAGCCTCCGAGGTTGTTCTCTGAATCAGCTTGGCCGCTGAGTTCAGCTTCTTGTAACACCTCGTGCTCCTCCTCGACTCCTGATGAACACAACCATCAAGCTGTTTCGGTAATGGGTGCAAGTTGAAAGCCAAGTTCGGCAGCTTGCTTGCGCAAACGCATTTCGGCACGAGCACTTGTCTGTTGATCGCATCGAGCGAAGACCTCGTCTGAATACGGCTGCCTAGTGGAAAGCAAGTGGTAGACGATGCGAGCCAGCTTGTGTGCGGTAGCTTTTACGGCTGCTGGTGCTCCGAGTCTCCACTTCATCTTGCAGTAGAAGTCTCCCAGATAATTCTGAGCGTGATAGAGGCAGTGGGCTCCGAGTCGCAGTGCGATGGCTGCTCTGTTCTTGTCCTTGCGAGTGCGGGTGTAAAGGACCTTTCCGCCACTGACCTGCTTCTCCGGACAGAGCCCCAGCCAGGATGCGAAGGCAGATGCGTTGCGGAAGCGCGAAACATCTGTTCCGACCTCCATCAGGACGGTATGCGCGGTCAAGGTGCTGATACCCGGGACATCGGTGAGATCGACGCCTGCGATGCGAAACAGTTCTGCCTTCAGGTCGAAGCTGGGCTCGTTGCCTGCGCGCTGATAGATCCTCTTTTTCGTCCCAGATGGTCGTTTGTCCGGAGCGTGCTCGGCACGTGGGAGTTCCCGCATCCTCTGCTCCAGTTCGAGATCCACTTCCGCCATCAAGTGCTTATAGAACCGATATGCTGTCAAGGACTGGCGAAGTACGAACAAATGCTCCGGACGATAGTCTCCCTCGAGGGACTTCGCCACTGTCTGGCGTGGACTGCGTATGCGCCGATTGCATAAGTTGGCGAGCGTGGCAGGATCCCGTTCTCCAGCCAGAATGGCATCCAGAATCGCGGTGCCGCTGACGCCAACGATGTCGCTCAAAACGTGATGCAACCGAAGGTTCATCTGGCTTAGAGCCTTCTGCATGTGCTGAATATGCTCTGCTGCCATCTGAACGAGACCCTCTCGATGACGCCAAAAGGAGCGCAATACACAAATCTCGTCGGGTGGCCGAAAACTCGCCTTCAGCAATCCCACCGAATGCAAATACTGGATCCACTGACAGTCCGAAACGTCGCTCTTGCGCCCAGGAACGTTCTTCACATGATGTGCGTTAACCAGGAAGACTTCGAACCCGTGCGTTTCCAGTATCTGATAAATCGGAATCCAGTAAACGCCAGTCGACTCCATGGCTACGGACCGGATATTGCACTGCTGCAGCCAATCTGCGAGTGCGATCAAATCTCGAGTGAATGTACCGAACCGACGGACCGAATCGATGGGGGTGCATAATCGGCAGCATCCGTCCACTCAATCTTGGCTTGCCCCTGGACTTGCTGGTCATCGCAGGCTCCTTCTGCTGGAGCTGCGGCCCGGGGTTACGTCACGAACAACTCCCGAACGGGATCGCCGCACGAAGCGGACGTCACCACTGACCTCTACGTGACCTCGGACCCACGCTTAACAACGGGCTCTGCTTCAGCACCAATGTCGACGCCGGGCCGTAGCTGTCGCATGCTCCAGCGCATCCAGTATGCTCTGCTCCTGTTCATCCCGTCCCTCTTGGGACGCCCCATCAAATGCTTAGCATTCAAACAACACGGTCGTAAATCCGGCCTAGGAACCATCTTCACTTGATGCAGGCAGCACCGAATGGCTGGAACTATACTGCTGGGCAAGGCTCGGCAGCTAATTCTGTACTCCTTTACGTGCGGACCTGCTCTCCTAATGTTTGCCGCTTGGCTCCCCATCTTGAGACGGGTCAAGCGGCAGAGTCCCACCTTGCTTGGCGTGATAGCACTCGCAGTTGCCACGGCGAACGCCGTGCTGGCAGCCTGTACCGTCCTCTATTACGAAGCCAGGCCCGCGCCCTATCTTCCCCCGTGGAAAGACCCAGAGATCATGGTTTGGGATTGTTGTTCCTATCCGCTCCCATCGGCATCGCGCTTGCCATGGGGGCCGGGTCACGTGGTGCCCCGAAGTGGCTGGTTTGCACGGTAGGGCTTGGATCGGTGCCGCTTATGATCATCGGCTTCCTCGCAGTCGGCGCAGTCTAACCGGCCCTCGCTTCTGCCGAGTGACCGGCAATCCGGAAGTTATGCCGAGCCAGCACAACCTGGGCTTGTCGATTGATGAGACAGGTTCTGGACTGGCGGACAATTTCTTCCAACTAGCAAAAATAGAAATAGAGAAAGGAACGGCCCGTCTGGTCATCCAGTCGGGGCGTTTCCTTTTTAGCTTGTAAATCCTTTAAAATAAATTAATTGTCGACAAGTTGCTCTCTTTCAGCGACCCGCCGTAGCTCCCTGACTTGGCCAGGCCCACATTCTTTCCCCGAACGGAACGAAGAAAGAATGCGGGCGGAGGCGTTATCGGTTATTTGCAGCAACTCCGCCGTCACAGTAGGCAGGATTCCGCAACAGGTGAAGACGGTCGCCGCCTGAGCTGACAGCGAAAAGAGGAGGACAGCCGGCACGCGGCGAAGCTTCACATTCAGACTGGAGCGCTTTCGCGAATGAAGGACCAGAAATGGGATCGTTCGATTTGAAGTAGTTGGCGGAGTATTTGTTTCCGCCAGCTAAAATAGAAGACAAGAACGGCCCGTCTGGTCATCCAGTCGGGCCGCTTCCTTTTTGTTTGCTAAGTCTTTTGAAGTCAATAAAGTGCTGATAAATCATTCTTTTCAATGACACACCCGTAGCGCCTTTGTTTTCTATGAGGTAGCCATAACTCATTTGGAATCCATGACTAACAAACACCATAGTATCTAAGTTACATGGAATGAATGAATTACAGATTCGAGGGAAGGGGGGAGGGTACCCGGCTTGCACCGCCTCGCCGCGTCCGATAGAGTTGAGCCGCCGTGCTGAATCTCAAGACTCTCAACGATATCCTCTTCATCATCGCCGCCTCCAGCCGCGAACGAGCCATCCTCACCCAGGACGCAACCCCCGCATGGCATCCGATCTCCGGATCCCAGGTCTATCAGCGGGTCAGGGCCGTCGCCGATGCCTTCGCAGCCTGGGGTATCTCCAAAGGCGACCGCATCGCCATTCTCGGTGAGAACCGCTGGGAGTGGGCTGTCGCCGACTTCGCCGCACTAGCGCTGGGAGCCGTGGACGTCCCGATCTACCCAACGCTCACCGCCGAGCAGACCGCTGTCCTGCTTGCCGACTCCGGCTCGCGCGTTGCCTTCGTTTCTACTCGTGCTCAATACGATAAGGTCGCTCAAACGCGCGCGCAGACCGGCATCGAGCACGTCGTCATTATGGATGAAGAGGGAACTGCCGACGCGGTCCTCTTCTCCTCGCTTATCCGCGACGCCGACGCCCGCAAGGCTGAACGCGACACCGACTTCGACCGCCGCGCTTACGATGTCCGCCCCGATGACCTCGCCACGCTCATCTACACCTCCGGGACCACCGGCGAACCCAAGGGCGTTATGCTCACCCACGGCAACATTGCCTCCAATATCAACTTCTCCACTGCGGAATTCGGCTTCGTAGACACCGACTCCTGCATCTCCTTCCTGCCCCTTTCGCACGTCACGGCGCGTCACCTCGATTACGCTCTCTACGCGCAGAACGTCACCGTTGCCTACTGCCCAGCCTTCGATAAGCTTCCCGCAGCCATGACCTCCGTCCACCCGACCATCATGGTCGCCGTACCCCGGGTCTATGAAAAGGTCCGCGAAGAGGTCGAGCGCCGCGCCGCGCTGTCCCCCGTAAAGAGCCGTGTCTTCCAGGGGGCCGTTTCGACGGGAAACAAATACAAGGAAGATGTCGCGCAGGGCCTGAGGCCGCGCTCGATCGCGTGGAAGACTGCTGACGCGCTCGTTTACAAGAAAATCCGCGAAGGCTTCGGTGGGCACGTCCGATATTTCATCGCCGGTGGAGCGCCCCTGGGCCTCGACACTGCTCACTGGTATGCGAGCGTCGGCATCCGCATCCTCGAGGGCTACGGACTTACCGAGACTTCGCCGGTCCTAGCCGTCAACACGCCGGATCACAACCGCATGGGTTCTGTTGGCCGGCCGCTGCCAAATGTGAACTGTCGAATCGCCGACGACGGCGAATTGCTCGTCGCCGGTCCCAACGTTTTCCCGGGCTACTGGAAGCAGCCTCCGCGCTCGCCAGAAAACTTCGACGAGCAAGGCTTCTTTCGGACCGGAGACATCGCACACCTCGATGCCGACGGCTTTCTGCACGTCACCGACCGCAAGAAGGAGTTGCTCAAAACCTCTGGCGGCAAGCTCATCGCTCCACAGCCGATCGAAAATAAGCTTAAGGCCCACTTCCTCGTCGCTCAGGCCGCGCTCGTCGGCGACCGCCACAAGTTCGCTTCTGCTCTGATCTCTCCGAATTTCGTCATACTTGAGGAGTGGGCGAACCGGCAGGGAATCGCCGCGTCGACCCGACGCGAACTCGTCGCCAATCCGCGCGTCGTCGCCGAATACCAAACCGTTGTCGACCGCGTCAACGAAACCCTGGCCAACTTCGAAACCATTAAGCGCTTCCATCTCGTACCAGACGAATGGTCCCTCAACTCTGGCGAACTCACGCCAAGCCTCAAACTCAAACGCCGCGTGATCCTTGAGAAGTACGCGCCGGAGATCGCGGCTCTCTATGTCGGTGAGGCCGTAGCGCACAGATAAGGTGGCTGACGCGTCACGTCGAATTGCATGGTGAAAGCGCCGGTACGTGTCGGGCTTATATTCAGAAGGCGTTGTCGGCTGGCCTTGCAGCGGGTATGAGCAGGATCGCTACTGCTGGCTGTCAGGTAGTGCGATTCCTCAATAAAGGTTGCCAGCTATTTGCTCCGCAATCTGCTCCACTGGGACCTCCCGCTTGTTAGGGGACTTCGGAAGTGTTTCCTGTTTGAAGATTGTGAGTATTACATTGAAGTGAACGTCGCGAACGCGACTATTTACCATTTCGACGGTTTCTCCGTGGTAGCCCGGAAGCCTGCATTCAGCGGCCTCATTGCCGATTCCAACTAAATTTGTATGCTCGCCAGGACAACCGGTAAGACTGCCTTTGCCGACTTGAATTTGTAATGAATCACGAGAATCCTGGAGCTTTAGAAATTTGCAGGATCGATCATTGTTATTCGTCGTGCTGATGCTCACCGAAACATCGCCGCCTAATGCTCTTGCCGCGCTCCCGGCTGTAAGCCACGGACAAGTAGGCTGGGACAGGATGGTCGGGTTGCCCTGTTTAGCTGGCGGCGCATTATACTGTGCCAGCGTTGCTGCGGTACTCACCAAAAACAGTAACAACAGGGCTGAAGCTCGATTCGGCATGATGGCAGCTAAGGCTTCGCCTTGGAGGCAGGCTTTGCCTGCGTCAGAGGGCCCGACTTTAGGATCTTTCCGCCCTCCTGAATCACGTAGAGCTGATTCACCTCAAGGTTCTTGAGCTGATCCACCTGACCGCTCAACCAGCGAATTTCTACCATATCCACCTTTTTCGCTTGTTCCAGTCCAAAGTGCATTCGCAGATCGTTTTGTGAGAAGTAGCTTCCACCGCTGCGCAGCTCGTCTACTTGCACGAGCGCTTTGGGGGCATTCGGTTCCGTAACGGCCGTCACGATCACCCGGCTGCCGATGCCAGAACGATTGGACTTCACGCCTACGAGTTTAATTTTGATCCAGTTGCGATTGAGGGTTGAATCGCATCGCAGAAGCTGTGGTATCGCATTAATGCAATTAACGGCGACGTCGATGTCTCCATCATTGTCGTAGTCGCCGAACGCGCAGCCGCGAGCGGGCGCGTTCTCCAGAATTCCGGGTCCTCCCTGGTCTGTAACTTCCTCAAAACGTCCATTGCGCAAGTTGCGATAGAGATACTTGTGTTCGGCGTATTTCAAATCTGCCTTTGACCTGTCGACTTCCGGATACACATGCCCATTCGACATCAGAACGTCGAGCCAGCCATCGTTATCCATATCAAAGAAACCAACGCCCCAGCCTAGAAGGCGCGTATTGACTCCCAGGCCTCCTGGATAGGTTCGATCCTCAAACGCGGCGTCGCCGAGGTTGGTATACAAAGAATCCGTGTCTCCTGCGAAGTTGGTTTTCACCACGTCCAGATTTCCGTCGTGGTTATAGTCGCCGATCGAAACCCCCATGCCTGCCTGCGGCTTTGCCTCTGCGGAAAGAGCGGCGCCAGCTTCGATAGCAATGTCACGGAACGTGCCGTCTTTTTGATTCAAATAGAGCGTTGCTGGAGCCGAATCGTTTGCAACGTAGATATCGGGCCAGCCGTCGTTGTCCAAGTCCGATGCCGCAACGCTCAGGCCGTATGTGCCTACCGCGGTCCACATTCCCGATTTCTCGCTGACATCGCTGAACGTTCCATCGCCATTGTTGTGATACAGAATGTTTCTGCCACCGGGAAGTCCAGGAGGGCCGCAGGCAACAAGAATGCCTTTATAAGTGCAAGGCCCATCTTCGGGCTTTGGCGCTGTTTTCAAGTCGAAGTCGACATAGTTCGCCACAAACAGATCAAGATGCCCGTCGCGGTCATAATCGACGAACGTACAGCCTGTATTCCAGCGTATCTTCGGTCCGGGTTGAATCAGTCCAGCCTGCTCCGTCACGTCTGTAAACGTTCCGTTGCCGTTGTTGCGGTATAGAGCGTTTTGGCCGTAGTAGGTGACGAACAGATCGTCGTGACCGTCGTTGTTGTAGTCGCCCACGCAACATGCCTGACCCCACCCGGTCTTATGCTCCAGCCCGGAACCTATCGTGACGTCGGTGAATGTTGCATCGCGATTATTCTTGAACAGATGACAGTGCGGCTCTTGACTTGCAGGGAATCCTTCGAGTCGCCAGCCATTTACCAGGAAGAGATCCAGCCATCCATCGTTGTCATAGTCGTAGAAGGCAAGCCCGCAGCCTGTTGTCTCAAGCAGATACTTGTTTGTGAATTCTCCGCCGTAAATCGTTTTGACATCGAGTCCGGATTCTTTCACTACGTCGGCGAAGCTTATTCCTAAGGGCGTACCCTCAATAGGAGATTTCGGCCCGGGCGGCGGCGGTGCGGGTTTCGCATCGTAGGTGCGTTCCTGTGCACCGATTTTCGGCGGTTGAGGTGTAGTTTGTGGCTCCTGCTGCCAAGTCCCGGCGAGCGCAACAATATCTGCAAATGGCAGTACCAGAGCGGTACGGCTAAGTGAGCGAACGAATGTACGACGATTCAACCAATCACCATCCTCAGGCTTACTGTAATCCAACCCCAGCAGCAGCCAGCGCACGCGTCAAGTCCGTGTGAATATGCCACGGCACACTCTCAGTCGAAATCTCGGGATGCTTGCGTAGGTAATCGAGAGAATATGTAGGTGCCGAGGGATCAACTCTCTTGATCGTGTAGAGTGCGGCTTCCCGCGTCGCCTGCTGTTTCAATCCCATCCGGCGATAGAGAATCGCAAGGTTGTAATGTGCCGCGAGATCATCCGGATCGATAGCCTGAAGGGCCTTAAATTGCTCCATTGCCTGTTCGCTGTGATGCTGCTGGTAATAGGAGATGCCGAGCTCGCGTCGGGCGTCCCGCGAGCAAGGATACTGCGCAACGACCTTTTGTAGATCGGCGACCTCAGCCTCCGAGTGTCTCTGCCGGCGTTCCACAAGAGCGAGGTAGTAGAGAGCCCGGGCGTCGTCAGGATGCAACGTGAGCGCCCTTGACCGGTCCAGTGAGGAATTTTTGGTCAGCGCCCCCGAGAGAACGCCGATCGGATTATGACAACTATCGCAATGACGCGAAAACTCGATTCCCTTGGTCCGTATAAGGATATTGACACTAGCGCGATAGAAGGGGGTGCGAAACGCATTGGAGTGCAAGGCCTGGCGCCATTCGTGATATGCCTCCTGATGGCAGTGGCCGCAATAGGCGGCATTCGGAAAACCACTTGCCTGGAGGAAGTCACCGCCCACAGCAGCGGCATTGCCAGGCAGCGATATTTCATCTTTTCCGAAGCGGAACGCATACGTCTCGCGAATCTTGTCAGCGTATGCTTTCCGCGAATTCGCTTCGACCGCAGACCCATCCTCGGCACCGCGGATCGTCCTCACACAAAGGAGAGCTCCTCCTGACAAAATCAGGATCAACAGAACGATGCGTCGGCCCAAACGACTCATAAGATGTGCGGTCTTAAAACCCGCTTATTCTTCTGAAGCTATCCCAGGAATGGAACCTGGAAAACCATAGTGTGCAGCCAACGAATTATAGCGAAATCATGCATCGACTGTAGATGCCGCCCGCTGACCCTTGCTGGGTGAATCAAGGTTTCTTATCGAGGGTTTGTGCCTTTTGCCGCTCCGACGCTGCCTCAACCGATTTTCCCTGTTGTTGTAAAACATTTGCAAGACCGAGGTGCGCGTCCGCGTAATTTGGGTCGTAGCTTAACGCATTGCGAAATTCCAGGATCGCATCGGCCAATTTACCTTGCTTGAGCAGTGAGTTTCCTGAGTGGCAGGCAACTTCGGCTCGCTGGCGATTCATGTTGGTCCGCATGAGATCGGCGGCCTTCTTGCGTTCTGCTGTGGCTTCTGCCGTTTGATTCTGCTTTACCAGCACTGTTGCAAGAGTCAAATGAGGATCGGGCTGCTCGGGCAATTGACTAATTGCTTCTTGAAGGGCCGAGACGGCTTCGGGCAGCTTCCCAAGATTGTTGTAAACGCTGCCCAGCGTCGCCCACCCATCGCCATTCTCAGAGCGCAGCTTGAGCGAAGCATTCAGTTCCCGCGCAGCATCTTCATAGCGGCCCGCTTGAAGATACAGCAATCCCAGCGCATAGGGCGGTTCCGGTGCGGTTGGATCCAGCTTCTCCGCTGCCTCGAACTCCGGGATTGCACCCGCAGCGTCATCTCGCATCTTGAAGGCCAATCCCAAGTTGTAGTGGAGCTGCGGAGCGTCTGGAGACAACTTCAAGGCCTCCCGCAACTGGTTCACCGCATCCTCAAACTGGCTGAGCTGGATGTAAGCGACCGCCAGGTTCTGGTGAGCTGTGGGGTTGTCTGGCGTCAGGAACACGGCCTGCTGCAACACGGGAACAGCTTCCTTGGCCCGCTGCGCTTGGCAAAGCGCCATACCCAGGTTCGTCAATATTCCTGCATCATTTGGGTCCGTCGTCGCTGCTGTTTGCAACAAAGAAATCGCGTCGTCGACTTTGTTCGTACGTTGCAATGCGAGGCCCAGTTGATATGCCGCCGTCGGATTATTTGGATCAACTTCCAGTGCTCGCCGCAGTACCGGGATCGCCTGCTCGTCATCTCCGCTCGTTGCCAGAAATTGGCCAAATTCGACTGCAATTACCGCGTTTTGAGGCCCCAGCTGATACGCCTTGGTGAATTCCTCGAGAGCTCCCGGCTGTTGCTCCGCCTGTAACGTCAATGCCAGGTGTAGATGGGCCATCGCAAGGTTTGGATCTGCCTGCAAAGCAGTGTTAAAAGACTGCTGCGCATTCGACCAATCTTGGCGCTGTGCGTAGATTGATCCCAGTTCATCATGCAACTCGGCATTTTGCGGGGATTCTGCTATCGCCTCTTTCATTTTCGCGGCGGCCGCTGCAAGCTGGTGTGTCGCGGCAAGCGACCGAGCATACGCGGCGAGCACGGTGGCCGATAGGGAATGTTTCTCAGCCCAGGCTGCGGTCTCCAATTTAATAAACCAGGGAAGGGCCTTAGCTGGCTGGCCGCTCTGTTCCAGGGCCAAAGCAAGATTTAACTGCGCACTACCGTCATTTGCTTTAATTGCAAGCGCCTTCTTAAGTTCTCGAATGCCTTCATTGGTGTGTCCGAGCCGAACGAGAACCGCACCCAGCGCGCTATGTCCTTGCTCCGCTGACGGCGCAAGCCGAACCACTTTAGTGAACTCTTCACGAGCGGCATTCAGATCATTGCGGGAGAGCGCTGCCACTCCAGACCGATAATCTGCATCCGCCTCCTTCAGATTGGGTGAAGGCTCCTGTGAATAGCATGGATGTTGAAAACCAAGGAAGATGCCTATAACGAGGCCAGCAATAGCGCGCCTTTTGAGAAGACATCGAGACATGCAGATACCGCGTCCACATATTACCTGATTGGTCCTGGCGCGAAATGGGTAGGTGGAAAACTCGCAACGCTTCAGTGAAATAGAGGTTCCCCTCCCTTTCTTCGCAACCGAACCCAACGGTGCGATCACGGTAGGTTCGGACACGGATCAGATTGAGCAGGAACATCGCTTATACCTGCACCTCGGTTCGAGCGAACGTGATGAAGAGGTCGCCATGCAATATCTGATTGCAAATTGGAAGCTTCGATCCGAAAAGGCCTTGCTTCGTTCGCAATTCAGCTGAAGATCGCAAGTAACAAAGCAGCAACCTCAAGGCCGCCCGCTTCGCGACTCAGCGATTCAGTCATTTGAGTTGATTGAGCGGCTGTCCATCCGGTACGGTTGCTTCGGAGCATTTGCTTGAACGTCTACCTGGTCGATGGAACTTACGAGCTGTTCCGGCACTATTACGCGCTACCGTCCGCACGAGACTCCGAAGGGCGCGAGGTTGCTGCTGTTCGCGGTGTCGTCGCGTCGATACTCCAGATGCTCAGTCAGGGAGTGACACACGTTGCAGTGGCGACAGACAAGGTTATCGAGTCGTTTCGCAATGGGCTATGGCCGGGGTACAAGACCGGTGATGGTATCGAGCCAAATCTGTTGGCGCAATTTCCACTGCTTGAAGATGTTCTTTCAAACGCGGGAATTGTTGTCTGGCCCATGATCGAGTTCGAGGCGGACGACGCGCTCGCAGCAGCGGCGGCGAAGGCTGCCGAGGATCCACGTGTCGAACAGGTGATCATCTGCACACCGGACAAAGATCTTGCCCAGTGTGTTCGGGGTGCGCGCGTGGTCCAGTTGAATCGCCGAACGGGCGTTAAGTATGACGAAACCGGCGTCATCCAGAAATTTGGCGTTTCACCCTTGTCGATCCCTGATTACCTGGCGCTGGTCGGCGATTCCGCTGACGGCTACCCAGGCTTGGCCGGATGGGGTGCTAAGTCCGCTGCCGCGGTCCTTGCGAAGTTTGAGCATCTCGAATCGATTCCCACCGACAGCCGCGACTGGGGCGTAAATGCGACAAATGCGGCCAGACTGGCATCTACATTCGCCCTCGAGCGAGATCGCGCACTGCTCTTCCGAACGCTGGCTACCCTTCGAACCGACATACGGCTCTTCGAAAGCGTCGATGAACTGCACTGGCCGGGGCCGACACCGACCTTCACGAGTATCGCCGAACGATTGGACGCGGCTGTCACGGATGTTCGACGTTCATCGGGACGACGGGTCCTGAGCTCATCGATTTCAGCGACTGCACGTAGGCGATAACCGTGTTCTGTCGAGCGGACTTAGTGTTCCGCGCATAGCGCGTTATTTCGTCCACTCAAGCACTCGCACTTCGAAGGGTTTCAGTGCAATTTGTTTCGATTCCTTGGTTGAGATTGTTTCTGGCGCAGCCTGAAAGAAGACCTGGTGGGCGGAATAGCTGTCCGGCGAGCCGGGCGGCAATTCGAGACCTATCCGCAAATTGAGCGCAAAGGTTTGTGCGTGCGCCGAAGGATTGCGCAACGTGATCATCCAGCCGTCGGGGCTCCATGCCGCCCATCCATACACTTGCAGATTGCCCGGGTCGCCGCCGATCCAGTGCACGTCCTTCAGGATTGAAGCGCGCTCGCGTGACCATCGCGCGGCATTCGCAATCGTGTCCCACTCGGCAGGATGCAGCAACGACGGGGTGATATAAAGCTCCTGCAACTGAGTTCCGCTACCGAAATAGGAGAAGACTTCCTCCGCCAGGTTATTTTCCGGATCGTCATTCAGGTGTTCGGCCTGTTTGGCGAAGATAATGCCGTGCAGCATTAGTGAGTTCAGGGGAAACAACGGTGCCTTCTGCACGATGTTGCGATAGACCTGCTCGTCGCGATAGGTGATCCACCGCTGACGCCACGTCCCGTCGCCTGCAAAGCTGCTGTCCTCGCCACCACGCCAGATCGAGTCAGCGAAGAAAACCCAGAACGGTGACGGATGGGTTCCGGTGGTCAGATTGATGAAGATGCCGCTTCTCTCCTGCCGGATGCGCTCGATCAGGTGAATCGCAGCGTCGAAATCGCTGTCGAAGGCGCTACCTGGAAAGACCCGATCAGCATTTCCTGTTCCGTCGAACTTGAACTGGTTCACGCCATAGCGATCCACCATCTCGAGACATGTCTTCTCAAAGGCGTCGTAGTACTTCGGGCCGGAGAGGGCATACCCATCGCGCACAATCTCGAAACCATGCGCTCTTCCGTATGCGATGCGCTCCTTCTTCTGCTCGTCGTAGCCTCCCCAGGGGGATAGCCAGACGCCTATTCCGGCGTGGATCGTCCGGGCGGCATCGGCCACCGGCGTGAATCCGTGAGGAAAGCCACTGTCGAAGGCCCACAGGGAGTTGGGGTCGTCCCACCCGTCGTCGAAGAGGAAGGAATCTAGCTGGACATGCCGCTTTTGGACCAACTCATCGCCAAAGGCGTTGATGCGGTCGATCGCGCCCGCTTCATCGTAGCGGTTGCCAAACCCCAGATCGAACCACGAGTTGTAGTGCAGGAACGGCTGGTAGGGGCGTGGCCGCTCCGCCTCCAGGTAGGCCAGGAAGGCGCGCCGCATCTGTCCGGGCGGGGCGGCGCCAATCACCGAGGAATACGTCACGCTTTGTCCGGCGCGCAGGGGCAGTTGCCGGGTGATACCGGCGGTCGCATGGCTTGCCTCGACTCTGGCCCAGGAACGCGGATGCTCGAATCCGAAGTACATCACGCCATCGACGATAGGAGAACCCTGGACGGTGCCGGCAACGTGGGCATCGGGATCGGTGAAGTCGAGCAAGCGGACTTCGGAGATGGGCAGGTCTTTGCCGGTGGCCTGTATCGTCAACTGCTGCCGCACATAGCCTGCGCCGTGGCGTGCCAGCAGGCACCAGTGCAGGTCGGCTTGCGGAGTGGCACTCGTCAACTCGGCGCAGACTCGCTTTCCGGCGGGAAAGGGCTCGTCAGCGAGCGGCTTTTCAACGCGAAGCCGGGATGCCGGGATCACAGTCCCGTCCTGCATGGTAAGGACGAAGGCTTCGGGCAGGGTGGCAGTCCTGCCAGAGGCCAAGTCATGCACAGTTACCGAGCCCAGCCGATTGCCGACTGTGCTCACGTCGGCTGTGACTTTACCGGTTGCTACGGTGGCCGCAGGCGTGGTCGTTTGCGCCAGCAACGAGAAGACGCAGGGAAGCATCGCGGCGCCGATTGCTGCTTTCAGACTTATCTGGTTCAAGGCTCAGGCCCTTTCGCTCAATGCGCATCTTAATTTGCCGGCCGTCGCGACGGGTACCCCCTCCGCCCTGTTTTTCTGTGGTTTGCAACTCATTCATTCCATTGGGCAAGCCCGTAATCGTTTCTTTCGATGAGAGTTATGGGGCGTCGGCATTCTTTAATACTGTTAGCAGCCGATTTCAGCCCCGAGGTTTCGATCATGCAACGGGTTCCTTTGACGATCGAAGCGGCCAGACAGGCGCGCACTCTACTTCTATTTTATCGAGTCTATGGAAATGGTCGGCCATGTTTATTAAGTCCTATCAAAAATAGAATGAATGAGTTCCAGGGGGCCATACTTCCGTGAGCTTGACACGAAATCACCCAGTTGAGGGCCTCTTAGCAACCGTCGCGAGAACTGCCTGAGAGCCGGTGAGATGTAATTCCTGAAGACCATGCTGTGTGGTCGCAAGCTGGTCGCGCAGTTCCTGATTCTTCAGCAGTAATTCACGCACAAGAACCCGCAGCCTGGCGTGTTGCTCTTTCACTTCTTCGAGACAGTCCACAGAAATCCAGTTTTCTGTCATTTGTACCTACCATCAAGCTGGTTCATCGCAAGCGGTTTTCTCGTAATGCAGTGGCCCGCCCTGCATTTTGGAGAGCCACTGCATATAAAGATTTATTGCACAGTTGAGAAACGGAGGCGACTTACTTTTCTAAATCTAAGCAGCCTGGGCAAGCCATTGGTCGAATCGTGTCTTTCCCAGCCTGGCGTTCTTTTCGGGAACGAGTGCGCGTTCGGTCACCTTTATGCCGTAGTAAGTCGCCTGTGGGTCAGCGACAACTTTTCGCGGATCCTTGAGTGCAGTCAGGCCTCGCCGGATAAGTTCATCGAGGCGGAACTGTTCCGGCCCTCCTATTTCTACGGTGCCATTCACCGGGGACCCCGTCGCGATGCGGCCTACCTCACTGGCGACATCGTCAGCGGCCATAGGTTGGATAAGTGCAGTTGGCAGGTGCACCTCGTTGCCCTGGGTGGAGAAATCGGAGATGCCCTTAACGAATTCATAGAACTGCGTAGCGCGGACGATCGAATAGGGGATGGATGAAGCTTTGATCAGGTTTTCCTGAGCAATTTTTGCACGGAAGTAACCGCTGTCGAGTAGACGTTCCGTTCCTACGACCGACAATGCAACGTGATGTCCCACGCTCGCCTTTGCTTCAGCAGCGAGGAGGTTACGGGTTGACTTCTCAAAGAAGTTCATCACAGCCGCATCTTCCCACGAGGGAGCGTTGGATACGTCCACGACGGCCGATGCACCCTTCAGTGCTTCAGCCAGTCCCTCGCCGGTGACCGTGTTGACGCCGGATTTAGGGGATGCCGCTATCGTTTCGTGCCCCTGCTCACGAAGGATGTTGACGAGTTTTGATCCTATGAGTCCACTACCGCCGATGACCACGATTTTCATGATTTACCTCTCACGTGAGTCGCCCGCAAATGGGACGAGCTGGGTCGGGACTGTGCCCGAAGTTGTCATGATCTGCGGTTCTACGCAGTTATGTTCAGGTAGCGTGGTGCGTTTAATTGACCGGCAGCAGCACGGGAGCGCCCTTGTCCTTGACCAGAAACACGAGAAACTTTGCCGGTTTGGTATTGCTTGCATTGCGTCCAACGATGTGAACGTCGTCAGGACCTTCGTAGAAGGTCTGTCCCGGTGAAAGGGTGACCGGCTTTCCACCCTTGACTTGCATCACAATGGACCCCTCGAGCACGTAGAGAAACGCGTAAGCATTATGCCGATGAATAGGGTCTGAAGCGCCAGGCGGATACTCGACCGTAATCATCAGCCCTTCTTTACCGCGGAAGTCCGCCAAGTCCTTCGACATCAGCGGAGTGACTTTTGCCTGCTGGGCCATAAGCGTGCCAGACATCAGGCACAGCAGTATCAAGATTCTTTTCAATGCATGACTCCTTTCTCCATAGCCCGAAGCAGTTGCTGAAGCAGACGGGCTATGTACCAGCAAGGACCTGGCAGAGGAGCGATTTGTGACAGGGATTTTCTAAATTCCGCAACTTAGTGCAAGATTTTTTGGGCGACGCGATTTTTCCGACTACGAATGTTGACTGCAAGCGGGCAGCGATCGCGCCATTGAACTAAGCTTTGCCGGATTCATGACCCACAGGATCTGGCTGATGCCCTGCGGCGAGGCATCCACAGTGGCGACTGCGATGATCGCGCCACCGCGCGCAATGAGTACGGAGGATTGCCCGTTCACCTGTCTCCACGAAAGAGTTACATCAGCCCAGAAATGTGACGCGAAAGTAGCGATGAACTTCGCTACCCGCTCGCGGCCAAGCATAGGAACGCGTGCCGCTCCTGTGATTCCGCCACCATCAGTGATAGAAACGACGTCTTCGGTAAAGATCTCTTTGAGAGCGGCGAGGTCTCCCTTTTGTGCTGCGGAGAGGAACGCCTCAAGAAAGCGGCGATGCTCGGCGGAGCTTACTTGTGCTCGCCGCTCGTCGGCAACGTGTTTGCGGGCGCGGGTGACCAACTGACGCGTATTCGTCTCGCTGAGTTGAAGGATGTCTGCGATTTCGCGATGGGAATAGTCGAAAGCCTCGCGTAGAACGTAGGCGGCACGCTCATCAGGCGAGAGCTTTTCGAGCAGGATAAGGACCGCCAACTCCAACGCTTCACCGCGTTCTGCTCCCAGGGTAGGGTCGGCAGTAGTGTCGATGGGCTCTGGGAACCAGGGGCCAATATATGTCTCGCGGCGAGAACGGGCGGACTGCGAGAGACTGATTGCCAGCCGCACTGTTGTCGTTACAAGAAATGCCGTCGCATCCCGAACCACACTGCGGTTGGTGGATTGCCAGCGCAGCCAGACCTCCTGCACAATGTCCTCCGCTTCGGCGGCAGTGCCGAGCATCCGGTAGGCGATGCCGAAGAGCCGTGGACGCACGCTGAGAAACGTGGAAGTAGCGCGATCGAGTGCGTCGATATCGTCCGGGGGCTGGG